>Ga0114939_10002742_pt1 | contig 12771 bp, 8 predicted proteins | sample AshMeaCrysSpring_FD_87196 | JGI IMG/M metagenome (GOLD analysis project Ga0114939, IMG submission 87196) | Groundwater microbial communities from Big Spring, Nevada to study Microbial Dark Matter (Phase II) - Ash Meadows Crystal Spring | ecosystem: Environmental > Aquatic > Deep subsurface >... | reverse complement strand
CGGCACCCTATGCCATCCTGGACGGAACGCGCCTGTTGCAACCAGGCAGTTGGTTGTCAGTATCGGCTGATCGCCGCGTAAGCCACGGAACCTTTTACACGTTTCCTGTCTATCAAAAACCAGATCTCTTCGGCGAAGAAGCCAATGAGGCGGTTGATGCCGCGGTCGAAGCAGCCGTTAAGAGACACATGGTTAGTGATGTACCCCTTGGCGCGTTCTTATCGGGCGGCATTGATTCGCCGCTTGTGACGGCCAAAATGCAGGCCGGGACAACCCGTCGTGTTCGAACTTACACCATTGGAAGCGCGGGTAGCCAGTTTGATGAATCAGAAGATGCCGCTATCTATGCCCGGTCACTTGGGGTTGAGCATACCCTGGAACATTTTACACCTGAACAGGCTATCGACTGGCTATCCGGGGTGATCGACGCCTGCAGCGAGCCATTCGCCGACGACTCGATATTCCCGACGTTGATGGTCTCTCATCTGGCTCGCCGGGATTTGACCGTCGCGCTCTCCGGTGATGGCGGTGATGAACTGTTTTGGGGTTATGCTCGTCGCGCTGGTTCCATTCTTCAACACGCGACCGATTTTCAGCGAGATTATTGGTTCAGGAGTGCAGAATGGGCGATCAAAAGAGTAACTTTGGCCGACCGAAAAAACGACCATTTGCGTTGGCCAACCATCGGGAATTGGCAGCGCGAGAAACACTCTTTGATCCAACCAAATGTTCTATCGTCTATTTTTGATAACCCCCCGCCGTGGCCGAAAGACGTTGTTTTGTTTGATTATGATGGCTGGGAAAGTGGTAAGACCGCCCAGTGGTTGCGTTGGAATGAGTTTGTTGGCCATTTGACGAAGGTGCTTTTGAAAGTCGATCGCGCAAGTATGTACAATTCACTCGAAGTTCGTGTTCCCTTGCTCGACCGCGAGGTAATCGATGTCGCCCTTCGTCTCGATTGGCGAGAGTGTCTTGACATTCAAACGGAGACGGGTAAGCAACCGCTCCGGAAGGCTTTAGGACGGCACGTGAAAACCCAAACCCAACCCAAGCGCGGTTTCCAGGTACCCCTTGATGATTGGTTTCGTGGGCCATTGCGCGGTTTGTTCCAGGAAGCATTCCGAGGCCGGACAGATTTGCTTGGAGTGCCGGTCCACAAGTCCGGGCTACAAACTTTATTAAACGATCACGATTCCGGCTACGCTGAAGCCAGCCGAAGCTTATGGTGCCTGCTCAGTTTGGCCCTGTGGAGTGATCGCTACTGGTCGTCACCAGGGTTCGTTGCCTCCGGCAAGGAGGATGAGATGGTGTTCACTACCGCAACCTAATTTCTCGATGTGCTCGCATTAAGCTCATTTACTGTGTAAGACGTTATTTCACGATGAGAAAGTCAAATTCCGCAACCATCAACAGGGATTGGCACGAGATCAGCCGTTCGATTCGTCGAGTCGTTCGCCCTACGGCGATGGTGGATTTGTTGGGGACCGATTTCAAGTTGCATAGTGAAGCGCGAACTAGTGGCGCGGAACGTGATTACGCCTTTCTGCGTGAATTGGCTCGCGGCAAGCATTGCATATTTGATGTTGGGGCTAATGTTGGTCTGACGGCGTTGGTGATGGTTGGTGAAATGGCCCCTGATGGTCGGCTAATTGCGTTCGAGACCTCTGAGGATGGTTGCCGAATGATACGCGACCATGCAGCTTTCAATGGGTATGGCGATCGTATCCACGTAGTCAATGCTCTGATCGCCGAACGGTCCGGGTTGACCATCGATTTTTTCGGCGATTCTGCTTCAGGCGGATCGTCGATTATTCCCGGATATTTAGGTCACCAACAACCATTGTCAAAGGCGACACTAGCCCTCGATGACTTTATCGCCAATACCGGATTCCTTCCGGACTTGATCAAGGTCGATGTCGAAGGCGCTGAAGCACGTGTTCTGGCGGGTCTGGGCCAGACCTTGACCACAACCCGGCCGGTGTTATTTGTCGAATTACATAGCTGGGACGGTAGCAGTGTGCCGGATATGGCAACTAAACTTCTAACCCAGCTCAATCCAGTCAATTATCAAATGGTCTACTTGCGCCGGAAAGAGGTTGTGGAAGATCCGGCCATGTTCGAAGGACGGGGGCGCTGCCATGTCTTGCTTTGTCCGAATGAATCGCCTTTGTTGAACGATCTAAGTTCACTAAACACAGACGATTTATGAGCCTTCGAGTTGTTCAACCTGATGAAAACTGAAGTAGGAGCATCAAAGGAACGGCAAACCGGTAGGTGGATCGTCCGGGCAACACTGGTCGTGGCGGCTATCACACTTTGCGTGCGCCTGTTTTCCTTGCGACCGCTGCCAGATCAGGCAGCCGTGAATGTTACATTACTCAAGGCGGTAATGACACCGGCGTCACGTAGTTCGAACCAAGAATCGTCTACTGACATATCATCGTTGAAGCGACCGGTATCGGGTTTCCAAGCTCGCGCTCTGGCCCAGCTGGCGGCCGTCGTGGATGATTCCGCGGCCGTGGAAACGTGGTTGGCTGAGGGATTAACAGACCAGCCGTCTTTTGAACTGACCCAGTTCGAGCTCTGTTTGCTTTACTGGAATGCGGGACGACGTGATGTTGCCTTACAAGCCTGTCAGGGAACCAGAGCCTCAGCGAAATACTGGTTAAATCAAGGGCTTAACCAGCTTGGACTTGGTAATCAGGATGAAGCCTTAGCCTATTTTCAGATGGCCGGTTATACCGACTCGAGTAACGCCGAAGCGTGGCGGCAACTCGGTCTTGGACTGTTCGCCGGTGGTTACTATGATAAGGCTGTGATTGCTCTGGAACGTGTATTTGCGTTGGAGTCGAAACCTCCCGCCGACGTTTATGAATCATTAGGGGCGGCATACCTAAAACTCAATAATGTGGCCATGGCTCGTGATATTTTCAATCGCGGTCTCTCTGTTTATCCCGATGATCGCGTACTATATTTGGGAATATCGGATACCTACCGGCTTGAGAATGATTTTGCCGCTGCAGATAGCTGGTACTCAAGATTGTTGCAACGATGGCCGTACGACGCTCATGCCTGGGGATTGCGAGGCCAGTTGGCGGAACAGGATGGGCGGATGGAAGATGCCGTCACATATTATGAAGAAGCGATTGCCACCCAACCCGATGGCCTGGGTTATTGGCTAAATTTAGCCCTTGCTGCGCAGGCTACTGGTGATATCCCGCAAGCGACTGAAGCATACTTGAGGGTTTTAGAATTTCGACCGGAGGATACATCGACACTTCTCCAGGTCGGCCGCTTCCTCGTTGAGACAGACCAGATCGATGAGGCGCGGGAATTGTTCGAGAGGGTTCTGGTTTTACAACCGGATAATGATGAGGCTGCTGCCCTCTTGGCGGGGCTCGTCAATCCACCGACAAGGCCTTAAGAAAAGTTCCATTGGTTGGATAGATGGATAGATTTCAATCTAATCAGATTCTAGAATCGGCGGAACCAGGTCCAGCACAGGCGAGTGAGGTCAACTGGTTGGGTGATTGGTTGCTTGCCTTCCGTACAGATGAAAAAATCCACCCCCCTCGCCGCCCTGAAGGCCAGTGGAAAGCAGTAAAGAGCGATTTTGAGTGTCATTATTGGCAATCCTCTCCCTCGCATGATTGGCACGGGATGCCTTATATGCACGTGGAAACCACAGCGTGGGATATCCGTTTGATGGGCGAGTTGTATGGAACGATGGATCCGGTTGGATCAGTTTTGGATGTCGTGGAAAACAGGACAACGGCGGCTTCATTAAATGGCCATTTCACTCTCCTGGCCTATCAGAAAGAAAGGTTCGAATGGCACATTTGGACCAATCGCTACGCTACGCTTCACGCATACTATGCCACGGACGGGCATCGGACAGCGCTTGGATCATACATGGCCGCTGTGGCCGGCGCTGCGGGATGCGCGGAACTCGACTGGGATGGGCTGGCCAGTTTCTTCCGGTTCGGTTTCTTCATCGGCGACCGCACACACTATAACAGGGTGCGAATCCTGCGCCCGGCAACACACTGCATACTCAATCAGGATGGCCGTTTACTCTTCGAGCAACGATATTGGCACTGGTGGCATTCACCCAGAACCGATCGATCTTACGATGAGACAATCGAGGAATTTGCGGGAATTTTTGGCTTGGTGATGAGTGATCTGTCGGCAAATGGCCGTATCGCCTATCCTATATCTGGTGGTTTGGATTCGCGATCGACTATCGCGACTATCGATCCGGCCAGCGATCTCACGAACCGATCCTGGACCTATTCATATGGCTACAGCGATGATTCAATCGAGACAAAAATCGCCAGCCAAATTGCCACTTTACGACACCTCAATTTCAAACGGTATACTATCCACCCGTATCTTTTTGACCGCCTGGATTTGATCATGAACAGTATCGAGGGGTTTCAAGACATAACCCAGGCCCGGCAAGCGGCGATTACTCAGGATATTGCCCGGAACGCCGATTATCTCATAGCGGCTCATCTTGGCGATATCTTCCTTGACGATATGGGTCTTCCTGCGGTCGAACCGGGAGCGCTGACGGACGATGATTACCTGGCAGTAGCCTTAGAGAAGATCAAGAAGGGTGGTAGTGATTGGTTGATTGAAAACCTCTGCCGAGATCGAATTTCCGAGAAAGAGGTCGATCCCTTGTTGAATCGGCTTGTTTCCGAGGAATTGCGTCGGGTTTCGGAAGTTCAGGAACCGGATTTCCACGTTAAGGCTTTTAAGGTGGACCAGTGGTGCGCGCGCTGGACAACTGCTAGCTTGCGTATGTTTCAAGCAGCCGCTTTCCCGCGCCTGCCGTTTTATGACACCCGGCTAACGGATTTCTTCGCCACTGTTCCGGCGACTTATGTTGCCGGCCGCCGATTACAAATCGACTACCTTAAGCGCTACGCCCCTGATCTGGCCGGGGTCATCTGGCAGGTGACAGGTGTCGATCTTTTCAAGGGGAATCAGAATTCAACATGGTCTGTATCACGTCGGGCTATTAATAAGGGTTTGCGATTGATAAGGGGCCAGAAGGTGATCGAACGCAACTGGGAAGTTCAGTTTCTTGGGGAAAGTGGTCAACGTGGCCTGCAAGCGTGGTTGCTTCAGCCCGGCTTAAAGCTCCATGAACTTGTTCCGCGGTCTAAAGTGGCGGATCTGATCGATCGATTTTACAGCGATCCTCTGGCCGATAAGCGGGGTTATACCATTTCGATGCTATTATCATTTTCGGCCTGGTTAGAAATACTTGGTCCTGGAAGGAGCGATAAATGAAACCAGCTGGACAGGTTCGACTGTTGGTGGCTGGACTTATCTGGCCGCCTGAGACCTTCCTGGCCCGATTATTCCGCGGATTGACCGCGGCCGGTATTCAACTTTCCGTCGCCTCCAGTGAACGACCTACTGATGAATGGTTGGCGCTACCCAATTTTTCCTGGTTGCCAGTCAGGCGGAGTCGCGGTCCGAAATCGCTTCAAACTTTGGAGACTTTAGTCGCGAGCTGCCGCGCGGCCTTCCGTTCGGTGAATGATCTTCGTTATTTCTCGAGCAGAACGAAAGCCACGAATGATTGGAGTCGTCTGGAACAGCTCCAATCGTGGCTGCCTTTCGTTGGTCACAATTGGGATGTGATTTACTTTCCCTGGAATAGTGGCGCAATCGCCCATATACCGTTGTTTGAACGTGCGCCGTCGGTGGTTAGCTGCCGTGGCGCGCAAGTCAATATCGCGCCACACAATCCTGAACGGGCTGCCATTCGCGAGGGCTTACGCGAGACGTTTGCCAAAGCCGCCGCCGTCCATTGTGTTTCCACCGCTATCCGAGATGAAGCCAAAGCGTATGGTCTCGATCCGGATAAGGCAGTCGTAATCAGGCCGGCAGTTGACCCGGATTATTTTCATCCACTCAATGGACTACCAATTGACAAAGGACAATTCCGAATCGTCACAACCGGATCGCTTATCTGGCGCAAAGGCTACGAGTACATGTTAGCGGGATTGCGGCAACTCGTCGATCGTGGCATACCGGCCCACTTGACTATCATTGGTGATGGTCCTGAGCGATGGCGGCTGCTCTATACCGTACATGATTTGAAATTAAACTCGGTTGTTGAAATCTGTGGCCAAATGCATCCGGAACAGGTGCGACAGCGATTGCAAAAAGCTGATGTTTTTTTGTTGTCCAGTCTTAGCGAGGGCATTTCGAACGCTGTGCTAGAGGGCATGGCCTGCGGCTTGCCGGTCGTGACCTCCGCAGTCGGTGGCATGGCCGAGGCTGTAACGGATGGAGTTGAGGGTTTCGTTGTTCAGGCCAGAGATCCGCATGCGATGGCGGAAGCCCTAGCCAACATCTGGTACCAGCCAGAGCTAAGGCGGACAATGGGCAATGCTGCCCGCGCTCGAATAATCTCGGATTTTCGCCTGGATCAACAGATCGAAGCGTTCGTGACCTTATTCCGGGGAGTCGCCAACTAAATGAGACTGGTCATTGTTGTGCCGAATTTCCCACAACTATCGGAGACTTTTATCATCTCAAAATTTGCCGGCCTTGTAGATGTCGGGTGGGATGCGCACATTGTTTGCCAGCAAGCCGCGCTTGCGGATTGGGAACAATATCGTCTTTTGGCAGCTCGTCCGGAATTGAAACATCGTATCCACCAACGGTGGCCACACCAACCGCGATTAATCGCGGTGTTGCTGTGGCTGCCGGCATTCATCATCACCTTCATTCGCGCGCCGGGATTGACCTGGCGTTATTGGCGCGAGGGATGGCGCCTGCTCGGGGCCAAAACTGTTGGACAATTCTATCTTGACGCCGTCATCATCGGGCTCGCGCCGGATATTGTACATTTTGAGTTTGGCGCGTTGGCTGTTGGCCAAACGCGGCTGAAGAAAATGTTGGGTTGCTATCTCAGCGTTAGTTTTCGTGGTTACGATTTGAACTATGTTGGCCTCGACGATCCTGATTTTTATGGCGAGGTATGGCGGACCGTGGATGCTATCCATGTGCTCGGGAATGATCTCTGGCAGCGCGCGCTGCGGCGGGGATGTCCACCTGATTTGCCCCATGCCTGCATTCCGCCGGCCATAGATATCCAATTCTTTATGCGTGACGATCTTGAACCGCAAGAGGAGCCGGTCGATGCCGAGCGACCATTGCGCATACTTAGTGTTGGTCGCCTAGAATGGAAACGTGGGTACGAGTACGCTTTGACAGCCGTTCGATTGGTAAAAGAACGAGGCATACCATTTGAATACCGAATCATCGGCTCCGGCAGGTTTCTAGAAGCGTTAGCGTTCGCCCGCCATGAAATGGGACTGGAGGAACATGTACATTTTTTGGGAGGTCAACCTCAATCCGTTATCGTTGAGGCGATGAAATGGGCTGATGTCTTCCTGCATCCCGCCGTTTCAGAGGGTTTTAGTAATGCTGTACTGGAAGCGCAAGCCATGGAGCTGCCGGTAGTCTGTACCGATAGTGATGGCCTGGTGGAGAATGTGGCCGATGAACTAAGTGGGTTTATAGTTCCACGACGAGATCCGGATTTACTTGCGGCTAGACTGATCCAATTGGCGGGCGATCGCCAATTGCGCCGCCGTATGGGTTTGGAGGGGCGGGCGCGAGTCGCACATGGCTTTCGTATAGAAAATCAACCCGCGGCGTTCGACCAATTTTTTCGGGGGATGGTGACAACCCGTGCGCGTTGATCTCGTGTGGATCGATTCTTCCGGAACGGGGCTTCAGCCTACCTGGACACTTGGCAACGTGGTCCATGCCTCTGCCTCGACGGTGGCCTTGGCTAAGGCGATAGATCGATTGGAACCAAGCGCGGACCTGGTCTTGTTCTGGGATTCCGGTCTGGGTTTGCCCCAGGAGGATGTTATTTTGTCAATCGCCAAGTCGAGTGGCGATGTCTGGCATGCGGGCCTGAGTTTGGGGATGGGTGGGGCAACGCGGGTGTTGGACTACGTCGATCCAGTTTGGCGTTTTAACCGCGATTCCCATCCGCAGGAAGTCGCAACGTCGTGGCGATTATCACTACGCGCCTGTCTCGCGCGAACTAAGGTACTGAAACGATTGGGTGGACCAGATCCCCACTTCGAAAGCCTAGCTGGGGCTTCTCTAGAGATGGGGCATCGTTGGATACGGCGGGGCGCTTTGATGCGACAAGTTGCCGGTTTGTTACCCGAAAGATCTGCCGGATTGCCCGGCACACTTGAGTTACCGTTGAACGATGAAATCCGCTTTCTTCGGTTGCGTTACGGTCGGATGTGGACTGTCTGGGCCTGTTGGCGTATGTGGCGGCATCAACGAGGGGTGACGGAAATCTTGCAGGCCATGCGCCATCCGTGCCCGCCAGGTGTCGCGACCGCACCTTTTTTGCATGAATTACAAAGATTGCCTATCGTCAGTATGCAAGTGGGTGCAAATGGCCGACAACATCCCCCACCGCTGACGGACCAGAGCAGATCAAACCCAATACAGTCGGTATCTGTCCTGATCCCAACTCTGGATCGCTACCCGTATCTATTTAATTTACTGGAACAGCTGCGCTCCCAGACGATGCCGCCTCAGGAGATCGTTGTTGTCGATCAAACAGAAGCGAGAGGCCGTGATCAAGATTGGCCGGCGCAATTTCAGGATTTACCTCTGCGGGTTTTGTGGCGCGAAGAGGCTGGGCAATGCTCCTCCCGAAATGCCGGGCTGGCAGTCGTGACGGGCGAAACCGTTTTGTTTCTTGATGACGATGACGAGGTACCACCTGATCTCATCGAGGCCCACCTCGATTTTCTGGATCGATTTCACGTAGATGCGTCGTGTGGCGTGGCTGAAGAGGTTGGGGCCGGCTCCTTACCGGAAGAATTCAAGATCATCCGCGAGAGCGATGTCTTTCCCACCAATAATACATTGCTGCGAACCGCTGCGCTGCGGAAATCGGGCCTGTTTGATCTGGCTTACGAAAAGGGCGAACGGGCTGATGGAGACTTGGGAATGCGCTTGTTTCTGGCAGGCACCCATCTTGTGCTCAATCCGGCGGCATCGGTCAGGCATTTACACGCGCCGCGAGGTGGGTTGCGCCGCCACGATGCCCGCGTGACGACGCGCGCTTCCAGCCGATCAAGCCTGACTAACCGTCACCTGCTGGCTCCGACCGAAGCGTATTTGTGGCGTCGATATTTTTCCACCGAGCAGGTTCATGAAGCGCTTCTTATCCGGACCTTCAGCACAATACGCAGTGACCAGAGCGGGTTTCGGCGCTGGCTCCGCGTCGTTTATGCGGCTTTTCTGCTCCCTGATACCTGGCGTCAAAACAAATCCCGACTAGCATCCGGACAGTCGATGTTAGACAATTACCCGTCCATTCCCGATTATCAACCGGCGACGGCCGAGGAGTTAGTGATCGTATGAATTCTTCACCATATTCACCTGAAGTCTCCACCGTCGACTCGACTCCGGTTTTAACGGGTAATCCCGCACGAGATCTGGCTAAATCCGCCAATATTCAGATCATACTCTTTTTACTAATCCACCTCCCACTGGCCTTGCTGATGGAACTGTCGCCTTGGTTCAGCACGATCTATGCCACCATTGTCGTGTTATTCGGTCTGCGGGCAGCGATTCTGCGACGAGCGCATCTGGTCATATATAGCATCGCCTATATCGCCTCGTGCGAAGTTTTGTGGCGAATGTCTCGCGCTCACTTGGTATGGGAGTATGCTAAATACGCAATTGTATTGATCGTTCTTTTCGCGCTTTTGGCCGAATGGCAACAACGCGGCAACTTCCGGAGAATTCGGACTGTTGTGCCGATATTCATATTGGCGTTGTTAACCCCCGGCGTCGTGCTAACCGTGCTTGAGCTGGGTATTGTTGAAGGCCGTGATCCCATTAGCTTTAACCTGGCCGCCTATCTGGTGATTATTATGGCTGCTCTCTACTTATGGGATAGACCGGTTTCTCAGACCCAGACCGTACGCATTTTATTGGCCATCATGGCCCCGGCCGTAGGGATCACATTCCTGGCGATCTATTACACATTCCGGAGTCTTGAGACGCTCGAATTTGTGGCCGCTTCGAACTGGATAACCAGTGGTAGTTATGGCCCAAACCAGGTTTCGAACATAATGGGATTGGGCGCGTTAGCCGGGACGATGTTGCTCGTCCTGATGCCGCGCAATCAGGGAGCTAAATTACTTATTTTGATCGCCACTATCACCATGCTGGTTCAGGGCCTACTCACCTTTTCAAGAGGTGGTATCTACAGCTTTGTCTTGGCCCTCGCCTTTTTTGGGTTTCATTTGCTTTCGAATGGGCGCGCCCGTCGCCGGTTTGTCCTCCTGTTTGCCGTGGTTAGTGTTGCTTTGATCGTGGGTCTCTATCCGATGGTCGATGATTTTACAGGTGGAGTGCTTTCAGAGCGGTTTAGCGACACAGACACAACGGCTCGCCTAGAATTGGCCCAAATCGACATCCAAGTGTTTTTGGAAAATCCGTTCGTTGGTGTTGGCGTCGGCAAAGTGGATGATTACCATGAAGCTTATTTTGGCTCCGTTTTATCTACGCATACCGAGTTTACCCGGCTGTTCGCTGAACATGGACTATTGGGAATCATCACCCTCCTATTTCTGTTGTGGATGCTCTTTAAGCGATATATCGCTAATCCACCGGGACCTAGCCGGGCGATAAGCACGGCATTCGCGGTTTGGTCGATGTCGATCATGGTCCACAGCGCGATGCGTTTGGCAGCCATTCCTTTGATTCTTGCCTTGGCATTGGTCGCCTGGCAATTTTCATCTCTCGGAACGGAACAACCCGCGGCTGTGCTCCCTGAACCGAATGCTGGTTCATCCGTGTCTCGCTAATCGCCATTGATTGTTCATCATGATCATCGGAACCGCCGTCGGTCCACCGAACCCGCGCCGATTACTGCTTTTAAGCAGCGAATTTCCCCCCGGTCCGGGGGGGATTGGAACCCACGCCTTTCAACTGGCCCGGCACTTGACGCGACTAAACTGGACGGTGCAGGTTCTTTCCCCTCAACCCTATGTCTCCGTTACGGAGCGAGCGGATTTTAATCGGCGTCAACCATTCTCTATTTTGTCTTTACCGGAGCGAGAACGGGGTCGATTTTGGTGGGCTGAGCGGGTTCGCATGGTGGCAAGCGCGCTGAGAGCATTTAAGCCGGATGTTCTTTTGGCTACCGGACGGCGATCGCTCTGGATGGCTAGTGGAATCCAATCCCTTAGCAACAGCCCCTGGGTGGCCATCGGGCACGGCAGTGAATTTCAAAACCGGAACCGGGGGACTGAGTGGCTCACGCGTCGAGCGATCGGCCGGGCGGAACTGGTCATCGCTGTCAGCGATTACACGGCCGGCCTGATCCGCCATATCGCCACACCGCGAAGGCTTGTTGTTATCCCTAACGCGGCTGATGGTGACCGATTCCGGCCTGGATTGGATACGTCTGAATTGCGCCGCGCTTGGGATATTCAAAAGCAGCCCGTATTGCTGACGGTTGGCCAGGTCAGCGAAAGAAAAGCCCAAGACATTATCATTCGGGCGATGCCGAATATTCTGGCGGTTTTTCCGGATACACAATACATCATGGCCGGGCTTCCCAGCCGGGAATCTGAATTTTGGCGCTTGGCGGTTGAGTTGGGTGTGCAAGATCATGTTCGCTTTGCGGGTATGATCGCCGATGATGTGCTTCCACAAGTCTACAATCTGGCCGATCTCTTCGTGCTCGTAAGTCGCCGGACAGTCGATGGTGATGTCGAAGGGTATGGGATCGTTGTCCAGGAAGCTGCACTATGCGGGGTGCCGGCTGTTGTGAGTCGGGATTGTGGCTTGACGGAAGCGATCCTCGAAGGCACTACCGGTTTGAGCGTACCGCCTAACGATCCGGCGGCGACCGCCGCGGCGATTATCGATCTCCTCGGGAATAGTAAACGGCGAATAGAGATGGGCCGTTGTGCTCGCGAGCAGGCGCTGACGGCTACCTGGGCCGAGCGCGCGGCTGAGTACGATTGAGTTCTACGGACTAGTTTGGCGCCTCAATTCGATTTAATCTGACCGCCGGCGATCGGCCGAAAAAAGACCATGCGCCTGCTTATCGTGTCCCATACACCCCACTATGAACTAGATGGCCGATATGTTGGTTGGGGACCTACGATTCGCGAGTTAGATTATCTGGCGCCATTGTTTGACGAAGTCGTCCATGTAGCGCCAGTTTTCGCTGATCCCGCCCCGCTGAGCGCTTTGCCTTACACTTCCGAGCGCATCCGCCTGCGGCCGGTTCAACCGGCCGGTGGAGACAACCTCGGCGAAAAGCTGGATATACTTCGCGTCTATCCTCAGTATGCCGCCCTGATCGGCGAAGAAATGAGCCACGTTGACGCGATTCATGTTCGCTGTCCGGCGAATATTAGCCTGTTAACCCTTTTAATTTTGAAAAGAAGGAGCGGGCCGCCGTATCGGTGGATCAAATATGCCGGCAATTGGCGACCGGATGGTCACGATCCGTGGTCTTACCGTTTGCAGCGCGACTGGTTGGCGAAACAACTGCCCGGCGGTGTCGTCACCGTCAACGGAAACTGGCCGGATCAACCACCGCACGTGTTCTCGTTTCATAATCCTTGTTTGACCGACGATGAGACAGACGAAGGGAGGGCGCGCGCAGTAAACAAGCAACTTACCTCGCCGCTGGAATTACTATTTGTGGGCGCCATCAATGAGGGAAAAGGG
>Ga0114939_10002741_pt1 | contig 12773 bp, 7 predicted proteins | sample AshMeaCrysSpring_FD_87196 | JGI IMG/M metagenome (GOLD analysis project Ga0114939, IMG submission 87196) | Groundwater microbial communities from Big Spring, Nevada to study Microbial Dark Matter (Phase II) - Ash Meadows Crystal Spring | ecosystem: Environmental > Aquatic > Deep subsurface >... | reverse complement strand
ACTCGAGTCTGGACTCCCGGCAAGGTTCCCCAAACGACTGCAGGAAGGACTGGCGGTTTGGACGCTGAGCAAGGTCCCCTCCCAATCGATGACGTCCGTCCACACGTGATTTCGAGTGTGCGCGAGCACCCGATCACGATTGTGGTCGCACCGCCAGGTGCGGGAAAAACGACAGGCCTTCCCCTGCCGTTGATTGAATCCGAATGGTTCAACCAGCGACAACTTTGGCTGGCACAACCGCGTCGGCTGGCGGCTCGGGCGGCAGCCGCGCGGCTTGCCCAGTTGCATCATCAATCGCTCGGCCGCGATGTGGGCTATCAGGTCCGCTTCGAGCGAACCGGCACACGGGACACGCGGCTATGGGTCATGACCAATGGGATTCTTCTCCGGCGACTGCAGCTCGATCCTGTATTGGAAGATGTTGCGCTGGTGATTCTCGATGAATTCCATGAACGGAGCCTGGAAGTTGACCTCGCATTGGGAATGCTCCGCCGAATTCAACAAACCATCCGACCAGACCTGCGTGTACTGATCATGAGCGCCACGTTGGATGGAAGGGCGATTGGCCAAGCCCTGGGAAACGCTCCCGTCATTGAGAGTTCAGGGCGTTCCTTTCCGGTGGATGTGCAGTACCTGTTGCCAAGGCAACGCAACGAGCTTGACGAAGCGATCCATCGGGCCGTGTCTGCAGCGATTTCGCAAACCGATGGCAACATCCTCGTTTTCTTGCCCGGCGTCGGTGAAATCCAGCGCGTTCTCCGTAGTTTGAACACGGCCATTCCGCGGGGGATCGGACTGATGCCATTGTTCGGTGATCTGTCAGCCGAACAGCAAGAACACGTGCTGGCTCCCAGCGATCATCGCAAGATCGTGTTGGCCACGAATGTGGCAGAAACCAGCGTGACGATTCCGGGGGTCACGGCGGTCATCGACAGCGGATTGGCTCGCGTCATGATCACAGATCCGAATCGTGGCCTGCCGCGATTGGAACTGCAGCGCATCTCACAGGCATCGGCAGACCAGCGAGCGGGCCGCGCGGGCCGTACGAGCCCCGGTCGCTGCTGGAGACTTTGGTCGTCAGCGGAACCGCGTGAACCGGTCACTCGACCTGAGATCGAGCGGGGCGATCTGACCTCCACCGTCCTGCAACTTGCCGGTTGGGGCGAATACGAACTGGCACAGTTTCCGTGGCTGACGCCCCCACCTCCGTCCGCTGTGGAAACGGCCCGTCGTACCCTCCGGCAGTTGGGAGCACTGGATGAGACGGGCATTACTCCACTGGGACAGAGGTTGTTGTCGATCCCGTCCCATCCGCGGATTGCAAAGCTGCTGTTGGCTGGCGTTGAACTGGGAATTTCGGATGCCGCTTGCCTTGCCGCTGCCCTGTTGACCGAACGAGACCCGTTCCGCGTTGTCGGCGCGGGCAACGGTCGTCCTCCCACGCGCACCCAACACCGAACGAAATGTGACTTGGCGGATCGCGTTCAAGTACTGCTTGGTGACAAGGAAGCCGCACGGCACGTGCCGGAACCTCACCCGGGCGCTGTTCGAAACGTGCGAAAGGTTGCAGACCAGTTCCAGCGTCTGCTGACAGAAAACGGGGGCTCGGTGGCTGAGGTCCGACCGCTCGAAGAGCAACTCGCCAAGGCGCTGCTGGCCGCGCTGCCCGATCGGGTCGCCAAACTCCGTCAGATCGGCAGCCCGCGCGGGAGGATGGTCGGCGGTCGCGGAGTTGTGATCGGTCCGCCTAGCGGCATCCAAGACACAGACCTGTTTCTGTGCGTTGACTTGGACGACACCGGAACCGATGCCACGGTACGAAGCGCGGCCGCGCTGCAGTTTGAATGGCTCGATCCGCACCTCGTGGAGACAGCCGAAGAAGTGTTCTTCCATCCAACCCAACTGCAAGTCGTGGCGCGGGCGCGAACCTATTACCTCGACTTGCTGATCGACGAACAGCCGATTGCCCGTGGCAGCCCCGAAGCCAACGCCCAATTGTTGACACAGGAAGCGATTGCTCGCTGGCCGCAAGCGTTTCCCCAAGACGATTCCGGCCTGGAACAACTCGTCGAGCGAATCCGCTGCTTGGCCGCATGGTGCCCAGAGCTAAACCTTCCGGCACTCGATGAATCGGCACTTCAGCAGTGGACCGCTTCACTGGCTTTCGGTCGCCGCTCTTTCGCCGAACTGCGCGAGGCCCCTTGGGGCGATGTCATCCTCAGTCAACTGAACGATCTCCAACGCCGTTCCCTGGAACAATTCACTCCCGCACGAATCACCCTGCCGAACGGCCGCACGGCGGCCATCCGTTATGCGGCGGGAAAGCCGCCGGTGCTCGCGGCCCGGATCCAGGATCTGTTTGGATGGAAAGCGACGCCGCGGATCGCCGGTGGGAAGGTGCCTCTGACGCTGCACTTACTGGGCCCCAATCAACGGCCCCAGCAAGTCACGGATGACCTTGCCAGCTTCTGGCAAAATACTTACCCCCAAGTCCGCAAGGATCTCCGCCGACGCTACCCGAAACATGCGTGGCCCGAAGACCCGTGCGCCAAGCATGATTAGCGCGACACCCCGGGCGCCGTCGAATCGACGACACCCTGTCGCGCGCTTGCAGCGCGACGCTCCCGCCCTCGCATGTCAAATAGTTTCCAACCAGGGAAAGACTCGAACGCAACCGGCACTTTGGGCATCCTTCTCTTTTTGCGGCGTTCTTGGCACGCGAGTTGTTCACTGGTCGTCCAAGAAGCCGAGTGCCATGCTGATTGAGAATCGGATGGTCACGGCCCACATCCCTGTTTCTTCTTTCGTCGTCACTTTCAGGAAGACGTCCATGAAGAAGTGGCTTGCTGGTTTCGTATTGGCCGGTTTGACAATGCTCATGCCAGGTTCAGCAGACGCCGGCCACCGCCATCGGTACCCCCATCGGCACCACCATGGCGCACGCGTCTATCGCCCACCAGTTGTCGGCGTGGTTCCCTACTCCGACTACAGACCGTACTGCGGTTACGGCGTACCGGGCGTCTCCGTCGGAATTGGAGTGGGGTCCCCGTGGGGCGTCTATCGTCCGGTCGTCCCGGTAGGTCCGTTTGGCCCCGCCCCGATGTTCTTTCCGGGTTACGGCACTCGAACCGGCGGCGTGATCATCATCCGCTGAGATTGCCCAGACTTCTCGACCGGACAGGAATCCAAGAGAGTTGCGTCGCGAGGGTCCCTCGCTTCAAGATGGTCAATTGCCGGGTGCAGCACCACCGAACGCTGCCCCGGTTGGATCCAGGGGGAACTCCCGCTCGCCGCCTCTTCGCAGTTTTCTAAGAGGTCAAACCGTTTCTACGACGCCCAACTTGGAGGCAGGTTCGACTTAGTCGAACGCAAGATCTCGACGATCGCCTGGCGATCCTCGTCCGTCAAGTTCGGGAATCGTTCTCGATGCTGACCTTTGATCAATACTTCGTGCAGCCGTTGCCAGACATAGTCCAACATCGGCTGAGGCAAAGCATCGAAGGCCTCGGAGTAGATCAAGTAGCTGCAGGGGTAGGCGAACATCCGCTGGTGAAGATCAAACTGCCGAAGCGAACGACCTGTGGGATCGAACGGTCCTTGTTGGGCGAACGTCGCCTTGAATTGGGAAGTGCCTTCGATCGGCGCGGCTAACGGCGCTTCGTCCACAAACAGCAACGCATCGACCAGATCGTCGCCCGCGGATTGGATGCGCCGCGCTGTACTCTCCAGGGGCTGGTCTGATGACTCCCCGAGAGCCTCGCGGAGGGCTTGCTCATAGTGGTGCGCCTGTCGCGCTGCAAAGTTAGCCTTTGCAATTCGGTTGTGCACCAGCGCCTGATGCTCCATCACCATCAGAGCAATAATGTCGCTATGGGGAGCCAAATAACGATGGACGTCGAAATGCTCCTCTAAGGAGGTACAGGAAGTCCCGCGAGCCGAATCGATGTCTACCTCACGCTCATTGCCTCGGAGAATCAAGTTGCCGAGGTGCTGCGGCGCACCGGGTTGCGATGTGACGTACCAGCCACCCCATCGCCGCTCGATCGGCGTCCGGTGGTCCACGGTGTAGCTTCCGGCAGAGAGCATGGGCTGTCCGCCTCGATCGACAAGCAGGGAGCGAACCAAGTGGCCGGGCACCCCCTCGGTTCGCGAGGAACTGTGGCAGAGCAGGCACGCATCGGTCTGCCGGTCCAGGTCGGGACCATCAGGCTGCTTCTGGTTCAGCGTGTAGAAGACGGCTCCGAGTTGGGGATCCACTGCTGAAATCTCCAGGACATCTCCCGCCTGGCAAAATCCTACGTACACCTGATCGTTGAAATACACAGCGCGGGGCCGCTTCGGAGAAATCCGACTCCGCTGCAGGCTGGTTTGTGAAAATACCAGCACCTGCGACTCGACCGGTACATCGAGCGCTTTGAGCAAAGCGGGCAGGTACCCCCACCCTCCTTCGCGATATTCCAGTCTCGTGCGGCCCGCCTCCAAGTCCGCAATCAGCCGCGACACGACGTTGTCGGGCGTGCTCTCGCTGTATTGGATCGGAGGACGCTCGAAGTCTTCCCCGCGGGCTGCAGGAGCGATCAGAAGTACCGCGGCCACAAAACCCTGCCACCCACAACGGCGATCGATCCGCTGCATCGCTTGCTCCGCAGATAAATCACTAAACCGATTCTGCAACCTGCCATTTTCCTCGATCGGCTCAAACCAAGCCGATTGACCTTCAATTCTACACCTTTATATGTAGAATACAAGACCTGGGGTCTTCAGGGGGTGGATGTCCGAGGGTGCCGGGGGCAGGCGAAGTGCTATCGAAAACGGCGGAATACGCGTTGCGAGCTGCGATTTGCCTGGCGAGCGTTGGAGCGGGGCGGGTTTCCGCCGAGCGGTTGGCGAAGCAGACTCGCGTCCCGCGCCGCTACCTGCACCGGGTCCTGCAGGACTTGGTGCAGGACGGGCTGATCGTGTCGACGCCTGGCCCCAAGGGAGGCTATGCGTTGGCACGGAGCACCGAGCGGATCACGATTTTGGATGTGGTCCACGCGGTTTCGCCTTTGCAGCGGATTGAACGGTGTCCATTAGGCCTGCCTTCCCACGTGCAGCTCTGCCCGTTGCACGCGGAGTTGGATTCGGTCTTGGCTCACGTCGAGAGTGCCCTTCGGCGAGTAACGCTGGCTCAGGTATTGGCCAGTACCGAGCGGCCTCGTCCGCTCTGCGATGAGGCGGTTTGTGGTGCTCTCCTGCTCGCCAATCGCTCCAAAGGACCGGATGTCGGGACGATGGATTGGGATTCGGTCGATCTATGATGAGAGGGATCAGGACCCATCGCGGGTTGGATCTCGGCCGCGCGGCCCCAGGGTCGTTCTGCAAGCAGTTTGTCAGATCGATCTTGACCCGCGAGCCGAGGATTTCTTGGATCGGCTGTTGACCGACGGCGCGGGGCCTGGCATTGCGTGTTTCCGGAGGAGGCAGGACATGGATCGGAAGCTGGACTCATCACCGCTCCATGTTGAGGTCACGGATCAGATGGATCGCGGGGTGATCAAGTTCACCGGACGCCTGTCATCGACACTCGACACCAGTGATCGCGACCGTCTGGTCGCGCTGGCAGTGAAGGGCCTGCAGATCGACATCGACTTCTCGGGAGTAACCGAGGTCTCCGCTTATGGTTTGCGCGGTCTGTTGCGATTCGTGCGATTTGCAGTGGACCATGGCTGTCGAATCAAGCCGCACGGAGTTTCCGAGGACCTGTACAACCTGGTCGACGCCGCCGGCTTCTCGCAGTTACTGACGCTCAATGCAACGGTGCCGAATCATCACTTAGCGCCGATATCGCCGCTGGATATTGACGCCTATCCGACGCACTGGCATGGCAACTACGGCTTGCGTGTCGGGCTGCCCCAACCACACGGCGCCTCAGTTTTGGGTGGAGGTATCAACTTCGCGGTGTTTTCCCGGCATGCCACCGCGTGCTCGCTGGTGCTGTTTCATGATGGTGACCCTGAACCGTTCGCCGAGATCGCATATCCGCCGGAGTTCCGGATCGGCGATGTCTACGCAATGGTGGTCTACGGACTGCCGCTCGATCAGTTGGAGTACGGGTTTCGTGTGGCGGGCCCCTTCGAGCCGCGACAGGGACATCGCTTCGATGATCAGCACGTGTTGCTGGACCCGGCCGCACGGAGTGTCAGCGGCCGCGGAGTATGGGGCACGGCCCCATCCGATAAGCAGCGGGCGCCATATCGCAGTCAGTTGATCGCCGATGACTTTGACTGGGAAGGCGACCGCCAGCTCGATCTGCCATTGGGTGACCTGGTGATCTACGAAATGCACGTGCGCGGTTTTACCAGGAGCCCCACCGCTCATGCTCGCAACCCAGGCACATTCGCGGGTATCCGCGAGAAGATCCCCTACCTCAAATCGCTCGGAATCAACTGCGTTGAACTATTGCCGATCTTCGAGTTCGACGAATGCGACAATCCACGGACGAATCCGCTCACGGGTGAGCGGCTCTACAACTACTGGGGCTACAACACGCTGGCGTTTTACGCTCCAAACTCCAGCTACGCGGCGACCGGTTCGGCAGGTTTGCAGGCCGATGAATTGAAGGCCTTGGTCAAGGAACTGCACCGCCATGGGATTGAGGTGATCCTGGATGTCGTTTTCAACCACACGGCCGAAGGCAACGAGCAGGGCCCCACGATTTCTTTCCGCGGTTTAGACAACAAGACGTATTACATGCTGACACCTGATGGCAGCTATTACAACTTCAGCGGGTGCGGCAATACATTCAACTGCAATCATCCGGTCGTCCGGGCCTTTGTCATCGATTGCTTGCGACATTGGGTAATCGAATATCATATCGATGGCTTCCGTTTCGATTTGGCAAGCATTCTTGGACGCGCCCCTAATGGGACACCTTTGGACAATCCACCTCTGCTTGAGGCACTCGCGGCGGACCCTGTGCTGGGTCGCACGAAGTTGATCGCTGAGGCATGGGACGCGGGTGGTCTGTATCAGGTGGGAAGCTTCCCGTCCTATGGACGCTGGGCCGAATGGAACGGCCGCTATCGCGACTGCCTGCGGAAGTTTCTGAAGGGTGACTTCGGTCAGGTGAGCGAAGTTGCGAATCGCATCCTGGGATCGCCCGATCTGTATCAGGGCCGTGGACCAACGGCTTCGATTAATTTCATCACCTGTCATGATGGTTTTACGCTGGCGGACCTGGTCAGCTACAACGACAAGCACAATGAATCCAATGGAGAACAGAACCGAGACGGCGGGAATGACAACCACTCATGGAACTGTGGAGTCGAAGGCCCCACCGATGATCCCGCAGTCAATCAGTTACGGTTGCGGCAAATGAAAAATGCCCTGGCCATGATGTTTGTCAGTCAGGGGGTGCCGATGCTGCCGATGGGAGACGAGGTCGGACGTACTCAGCAGGGAAACAACAACACCTATTGCCACGACAGTGAGTTGAACTGGTTGGACTGGCGTCTGGTCGACAGGCACAGCGAGCTGCTGCAATTCTGTCAGCGGCTGATTCACCGGCGACACGCCACTCCAATCTGGAAATCCCCCAAGCATCCAGGACCCGGCGGGGAGGATGTGATTTGGCACGGCACGCGAATCCTGGCCCCGGATTGGTCGGCCACTTCTCGCGTCCTGGCATTTCAGCGAGTCGATGCCAGTGGCCAGACGCTGGTGAGCGACTACGTGGCGTTCAACATGCACTGGGACGAGTTGGAATTTGAAATTCCCTCCCCACCGCGCGGCCAACACTGGTATGTCGCGGTCGATACTTCGGCCGCTTCGCCCGCCGATGCGCCGCAGTGCGGCATGGAAGCAGAATGCCCGGCCGGCCCTCGGAAGATCGCGGGCCGAAGCGTGCTGGCACTGGTCGCCCGTTGACGGCGGGAACCGCCTGAAAGCGCGGTGGTCGAGACGCGTCCAAAAAAGACAAGCGGCCGCGCCGGGAGCGGGACCCCGGCGCGGCCGCTGACGTGGCGGGGATCCGCTCCCCTCTCAAGCTCAGCGCCCTCCGTGCACTGCCAGCAAACTGGGCTCGTGAGTACTCCGTTGACTAGGCAACCAGTCGCAGCGCACTGGCCTGTTGCTGCTTCACACCCTCAATGAACTCTTCAAAAATCCGGATATCCAGCGCCGATCGTGCGTCGCACTCGGGATGGAACTGAGTACCGATGGCGAACCAATCGAGCATCTCGCTTTCGATGGACTCGATGACCCCGTCGGGACTGCGTGAGGTCACACGGAATCCCTGAGCCACCTCATCGATTGCCATGTGATGCCGGCTGGTGACGCGGATCTCACCGTCACCAAAGACGCGACCGATCAGCGAATCCGGTTCGACCACCAGCCCGTGCCGATGCTGGGGGTCCAGCGGATCACGATGGGGGAGCGCATCGGGCAGATCTTCGGGCAGGTGGAAATACAGGTTGCCCCCGAGGTGAACGTTGAGCAGTTGCATGCCGACGCCGATCCCAAACGTGGGAATCCTCCGCTCGGCTAACTCGGCGACCAGCATCCGATCGAAACGCTCCCGAATTTCATGTAGCGGCTTGACGCTCGGATGCCGAACATAGCCGTCGTTACGGGGATCCAGATCAGCTCCGCCGATCAGCAGAAACCCGTGAATGTTTTCCAGAACCGCGCCGAGGCTTTCGCTGTCGGCGATGGGGGGCAGAACAACCGGGATTCCACCGGCCGCTTGAACCGCGTCGTAATAGCCCGCCGCGAGGTATGAGTACGCGGGCGTCTGTTGCTGAGCGGGTCGATAGTCGGCGTTGATCCCGATGATCGGCTTTCCAGTCATTCCGAAAGTCCCTTTCGATCGAAGAAGTCGATGCGGCTCCACGCATCGCTAGAAGCCCTCTTGGCCTACTCCCGACTGCACTCGAACTGCGTACGGTCTCCGCAGCGGTCGCTCACATCGCGAATCATTCGATTCACGTTGCGAAGGGCCGGACCGGCTTGCCGGCCGACCCCATCTACCGCCGTGTGCTAGCATCGTGCGCGGCCCGGCGGACGCTCCGCAGGACCTCCGCCATGGAGTCATAGGATTTCCGACTGTCCTCCTCCGAGTCCCAGCCGACGTTCCCAGCCCCCCGAAACTCATCACCCGGAGCGCGACGCAAACCTTCGACCCTGATTGGCCGAGGCCCTCCCTGGACGTACCTTGACCACCACCCTTGAGCTCGAGATCCTGCGGCCGACCGATCGCATAGCGGGTTCATGACGACCTGCACCGGTTTTCAGGAGTTCCGATCGCCCAGCGTCGTGCCGGGTGAGTCGCAAGTGGCGGCAGGCGAGTCCGCGGTTCAGACGTCGCTCTACCCGTTCGTGGCTCGTTGCTGACAAGGAGTATCGCTTGACAAGTGGCCCGCCGATCGGCGATCGACGAGCGACGTGGCGGAAGGTACGGACGAGCCGAGGGATTGCAACTTGGAAACGACAAATAGTAGCTGCAGGCATTTGCTAGCACTGCCGGCTGTGCATGCAATGGCTTTGCAAACTGCTAGCATTGTTGGCGACACAGAGGGCCTCTCAGGCCCGATCACCGGGCTGGCTGGAGGGGTTTCAACGCGATGAGATTCGAGCACGTCGGGCTGGCCGTCATCGCCGTCACCCTCCCCGAAGAACGGCTGACAAGCAGTGCGATCGAAAGCCAACTGGCGCCGGTCTACGAGCGTCTCCGGCTGCCGCCAGGCCGCCTGGAACTGATGAGCGGGATCTTCGAACGGCGGTGTTTTCCCAGCGGAACGTGGCCCGGCGTCGTCAGCATTGCCACCGCGGACGCCGCCTTGAACTCGATTCCGCTGGAACGCCGCGATGTGGGCTGTTTGATCCATGCCAGCGTCTGTCGCGACTTCCTCGAACCGGCAACCGCGTCCCGCGTCCACGCGGGCCTTGGGCTCTCGACGGATTGTTGGGTTTACGACCTGTCGAACGCATGCCTCGGCCTGCTCAATGGCGCAGTGCAGATCGCCCACTTGATCGAACATCAAGTGATCTCCGCCGGGATCGTCGTCGGCACGGAGCAGAGCCGACCGCTGCTGGAGACGACGATCGCCAGCCTGCTGGCCGATCAAAGCCTGACGCGTCAATCGATCAAGCCTGCTTTTGCATCGCTGACCATCGGTTCGGCCAGTTGCGCATGGGTCTTGGTCGATCGAAGACGATGGCCCAATACCAGTCGGTTGGAGGTGGCGGTTGCCCGCGCAGACACGCAGCACTTCGGACTGTGCGCGAGCGAGAGCGATCAAGCGGGTGAGGCCATGGCGCCGTTGATGGAGACCGACGCGGAGGCGTTGTTGGAAGCAGGCCTGCAGACGGGCGCAGCGAACTTTGAAACGCTGACCTCACAAGCGGGATGGTCTCGCGCAGAAATCGATCGAACCGTGTGCCATCAAGTTGGCAGCCGGCATCGGGCTCAGATGCTCGAGCGTTTTCAGCTCGGCCGCGAGCGAGATTCGATCACCTACCCGTGGCTGGGGAACACCGGGTCGGTAGCGTTGCCGGTGACGTTGGCGGCCGCGGCTCGTTACGGCCAAGTGCAGTCCAACGATGCAGTCGCCCTGCTTGGCATTGGCTCAGGGATCAACAGCGTGATGTTGGGGGTGCGTTGGGGCGAAACGGCGATCGCCGGTAACCTGCCTGAAACAGATCCACTGCGGACCGGTCCGTCGCCGGCCGATGTCGATGGCGGCTGACGGATGCAGAAGCCGAGCGCGCCTACCCCCGCTTTTTTCCAATGAACCGACCAGCAGGGGGTTCATCCTCCCTGCCCGATCAGGCATTCGATCCGCTGCGTCGTGAGGCGCGTGGCCAACGCGCACGGAGCGTCAATTCACGGCGATTGAACGCAAGTTGGCGAGCAGCCACGTCGCCGTAACCCCAACCTGAGACACGGGCCAGCCACTTCGGCAGTTCATGCCCGTGCTCGTAATCCGACAGCTTCAGTTGCACGATCAATCCGCGGATCCGTACGTTCGCATTGGTCACGAGATGTTCAACTGTCGTTAGTGACTTGTCCGGTGCGACATTCGAGTCGACAAACAGCCACTTGCAATCGCGGAACGTGCGGCGCGGCAGGTCGCCTCCCCGCGCGCGGATGTGGCGAAATCGCGCATGTTCAGCGATCCGCGCATCGACATCGCCTGGATCGATGCCGATCACACGCAAGCCCTGCTCGAGGAAGAACTGACTGGCGCCACCCGGCGCGCAGCCGATTTCGGCGCAGTGGTCTTCTGCCTTTAATGGGAACTCGGACCAGGCAATCGCTTCGGCAAACTTGTAATACGCTCGACTCACGACGTCGGTTCGGCGAGCAAGCGGCGGAACCCCACCGGGCCAACGCGTCGAAGGATCCTCGGTGGTGATGTGCCATCCGACCCACCACCGCCGTTCGTCGACGATGACAACATCCAGGACCATGGCATCGCGGGCCGCGAGTTCTCGTTCAGCGGGTCGCAGGCCAATGCCGTCCGCGGCAGCCAACAGCTGCTCCCGGGCCTCCACGGCAACCGTCGATGGAAACGGTTCAAATCCGCGACCGACGATCCCTTGGTCTCGCTGCCAAACGTGAAACTGTGCAGGTTGCCGCTCGCCCACCAGCGCCAGGACCTGGCCACAGCGTTCCAGCGTGTCTGCCGCGTCGGCGTATCCGAGGGACCAAGCCACACTGCGTGCGTAGGGACTCACGGGCAGACGTTCCGTCGCAGCGGACGGGGTCGCCTTGACCGTCAGGAATCCCGGTCGGGAAAAGGCTAGCGTCCAGCCTTGGGCCAAGAGGTCTGCCTTCAAGGCTGGCTCGGCACCCTGCTGGCAGGTAAACATCGCAAACGGTGCCCCAGCCATCGTCAGCTCATCGGTTAAGGGACGTGGCAAGGAAGGCAGCGGCTTGCCCTGAGCGAAGAAAATGGGGGCAGACCGTACCCGAACGAACGTCGGCAGCCCGCGGACCTGGTACGAGAAATCCAGCATACCTCGCCCCAGCCGGGTGCCTACCACCGGTTCCGTCCGGGAACCATCCAGTTTGCGAGGCTGTAGCCGAACGCTCGAGCGGCAACTAAATAAGGTGAAGACTTCCGGCGGAGACGGAGGGGCGATACGCGGCTGTCTTTCGGAACGGCGATGCAAACCGTTTATCTCGACTTCAACGCCACCACACCGCTTGCGCCCTCGGTGGAAGCGCAGATGCGGCCGTTCTTTTCCGAACGATTTGCCTTGCCCAACAGCGACCACTGGGAAGGCGCAGCGACGCGCGAAGCCCTGGAAGACGCGCGGGCTGCTGTAAGCCAATTGCTGGGCGGGCCGCCCCATGAGGTGATCTTTACCAGTGGCGGGACTGAGTCGAACAATCTGGCGGTCCTCGGTGCCGCTCGCGGACTAGCGCGGCGGCAAGCTCCCGGGCGGATTCTGATGTCCCCTTTGGAGCATGTGGCCGTTCGGCGGGCGGCAAAGGCGTTGGTTTCCGAGGGCTGGGAACTGGATCTGTTGCCTTGTGATAGCGCCGGAAAGATCGATCCAGACGCCATCCGATCGCGACTCCGTTCACAGACGCGTCTTTGTTTGTTCAGCGCCGCCAACGCGGGTTTGGGCTCGGTGCACGCGGTCGATCAGATTGTGCCGATCTGCCAGGAGGTCGGAGCGCTGGTGCATTGTGATGGGACGGTGGGCGCCGGTCGCAGCCCGCTGCCCCAGCTTCCTGATCTGATCGCGATCTCTGCGCATCAGATGTACGGACCGAAGGGGGT
>Ga0114939_10002740_pt1 | contig 12786 bp, 9 predicted proteins | sample AshMeaCrysSpring_FD_87196 | JGI IMG/M metagenome (GOLD analysis project Ga0114939, IMG submission 87196) | Groundwater microbial communities from Big Spring, Nevada to study Microbial Dark Matter (Phase II) - Ash Meadows Crystal Spring | ecosystem: Environmental > Aquatic > Deep subsurface >... | reverse complement strand
GCACCGACTACCCAGGGGCGATCACGTTGGCGATCCCGTCGAGCCAGATCGAGGTCCGGATCACGAACATCAACTACCAGAAGGTCGCGCCCTGACCTGGGCGCGAGGGCAAGCTGCTGGCCCAGACGTCCATCGCGGTGAAGAACGGCCGCCTCGAACTCGAAGAAGTAGGGAGGTTGTTGATGAAGGCCAAGGCGCTACTCGCGCTGTTGGTTGGCGCGTCGATCATGCAGGCGCCGATGATGGCGCAGCAGGCCCCGCCAGCGGGCTCACCGTCGGCCACGACGACGCTCGACGGGAAGCAGCTGCCGCCGCCCGATCCCGCCTTCGGCGGGGAGATCAGGCAGAAGGCCTCGGAGTCGAAGGGCTGGTGGGCGCCACACGTCGTGCCGCCGAAGGGTGCGCCCAACGTGCTGCTCGTCATGATGGACGATGTCGGCTACGGCGCGCACAGCACGTTCGGAGGCGTGATCCCGACACCCGCCCTGGATCGCATCGCGGCGAGCGGGCTGCGCTACACGAACTTTCACGCGACCGCGATTTGCTCGCCGACTCGCGCGGCCCTGATCACCGGGCGCAACCACCACGTGGCCGGCTACGGCGTGGTCGGCGAAGTCGGGACCGGATTCCCCGGCTACAACTCGATCATCCGGAAGGAGAACGGCACGATCGGCACGATCCTGAAGGAGCACGGCTACGCGACCTCGTGGTTCGGCAAGAACCACAACACCCCGTCCTATCTGGCGACGCAGGCCGGGCCGTTCGATCAGTGGCCCAACGGCCTGGGCTTCGAGTACTTCTACGGGTTCATGGGCGGTGACGCCAGCCAGTGGGAGCCGAACCTCTACCGCAACACGACCGCCATCTACCCCTTCGAGGGCAAGTCGGGCTGGAACCTGACCACTGCCATGGCGGACGAAGCGATCCAGTACATGAAGGATCTCAAGGCGGTCGCGCCCGAGAAGCCGTTCCTGGTCTATTACGTGCCGGGCGCCACGCACGCCCCGCACCATCCCACGCCCGAGTGGATCGACAAGATCAGCGACCTGAAGCTGTTCGACCAGGGCTGGAACACGCTGCGCGAGACCATCTTCGCCAACCAGAAGCGGCTGGGCATCATGCCGGCGAACGCCCAGCTCACGCCCTGGCCGAAGGAACTGCCCACGTGGGACTCGCTCGACGCGACGGAGAAGCGGCTGTTCATCAGGCAAATGAACGTCTACGCTGCCTACCTCGCCTATACGGACTACGAGATCGGCCGCGTCGTCCAGGCCGTCGAGGACCTGGGCCAGCGAGACAACACGCTCGTCATCTACATCACGGGTGACAACGGGCCGAGCGCGGAAGGGCTCCGCAACGGCACGCCCAACGAGTTCACCGCCTTCAACGGCGTCGCCATGGAGGTCAATCCCCAGCTGCTCTGGTACCCGTTCTGGGGATCCGCGCGGACCTTCCCGCATTTCGCGGCCGGCTGGGCGTGGGCGATGGCCACGCCGTTCAAGTGGGTGAAGCAGGTGGCGTCGCACTTTGGCGGCACGGCACAAGGCATGGCGATCTCGTGGCCCGCCCGCATCACGGACCAGGGCGGCATCCGCCGCCAGTTCCACCACGTCATCGACATCGCGCCGACGATTCTCGAGGTCACCGGTATCCCGCTGCCCGAGACGATCAACGGCATCCCGCAGCGACCAATGGACGGCGTGAGCCTGGCCTACACCTGGGACAAGGCGAACGAAGGCGCTCCGACCCGACACACCACGCAGTACTTCGAGACGCTCGGCAACCGCGCGATCCACCACGACGGATGGGTGGCGGCGACCACCCCCGCGACGCTGCCGTGGGAACTCAGCACCAAGCCGGCGCCCGATGTGATCACCGGGTATCAGTGGGAGCTGTACCACGTCGCCGAGGATCCGACCCAATTCAACGACCTCGCGGCCCAGATGCCGGAGAAGCTGAAGGAGATGCAGGACCTCTTCTACGCCGAGGCCGGGCGTTATGACGTGCTGCCGCTCGACAACTCGACGCTCGCGCGCTGGAACACCCCGCGCCCGAACCTCACGGCGGGACGAACGCTCTTCACGTACTCGGGCACCCTCACCAGCGTTCCCAAGGGCGGCGCTCCCAACATCCTGAACAAGTCCTACACCATCACGGCCGAGGTCACGATCCCCGCAGGGGGCGCGGAAGGGATGATCGTCACCGAGGGCGGACGCTTCGGCGGCTACGGCCTGTTCCTGAGTCCCGCCTTCAACTGGTGGTCCAGGGCGCACGTGTTCCGGAACGTGGGCCTGGGCGTCCTGGTCTTCGGGCTGTTGCTGGTCTGGCGCGGGCAAGTCAGGAACTGGTCGCGGCTCAAGATGCGCATGAGCTACACGGTCGCGATCCTCGCCTCCGTTCTGTTGGTGGCGGTCGGTCTCACCCGCATGGTCGGCATCGGTCGCGGCAAGCCCGTGTTCCTCTACAACCTGCTCGACGTCAAGCGCACGACGTGGGTCGGGCCTGCGCTGGGCGAAGGCAAACACACCATCACCTTCGACTTCAAGTCCGATGGTCCCGACCTGGGGAAGGGCGGGACGGGCGTGCTTCACGTGGACGGGAAAGAAGTGACCCGGAACACCATGGAGAACGCCATTCCGATCACGTTCCCGGAGGACGAGACCTTCGACATCGGCAGTGACACCCGCACCGGCGTGTCGCTCCTGGAGTTCCGGTACGAGTCGCCGTTCCCGTTCACCGGCACCATCGACAAGCTCACGTTCGACCTCGCGCCGAAACAGGTGAGGACTGAAGCACGGAGCCAACTTCCGGGCATCGCCGCCGCGGTCGCCGGCGCGAAGGACGAGCTGGAAGCTCGATGACGAGGCTCCTGTGGGTTGTGGCGGTCAGCGAAGGCCTGACGGGCCTGTTGCTGCTCGTGTCTCCCCCCACCGTGGCCCGGCTGTTGTTTGACGCCGAGGTCGCTGGCGCCGGCGTCCCGATGAGTCGGCTCGCCGGTATCAGCCTGGTCGCGCTGGCCGTAGCGTGTTGGCCTGACCGGAACACGGCCCGAGCGTGCTTCGGAATGCTGACCTACAGCCTGCTTGCCATGCTGTATCTCGCATGGGTGGGGGGCATCGGCAGCGCGGGAATGCTGCTGTGGCCAGCCGTGGCTGTTCACGCCGGGTTGTCCGTGCTTCTCGTTCGGGCGTGGCGGAAGGAACGAAGGGGACCGGGAGCAACCACGTAAACGACGCGACGCACCGAATCGTCAGAACGAAGCAGTGTTGCCCCGATGTCGGCACGCGGCCGACGAAACCCTACGTCCCGAGAACGCGAGGGGTCTCTGGCGAGGGCAGTCGATGTCGTCCCTCGAACACCCTTGGCCGGCGAGACGCCGGCGACGCCAAGGAGAGTACTCATGAAGCTGAAACCCGCCAGTCTCGTCCTCCCGCTCGTGGTCGCCCTGTCGGTCCTCCTTGCTCCAGCAGCGTCGTCGCAGACGTCGTTCGGCTACCGCGGCGACATCGGCCCGGCCTACTGGGGAACGCTAGACGAGGCATGGTCGACCTGTGGGACCGGCACCATCCAGTCGCCCGTCGACCTGACCCATCAGCGCACGTGGATGACCCTGCCGATCGACTACGCCTCGACCGACGGCGAGATCTTCAACAACGGTCACACCGTCGAAGTCGAACTTCCTGAAGGCAACGGCAACACGATCACGCTGGACGGAATCGTGTACCCGCTCGTGCAGTTCCACTTCCACACGGCGAGCGAGCACCGGGTGCTGGGGCGCGGTTACGACATGGAGATGCACCTCGTGCACAAGACGGCGGACGGTCAGTACGCCGTCATCGGCGTCTTCCTGAAGCGCGGCACCAGCAGCGGCGCGCTGGCGCCGATCTTCGCGGAGTTGCCGAACATCGTTGAAGAGAACGTCAACTACGAGTTGCCGGACTTCAATCCCGCGGGGTTCCTGCCGCCGTCGAGGGCGCACTACCGCTATCTCGGGTCGCTGACCACGCCCCCGTGCACGGAGGGCGTCAAGTGGATCGTCATGCGCGACCCCGTCACCGTCTCCGACGAAGACATGGCGCAGTTCGCCAACCAGATCTCGTTCAACGCGCGGTACGTGCAGCGAGTGGTGCCGCGGTAACAGCCGGGTCCGCCAGCCCGGGGCCTGCCCGGGTTGCGAGTGATGGCGAGTCGCCGGTTGCCAGTCGTCGACAGCACGGCTGACGACCGGCGACTTCGCCCTGCTGGGCCCCTGTGAGGCAACCGGAGCGCGCCCCTCGCCTCCCCTCGTCACCGACGCAAGCGTGCTCACGTCCGTGAACTCGCGGAACTGATCGCGCGCGATCGCAGGGCTCCCGTGGCCGCCAAGCCAGCCCACGGACGCCATGAGTGGAGAGCCTGGGGCGTACCCGCGGCCGAGGTGAGGGACCAGATGATCGCGAACGCCGCGCGTCGGGACGCGCGGCAGGCCCGCCTCGTGGCCACCGGCGAGCGTCCGCTTCGCGCGCGTCCGAACCTGCGCCGGCTGCGGCGAGCCTCGCCGGAGCGTTTCGCGTAGACGGGAAAACGAAAAGGCCGTCGGAATCCGACGGCCTCTTGCAGAAAACTGGTTGCGGGGGGGGGATTTGAACCCCCGACCTTTGGGTTATGAGCCCAACGAGCTACCGGACTGCTCCACCCCGCGACTCGACTTCTGTGAAGGTACCACACCGAGGGCGGAGCGTCAACGGGCGGTCGCGGGGGCGCTGGCGGCCGCCGGACTCGCCGGCGCGATCGCGGTGGCCCCCGGTGTCGCCACGTCCTTGACGAGGAACACCAACTCGCCTCGTCGGAGGTAGCCGAGGTCGCGGCGCGCCGCCTCCTCGACCGCGCGCGGATCCGACCTGAGCCGGCGGATCTGCTCGGCCATGCCGGCGTTCTCGCGCTTCAGCGCGGCGATCGAAGCGGCGAGCGCCTCCTGCTCGCGCTTCACGCGCATCGTCTCGAACACCCCGCGGTCACCGACGAGCGCGTTGAGGGCCACGGTGGCCACGAGGAACGCGAGGCCGCCTCGCACCCAGCGCCACCACGGACGCCCAAGACCCCGTCTGGGCGGGCGCAGGCGTTCGGGGCGGAGCGGGCCATCGGCCGGTCGGCGGGTCATGAGGTTGGCAGCAATAGAGGCGCGGCTATGTTTTACCTGATTTTCGGGTGGAGTACAAGAGGAAAATAGGGCATGGGCGCAGAAAACCCCTCGTCAGCGGCTCAGCCACTCACGCTTCGCACCGACGCGGTCGTCGTGCTGGTCACCTGGCCCGCCGACCGCGACCCCGTCGTCCTCGCACACGCGCTCGTCACCGAGCGCCTCGCCGCGTGCGTCAACGTCCTCGCGCCGATGCGATCGATCTACCAGTGGAAGGGCGACTTCGAGGACGGCCCCGAGACGCAGCTCGTGATCAAGTCGCGCCTGAGCGTGGTGCCGCGCCTCTTCGACCGCGTTCGCGCGCTGCACCCCTACGAGGTCCCGGAGTTCCTCGTGCTGCCGGTCGCCAGCGGTTCGACGGCTTACCTGGAGTGGGTCAACCGGCAGGTGGGTGGGTGAAGACAGTGGTGCCTGGGGCTTCGGTCCTTGGGCCTCGGCGGGCTGGGGGCTTCGTGCCTCGGCGGTCCTCGGCTCTGGGGGGAGACGCGCCGAAGCACCAGGTCCGAACCCCGCCGAAGCACCAACCCCGCCGAAGCCCGAAGCCCGAGGCACTACGGGAGTCCCGTCAGTGCCTCGTCGAGATCCGCAACGAGGTCGTCCACGTCCTCCACCCCCGCCGAGATGCGTAGCAGGCTGTCGGTGATGCCGAGCACCGCGCGGCGTTCCGCCGGCACCGAGGCGTGCGTCATCGTCGCCGGGTGGCAAATCAGGCTCTCGACGCCGCCGAGGCTCTCGGCGAGCGCGATCAGGCGCAACCGGTCGAGCACGTGGTGCACGGCGTCCACCGATCCCAGGTCGAACGACAGCATGCCGCCGAAGCCGCGCATCTGCCGCGCCGCGAGCGCGTGCTGGGGATGGTCCGGCAGGCCGGGGTAGTACACCTGGCGCACGGCGCGGTGTCCGGCGAGGAACCTCGCCAGGGCGAGGCCGTTCGTGTTGTGCTGGGCCATGCGGAGCGCCAGCGTCTTGGTGCCGCGCAGCACGAGCCACGCGTCGAAGGGCCCGAGAATCGCGCCGGCCGCGTTCTGGACGAACTTCAGCCACTCCACGTGCTCCTCGCGCACCGCGACGACGATGCCGCCGACGCTGTCGCTGTGGCCGTTGAGGTACTTGGTCGTGCTGTGCAGGACGATGTCGGCGCCAAGAGCGATGGGCTGCTGGAGCGCCGGGCTGGCAAACGTGTTGTCCACGACGAGCACGGCGCCGCGGCGGTGCGCCTGGTTGGCCACGCAGGCGAGGTCGGTGAGCCCGAGGATCGGGTTGGTGGGTGTCTCGACGAACACCATCCGCGTGGCGGGCGTCATCGCCGCGTCCACCGCGGCCTCGTCACCCGTATCGACGTAGGTGAACGTCAGCCCGTACTGCCTCAGCACGCGCTCGAAGAGGCGGTAGGTTCCGCCATAGGTGTTGTCGGTCACCACCACGTGGTCGCCGCTCTTGAGCAGGCTCGCCACGGCGCCGATCGCGGCCATCCCCGACGCGAAGGCGTAGCCGGCGCGCCCGCCCTCGATGGCGGCAAGGTTGGCCTCGAGCGCGGCGCGCGTGGGGTTGCTCGTCCGCGCGTACTCGTGGCCCTTGTGGCGGCCCAGGCCCTCCTGCACGTAGGTGGACGTCTGGTAGATGGGCGTGATGATGGCGCCGGTCGACGGATCGGGCTCCTGGCCGGCGTGGATGCACACGGTGCTGAAATGGGCGTTGTCTCGGAGTTTCACGCGGGTCTCACGGCAGAGTGACCAACCGCCGGGTGCGACGGGCAGTCTGTTATGATCCGGGCTCTCGGAAGCCCGAGGGCGTCCAACAGCCGATGGTACAACAACTTGGTGGGGACCATCGCCCGCGCGTGGAGGTGCGCCCGCTGCTGCCGGAGGGCCGGCCAGCCCTCTCGTCGCGCGACTCGGTTCGCCACCTGTTGTTCCGCCGCTGGCCCGGCCGCCTCCTGCTCGGGGCCGTTGCGGCGCGCCTCGTCCTGGCCTTGGTCTCGGCCTCCACGGGGCCCAGCGCGGTTACCGACCTGCTCGGCGTGCTCGTCGGCCTCGTTCTCGGTGTCACGCTGGTCTGGGCCATCTGGAAGCTCGCCGGGGTGGCCCGGCGGCGCCTGCTGTGGCGGGTCCGGCGCAAGCTGATCGTCTCCTACATCTTCATCGGTGTCGTCCCGACGCTGCTCGTCGTCGGCTTCTTCCTGTTTGCCGGCCTGCTGATGTTCTTCAACGTCAGCGCCTACCTCTTCAAGCGCGGCATCGACGACATCGTCGACGAAGCGACGGTGCTCGCGAGGACCGCGGCCGTGGAGTTGCAGCGCGGCGGCGCGGCTGGGGAAGTGCTCGAGCGGAAACTGGCCAACAACGTGAACCGCTACCGGGGGTTGTCGGTGGCCTTCGTGCCGCGCGCGGCGGGATCGGCGGGGGGCGCGACGGCCCGGCCGCCCGCCGCCGCCCGCCTGTCGATGCGCCCTCCCGCCGGGGAGACGGTGGCGGTGGGCCCGTGGCGCCACGACGAGCCGCCCACCGAGGTCCCGGCGTGGGTGAGCGTGGGTGGGTTCGGCGGGCTGCTCGCGTACCGGTATCCGGACGACCCGCAGCGCCAGCACCTCGTGATCCGTGCCGTGGGGTTCCCCGACGAGCGCAGCCCGCGCTGGGGCGTCGTGGTGGACATCCCGGTGGACGAGCAAGTGGTGGGCGAGCTGCGCGACACCACCGGCATCGAGCTGCGCACGGTGACGGTGGTGGCCGACGACGCGGACGCCGCGCTGCAGGAGGGGCGCGAGACGGCCCCTGCGCCGGTCGTGGAACGCACGGCGCCCGAGGGCGGCGATCGCCGCTGGGCGTTCACCTCGATGACCATCTTCGATTACGTGGACTGGGCGAAGGGGGCGAAGGGGACGCTGCTGCTCAACATCCGCGTGAGTCCGTCGGACATCTACGACCGTCTGTCGGCGGCGCAGAGCCGGGTGCGCAACATCAGCCTCGGCGAGCTGTTCATGCTCGTGCTCGCCGTGATCGCCGTGCTCTTCCTCATCATCGAGACGGTGGCGTTCCTGATGGGGTTCGCCCTCGCGCGATCGATCACCGGGTCGATTCACCAGCTCTTCGAGGGGACCGAACGGGTGCGCGCCGGCGACTTCTCGCACCGGATCGAGATCGGCACGCGCGACCAGCTCGGGGAGCTGGCCGGCTCGTTCAACGAGATGACCTCGAGCATCGAGGGGCTGCTGCGCCAGGCCGAGGAGAAACGGCGGCTCGAGGAGGAGCTGCGCATCGCGCGCGAGATCCAGATGTCGCTGCTGCCGCGGGGTGGGATCCAGCTGCCGGGGCTGACGATCACGGCGCTCTGCGTGCCGGCGCGCGAGGTGGGCGGGGACTACTACGACTTCTTCCCGCTCGAGGAGGGCCGTCTGGGCCTGCTCATCGCCGACGTGGCCGGGAAGGGCACCTCGGCGGCGCTGTACATGGCCGAGCTGAAGGGGCTCATGCTGTCCCTCTCGAAGATCTACACCTCGCCGCGCGAGCTGCTCGTCGAGGTGAACCGCATCATCTCCGAGCACCTGGACAGCCGCAGCTTCATCACGATGACCTATGCGGTGGTGGACGTGGCCGGGCACGTGCTCACCTACGCACGCGCCGGGCACACGCCCCTAATCTACCTGCCGGCCAGCAACGGCGGCGCGCCGCGCCAGGCACAGGTGCACACGCCCGACGGTCTGGTGCTGGGCCTGCGCATCGAGGGAGGAGCCGCGAGGTTCGAGCAGCTGCTCACCGAGGCGCACGTCCCGCTCGAGCCCGGCGATGTGGCGGTGCTCTTCACCGACGGCATCACGGAGGCGATGAACCCGGCGGCGGACTTCTTCGGCGATGCGCGCCTGCTGCAGATCGTCGAGGAGCACGGGCACCTCGGCGCCGACGAGCTTCGCGAGCGCATCCTCCGCGAGGTGGAGGCGTTCCAGGGTGAGGCCGAGCAGCACGACGACATGACGATGATCCTGCTGCGGATGGCGGACGAGACTCCAGCAGTGCCGGCCGACGAGCCAACGCGGCCCGAATCGGCGACGACCCGCCCATGACCGAGACGGTGGTGGTGTTCCGCACCCAGTCGGACGTGGAGGCCTGGATTGTCCGCGGCCTCCTCGACGCGCACGGGCTGCACACGTTCCTCGGCTCGAGCGTCACGCGCGCGCTGTTCCCGGTCTCGGTGGGCCACCTGGGCGAGGTGCGCGTCCTGGTGCCCGCCGACCAGGCCGCCGAGGCCGAGGCGCTGATCGCGGCGCACCGCGGCGCTGGTGGCCACGCCACCGGGCGGGTGCTCCCGTTCCCGGGAGAGCCCGCCCAGCCGTCCCGGCTCGAGGCCGCGATGGGGTATCGCTTCCGCGACGAGGCGCTGCTCGCGCAGGCCTTGACGCACCGGTCGCGGGCGCAGGAGGACGGGGATTCGAGCCTCGGCGACAACGAGTCGCTCGAGTTCCTCGGCGACGCGATCCTCGGCTTCGTCGTTGCCGAGTGGCTGCACGCGGAGTTCCCCGCGGCCGACGAGGGGCGAAAATCGAAGATCAAGGCGTCACTCGTGTCGCGGTCCTCGCTGGCGCGGATCGCGGCGCGGATCGGGATTGGCGATGCGCTCCTGCTCGGTCGGGGCGAGGAGAAGACGGGCGGCCGGCACAAGCAGGCCCTGCTGGCCGACGCGTGCGAGGCGCTCATTGCCGCCGTGTACCTCGACGGCGGCCTCGAGGCGGCGCGAGGCTTCGTGCTGCGCGAGCTACAGGCCGTGCTCGATCTCGCGCGGCAGCCGGGCCTGCTGACCGCGCTCACCGGCGACTACAAATCGGCGCTGCAGGAGGTGCTGCAGGCACGGCAGGGCGCCCCGCCCGACTACCGGCTCGTCAGCGAGTCGGGCCCCGACCACGAGAAGCGGTTCGAGGTGGAGGTGGTGGTGGAGGGCCACTGCCTCGCGCGCGCCGACGGACACACGAAGAAGCAGGCCGAGCAGACCGCCGCCCGGCTGGCGCTGCGCGAGCTGGGGATCACGGAAACAACCTAGCGGCGAACGCCGAGCCATCCCAGGGGCCCGTCAGCCTCTCGGTCCCGGACGTGCCCGACGAGATGGCGGCCGCGCTGCGGGAACGGGCGCTAGTCGAACTCGATGATGTCGGCGTGGCTGTCGGGACGTGCGGGAGGCTGCGGAGGGCGAGCCGCAGTGGTTGTCGACGACGGCGCCGACGGCGCGGCGCCCTCCGGGACAGGGTGGTTTGCGGCCGGCGCGGGTGCGGCGCCTTCCGGGGGGAGGGCCGTCAGGCGCTCGGCGGCGTAGCGCTGGACCTCGCGCGCGACGTCTTCGTCGGCGGGCGGCGTGGGGCGGCCGTGCAGTCGCACCCAGAGGCGTAGTATCGGGTCGGTGAAGCGATACCGCTTGCGGCTGACGCCAATCAGGTCCACGTCCACGAGCCAGGACAGGTAGTCCTTCGTCGAGCCCGGGGTGCGCTGCAGCCGCTGCGCCACCCGGGTGAGCGTGAGCGGTTCCTCCTCGGCGAGGACGTCGAGGATCGCCTTGAGCGCGCCGTAGCCGCGGGCCCGGTGCAGCCGCAGTTCGTACGAGAAGCGGCAGGAGGCGTCGAGGCGGCCGCCGGGGGAGAGCAGGGCGGCGAGGGCGGCCACGGGATCGGGCGGACCCTGCCGCGCAATGGCGGCCACCTCGGCGGCGAGCGCGACGGCGTGGCCGGGGTGGCCGGCCGAGAGCGCGTGGATGGCGCGCGCCGCCTCGCGATCCGGGTCGGCGGCCGGGCTGCCGAACGCGTCGCCGAGCGCGCGCGAGATGTCGGCAACCGAGAACGTCGGCATCCGCAGCAGCTCGATGCGCGGCGGGGCACCGTGCAGCAGGCGCTCGGTGCGGGCCGCGAACCGGCTCGTCAGGACGAAGCGATTGGGGCTGTCAGAGAGGGCGGCGAGCAGCTCCGGCAGCACCATGCGCAGGCCGGGGAAGTTCTCGAAGGTGCGGACCTCGAGCACCTCGTCGAGGAGGAACGTGGCGGGGCGGCCGTCGGGCGTGTGGGCCGCCTGCAGGAACTGGACGGTCGCGTCGAAGGCGGCACGCGGCGACCCGGGCGCGCGCAGCTCCACGGGGCGGTCCACCGAGAAGGGCGAGCGGCCGGTGACGGCGCGCAGGAAGCGCTCGGGCGTCGTGGCCACGCGCTCGAGGTCGATGTACTGGCACAGGCCCGCGCCGATCCGGGCAGACTGTCTGAGCAGCAACGACGTGCGCCCACTGCCGCAGTCCCCGACGATCAGGGGGATGGGGGAGGGTGACGCCTCGAGGGCGTCGGTCACCCGGGCGTCGAGCGGGCCGGGCAGCGGCGTCATGGGCGTGGGCCGGGCGGCGTCGCCATGGGCAGGCGCACGTGCTGGCGCGCGGCGGTGTCGAGCGCCTCGGGATACCCGGCGTCGGCGTGACGCGCCACCCCGATCCCGGGGTCGTTGGTGAGCACGCGCTCGAGCCTCTCGTCGGCGTCGCGCGTGCCGTCGGCGACGATCACCATGCCCGCGTGCAGCGAATAGCCGATGCCGACGCCGCCTCCGTGGTGCACCGACACCCACGTGGCGCCCGAGGCGGTGTTGAGCAGCGCGTTGAGCACCGGCCAGTCGGCGACCGCGTCGCTGCCGTCGCGCATCCCCTCGGTCTCGCGGTTGGGCGAGGCCACCGACCCGGTGTCGAGGTGGTCGCGGCCGATCACGATGGGGGCCGACACGACGCCCCGGCGCACGAGGTCGTTGATCGCGAGGCCGAAGCGGGCGCGCTCGCCGAGCCCCAGCCAGAAGATGCGGGCGGGCAGCCCCTGGAACGCGACGCGCTCGCGCGCGAGGGTGATCCAGCGGCACAGCGCCGCGTTGTCGCCGAACAGGTCGAGCGCGAGGTCGTCGGTGGCGGCGATGTCGCGCGGGTCGCCGGAGAGCGCCGCCCAGCGGAACGGTCCCTTGCCCTGGCAGAACAGCGGCCGGATGTACTCCGGGACGAAGCCCGGGATGTCGAACGCCCGCTCGACGCCGGCCTGCTTCGCCTGCGCGCGGATGTTGTTGCCGTAGTCGAAGGCGACCGCGCCGCGCCGCTGCAGCGCGAGCATGGCCGTGACGTGCGCGGCCATGGCGGCGCGGGCGCGCGCGATGTACGCCTGCGGGTTCGCGCCCCGCAGCGCCACCGCCTCGCCGTAGCTCATCCCGTTGGGGACGTACCCGTTCAGCTCGTCGTGCGCCGAGGTCTGGTCGGTGAGGACGTCGGGCGTGACGCCGCGCGCGACGAGGGCCGGGATCACGTCGACCGCGTTGGCGTGCAGCGCAATCGACCGGGCCGCCCGCTCGCGGCAGTAGCGGGCCGCGCGGGCGAGCGCCTCGTCGAGGTCGTCGACCACCTCGTCGACGTAGCGCGTGGCGAGGCGCCGCTCGATCCGCTGGCGATCCACCTCGACGACGACGGCGACGCCGCCGTTCATCGTGACGGCGAGCGGCTGGGCGCCGCCCATGCCGCCGAGGCCCGCGGTGACGGTGAGCCGGCCGGCGAGGTCGCCGCCGAAGTGCCGCCGCGCCAGGTCGGCGAGCGTCTCGTAGGTTCCCTGCAGGATCCCCTGCGTG
>Ga0114939_10002739_pt1 | contig 12787 bp, 10 predicted proteins | sample AshMeaCrysSpring_FD_87196 | JGI IMG/M metagenome (GOLD analysis project Ga0114939, IMG submission 87196) | Groundwater microbial communities from Big Spring, Nevada to study Microbial Dark Matter (Phase II) - Ash Meadows Crystal Spring | ecosystem: Environmental > Aquatic > Deep subsurface >... | reverse complement strand
TACGGCCGAGTTGAGCCGTTCAGCCTCCCACGCCGACGGGCTGGACCGCTCAGGCCCCCATCTGGACGACCTGCACGCTGCTGTCGACGACGCGCCAGCGCCCGAGCGCCAGCAGCGTGATGCCGTCGACGATCGCCTGCACCCCCAGCAGCACCCCGAGGAGCACGAACGAGGCGTCGACGAGGTTGAACAGCACGATCAGGCCCAGGACCACCGACACGACACCGGAGAAGACCATGATCCATCGGTTCTGATCGACCTGGAAGGCGGCCACGAGCCGCAGCACCCCGCCCATCAGGAAGAGCGTCCCGGCCAGCAGAGTGAGGGTCACTGCCGTGACCTGAGGGTTGCGCAGCATGACGATCCCGATGGCGAGCAGCAGCGCACCGGAGATCACGGCGGGCCAGAAGCCTCCCTTGCCGATCCGGAACAGGCCGGCGAGCAGGCCGACGACGCCACCGATGACCGCCAGCCAGCCGAGGAAGATGACCGACACGGCGGTGGCGGCCACCGTGTGGCCGAGGATGACGAGGCCGGCGAGGAGAAGCAGGATCCCCCAGACGATGTCCCAGCCTGAGCGGGAGCGCTCGAGGGTGACGCTCCCTGCACTGATCGACACGATGGTCCTCCTCCAGCAGTAGGTCCCGGTTGAGACGTCAGCAGGTTAGGACGTCGCGCCAGGCGTGCTCGACGCGACGCGCCAGGTCGTCCAAGGTCGTGCTGTTGTCGATGACGACGTCCGCGGCGGCCAGCCGCTGCTCCCGACTGGCCTGGGCGGCAATACGGGCCCGGGCCTCGGCCTCGTCCATGCCCCGTCCCGACACCAGCCGGTCCACCTGCGTCTGGGTGGGGACGTCCACGACGACGACGACGTCGTAGGAGTCCTGCTGGCCGGTCTCGACGAGCAGCGGGACGTCGTGGACGACGACCGCGTCAGGGTCCGCTGCACGGGCCGCGGCCTCGATCTCGGCGGCCCGTCGCCGCACACGAGGGTGGACGATGGCCTCCAGCCGCGCCCGCGCGTCCGGTTCGGCGAAGACGCGGGCGGCCATCGCCTCGCGGTCCAGGCTGCCGTCCGCGGCGAGCACGTCGGCGCCGAAGGCGTCGACCACCGCGGCCAGCCCCTCACTGCCGGGCGCCACTGCCTCGCGGGCCAGCACATCGGCGTCGACGACCACCGCGCCGAGGCCGCGCAGCAGCCGGGAGACCTCGCTCTTGCCCGAGCCGATGCCGCCGGTGAGGCCGACCCGGCGTCCCGCGCGTGGCGTCCCGCTTGCGGCGCCTGGCGTTCCGGTCACGACGTCCCGATCACGGCGTCCGTCGTCCCGGTCACGGCGCCGCAGGCTCGACGGCCCCCGTCGGCAGGCCGAGGGCCCGGGCGGCCAGCTGCTCGAGCACGACCGCCTCGGCGCTGCCGGTGACCACGCCGCGCCGGATGGTCACGACGAGGGTCCGGGTGCCCGCGTCCACCACGAGCGAGACGTCCTCGGGGTCGCCGATGATCCACCCCGGGTACGGCCCCACGGGCTGCTCGCGCACCTCGTTGCCTCGCTCGGCGGCCGCCTCCAGCGTCACATCGACACGATCTTGGGCGGCCTGCTCGGTCTCGTACTCGTTGAGGGTGATCTCGACCTTCGGGCCGTCGCCGGCGTCGCCGTAGCCGCAGGTCACGCGCCCCGTCCGGCCGATGTCCGGCAGCGGGTCGGCGAACACGTACGTGGTCTGCCCGGGAAGCGGCGCCCCCACGACGGCAACCACGTCGGCGCTGGGAACCACAGCCTGGCAGTCGTCCGGCAGGGGCGTGAGGGTGGGGGACGTCTGGCCGGTCGGCGCCGGATCCTCGGCCTGCTGTGTCGGGTCGGGGCTGAACAGCAGCTGGCTGGCCGCGTCGGGCGACGACTCGTCCTGCGAGCAGCCGGCCAGCAGCGGCAGCAGCAGAACCAGCGCGACGACGGCGAGGCAGCGCACGGGCAGACCGTGGCGTACTGCACACATCAGGCCCTTGCCCATGGGCCCACGGTAGGCGACGGTGCCTGAACGGCTCGATCGCACGCCGATCGGGTCGGGGGCACGGACGTCGGGGCGACGAGGTGGGAGGGCCCGAGGTGTCGCATGCTCAGGTCGTCAGCGGGGCACGGGCGCGTGCTCGTGCGCTGCAGGCGGCGCGGGGGCTGCGCGCGGCCGGCCTCGGCCCTGGTGACCGGCTCGCGCTGCTGCTGCGCGGCTCCCCGGACTACCTGGCGACGGTGATGGGCGCCCTGCAGATCGGGGTCATCCCCGTCCCGCTGGACCCGTCCCTGACACCGTTCGAGCGTGACCCGCTGCTCGCGGACGCCGAGCCTGCGCTCGTGCTCGACAGCCCGTCCAAGCTCGCCGCCCTGCTGGAGGCCCCGGGCGGGTCGGTCGGGTCGGTCGGCGAGGTCGCCGACCTGCCGCGCGCCCGTCCGATGCACTACACCAGCGGCACGACCGGTCGCCCGAAGGGCGTCTACAGCGGCCTGCTCGACGACGCGTCCGCCGCGGCACTGTTCGCCGACGAGCGCGACTTCTGGGAGATCTGCGCCGGCGACCGGCACCTGGTGGCCTCTCCTCTGCACCATTCGGCACCGCTGCGCTTCAGCATCACCACGCTGCTGGTCGGTGGGACGGTCGTGCTGCCCGGGCCGTTCGAGGCGTCCCGTTGGGCGGCGGCGGTCCAGGAGTACCGGCCGACCACCGCGTTCGTGGTGCCGGCCCACCTGACGCGGCTGCTCGAGCACGGCATGCCGAACACGGGGTCGTTCCGGCTCCTGGCCCATGCCGGCGCCCCCTGCCCGGACCCGGTGAAGCGGCTCACCCTTGAGGCTTTCCCCCCCGGGTCGGTGTGGGAGTTCTACGGCTCGACCGAGGGCCAGTTCACCGCCTGCCGCGGCGAGGAGTGGCTCGAACGGCCCGGCACCGTCGGGCGCGCCCGTCCCGGTCGGGTGCTGACCACCGGGCCGGACGGTCGCCTGTGGTGCGAGGTGCCCGAGTTCGCCAGGTTCAGCTACTGGCGCGACCCGGAACGCACCGCAGCAGTCTGGGACGGGTCGCGGTTCACCGTCGGGGACCTCGGACGCATCGACGCCGACGGCTACGTCTACCTCGACGGCAGACGGGAGGACCTGGTGATCTCCGGCGGGGTCAACGTCTACCCCGCCGAGGTGGAGTCGGCGCTGTCGGAGCTGCGCGGCGTGCGGGATGTCGCGGTGTTCGGGGTTCCCGACCCTCGCTGGGGGCAGCGGGTGTGCGCGGCCGTGGTCGGGGAGGCCACCGATGCCGATCTGACCGCCTGGGCGACGCAGCGCCTGGCCCCGGCGAAGCGGCCCAAGACCTACGTCCGGCTGGACGAGCTCCCGCGCACGTCCACCGGCAAGATCCGCCGGCTGGCGCTGCCGGACATGCTGAGCGAACCCACGGACGGAGGGCACCGATGACGTCGTTCCTGGGCGTGCTGGCGGCGGCTGCCGCCGGCGGACTGCTGCTTCGCCTCACCGGACTGCAGGGCGGCCTGGCCCTGGGTGCCATGCTCGGGGCAGCCCTGTTCACACTGCTGCGTGGGGGCGAGGCTGTTCCCGTCCCGACCGTCGTGCAGGACGGTGCGCTCATCGTCCTCGGCGCGGTGATCGGGGCCGGCGTGTCGCGGGCGGTGGTGGAGGACCTGCGGACGCTGCTGCTGCCCGCCGTGGTCGCGTCGGTGGCGATCATCCTCGCCGGCATCGCCATCGCCCTCGCGCTGCGCTGGTTCGGCACCGCACCCGCGGACGACCTGCTCGCCACCTCCCCCGGCGCCCTGTCGGCAGTCATCGGGGTCGCCGTCGACAGGGGCGTCGCGCCGGCCCAGGTGGCGCTGTTCCACCTCGTCCGTCTGCTCATGGTGATGGTCACGCTCCCCCTCGTCGTCCTGCTGCTGCCGAAGTCGAGCTGAGACGCCGGCCGGCGACCCGGGAGGCGGCGCCGCTGCAGCGCCGTCAGCGCATCGTCCGACGATCTGGGGGTCGGGACCCACGAACCTTCGGACGATGAGCCTCAGGGCGGCGCCCAGCCCCGATGAGCCCCAGGGCAGCGCCCTACGCCAACGCGCGCAGCACCGCTCGCGCATCGTCCGACGATCGGAGGGTCGGGACCCACGACCCTTCGGACGATGAGCCGAGCCCCCCAGCCCCCAGACACGACCCACGTCAGGGCGGCGCCTCCCCGCTGTGCGGTGCCGCTGCCGCGCTGCAACCGAGGCACCTGCACCGCGGGTCCTTCGACCTCAGCACGAGACGTCGCACGGGGCGACCGCGGAACCGAAGGGAGGCGACCTCCATGACATGGAACTCGGCAATCGTGCTCAGGTACGGCACACCCGTTGCGGGACGGAGAAGGCGCTCGCCCTGCCGGGCACGTGGGCGGGGGACGGCAAGTGCGCCGACCCGCTGGTCCTGCACCACATCTCGGGCGGCGGCATGATCGTCGTGCTCACCGAGCGCGCCGAGGCGAGCCTGGCGATGCTGCGTGACGGTCAGATCCGCCGCCAACCTGTAGCCGACCAGGAGTCCGGGACTCCGGGACGCTCAGCCGTTGCCGGTGAGCTTCTCCCGCAGGGCCTGCAGGGCCTCGTCGGAGGCCAGAGTGCCGGCTGAGCGCTCCTCGGAGGCGGCCTCGGTGGCCGACGAGGAGTAGGACGACCCACTGGTCGCCTCGTCCTCGACGCGCTTGGCGTCCTCGACCTGCTTGCGATGCGCCTCCCAGCGGGCATGGGCCTCGGCATACTGCCGCTCCCACTCGGCCTGCTGCTTCTCGTACCCGGGAAGCCACTCGTTGGTCTCTGGGTCGAAGCCCTCCGGGTAGAGGTAGTTGCCCTGCTCGTCGTACGAGGCGACCATCCCGTACAGGGTGGGGTCGAACTCCTCGACGACCTCGGCGACCTCGCCCTCGTTTGCCTGCTTGAGCGACAGCGAGATCCGGCGCCGGTCCAGGTCGATGTCGATCACCTTGACCATCACGTCGCCGCCGACCTGCACGACCTGCTCGGGGATCTCGACGTGCCGCTCGGCCAGCTCGGAGATGTGCACCAGACCCTCGATGCCGTCCGCGACCCTCACGAACGAGCCGAACGGCACCAGCTTGGTGACCTTGCCGGGGACGATCTGGCCGATCTGATGGGTACGGGCAAACAGCTGCCACGGGTCTTCCATCGTCGACTTCAGCGACAACGACACCCGCTCACGGTCGCGATCCACGTCGAGCACCTCGACGGTGACCTCGTCACCGACCGCGACCACCTCGGACGGGTGGTCGATGTGCTTCCACGACAGCTCGGACACGTGCACGAGGCCGTCCACGCCGCCGAGGTCGACGAAGGCCCCGAAGTTGACGATGGACGAGACCACGCCCTTGCGGATCTGGCCCTTGTCCAGCTGGGACATGAACGTGGTGCGCACCTCGGACTGCGTCTGCTCGAGCCAGGCCCGGCGCGACAGCACAACGTTGTTGCGGTTCTTGTCCAGCTCGATGATCTTCGCTTCGAGTTCGCGGCCGACGTAGGGCTGCAGGTCACGCACCCGGCGCATCTCCACCAGCGACGCGGGGAGGAATCCGCGCAGCCCGATGTCGAGGATCAGCCCGCCCTTGACGACCTCGATGACCGTGCCGGTGACCACACCGTCGGACTCCTTGATGCGCTCCACGTCACCCCAGGCCCGCTCGTACTGCGCGCGCTTCTTGCTCAGCAGCAGACGGCCTTCCTTGTCCTCCTTCTGCAGGACGAGGGCCTCGATGTGGTCCCCGAGCGCGACCACATCGTCGGGGTTGACGTCGTGCTTGATGGACAGCTCGCGGGACGGGATGACGCCCTCGGTCTTGTAGCCGATGTCGAGCAGCACCTCGTCCCTGTCCACCTTGACCACGACACCGTCGACGATGTCTCCGTCGTTGAAGTACTTGATCGTCTGGTCGACTGCGGCGAGGAAGTCCTCGCCAGACCCGATGTCGTTGATCGCTACCTGGGGGGTCGAAGGCGCGGGCGCCTCGATGCTGCTCGTCATGTGGTGGGGGGCTCCGGGAAACGTCTTCGTCGTGTTGTGGCGCGTGCGAGCCCGGGATTCGTTTGTGCCGGTGACCCGGTGCGCGGCCGATGCGAGGCGCCGGCTGCCCGGTGTGCGACAAGAACGAGCGCGAGCCTGCTCCGTCTGAGACCAGCGCAAGCCCACACGCGCATCCGAGCGTACGCGAGTGCTGGTGGCAGGGTCAATTAACGGCCAGCCGTGGACCCACGGCGTCACGACCAGTCCCGACGGCGCCATTAGCCTGCTCGGACGTGGCCCTCCTGGACGTCGGCGTGCTGCTGGCCGGCTTCGCCGTGCTGGCGGTGGGCGGGCAGGTGCTGGTCCGAGGGGCGTCCGGGCTGGCCCGAGCGATCGGGCTCGCCCCGGTCACGGTGCGGTCCCGGGTGGTCAGGCTCGACGTCGCGGTGATGATCGCCCTGTCGGTGGCGTTCCCGCTGCTCGCTCTGGACGGCAGGATCTCGACACTGGACGGCGCGCTGCTGCTGGGGGCACTGGTGGTCTACGTCGTCCGGCCCGGCGGGCGTGCTGTCCCCGGACGGCGTGCCGGTGGCCGAGGCAGCGATCGTGTTCGACCTGCCCGTGATGGTCGCGGCGGCCCTGGCGCTGCTGCCGTGGTGTTCGCCGGGCTTGCGGTAGCCCGCTGGGAGGGCGTCCTGTTCGTCGGTTTCTACCTGGCCTACATGCTGTACCTGCTGCTGGACGCGGCCGAGCACGACGCGCTGCCCCGCTTCAGCGGCGTCATGCTGGGTTTCGTGATCCCGCTGACCGCGCTCACCCTGGGCCTGCTCGGCCTGGCCGAGTTCCGCCGCCGCGCCTGTGTTGGGGCCCTGCGCCGATGAGCACCCCGGGCGGCCGCCTGCCCCTGGACGCCGAGGCCTCGCGTCGGGCGGCCCGGCGCGGCTGGGACGACTACTCGGCCGAGTACCAGGCAGAGCATGGGGAGTTCCTGCGCGACGACGGGTTCATCTGGTGCCCCGAGGGCCTGGACGAGGCCGTCGTCCAGCTGCTCGGGCCGGTCAGGGGCCGACGGGTCCTGGAGGTCGGCTGCGGAGCCGGGCAGTGCAGCCGCTGGCTGCTGGGGCAGGACGCGACGGTGGTCGGCATCGACCTCAGCCGCGAGCAGCTGCGCCACTCGCAGCGGTTGGACGAGCGCACCGGGACCGTCGTCCCGGTGCTGCAGGCGGACGCGCAACGTCTCCCGCTGGCCGACGCGTCGGTGGACCTGGCGTTCTCGGCATTCGGCGCGGTGCCGTTCGCGGCGGACGTCCCAGCGCTCATCGCCGAGGTGGCCCGTGTGCTGCGCCCCGGCGGCACCTGGGTGTTCTCGGTCACCCATCCGATCCGATGGTGCTTTCCCGACGACCCCGGAACCCCGGGCCTGGTGGCCTGCCTGCCGTACTGGGACCGCACCCCGTACGTCGAGCTGGACGAGAACGGGACGCCTGTCTACGTCGAGCACCATCGCACGCTCGGTGACTACGTCCGGGCGATCGTCGCGGCGGGGCTGGAGCTGACGGACCTCGTCGAGCCTGAGTGGCCACCCGATGGTGGTCGCACCTGGGGAGGGTGGAGCCAGGAGCGTGGCCGGATCATCCCGGGGACGGCGATCTTCTGCTGCGAGCAGCCACCCCGACTCAGCCGGTGAGCCGACGACGAATCGCCACCCCTGCCACGACGAGACCGCCCACGCCGAGCGCCCACCACTGCCAGGCGGGGGTGGCCTGGCTGCTGGTGGCCGCCATCGTCAGGCGATAGGACGCGTGGCCGACCGCTCCCTCGGGTGGGCCGTACGGCAGGGCATCGTCGACGCGGGCGTCGGTAGCGGCCAGCCAGGCTGCCGCCAGTGACGGCTCCTGCGAGGCCGCGACCACCGCACGTGTCACCTCCCCGATGCCGTCACGGGTCAGCACGTCCACGCCGGACGCGACGTCGGCGCTACCCCCCGCGGCTTGGCGCGCACCTACGGCGAGCTCGGATGTCCCGTCGGCCAGCGCCCCGACGCCGTCCACGGCGGCCGACGCGCCCCCGGCAAGCTGGTCGGCCCCCTCGGCGAGGGAGTCCGCCCCGTCGGCAGCAGCCCCGACCCCGGTGGCCAGCGCGGCCGTTCCCGCCGACAGGCCGGCGCCGGCCTCGGCGGCGGCGGATGCACCGGCCTGCAGGGTCTGGGTCGCGGACTGGGCGGCCACGAGACCCTCTTGCAGCTGACCGAGGCCCTCCACCAGTCCCGGGGCCGCGGGGTCCCCGCTGCGCAGCGCGACCGACAGCTCGAGAACCGCGGCCTCCAGCGAATCCAACGCAGCGTCCAGGCCGCCCAACCCGCCAGCCAGGCCGGCGGCCAGCAGCGCCTGGGTCGCCTGCCGCGTGGCGACCTGCGCGGTGGCTGCCGCCGACGCCTGCGCCCGGGCGGCCACGTCGTCGAGCTCGGCGCACTGCTGGGGGGTCAGGACGCCCGTGGGCCCGCATACCTCGGCGGCCAGCGCCTGCGCACCCGTGGACGCGGCGGTGGCCTCGGCCGTGGCCTGGGCCAGCAGTGACGTCTGCTCCTGTGCGCTGGCCACCAACGCGGCCGACACCTGCGGGAGCAGGTCGGCGACCTGCTGGAGGAGCCGTACCGACTGGACCAGGGTCGGGGGCGGTACGTCCGCCGGCAGGTCGTCGAGGTCGGGGAGGCCCTGCTCGAGCAGGGCGGCGAGCTCGTCCAGGGTGAGATCTGCGGTGGCTCCCTGCGCCGGCGGCCACCGGATGGTGCCCGGCGGCGGCCAGGGACCGTCTTGGGCGCTGCCTACCGCGTCGGCGATCCGGCCCGCACCGTCGCGAAGCAGCCCCGCCGACGCGACGGCCTGCGGCAGGCCGTCGGGCCCAACCAGCTGGGCCAGCCCGGCAGACAGTTCGGCCAGCCCGGCAGACAGCTGCCGGGCGCCCTCGGCGACACCGTTCGCGCCCGGCAGGGCCGCCGCGAGGCCGTCGGCCAGGTCGTCCGCTCCGCCCGCCAGCGCATCGGCCCCGGCGCTGAGCTCCGCGGCGCCGGTCGCGAGCGGTCCGCGCACCTGGTCGTCCAGGACGGCCGCACCGGACGCCAGCGCGTCGCTGCCCTCCGCCAGGGCGGCTGCCCCGTCGGCGAGAAGCCCGCCCTGCTCCTCGAGCTCGCGCAGACCGCCGGTCAGGCCCCGGTTCCCGTCGGCTGCGGCGTCCAGCGAGTCCGCGGTGAACCCAGCCGCAGGATCGACCCCGCTGCCGATGGGCACCACGTCCAGGACGGCCTCGGGGGTCGTGCCGTTGGTCGTGCGCACCGTCACGACCGCGTCCTGCTGGTAGGAGCCCAGCGGCGGGGCCAGCAGCAGCGGGAACCGCAGGACGGTCCGTCCCTGCTCGTCCGTCGCCCGCGCCGCGTCCGGAGCGCCGACCAGTTCGAGTGAGGTGGGCAGTGTCACGCTCAGCGTGCCGGAGAACGGCACGAAGACCGGGACCTGCTGCGTGCGAACCGTCCCGGCGGAGTCCTCGTAGCGAACTGCGGTGGGCTGCGCCGTCGTGTTGGTGACGGTGTACCGGACGGTGAGGTCTCCGCTCTCCCCCGTCACATCCTCGGGTGCCACCACCTGGCCGTCGAGGCGGTACTCGGCGTGCACCGCGACCGGCAACGGACGGTCGAACGTGGCCTCGGTGACCACCGACGTTGTGCCGGAGCCGCCCACCTCGACGAGCACGACACCCTCGCCGGTCGCCGGGGCGCCCCGGCGGTCGAGGTAGCGGACGTTGGTCGTGCTCGCCGGGTCCTCCACCACGCGTCGTTCGCCGCCGCGCGCGGTCACGGTGCTCAGCAGGCGGGCATCGGCGGGCAGCCCGTTGGGGGCGAGCTCGGCGAGAACCCGCTCGTCGTTCTCCAGCGCCGGGCCACGGGTAGCACTCCGCTCGTCCGGAGCGGGAGCAAGCAGGAACCACGTCCCGGCGGCGACCAGGGACACTGCAGTCAGAACTCCAACAACGGGTGCGAGCCGACGGCTGCGATGGGCCCGGCGAGGCGTGCCCTCCACCACGTCCTCGGGCCCGTCCGCCGGTTGAGCACCCTGGGTCACTGCCGGACCTCGACCGGCCCGCTCGCGACCTCCTCGGCCTCGGCTTCCGATGCCGCCGGCTCTGATGCCGCCGGCTCCGATGCCCCGAGCACCGATGCCCCGAGCACCGATGCCCCGAGCACCGATGCCCCGAGCACCGATGCCCCCGCCCGGGGACGCTGGACGCCACCGCGTGCCAACGACCCCAGGACGACGGCCAGCACGAACGCGCCGCTCGCCGTCGCCGCCACCGTGACGAGCAGGGAGGCCGGGTCGACCGATGGGCCGGCGAACCCGACAGCCACCGCGAGACTCAGGCCGCCGAGCAGCAGCCCCGCTGCGTGACCACGCAGCGGAGGCAGCGCGGCGACCGCCACGCATCCGAGCAGGGCGACCCCGACGAGCAGCCCCGCCTGCACCTCGACCGGCGGGACGGCACCGCGCGCGATCGTGACGAGCAGCGCGGCCACCGCGATGCCTCCGAGCAGCGCCAGCAGTCGTGCAGCACGACCGCGGCCGGTCCCTGGCACCACCGCCGGCAGCCAGGCGGTCACTCCTCCGGCGACGGCGGCGACTGCGACAGCGAGGGCTGGGAGAGCATCCGGTGCGTCCGAGGCAAGCAGCCGGGACCCGACGAACCAGGCGACCACGACACCAGCAACAGCCGCGGCCGTCGGCACCGCCGGACGGCGTGGGTCACCGGTGGGGGCGGCCGGGGGACGGTGGATCGACTCCAGCGCCGCCGGATCGCCCTCCACGTTGACCTGCGGGAGCAGCCGATCGAGCCAGCGGGGCAGCCAGAACGTCTGCTTCGCGGCCAGGACCATGATGGACGGCACGAGCACGCAGCGGACCAGGGACGCGTCGATGGCGACTGCGGTGGCCAGCCCGAGACCGAACATCTTCGCAATGGTCTGGTCGGCGACGATGAACGAGGCGAAGACGCCGACCATGATGAGCGCGGCCGAGGTGATCACCTGGCCGGTGTCGGCGAGCGCGCGGCGGACCGCGACGGCGACGTCGCCGGAGCGCTCCCAGTGCTCCCGGAACGAGGTCAACAGAAACACCTCGTAGTCCATCGACAGGCCGAACAGCACCGCGAACATCATCATCGGCACGAACGACTCGATCGGCACCGGTCCGTCCAGACCGATCAGGGTCGCCCCCCAGCCCCACTGGAACACCATCACGACGACGCCGTAGGCGGCTGCGATCGACAGCAGGTTCATCGCGGCGGCCTTGAGCGGGATGACCAGCGACCGGTAGGCCACCATGATCAGCAGGAAGGACAAGGTGACGACGCCGATGACGAACGGGACGAGCCGCTCGGCGACCTTCGCGCTCAGGTCGGCCCGCGCGGCGGTGATCCCGCCGACCGATGCCTCCATGGCCGCGCCGTCGGTGACCGCGGGCAACAGGTCGGTGCGCAGCCGTTGCACCAGCGCTTCGGTCTGCGGGTCGGCGGGGCCGGTGGACGGGACGACCTGCCAGACCGCGACGCCACCGTCGGTGCTGACCACCGGAGCGCTGACCTCTGTGATTGCCCGGTCGCCGGCCAGCGCATCGCTCACCGCGACCAGGCGGGGATCCTCGGCCCGCGGGTCAGTGAGGACGTCTGCGGCCAGGTCAGTTGTCTGCTCACCGTCCAGCGCCACGTCGTCCGGGATTGCTGCCGGGGTGAACAACGCAGCGGTCACGACGAGTGCGCCGTTGCGTCCGGGACCGAAGCCCTCCTCGATGAGCACCGTGGACCGGTAGGCGGGGCTGTCCTCGGGGAACGCGGTGCCGTCGTTCTGACCGAACTCCATCGAGAGCATCGGGGCTGCCAGCGCGAGCAGGATGGCGGTCGAGGCGATCGCCGAGCGCCACGGCCGCGCAGTGACGGCGTTGGCGATGCGCGCCCAGGCGCCGCGGTCGAGGTCGGCGTCGGTGAACGTGCCCAGCGTGTGACGTTTCGGCAGTACCCGCGTTCCCATGAGCCCGAACAGGGCGGGGACGAGGGTCAATGCGGCGGCGACAGCGATCGCGACGATGACCGCGGCAGCGAAACCGAGCCAGGCCAGGAAGGAGATCCCGGTGAGCACCAGCCCGGTCACAGCGGCGATGAGGGTGCCCCCGGCGAAGACCATGCCGGCGCCGGCGGTTCCGGCGGTCCGGGCCGTCGACTCCGCCACGTCGAACCCGCGCTGCAGCAGCACACGGTGCTTGACGACAAGGAACAGCGCGTAGTCGATGCCCACCCCCAGACCCAGCATCGTGCCCAGGATGGTCGCCTCGTCCGGGATGAACGTGATGCGCTCGAGCAGCCCGACGATGGCCAGCCCGGAGCCCACCGCCGCGATCGCGGTGATGAACGGGATGATCACCGGCCAGCCTCGGCGCAGCGTCACGAACAGCACCACGACAGCGATGGCCAGCCCGATCGCCTCACTGCGCAGCGTGTCGGTCTGCGAGATGATGTTGCCCAGGTAGCCACCCAGCGCAACCTCGGCGTCCCGTCCCGCCGCGTCCGCGGCGGCGTCCTGGATCTGCTGCGCGGTGACGGTCGCGCCGCCGAGCCGCTCGTCGACGGTGACCAGCACGAGCGCGGTGGTGCCGTCCGGTGAGAGCAGGCCGGGGTCGTCGCTGGGTGTGGACACCCGGTTCACGTCGACGACGTCGGCG
>Ga0114939_10002738_pt1 | contig 12788 bp, 10 predicted proteins | sample AshMeaCrysSpring_FD_87196 | JGI IMG/M metagenome (GOLD analysis project Ga0114939, IMG submission 87196) | Groundwater microbial communities from Big Spring, Nevada to study Microbial Dark Matter (Phase II) - Ash Meadows Crystal Spring | ecosystem: Environmental > Aquatic > Deep subsurface >... | reverse complement strand
TGCTATCTAATGATTAGTCGTACTAAACTGGGATTTCGCCTTGTTCTTATCCTAATAGGATTGTGGCTAGCTTTCGAGCTAGTTTCCCGTGTTGCGGCAGAAATACTTTGGTTTCAGGAAGTTAATTATTTCTCCGTCTTAATTAAACGGTGGCAAACTCAGTTGTTTTTGTTTATATTTACCTGTGGTATTTCTTGCTTGTTTTTATTAGGTAATTTGTTCATAGCCAATCGTTTGGCGTGGCGATGGTTACCAGAAGCTGAAGGAAGTAAACAAGGTTTTGCTTATTTACCTAAAATTAGCAGAAAAAAAGAGATAGGACAACAAAACACCTATCGATCTAATTATTTATCTTCAATTGAAACAGAGAGAGCTGCTACCTCCGATCTTTCTTCTCCTCCCATCAAATTGCCTTTGCTGCTGCCTTTGATACTGATATCCTGTCTGTTTATTGCTGTCAGGGCAGTATCCTACACCAGGATAGCCTATTCTATTTGGCAGCCCGATTATAGGTTACCGAGAATTACAACGACTTTACCTTCTGCCTTTCCTATTTCCTCATTTCCACAATTGGTAGACCGAATACAAGATTATGTTTCTCAGTATCTTTGGCAGTCAGTAGTTATAGGAATAATAGTAATAGTAACCTTTGTTTTTTTGTCCGTAATAGCTACCCTGTGGTTAGAAGCGATCGCTATTTTTTATAGTTTAATTTTTGGCTCGATTGTAGCGGGAAATTGGACTATCTATTTACAGTATCTGCAACCTACATCTTTTAATTTTTCCGATCCTCAATTTAATCATGATATAAGTTTTTATATATTTATTGTGCCGGTATGGAAATGGCTTAATTTTTGGTTGATTGGTTTATTTGCTGAGGGTCTTCTTGGTTGCTTTTTGGTGTATATTTTATCGGGAAATAGTCTTTCTGAAGGCAGATTTCCGGGATTTTCTCGTCTCCAACTGCGACATTTATCATTTTTAGCCGCCGCACAAATGTTAGCTTTGGCGGCTCAGCATTGGCTCAATCGCTATAATTTACTTTATTCGGAACGGGGCGTTACTTATGGGGCTAGTTATACCGATGTACGCATTCAGTTGCCTCTAGAGACAATTTTATGTCTAGTAGCGATCGCGATCGCCCTGGGATTGACCATTAAAGGATTTATCTATAAAAATCAAAGAATCAAAAAAATTAACCTTAAAAAACGCTTAAAATTTCCATTTTTAGTATTAACTTTGGGAATTTATTTATTACTGTTAATTGGAGGAAATTTAACGGCTGAAGCAGTACAGCGATTAGTGGTTGAACCCAATGAATTAGAAAGAGAATTGCCTTATTTAAAACGCAATATCGGGCTGACGAGAAATGCGTTTGGTTTGGAGGCAATTGAAGCAAGAACTTTCGTGCCGCGAGACGTACTAACTGCTGCCGATCTTAAAAGAAACAATCTGACGATAGACAATATTCGTCTTTGGGATACTCGCCCCATTTTGCAAACTAATCGTCAACTGCAACAAATCAGACTCTACTATAAATTTCCCGATGCCGATATCGATCGCTATATTTTTGAACGAGCAGAAGCAGAAGAAGATAATTCCGTTGCCGCTAATCGCCGACAAGTGATTATCTCTCCGAGAGAATTAGACTTCAGTGCCGTTCCAGAAAGAGCGCAAACTTGGGTGAACGAACATTTGATTTACACTCACGGTTACGGTTTTACTCTTTCGCCAGTCAATCAGGTAGATACGGGGGGACTTCCTTTTTATTATGTCCAAGATATTGGCACTGGTCCCGAAGAAGAAGGAACTTTACGCACATCAAGTCAATTAATTCGAGATAACATTCCCATAGGCAACCCACGTATCTATTTTGGCGAACTAACCGATACCTACGTCATGGCACCCACTCGAGAAGCAGAATTCGATTTTCCCAGTGGGGACGAAAATGTTTACAATCACTATGACGGTACTGGAGGAATTAACATTGGCAATTACGGGAGACGGTTGCTTTTTGCTCAGTATTTAAAAAACTGGCAAATGTTGTTTACCCGCAACTTTACTCCGGATACCAAATTGCTGTTTCGCCGTAATATTACCCGTCGCGTTTGGACAATTGCACCTTTCTTGCGTTACGATCGCGATCCTTACTTAGTAGTCGCCGATACAGGGAATCCCATAGACAAAAAAGTTGGCAACTATCTTTATTGGATTATTGATGCCTATACGACGAGCGATCGCTATCCTTACTCCGATCCCGGAAACAACGGATTTAACTACATCCGCAACTCAGTCAAGGTAGTAGTCAATGCTTACAACGGTAACGTAGATTTTTATGTTGCCGATCCTAACGATCCGATTATTCAAACTTGGAGCAAAATTTTCCCCGAATTATTCAAACCCTTAGAGGCAATGCCAGCCAATCTGTTCCGTCATATTCGCTACCCACAAGATTTATTTAGCACTCAATCGGAACGGTTGTTAACTTATCACATGACTGACCCCCAAGTATTCTACAACCGAGAAGACCAATGGCAAATTCCTCAAGAAATTTATGGAACCGAATCTCAAGCCGTAAAACCTTACTACTTGATTATGAGATTGCCTACAGCGATTGGCGAAGAATTCATCCTGTTAAATCCTTTTACTCCTATCAGCCGTCCTAACTTGATTGCCTGGTTGGCAGCTCGTTCTGATGGCGAACAATATGGAAAACTGTTGCTTTATCAATTTCCTAAACAAGTATTAATTTATGGCCCCAATCAAATAGAAGCTTTAATCAATCAAGATCCAGTTATTTCCCAACAAATTTCCTTGTGGAATCGAGAGGGTTCGCGAGCAATTCAGGGAAATTTGTTAATTATTCCCATCGAACAGTCTCTGTTATATGTCGAACCCCTGTACCTCGAAGCAGAGAGAAATAGCTTACCCACCCTGGTAAGAGTAATTGTGGTCTACCAAAATCAGATCGTCATGGCAGAAACTCTCGAAGAAGCAATACAAGCAATTTTCGCTCCCCTGGAAAATGATAATGGGACAATTATACGTCCAGTCGATGACTTAGCTCCTTTAGTGCCAGAAGTGCCAGCAGAAGGAAATGATAGAGAACAACCGTCTCCAACAGAGCTAGAACAGTAAAACCGAATTTAAGCTAAATTGTGTTACATGCGACGGAAAATTCCTGGAAATCTTGTATCGTTTTTTAATCTAATTTTCAAGCTTTAGCAATTATTGTATTATCTTGGTTTGATAATCTCTGGTTTGATAATCTCAAAATCTCCTACTGGCGATCGCAACTGCCAGATCATTAAATTACTGTACTGACAATCAAAGATGAATCAACCACAAAACCAGATCGTAGTCAAGCAAAATCCCTTAACCAAATCAAAAAAATCTCAGCTCGACTGGTGGCAAGCTTCAATCATCGTTGTTTTATTACTAGGAATCTGCTTGCGTTTTGTCAATCTTGATGGCAAAGTCTACTGGATCGATGAAGTGCATACCTCATTGCGTTCCTCTGCTTATACTAGGACAGATTTTGAAGATTTAGTGCCAAAAAATCAGGTAATGACTATTGAAGATTTACATCAATTGCAGAGTATCCGTCCTGAAACTGGATTACCAGAAACAATTAAAGCTCTGGCATCCTCAGAACACTCTCCACTCTATTACCTGATGGCAAGATTTTGGCTGGAATGGTTTGGCAGTTCGCCTACTGTCACCAGAAGTCTAGCAGCAGTTATTAGTTTGTTGGCTTTTCCCTGTATTTACTGGTTATGTCTGGAGTTATTTTCCTCCCCTTTAGTGGGATGGATAGCGATGGGTTTATTGGCAGTTTCGCCAGTCCATTTACTCTACGCTCAAGAGGCGCGAGAATACAGCTTGCTAACCGTGACAATTTTACTTTCAAGTGCTACTTTTCTCTGGACACTAAGAAAAAAAACCTCTACCAGTTGGATAATTTATACCTTAACTGTCGCTCTCGGTTTGTATTCCCATCCCGTGATTGGGTTAGTTTTTCTAGGACATGGAATTTATCTATTGGTCACTGAAAAATTCAAGTTTACTGAGACTTTTAAAAAATATATTATTGCCTCTTTAGCTGGATTAACTCTTTTTTTTCCTTGGATTTTAGTGTTTATTTTTAATGGAGATTATGTTAGCTGGGTAGTCAGAGATATTCCTTTCGCAACTTTGATTCAAAGATGGCTGCTTAACCTCAGTGCTATTTTCTTCGATCTTCAAGCTGGCTATCAAGAACAGTTATTTAATGTAGAAACAGGACAAGACATTCAATTAGGTTACGATCGACCTCTGGTATATTTCATTATTCCCATTTTCTTGTTAGTAAGCTATTCTTTTTATTCCCTCTACCGTCATGGTTCGCAGAAATCGTGGCTATTTATTAGCTTAAGTTTAATTGGAGTAACAGCGATAACTTTAGTTTTGCCAGATATACTTACTGGCGGTCAACGTTCAACAATTACTCGCTATGTAATAGCTTGTTTGTTAGGAGTACAGTTAGCTGTGGCTTATTGCTTGGCAACTAAAATTAATCCTCTTGTTAGTAAAAGAAAAGAGCAAAAGATTTGGCGATTAATTACAATAACAATTTTATCTTTGGGAATGATCTGCTGCGCGATCGTCGTGCAAGCACCAACTTGGTGGAATAAGTATAGCAGTTATTACAACCCTCAAGTAGCTGCAATTATCAATCAAGCTGAAAAACCTCTGGTAATTAGCAATCAAGAAAGAGTAAGTCGCATAACGTCTCTGAGTTATATGCTAGATGAGAAAGCCAGGTTATTGTTAGTCCGTCACTCTAAATTGCCAGAAATTCCCGATGGTTTCAGTGATATATTTTTGTTTCGTCCTTATACTGAGTTGCTTGAAGACATCAAACAGAATCAAAATTATCAATTAGAGCCTATCTACCAAACTGGTCATCTCTGGCGTGTGGAAAAATAGTAATTAATTTAAAAAATAATGGCTCTCCTAACTAATGCCTAATGCTCAAGTAGTTGCAGATAGATTTCATGGGATGACACAGATCGATCGAGAACTAGATACAAGAATTTTTGACTCAATTAAATCAACATATTCAGTATTGGAATGTCATTGACTTTTACTCATCATCGCCAACTTAAGGCGGTTGGATTATTGTTAGTAATTACTATTATCGCTGCTGTCTTGAGAATTTTATTTCTCGATCTCGCACCTAATACTTTTTCTACTGACGAAGTTTCTAACGGCTATGATTCCTATTCAATTTTACATACTTTGCGCGATCGCTATGGACATTTTTTACCAATTTTGTTGACAGGTTTTAATGATTCTCGTGAGTCTTTATACGTCTTTCTCAGTATTCCTCTAATTCAATTATTTGGCTTAAACGAATTTAGTGTGAGATTACCTTCTGCGCTCGCAGGAACATTAACTGTCCCCGTATTATATTATTTAGCTCAAGAATGTTTTCAGAATAAAAAGATTTCTCTAACTGCTGCTTTCTTATTTGCTATTAGTCCTTGGAGTATTTTTTACAGTCGATTAACTTTTCATGCAAATTTACTGCCCTTATTTTTTTGCTTGGGATTACTATTTTTTCTCAAAAGTTTTCGCAAGCCTAATTACTTACTTCTTAGTAGTTTTATTTTTGGTTTAAATCTCTACACCTACGCTTCTGCTAGAGCTTTTATCCCTCTATTTATGTTGGGATTATTAATTATCTTTTGGCAGGAATTATGGAAAACTAAGACGCAAACTATTCTTGCGATCGCAATTTTTCTAGCAATATTTTTATTCTTTTTATCTTTATGGCTTGCGCCTGGTGGGATGGCAAGAGTAGAAGAAACTGGTATAGAAACTAATATTTTGAGGCTCTTGGTTAACTATATATCTTATTTTGAACCAATTTTTTTATTTTTACATGGTGATTGGAACGAACGTCGTAGCGTTACGACTTGGGGAGTGGGAGAATTACATTTATTTGAATTAGTCACAGTAATTTTAGGAATTTTAACTTTAAAGAAAAAAGCCAATAGAGTTAGTAAGATTTTCTTTTTGTGGTTGTTTCTCTATCCTATTCCTGCTGCTTTAACTGAACCTCAACACTCTATCCGGGCAATTGTTGGAATTCCCTTATTTAGTTTACTTTCTGCCTGTGGTTTTTGGCAAATTCCCAAGTTATTAAAATCCGCTCGAAAAAAGATATTTAATTTTCTGGCTCCTTTAATAATTACTATTAGTTTGATTTTCTTCGGGCAAGCTTATTTTGATTTTTCTCAATATAAAATACCGAATACTTCTGCCGGACATTGGCAGTATGGGATGAAACAAGCTTTAACCTATGCTGAGAATAACAATTATAGTTGCGTGTTTATGAGTAATAGTTTTAAACGGGTCAATATGTATATTATCTTTTACACTAAGTATCCACCAGCTAAATATCAACTTGCACCAGTAAATCCAGAAATGCAATATTTCACTCAAGATTATAGATTGGAAAAATATACAATTACTGATGTTACTCAACCAAAAACTTTTTCCGATAAATGTTTATTTATTATCAAACCAGAAGAATTAGAAAAATTAAGCCAAATTTATCCTAATTGGCAAGAATTACAAACTATTAAAACTCCTGAACCCGATCGCCAAGAAAAAATTAAATTGATTGAAGTTATTTCAGCAGACAAGTAGATTGTTTTCTCTTTCCTGTATTGACCACATCTGTTTCTATTAATAATTACAATCGTGATAACTACGCGCTCGTACAGATTTTTGTTGGCTACTTCTACGAAAATTTTCAGTCCCAGAGTAATTTTTTGGTTAAGCCTTAGTTTAGCATTCGCACTGATTTACAGTTTTTTGGCACTACAAAAAGCCTTCAGTGGTGAATATATCGTCCAAGATGATGCGCGACAGCACGTTTTTTGGATGCGGCGTTTTTTAGATGGGAATTTATTTCCCCACGATCTAATTGCTGATTACTTTCAATCCGTCGCTCCGATCGGATATCGCAATTTATACAAACTAATGGCAGTGGTGGGAATCGATCCAGTCGTTGGCAGTAAAATTCTACCAGTTATCCTAGGATTGGTAACAACATTTTACTGCTTTGCTGTTTGCTTGCAGTTGCTACCAATACCCCTGACAGGATTTATTGCTGCCACCTTGCTCAACCAAAATCTCTGGATGCAAGATGGTTTAGTTTCTGGTACGCCTAAAGCTTTTATCTATCCTTGTTTTCTAGCATTTTTGTACTATTTGTTGCGGCGTGACAAGTTTGGTTTGGCAGTAGCGATCGCGCTCTTTGGATTATTTTACCCCTCATTAGTTTTAGTTTGCGCCGTACTCTTAATGCTAAAATTTTGGCGATTTAGAAATTTTGTGCCGCAACTATCTGCCAGTAAAAGCGATCGCTCCTTGTATTTTTTAGGTTTAGGAGTAGCTATATTAATTTTATTACCCTACGCGCTCGCTGCTTCTGAATTTGCACCAGTAATTACTGCCGCCGAAGCAAGAGAATTGCCAGAGTTTGTCGCAGGAGCAAGAGCAAGTTTCTTTCACGATCGCGATCCTTGGCGGTTTTGGTTTAATGCTAGTCGCAGTGGTATCCGCTTGCCATCAGCACTAATGCCACAACTGGTCTATGCTGCTTTATTATTCCCCGTAATCACCAAATTTCCTGCCAGATTTCCTCTCACCAACAAGCTCAATCAAGCCGTGATAATTTTACCGCAACTGCTCGTAGCCTCATTGGTAATGTTTTTTGCTGCTCATGCTTTACTGTTCAAACTGCACCTACCTAGTCGCTACACCCAACATAGCCTCAGAATTGTCATGATGCTAGCAGCTAGTTTAGTCTTAACTATCATGCTAGATGCTATTTTTCAATGGGCAGGTAAAAATGCCAGCCGCCAACTTTTAGCCATAGGTGCAACTACTATTGTTGGGTTAACTTTGATGGTAGCTCCAGTATCTTGGAAAAGTTTTCCTTGGACGGGATATATTGTTGGCAACCAAACAGGTTTGTATCAATTCTTTCAACAGCAACCTCAAGATATTGCGATCGCCTCCTTAGCTGAAGAAGCCAACAACCTTCCAACTTTTGCTCAACGCTCGATTTTAGTAGGTAGCGAATACGCGATTCCCTATCATTTAGGATATTATCGCCCTTTTCGCCAGCGAGTAATCGATCTAATTCAAGCCCAATATAGTACAGATTTAGTAGAAATTACTAAATTTATTCGCAAGTACGGAATTGATTTTTGGATTGTAGAGGAATCTTCTTTTGTACCAGAATATCTAGATAATAATTCTTGGCTCAAGCAGCATCAACCAGTTGCTCAAGAAGCAGTGGAAAGTTTACGGCAACAAAAAGTCCCTTTATTAACTTCTTTTAAAGATAGTTGCTCGGTATGGCAAGATAACAATTTAACTGTAATTTCAACTAGTTGTATCTTGTCTAGTTCTTCGTAATATCTATAACTTTTGTTGATGTTCGATGATTTAGCTTGTAAGCTTGAGCGAACGATGAGTCTAAACTCCAGTCCAAGTATCTAGAAAAGTGTTTTAGCTTAATGAAAAATAGTATCTCAATCAAATCGAAAGTTTTGCTTGTATTTGGGATTGAGCTTTTAGCGATCGCCATAGCAATTAGTAGAGCAATCTTGCTTCAGCGAAGTCCGATGCGCTATTTTGGCGAGGGTGGTTTTATAACTTGGCTTTCTATTTGCCAATTGTTATTTATTGCTTTTTTATGCTGGAAAATAAGTAGCCTCAGACAAACAAGGCAATTTAGATTATTTAGTTGGAAAAATCCTCGGAGATTTTGGCAAATTTTGACGGCAGGATTTTGTTTGTTAGCTTTAGATGAATATTGGGAAATCCATGAAAAATTAGATCGAGCATTACACAGATTTTTAAATCTCAATGAGTCAGGAATAACTGGTAGAATAGATGATGTTTTGATTTTGATTTACCTAGTCTTTGGCTTATTTTTTCTGCGACTATTTAAACCAGAATTTCAAAAATTTACTCGGTCTTTTGGTTGGTTTTTGACTGGATTTATTCTAACTTTTTTGACTATTTTATTAGATATGTTAAGTCATAACCGAGGAATACTCTCTCCTTGGATAGATAATCTCGAAAAATTGAATACAATGCATCATTGGTTGACTGCTATAGAAGAAATCCCTAAAATTTTCGCAGAAGGGGCATTTATTATTGCTTTTTATCACTGCTTAAAAATTGCTAAAAAGCTGAATAAATCTAATTTGACATGACTCCTTGTACTATGGTCGATAGGCGCGATCGCTGTATTCTTAATTACCGAAAAGCAATGGTGAATCCCCCTGTCGTTTACGCAGGGGATGAAACCGAGCAAGCGTCCAGCTAGGCTACTTTTCAGTAGCCAGTCCATAGTATAATTAAGCAACAAGGATAAACAGAATGTACTAGGTATCGATCCAGGATTAAATAACTGGCTAACTTGCGTATCTAATGTCGGCACTAGCTTGATCATCGATGGTAAACAGATTAAGTCAATGAATAGATGGTACAACAAACAAGTTTCTATTATTAAAGAAAACAAACCTCAAGGTTTTTGGAGCAACAAGCTAGCCGCTATAACTGAAAAACGCAACAGACAAGTTCGTGATGGTATTAATAAGGCTGCCAGAATTGTTATTAACCATTGCTTAGAAAACAAAATAGGCACAGTTATTTTTGGTTGGAATAAAGACAACAAAAAAGAGATAGAGCTAGGAAAGAAAAATAACTCTGAATTTGTGCCGATACCAACAGCAAAATTAAAAGACAGAATCGAACAACTCTGTCTAGAGTACGGCATTCAGTTTATTGAGACTGAGGAAAGTTATACCAGCAAAGCTTCGTTTTTGGATGGCGACCATCTGCCTAAATATGGTGAAAAACCCAAGGTCGCGTCTTCTGAGGTTTCCTCGGAAGCGTGTGACGACCGCGAAGACTGGAAACCATCAGGGAAAAGAACGAAGCGTGGCTTGTACCGCACTGCTATTAATTGGTATATAAATGCCGATTGCTATTAGAATCTCCTTGCTTCAGCTAGGAGAGAAGTCAATTCTAACCCAAATAGGCTTCTAAAACTTGAGGATTATTTTGAATTTCTTGGGGTGTACCGTCTGCAAGATTAGTTCCTTCTGCCAGCACCCAGACATGATGACACAAAGACATGATTACATCCATGTTATGTTCGATAATCAAAAAAGAAATTCCTTGTTGATTCCAAGTCAAAATATGTTTGCAGATTTGCTCGATCAAAGTAGGATTTACTCCAGCAGCAGGTTCATCTAACAAAATTAGTTTGGGATTGGTCATCAGTGTCCGCGCCATTTCCAGTAGCTTTCGCTGTCCGCCAGATAATGCCCCTGCATAGTCATGAGCTTTTTCAATCAGTCCAACAGATTCGAGAATAGTCATTGCCCGTTCTTTATTTTCTCGTTCTTCTTGTCTGACGGATTTTTGTTGGAACCAAACTTTGAAAAAATTTTCTCCTGTTTGTTGTTGGGTTGCCAAAAGCATATTTTCTAGTACTGATAGTTTAGAAAGAACCCGCGCTACCTGAAAAGTACGAATACAGCCTTGTTGGGCGATTTGATAGGATTGGAGATGATGTATTGGTTTGCCATCAAATATTACTTCTCCTCGGTCGGGACGAATAAAATTGGAGAGTAAGTTAAATAGAGTAGTTTTTCCAGCCCCATTGGGTCCGATTAGACCAGTAATACTTCCTCGATTTACACTAATTTTGGCATTATTTACCGCTTTAATTCCGCCAAAGCTTTTAGACAATTCGTTTGCTGAGAGCAGTAATATTGAGGATTTGTCTTGGCTCATCTGATTTCCTCCGTGGAGACTCCCGCTAGAGACGAGCGGGGCATATCGAGCGCAGCGAGTACCCGCGATGTTTTAGCGGTGAGACGTGCCGTATAAACGCCTGGGGTTTCCCCAGGCGACAGGCACTGAGAAAACGGAGCTAACTGAGTGAGGACAGGGCTTATAAAGTCCGCCCGCAGGTGGCGGACAAAGCCCCTTGTCGATGCCTCCGAAGTTAGCAAATCTTTAAATCTTTGCATACTTTTCAGGTCGAACGTGCTAAAATGTGAGAGTTGTTGAATTAAATGCTGTAGATGGTCGAACGCGCCTACAAATATAGGTTTTACCCGACATCCGAACAAGAAGAACTCTTGCGTCGGACGATGGGTTGCGTTCGATTGGTTTACAACAAAGCTTTGGCAGCTAGAACCGAAGGGTGGTATCAGCGGCAAGAAAGAATAGGCTATAACCAAACTTCGTCTATGCTTACTGCATGGAAAAAAGAAGAAGAACTTTCTTTCTTGAACGAGGTTAGCTGCGTACCTCTTCAGCAAACACTTCGCCATTTGAGCAAAGCGTTTGAAAACTTCTGGGCAAAACGAGCTAAATATCCCAATTTCAAGAAGAAACGGAATGGCGGAAATGCTGAGTTTACCCGTTCTGCTTTTAAGTGGAAAGAAGGGAATTTGTATTTGGCTAAATGCAAAGAACCTTTGAATATAGTGTGGTCGAGGTATCTCCCACAAGAATGCGAACCCTCGACTGTTACTGTCAAGCTCGAACCTTCGGGTAGATGGTTCGTTTCTTTGTTGGTTGATGATTATACCGTTGAGGTACTTCCACCAACTAACAAAAGTATTGGATTGGATGCTGGAGTCACCAGTCTGCTTAGTACCAGCGATGGTGAAAAGATAACCAATCCCAAGCATTTTAATCGGCTGTACCACAAGCTCAAAGTAGCGCAAAAGGAGTTGAGCCGGAAAACCAAAGGCTCCAACAACCGACATAAAGCGCGACTTAAAGTAGCTAAGATACACGCCAAAATTAAAGACCTTCGTACTGACTTTTTGCACAAGTTGACTACTCGTTTGGTCAGGGAGAATAGCTTGATAGCTATCGAAGACCTCACGATTAGAAATATGGTTCGTAATCGTAAGCTTGCTCGTTCTATTAGCGATGCGGCTTGGGGTGAATTGTTTCGTCAACTTGAATATAAGTGCGAGTGGTACGGAAGGCGATTGGTCAAAATCGACCGCTTTTTTCCCAGTAGTAAAAGATGTCACCATTGCGGCTTTGTAGTAGAAAAACTGCCTTTGGAAGTTCGCAGTTGGGATTGTCCCAGTTGCTTGAGAACAGGGATCGACCGCGACATCAACGCTGGAAAAAATATCTTGGCGGCAGGACTTGCCGTGTCTGTCTGTGGAGCGAGCATAAGACCTGATAGACATAGTTCTAAAGGGCAGTTGCGAAATCCCCGAAAGGGAAGGAAGCAGAAACCTAAGTCGTGAGTCTTAGGAATCCCAAGGGGCTGTCTCTTGAGGAAACCTCAAGAGTTTATAAGCCCCGTCCGCTATAGTCCGACGCTAGGAGGATTTAGCGGCGGGAGGATGTCAATTGTGTTCGGTATAAATATATAGAATTATTGGGGGATAGTACAGTCATCAGTTATCAGTTATCAGTTATCAGTTTTTCTTCTGACTCCTGACTCCTGACTTCTGATTTTTATCGTCCCAGGGTAAGTTCTTCTTTTTTACCTAGAATACCTTGAGGTCGCCAAACCATAAGAAGCATAAGAATTAAACCAATTACCATTATTCGTAACGGTCCTAATTGAGTAGGATTAAGAATTCCTAAATAAGGTAAATACTCGCGGGTAAGGACATCGTAGGCCCAGAAAATAACTGCCCCTAATAAAGTTCCTGCATTATTACCAG
>Ga0114939_10002737_pt1 | contig 12792 bp, 9 predicted proteins | sample AshMeaCrysSpring_FD_87196 | JGI IMG/M metagenome (GOLD analysis project Ga0114939, IMG submission 87196) | Groundwater microbial communities from Big Spring, Nevada to study Microbial Dark Matter (Phase II) - Ash Meadows Crystal Spring | ecosystem: Environmental > Aquatic > Deep subsurface >... | reverse complement strand
TAAATTATTCTGTGATATCCTGTCTGTTTGATTCAACACAAAACAGGTGGAACAGGCATCCTGCCTGTTCGATTCAACACAAAACAGGCTTTCCTGCCTGTTCCACAGACAAATACTGAGTTAAATTATTCTGTGATATCCTGTCTGTTTGATTCAACACAAAACAGGTGGAACAGGCATCCTGCCTGTTCGATTCAACACAAAACATGCTTTCCTGCCTGTTCCACAAACAAATACTGAGTTAAATTATTCTGTGGCAAACCAAGCCCGCAGCACTTCCGCCACAGTCCAAGCTTCGGCGATACATCCTCGCGGTGTCATGGGCGCGCCGCCATCAAAAATTTCGCTTAAACTACCAATGCCATGTGTTAATAAATGGTTTGACATTGGTTCTAAAAATTGACGAGATTGGACGGGGTTTTGATAAACACGTAGGTGTGCTTGGACAAAGGCTCCTATTAACCAACCCCAAACGGTTCCTTGATGATATGCAGAGTCTCTTTGATACTGATTTCCAAAGTATTTATCCTTATATTGAGGGTGATCGGGGTCAAGGGATCGCAGTCCATAGGAAGTGAGGAGCGATCGCCCACAAATATCTACAACTTTTTTTTGTTGCTCTGAACTCAGGAGGGGTTTATCAGGGGTGGGCAAAGAAACTGCAAAAATCTGATTCGGACGTAACGAAGTATCATTTCCTTCAGGGCCATCAATCACGTCATAGCAATAACCAAGCTTTTGATTCCAAAAACGAGAAAAACTAGCCTGTGTTTTGTTAGCTAGCAAATCACATTCTTGAGTTGATTTACCTATTTTACTAGTGATATTAGCCATGACCCGCAGGGCGTTATACCATAGGGCGTTTATCTCCACAGGTTTACCTATACGCGGTGTAACAACCCAATCATCTACTTTGGCATCCATCCAAGTTAGTTGGACTCCCTCTTCCCCGGCATAAAGTAAGCCATCACTATTATCAAGGTGGATATTATAGCGAGTACCCTTACGATGCCAATCAATAATATCCATGAGGACGGGAAATATTTCATGGAGTAAATCATCATCTTGAGTAGCGCTATAGTAAGCCCTAATTGCTTCAAAATACCAAAGGGTGGCATCAACGGTATTGTAATCAGGGGTATGACCTTCATCAGGAAAGCGATTGGGTAGCATTCCCTGGTCTATATATTTAGCATAGGTACGGATTATTGAGCGAGCAACTTCGGGGCGCCCGGTTGTAAGAGTAAGTCCTGGTAGACTTATCATCGTATCTCTTCCCCAATCACCAAACCAATGGTAGCCAGCAATAATAGTTTTGCTTTGGGGGTCGTTAGGTAAGGGGCGGTTTACAACAAATTGGTCGGCGGCTAAGATTAACTGTTTAATCCAATCGGGAATTTCTTGATTTTGGTTGGGGCGCTTAGATTTGCAAAGTCTGACTATTTTTTCTTCCTGGGTGCGACGTATATTTAAAGCACCCTCTCCATCTGTTTCTGCTTGGGGGTCTGTACTTGCCACAAAGGTTAGGGTTTCACCTTGTTTTAAAGTTCCTTTAAATGTTGCAGTATGAAGGTGGTCTTCCCTATCTTGTAAACCACGATTGCGCTCTGCAGCTAAATCAAAACCGTAATACCAATTATGTATCGAGCTAGCGATCGCCCTATCGCTAAACATATATAAAGGAACAGCCCTTGGATAACCAGAAACGCTTACACCGTTAGGCACTTTTTCAACGGTCATTTTCCAGCCATTAGCTTGGGTATCCTTGTGAAAATCTCGGTAATTAACCAGTGCTTTGAGAGTCAAACTAATTGGCTCAGTGGCACGGCGCACAACATACTGTATATAAGTAGTATTTGCCCCCTGCTGCATCCAAATTCTTTTTTCAATTAATGCATCAGCACAGGCATATTCCCATACAGGTATGGCACCCTCCAGGAAAAAACGTTGGATATGTAAGTAACCATCAGGGCTAACAATCCCATCCTGCCAGCGATTAGTATGTAATTGGTAAATTTTACCTCCATACAAAACGCTTTCATGAAGTTTTGCTAACAATAAAGTTCGACCAAGGGGAGGGTCTAGAGGTGCAACCAATAGACCATGATAACGACGAGTTAACAATCCAGGAATTGTGCCCGAAGCATAACCCCCAATTCCATTAGTTACTAGCCATTCCCTTTGTTCGGCAATTTCAAGATAACCGCAGATTTCTCTACCAAAATCGATGCACATAGTCTGATTTCTCTGCCAAGGCCATCTTGATTATCCTTCTGGTATTGAAAATGAAAACTTAATAGACAATTAAAAAAATAGGAGAGGTCGGGGAGGTCGGGGAGGTGGGGATAAGTTGTGTTTAGTTCTCAAATAGGGATTTTTCAAATAGCATCCGCTGTTCTACGTTGCGTAAAAAGTAACCATTAATCATTGCAGATGCTACGAGTCTAACTAGATTTTGACGATTAGTAGTTATGGTAACGTCAAAATCTTCTTCAGGTAAATTGCCTAACATTCCCGCGATAGTGGATTCAATGGTCTCCAAAACTTCAGGTGATGCTGGCTGTGACAACTGGGTTATTGTTTCAGGTGCCAGATTTTGGATATATCGCTGTATATGATTGTTCTCAACCGCTTGAGATTCAGTATTATTTTCACTATTTAAGAAAAAGTTATTCATAAGACTCCTAAAGGGTGAGTTAAATATAATTCAGGTTATAGAACTTCGGGTTACAGATTTGAGATACTTTAAGCTTATATACATTAATTTATCTATTTCTTTATGATTTTACAGTGAGTACAGCCGAACCCAGGTAATCGGATTTCCTCCAAGGTATAATTACTCATTTTTCAGTATTTATCAGGGATAGCCGCAACTGGCACTGCGGCTCATGTTCGCGCGTTGGGCTGTCTTCCCTCCAAAAATATGGGCCCTCCAAAAATATGGGCGCTCTTCGCCCAACTACAAACAAAAACAATGTGACAATATCGTAAGTCCTGAATGATGCTTGAATTGTGGAACTTAATTTTTGGCTATCCCACTTTTTAACACTTTTTGCGGAATTCCGCAAAAAGAGGTAAATAATCGTGATTACATAGAATCTCGATGATAACCCAGGGCGAATACCATTCGCCCCTAGATAGGCCGCCAATTGCAGGCTTTTGGGATAAAACAGAGATATACAATTTAGCTTTTTCCAAAACGCTTATTACATGTCAAAATTAATTCCCACTATTCTCATAGCCACCTCCTTTGCCATCGGCTTTACCCAATCTCCAAAACCTTTACAAGCAGGAACCTGTGCCTCCCAATGCGGAGCAAAACCGCTACAATTTACACCTGGTCAATATATTCGATTAGAAATATTTAATGCTACTTCAGGCTTAGTTAGACTTCAACGTCCTTCTAATAGCGACCCTATTCCTTTGTCTCCAGGTAAACAATTAACATTAGAAGATGGAGAAGGAACAGAGCCAAATGTTTCCCTCATATTTTGGGATGAAACTGGTTTGCCTCTAAAAGCTGTACTCTCAAAGCCTAATTTTGGTACCCTAAAAGTAGAAATTCGTCCCGGCGGGCGCCCTCCTGGAGACCGGTCTGTCTATATACTTAATGATGGTAGAGTAAATTTGTTCTAACTTAAAATTAGGGAGCAACTAGCCATTAGCCATTAGCCATTAGCCATTAGCAACTAGCCATTAGCCATTAGCCATTAGCCCTCCCTATGCTACCTAACCAACGTTGGCGAATTCACGAAGAGAATCCAGCTTTAGCTGAAGAGTTTGCGACTAATTTAGGAATCTCTCCTATTATTAGTCAGCTACTTATCAACCGTGGTATTAACAATCTTCTAGAAGCCCAAATCTTTTTAAATCCAGAAGTTTTAAATTTAGCTTCCCCTCTACAGGAGTTTCCAGATTTACAAATAAGTCTAGACCTCTTACAAGCTAGTATCCTTAATCAAGAAAGAATCGCTATTTGCGGCGACTATGATGCTGATGGCATGACTAGTACTGCCTTATTACTGCGTTGTTTGCGGTGGTTGGGGGCAAATGTTGATTATGCTATCCCTAGTAGGATGAAGGATGGCTATGGCATTAATAAGAGAATTGTGGAAGAACTTTATGATGAGGGGGTTAAGTTAATACTAACTGTTGATAATGGGATTGCCGCTGCTGACCCTATCGCTAGGGCTAGGGAATTAGGTATCAAGGTAATTATCACAGACCATCATGAAATTCCTCAAGTGTTACCAAACGCCAATGCTATCCTTAATCCCAAGTTAATATCAGAATCATCGCCCTATTATACGGTGGCTGGTGTGGGGGTGGCTTATTTATTAGCTGTATCTCTAGCGCAACAAATGGGACAGCTAAAAAATGGTATGGTCAAACCATTATTGGAATTATTTACCTTGGGAACTATTGCGGATTTGGCACCTCTAACAGGGGTTAATCGCCGTTGGGTAAAACGGGGTTTAAAGCAATTACCTAAATCTAAAATCCCTGGTATACAACAATTAATTTTGGTTTCTGGGGTACAAGCAAAGGGAGAGGGTTTAAAACAAATTGTTTCTCCCAATCCTTCTGTTACATCTTCGTCTATTACACCTTTATCTAAGACTCTGAAACCGGATGATATTGGCTTTCGTTTGGGGCCGCGAATTAATGCTATTGGTAGAATTGGGGACCCACAAATAGTTATTACCTTACTAACAACGGATGATGAAGGAGTAGCTTTGGAAATGGCGATGCAGTGTGAAATAATTAACCGCAGTCGTCAGGAAATGTGTGAGGAAATTGAGAAGCAAGCTGTTGCTTTGGTGGATAATTTATATGCGGCTTCTTTAAAAGAAGACCGGGTATTGGTTGTTGTGCAACCAAATTGGCATCATGGTGTAATTGGTATTGTTGCTTCTCGATTAGTTGAACGTTTTGGAGTGCCTGTATTTATTGGTACAACTGAAGAGGATGGGCATATCCGTGGGTCAGCGAGGGGAATTCCGGAATTTCATGTATTTGAAGCTTTGGAATATTGCGATGGACTGTTGGGGAAATATGGCGGACATAAAGCAGCGGGTGGTTTTTCCTTAGCTGCTGAAAATCTACCAGAATTTCGGACTCTTTTAAGCGAGTTTGCCAATCAATCCCTGGAAGTCCAACACCTGAAACCCTTAATTAAAATTGATGCCTTAGTTAATTTTAACCAGATAAGCGATCGCCTTTATCAGGAACTTAGTATTTTAGAACCCTGCGGCATCGATAACCCAAACCCAATTTTTTGGACGCCCAACGTCCAAGTCTTAGGACAACAAACAGTTGGCAAAGGTCATATCAAAGCCGTTTTTTCCCAAGTCGTCAATAACCAACAATATCAAATCAAAGGCATCGCTTGGCGTTGGCGAGATTATTTCCCCCTACCCCGACAAGTTGATATCGCCTATAAATTACGGGAAAATCATTTTAACGATAAGACCACTATCGAATTAGAAGTTGTAGGTGTTCGCCTTCCCACTGAATCTCACTGGCAAATCCCTTCCGTCACTAAACCAATCACAAAAAATCTAACTTATAAAAATCGCGAATACACCTGTGGTGTTTATCCCCAGGATAATACATCAGAGCTAAGAATTAAAAATACTGAAGGAAAAGTATTAGCAATTAAGCAAGGAGAAAAAATAGGTTTTCTGGGAACTAATCGGGAAAACGCTGAAGAGGTGAATATTTCCCAGCCACAGTATGAGATGTTGATTCAAGAAGCTTTGAGAGTTTTGAGGGAGTAGGGGTGGTGGGGGATAGTTGGTGAGATTTTGGAATATTTTTGGTTAATATTTTTATTTCCTGCCAACTATCAGCCATTGTATTGATTGTAAATTCTGGCTTTTCTACATATTGCCGTTGCGGAAAGCTAGAACAAAAATAACAACCGGGCCTGCAATCATGATTAAACCTACAGATACCAGTTGGAAAATCACTTCCCAATTAATGCTTGCTAAAGCTTCCATAACGCCTCCGATGTACTAAAAAATTTAATAACTTATATATTTACACGTGACGTGTCACTCTTAACAAAGTAAACATCTGGAAAAAATCTGTCAGATATTTTGCTTTGCTGGTCAGGACAAATCGGGAATGGGAGATAGGATAAAGCAAATCTCGACAATAATCATATCTGGCGATCGCTCATGAGTTTTAATTTAGTTAACAAAAATACAATAAAGTACATATAAAGATAAAATTAATCACGGATTAAATGGATTAATGGATGGCGCGGATTATAAGATTGGATATCCCTTACCATTGAATTTTTACTTTTCCTACCACCCCCACCACCTCTACCACCCTTACCTCTCCTATGGCTACTTGGCAATGTATAAAACAATGCGGCGCATGTTGTAATTTAGACCCAGCAGACCGCCCTGAATTAGATGAATATCTGACTCCAGATGAGTTAGAGGTATATATGAGTATGGTTGGAGATGATGGATGGTGTATTAATTATGATAAGGAATCCAGGGAGTGCAGTATCTATGAAAAACGTCCTCGATTTTGTCGAGTGGAGGCTGGGTCTTTTGGGGAAATGTATGGGATAGAAGAGGAGGAATTAAATGATTTTGCGATCGATTGCTGTCGCCAACAGATTGAAGCTGTATATGGTTTTCGCAGTTTAGAAATGTTGCGTTTTGATAAAGCTGTGGGGATTTAACTAGACTTGGCCATTGATGATACCTGGGGATTAATTATATCTGGCGACTAGAAGTCGCGGCTACACAGGCAAAACCCACCTTCGTGGGTTAAGGAATTGTTATTTTTGACCATACCTGGCGATTGATCATACCTGGCGACTAGAAGTCGCGGCTATATAAGCAAAACCCACCTTCGTGGGTTAAGGAATTGTTATTTTTGATCATACCTGGCGACTAGAAGTCGCGGCTATATAAGCAAAACCCACCTTCGTGGGTTAAGGAATTGTTATTTGATACCTGGCAGCTATATAGGCAAAACCCACCTTCGTGGGTTAAGGAATTTATCCGATCATATTTGCTAGGACAGGCCACCAGCACTCCGTAACACAAATTATGTCTAATGCCATAAATTCTTTAACCCACGAAGGTGGGTTTTGTTTGTGTAGCCGCGACTTCTAGTCGCCAGGTATCATTGAGATGCAGTGGAAACTTGGTGGGTTAAGGAATTTATCCCATCATATTTGCTACGACAGACCACTAGCACTCCGTAACACAAATTATGTGTAATGCCATAAATTCTTTAACCCACGAAGGTGGGTTTTGTTTGTGTAGCCGCGACTTCTAGTCGCCAGGTATCATTGAGATGCAGTGGAAACGGATAATTGTAGATTTTGGTCATAGACAAATTCGTTACGAATTACCACTGGAATTTTAGCAAGACTATCTTGATTACTACTAGAAGTTTCTGGCGGCACTAATAATATATAGCTACCAGCGGGCACTCCATCAAGACGATAAAGACCAAATTCGTCGGTGGAGGCGGCTAAGATTTTTTTCCCTTGAGAATTCATTAAATCTAAGCGGATATTTGCTGCTGGTTTTCCAGTGGCATCAATTACTCTTCCAGCTAAGCCATATTCGGCTCTGGCGGTAAAGTCTAAATTCGTAACTGCAGAGCTTGCGACTTGTGCGACTGCGATGGTTTTGGCTAGGGTTAATTCTATGGGTAGTTTTTCTGGGTCAAGTTCCACTGTATATACACCTTCTGCCAAATTACCCACAAAGAAATTGCCAGAGGCATCGGTAACTGCACCTCCTAGGTTTTTACCACGGTTATTGATAACTCTAACAATCGAGCCACTTAAGTTTAAGTTTGAATTTGAGTCCTTTGAATTTAAGTCCTTTGAATCTGAAGCTTTCTTTTGAGTATCTATAAGAATTCGTCCAGCGATCGCTCCTTTTTGTTTTCCTAGAGATGTTGAAACTCCTGGGGATATTTTACCGCCGGCGAAGGATAGGTCGGAGACAAGGGAAATGGATAGGCGATTAGCAAAGCTAGACCCCAAAGGGGTATCGCCTCCAAATCCTCCTAAATTATTTCTACTGGCGCTGGGTATGCCTTGGTAATCGACTCTAGCTAATAAACCTGGGACAACTTGCATACTGGCACCAACAACTGGGGCAATATCTCCATCGCTGTAAGCTAATCCCAGTCGCCAACTTAATGCTGAAGAATTAAAGGCGTTACGGTTAACCGTTAGAGAGTAGCGAGGGGCAAAATTACCCCCAAATTCATTACCTAAGGATAATTGGTATTGACGGTCAAAGTTGTGAGTATAGTCAGAAAAATATCTGTTGCCAAAAGTATTAAAGGATAATCTGTTGGCTTGGTCTACTTGATATAAAGCATTAAATAGGTAATTCCCTTCTGTGTCTGGTCTGCCATTTAAATACATACCTGACATAGGACGGAATGTAAAAGTTGGTAGGATATAATCTGATGATTTTGTACTATCTAGGCGACTGCGAGCAATAAATCCCAAATGTAAAGCATCAGCAGCTTTATATTTTACTTCCAAACTATGGTTATAACGTTCCGGACTTCTTGTTGTTGAAGAGTTCCCTATTCCTCTACTAACATATCCATTGGGGAATAACTGAGAATTTCCAATTATCTGTAAATCCTTTAACTGAAAATCTAAATCAGCGATATAACCTACTTCACTATTAGAAGTGCCTACACTTGTAGATAAAATTAAGGGGTTTGCTGGACGCCAAATAAAACCCGCTTGCGTTTGTACTGTATTGGGAAGGGTTTGGATGCCACCTTCAAATGTCAGATTTTCTGAAAGTCCCTGACGTAACTGATAAAAAGAAGTAAATTTACCCGCTTCCGTTGCATTAAAGTTATTAAATAGAGTATTCTGAGCTAAATTTCCAGTTAAACCCACACCTCCTAATTGAACATTTCCACCAGTTGGTAATAATAAATCAGAAGAATTTAATCTCAGTGAACGAATTTCTATAGGGACATTGGGATTATTTCTGTCAAATACTAGTAATTCAATTTCATTATTTTGACCCGTTGGCAAATTAATATCTAGAAATTCATATTTCCCATTTAAACCAACTTGCTGTTGGGCAATTGCAATGCCGCCAACTCTTAATTGTACAAAACTTGCAGGAGGTACAATTCCTTGAAATGTTTGTATTGGTCGAGACCGCCGAGGTAAAATTTCAGAAGCACTAGTATTTTGATTAAAATTTTCCTCTGGTAAATTAGTAAAACCAAATTGCGCCCCTGTAAAGCTAATACTGTTTAATAAAGGATGTAAACCTAGTTGTTGTTGACCTGCTTGATAGCTAAATTGACCGTTAGTCTTGTAGTAAAAATATTCGGAAATATCAGGGGAGTTAATAAAATTATTATTGACGCGAACGCGCCATAAGCCACCATCTAAACGCCCCCCCAAAAGTGAAGAACTCTGTAAATTTGTATTCCCATTAGTACTAGTGAAATTTAACTCTTGTCGAAAACTAGAAAGTTCACTACGAGGAGCAAAAAATTCTGGTTGTAGTTGAACAGCTTCAGGTCTAGTTTCACGAACTTCTCCCCAAGGTAAATCAATATTTAAGGCAAAGTCAAAGGAATTTAACTCTATTTTACCTAAGAATTTTTCTTGAATTATTCTATCGCTAATGTAAGTAACGCCATCAATTTCTTTGAATTCATCTTTCGTTAATTTTATTTTTCCTAATGGTGTAATTAGATTTATGTTATCAGTAGTTTTTTCAATTATTTCAACTGTAAAATTAGCAAGCTTGGAAAATTCCACCAATGGTAAAAGTAAAGTATTTCCTTCTCGAATAACATCTAAACTTCCAACATCTTTTTTATTAATAGTGATACCAAGTAATAAATTCTTAGCTCCAATTTCGCTACTGGCAAATTCATTGGCAGTAATTCCAGAGGTATCAGGAAAAACATTAGAATAATTATTAGATGGGATATTAGATAAGTGATGATTTAATACCTCAGCTTTATCTTCTATGATTTGAAGCTGATTTTGTTGATTACCATTATTTAACTGTAATTGATTGTTAGAAATAACTGAATTTAGTTGATTATTATCTTCTTTTTTTTCTTGTTTTTCTTCTGGCTCTTTTATAATTAATTTATTCCCAGCTTTATCAGGAGAATTTATAACTAATTTATTTATCTCTTTGTCTTTGTATTTATATGTATCTTTATCTTTATCTTTGCCTATTTCAGAAAATCTACCTTCTTGTTTTAATCTGTTTATCAAACTTTTGGAAATTAGATTAGAGTTAGAAGAAGTATTTATTTTTTGAGTATTTATTTTATGGTCTGAAATATTAATACTAGTCGCCAATGACTTATTCGTAGAGATACTTGGTGATACTAAAGCTGCAATTGTTGGTAAATTTAAAGGTGCTTGGTAAAACATTTGCCAGTACTATATTCAGTCAAGATTTAGATTCAATAAATATTGATCACTCGCAGCTATTCATTCAAAGCGCGATTTGTAAAATTTAGGCAGGACTTACGATAGCGGAGCGCGTCATTATTGTCACATTGTTTTTGTTTGTAGTTGCGCTCGCGCCCATATTTTTGGAGGGAAGACAGCCCAACTACGAACCTTTCCCCAGTGCCAGTTGCGTAAGTCCTGTTAAGTATGAATAATGATTTTTTGGTGCAATAGCGATAGCGTCAGTCAATTATTCCCCTATCGCCAGAAAGATATAACTTGATATAACTAATCAATTTATTTGCTTTACTTTGACTTATTATTTGGTGCAATAACTGAATCCTTTACCTTTTCAACAGTAAAAATTATGGCTTTATCAATTTTTGTACCGCTTAAATCACCATTTACGTCTAAAACATAATTACCCGGTGGCAATTGTTGAGTGAGATTTAGTATTAACTGGCGACGAGTATCTGGCAATATAGGAGTAGAAGGTAAATTTCCTATTAGGACTAGACCATCGAGTAGCTTAGATTTAACTTGGTCTGATTTCAATTTGTCTATATCAGGGATTTGTTGAGTATTACTGGCGCCAGGATATTTAGCAGCCTGCCATATCGCATATTGTCCATTCATTCTTACATAGGCAGTACCTTGACTGGAAATATCAAAGGTAGCTTGATTCTTTTTGGAATCAACAGCTATGGAGTTGATAACGCCAACTTTTTTAATGGCACCAACATAGGCATACACGCCTACCCCATAGCGCCCAAAGACTTTAACTGAAGTTCCTTTGTTTTCTGAATTCTTATCTCCAGATTGAATTTCTTGGACATAAATTAAAGCACGATGTTCGCCCGCTTGAGGTTTCAAACGGGGGCGAATGGAAAAACGTATAGTTTGGGATTTTCCGGGAGGAAGAGTAAAGATACCAGGATTTACAAGAATCCATTTATCTAAAGATTTTTCTGTTGGCGGTAGAGGTTGAATTTGATTTTTTTCGTCTAAAGTCCAATTTTGAACATAAATTTTAAATGTAGTTGTTTCCGAACCTATATTTACAACTTTAAATACTTCTGTGGTAGGTCTTTTTTCATCAATTTTTAACTCATCAAATCGTGGTGGGCTAACTCCAATTGATAATGCTGATGCATTTAGATAAGGAAATAAAGTTAAAGTGCCAATTGATAAAATACTAATTCCCAGTTTTTTTATTTGTTGAAATATCATTAGAGATAAATTAATAAATAGATAGTGTTAATAATTTCCTTCACTTTTACGTAGTCGCCCTAACCTACGGGAACACTCCGCCAACAGCGCTATTTTTTGGCTATAAATTAAGATTTTAATCTCTGCTTTATCTGACAAATAGGGCGCTTAAGCGCAACTACAAGCCTATTGATATTGATATAATTAGTTCGCTAAATTCCCGTAATATCTACTACTAAATTTCCTGTATAATCTCCAGAAGCTTTAATATTAGATACATCAAAAGTAAATTTTACATCATCTGTTATAATTTTTGTTCCTGCTGTCGTATCCTCAGAAACAGTAGTTAGACCCATTGATTGAATTTGCTGTACGATAATTTTGGAATTGCTGACTGTAGAATGGTCAAGACTACTTAAGTTATACTGAACCTGTAAATTACTATTAGTAATAGATAAGGGTATTTGTACTTCCCAAAGATGGTTGATAGTTTTTGTTATTACATTATTAATTGTCGGTTTGGGAGCATCATCTAAAGATGTCCCTCCTGTAGGAAATTTTCCGCCAGTGACTTGTTGAATAAATGGACTGCTTCCAATAATATCTGCTACAGATATAACAATTGGATCATTATTAGTTTGTTGAACTGTTTGGGCAATAGCTATTTCTCCACTATATACTTGAAAGAAAGAAAGTATAGTTGTTAGCGTTGCGAGAAGACAGGATTGTTTCATTGAAAAATATCAGTTAGTCTATATTTTCAGACAGTTCAAATAAATAACTGTTCGTTAATCTAATGCAGTCAGACCAAAGGTTAAAACCCTTGGCTGATAGGCTTATATTCAATTATTTAACTTTGATTAGATTATTACAGGACTTACGCAGAAATTGTCAGAAAGCTTGATTTGTGTAACCGCCAAGAAGCCAAGAACGCCAAGTTTTCGTAGAGCTTGCGTAAGTCCTATATTAATTAGATTTAAGCTTATATTTTACAGCTTAAATCTAATCAGGACTTACGATATTGTCACAATTTTTTATTGGTGAATGAGGTTGAAAAGCCTATTAATTCGTTTTATTTTGCTCAAAGTGTCACACACTATAGAATTTTAAATGTGCCAGTTACGTAAGTC
>Ga0114939_10002736_pt1 | contig 12794 bp, 11 predicted proteins | sample AshMeaCrysSpring_FD_87196 | JGI IMG/M metagenome (GOLD analysis project Ga0114939, IMG submission 87196) | Groundwater microbial communities from Big Spring, Nevada to study Microbial Dark Matter (Phase II) - Ash Meadows Crystal Spring | ecosystem: Environmental > Aquatic > Deep subsurface >... | reverse complement strand
GGAAGGTGGCAGCGGGAGCGGCGACCATGCGGATCGGCGAAATCTGCACGCGGGAGGTGGTCCACTGCGACCGGCAGGCGGGCGTCGGGGAGATCGCGCGGCTGATGCGCAACCATCATGTCGGCGACCTCATCGTGGCCGATCGGTTCGCCGGCGGGCTGAAGCCGGTCGGCGTCGTCACCGACCGCGATCTCGTGGTCAAGGTGCTCGCCGAAGGCGTCGCCCCGGACGCGCTCGTCGCCGGCGACCTGATGACGCGCGAGGTGGTCACCCTGGCCGAAACGGCCGAGGTGCACGAGGCGATCAGCCGCATGCGCGCCGAAGGCATCCGCCGGTTGCCGGTGGTCGACGCGGCGGGCGCCCTGGTGGGCGTGCTCACCGCCGACGACGTCGCCGGGCTTCTCGCCGAGCAGCTGACCGACCTGGCGCGCATCGCGCCGCGGCAGGCGGCGATGGAAAGGGCCACCGCGCCGCGCGTCGCGGACTGAGCCTTCGTGCCGCGCGCGCGACGCGCGCGGCCTGGTCATCCCAGCAGGAGATCGTCGATGATGAAACTGGCACTTCAGGTCACGTTTCGCGACATGCCGCGTTCCGAGGCCATCGAGGCCGAGATCCGGCGCCGCGCGGAGAAGCTGGAGGATTTCTGCGACCGCATCATCAGCTGCCGCGTCACCGTCGAGACGCCGGGCGGCCACAAGCACCAGGGCAAGCTGCACTCGGTGCACGTCGACCTGAAGGTGCCGGGCGAGGAAATCGCCTCGTCGCGCCGCCAGGAGCACGAGGACGTCTACGTCGCCATCCGCGACGCCTTCGACACCGTGCGCCGCCGCCTCGAGGACTACATGCGCAAGCTGCGCGGCGAGACCAAACAGCACGAGCGGCTGCTGCGCGGCCGCGTGCTGCGGCTGTTCGACGACGGCCACGGCTTCATCGCCGATGCCGAAGGCAACGAGTACTACTTCGACCAGGCTGGCGTGGTCCGCGAGGGCGAGCGCCTGGCGGTGGGCGCGGCGGTCGAGTTCCTCGGCGAGGCGGCCGGGCAGGGCCTGCAGGCGAAGCGGGTGACGGCGGTCAGGTAGCGCCGGCCGGGCCGGCGCCAGGGCCCGCCGCGCTCAGGAGGCCGCCGCCCGTCGCGCGCGCCAGCCGCCGTAAAGCGCGATCAGGCCCGGGATGATGATCAGCGCCCAGATGATCTTGCTCAGGTTGGTTTGGACCCAGGGCACGTTGCCGAACAGATACCCGGCAGTGACCAGCGAGCCGACCCACAGCGTGCCGCCGCTGACGTCGAAGAAGGTGAACTTGCTGCGCGTCATCTTCGCCACGCCAGCCACGAACGGCGCAAACGTGCGCACGAACGGCATGAAGCGCGCCAGCACCAGCGTGATGCCGCCGTACTGCTCGTAGAACGCGTGCGTGCGGTCGAACGCGCGCCGGTTGAACAACGCCGAGTCCTTCCAGCCGAACACGCGCTCGCCGACGACGCGCCCGATCGCGTAGTTGGTCTGGTTGCCGGCCACCGCGGCGGCGATCAGCAGCGCCACGAGCAGCGGGTAGTCCATCATGCCGGCGCCGGCCAGCGCCCCGGCGACGAACAGCAGCGAGTCGCCGGGCAGGAACGGCATCACCACCAGCCCGGTCTCGACGAACACGATCAGGAACAGCAGCGCGTAGACCCAGGTGCCGTAGGTCGAGACGAAGCTGCGCAGGTGCACGTCGACGTGCAGGACGAAGTCGATCAGGAAGGCGACGAATTCCATGGCGCGATTATCGCGGCGGCCGCGGGCGCAGCCGATCGACCGGACGGCGGGGCAGGGAGGTCACCGTGTCCCGCGTCGGGCGAAACGCGGGCCGGGCGGCGTCAACGGCCGAGCTGGCGCCACAGGAAGGTGAAGGTCTGCGCCCACATGTGCGCCGCCTGCGCGTTGTTGGCCGCGGCACCGTGCCCGCCCTCGGTGTTCTCGAAGTACAGGACGTCGTGGCCCTGCTCGCGCAGCCGCGCCGCCATCTTGCGCGCGTGGCCCGGGTGCACGCGGTCGTCGCGGGTGGAGGTGTACAGGAAGATGCGCGGGTAGTTCGCCTCGCGGCGCAGGTTCTGGTAGGGCGAGTACTTCTCGATGAAGGCGCGGTCGGCAGGCTGCTCCGGGTCGCCGTACTCGCCGATCCACGAGGCGCCGGCCGGCAGAAGGTGATAGCGCAGCATGTCGGCCAGCGGCACCTGCGCCACCACCGCGCCGAACAGGTCCGGCCGCTGCACCATGGTGCCGGTGACCAGCAGCCCGCCCTGACTGCCGCCCAGGATGCCGAGGCGCCCGGGCGAGGTGATGCCGCGCGCGATCGCGTCCCCGGCCACGGCGATGAAGTCGTCGAACGTCTTCTGCCGGCCCTCGCGCCGCGCCTGCAGGTGCCAGTCGGGGCCGAACTCGCCGCCGCCGCGGATGTTGGCGAGCAGGAACACGCCGCCCGGCTCCAGCCAGCCCTTGCCGAAGGCGCCCGAGTACCACGGCAGCTGCGGGATCTCGAAGCCGCCGTAGCCGTTGAGCAGCGCCGGGTTGTCGCCGTCGAGCTTGACGTCCCGGCGCATCACCGCGAAGTAGGGGATGCGCGTGCCGTCGCGGCTCACCGCCTCGTATTGCCGCGTCTCGAGGCCGGTCGCATCGAAGAACTCCGGCAGCGCCTTCAGGCGCGCGAATTCGCCCCACGCGCCCGCGCCGATCCGGCCGAGGTACAGCGACGACGGCGTGCCGAAGTCCTGCACGGTCAGCATGAACTCGTCGGCCGCCCAGTAGGTCATCGCCACCTCGACCTGCGCGTTCGCCGGCAGCGGCAGCGGCCGCGAGGTCCATGCCTTGCCGTCGAAGCGCGCCTCGTGCCAGCGCGAGCGCACGTTGTCCAGTTCGCCGAGCAGCACGGCCGAGCGCGTCGTCGCCAGGCTCTGCAGCGCGCGGCGCGGCCCCGGCGCGTAGACGACCGCGAAGTCGCGCCGGCCGGCGAACAGCGCCTCGACGCCGATCGCGATCACCGTGCCGGCGGCGAACTGCCTCGCGGCCGGCTTCCACGCCGTGCGCAGCCGCAGCAGCACCTGGTCGCCGAAGAACGAGACCTCGGCGTCGGTCGGCGCCGGCAGCGACGTGAGCTTGCCGTCGACGACGCGCAGCCACTGCGCGTTGCGTGAGGAAATCACGCGCACGATCCAGTCGCGGCGGGCGCCCGATTCGCGCTCGGACATGCCGAGCGCCAGCACTTCCTGCGCCGGCTGCTCGTACACGGTTTGCGCTTCCGCCAGCGGCGTGCCGCGCTTCCACAGCTTGACGACGCGCGCGTAGCCCGAGGTCGTCAGGCTGCCGGGGCCGTAGTTGGTGGCGACCCACAGCGTGTCGGCGTCGCGCCAGTCGGTGCGGCTCTTGGCCTCGGGCAGCGCGAAGCCGCCTTCGACGAAGCGCTTGTCGACCAGGTCGAACTCGCGCTCGACGGCCGCGTCTGCCCCGCCGCGCGACAGCGCGACCAGGCAGTGCCGATAGGGCGCCTCGGCGCTGTCGGGGCGCAGGCAGTCGGCGCCTTTCCAGACCCAGTTCTCCTTCTCGTCGCGGGCCAGCGCGTCGAGGTCGAGGACCGTCTCCCACTTCGGCGCCGGCCCGCGGTACTCGTCGAGCGTCGTGCGGCGCCAGATGCCGCGCGGGTTGGCGGCGTCGCGCCAGAAGTTGTAGTAGTGGGGGCCCATGCGGGCGACGAAGGGGATCCGCTCGCGCGAGTCGAGGATCTTCAGCAGGTCGCGGCGCAGCCCGTCGTAGCGGGCGTCGGCGCCGAACTCCTTCTCGGCCTCGGCGTTGCGGCCGCGCACCCAGGCGAGCGCGCGCTCGCCTTCGACCTCTTCCAGCCACAGGTACGGATCGGCGGCCGGCTGCGCGCCGGCGTCAGCGAGCAGCATGCAGGCGGCGAGCAGCAGGGCAAGCGGTTTCATCGACACGGCGCATCGCAGGCAAGGGTTGGGAGTACTCAGAACAGCATCTTCGCGCCGGCCACCAGCAGCACCAGCGCCAGCGCGCGGCGCAGCCCCTGGTTGCCGAGGCGGCGGGCGCCGAGCGTGGCGCCGATGAAACCGCCGACCAGCACGGCGGCCACCCAGTTCGGCAGCGCTTCGGGCAGCGTCGGTTGCCGCGTCAGCAGCCCGACAAGGCCCGAGATCGAGTTGACTAGGATGAAGGCCGCCGTCGGCGCCGCGCTGTCGCGCACCGTGCCCCAGCCCATCAGCACGATCAGCGGGCTGAGGAAGATGCCGCCGCCCACGCCCGTCAGGCCGGCGAGCAGTCCGATCACCGCGCCTGTCATCAGCGCGACGGGCACCTGCGGCGGCCCGCGCAACGGGCGCGCGTCGGTGTCCCGCTGCAGTGTCTCGAACAGCAGGCGGGCGGCGGAAAACAGCAGCACCACGCCAACGAGCGCGCCGAACCACGCCAGCGGCAGCTGGATGCGTCCGCCGACGAAGGCCATGGGCACCGAGGTGATCGCGAAGGGCAGGAAGAGCCTCGACTGCAGCCCGCCGGCGCGGGCAAAGCGCACCATCGAAATCGTCGCCACGCCGATGTTCATCACCAGCGCGGTCGGCCGCATCACCGCCGGCGGCATGCCGAACAACGCCATCGCCGCCAGGTAGCCGGAGCCGCCGCCGTGGCCGACCGACGAGTACAGCAGCGCGGCGCCGAAGAACAGCAGCCCAAGCAGCAGGTCTTGGTCGATCGGCATCGGTCGCGGGCAGGGATATCGCGCGGTTCCCGCCCGCGCGCGGCGCGGCTCAGGACGTGCTGTAGGCCAGCCGCACGTAGATCGGCGCGTAGGGCGCGGCCTGGGTGATCTCGACCAGCGCCTCACGCGAGAGCTCGAGCAGCGCCAGGAAATGCACGATCACCACCGGCACGCCGCGCGCCAGCGTGGCCGCGTCGAACAGGTCGCCGAACTCGACGAACTGCCGCCCCTGCAGCCGCCGCAGGATGATGCTCATGTGCTCGCGCACCGAAAGCTCCTCGCGCGCGATGTGGTGGTGCGCGTACAGCCTGGCGCGCTTGAGCACCTCGGTCCAGGCCTGCTGCAGGTCGGCCGCGTGGACCTCGGGCAGCCGCCGCGCCATCGTCTGCTCGATGGTGACCACGGCGCGCACGAAGTCGCGGCCGACCCGCGGCAGCTCGTCGAGCTGCGCGGCGGCGAGCTTGATGCGCTCGTACTCGACCAGGCGGCGCACCAGCTCGGCGCGCGGGTCCTCGACCTCCTCGCCGGTGGCCGCCTTCTTCACCGGCAGCAGCATCCGGCTCTTGATCTCGATCAGCATCGCCGCCATCAGCAGGTACTCGGCGGCCAGTTCGAGGTTGCTCCTGCGGATCTGCTCGATGTAGGCGAGGTACTGCGCCGTGAGCGCCGCCATCGGGATGTCGAGCACGTTGAAGTGCTGCTTGCGGATCAGGTACAGCAGCAGGTCCAGCGGGCCTTCGAACGCCTCGAGGAAGACCTCCAGCGCATCGGGCGGGATGTACAGGTCCTCGGGCAGCTTGAACAGCGGCTCGCCATACAGCCGCGCCAGCGCGATGCCGTCGATCACGTCGGGCGTGACGTCGGCGGCCGGGTCGGGCAGCGAGTCGGTAGCGGCGCGTTGGGTGATGTTCGACATCGGGCAGCGACCTGCGGGGGCGCAATGCTAACAGCGCAACGAGGCGTTCCGCCGAAGCGCGATACGCCGCGGTCGCAGGCGTCCTGCAACAGGAAGAGTGGACTGAAACCGCGGCGCTTCGGAGGCTTCGCGCTCAATGGCACACGAAGAGCACGGAGGAAGCAGCACGAGTGAGCACAACCAAGAAATCTACCGAATCGAACCGCGTTGCCAAGGGGTTGTCGGCAGCCACTCGTTGTTTGCTGGTTTCCTCCGTGCTCTGCGTGTCCAGTTCAACTGCAGCCGCCGGACCGCGCCCGCCGGTTGCCCGTCAATCCCGCCCCTGACCCACCGACATCCGGCGACGCGCGCCTGCTGCCGGGGGCGGTCCGACGGGTGCCGCTCCCTGCAGCACGGACGGCAGCCGCTTCTGATCCCGGAGCATTTCTTTTCTGGTCATTATGTGGGAAACTATCCCACATCAGCCAGGCTGTCAACGTTCCATATGCATGAACGCATCACTCAGTCTCGGCCGCGCGCTCTTTGAGGCCGGCGAGCAGGCCATCCGGTGAAAGACAAGGCGGGCATCGTCTTCGATCGCGTCCTGCGCGTGATGCGACCGGTCGTGCGCCTGCTCGTTCGCCATGGCGTGCCGTATACGGCGCTGGCCACGGCGCTGAAGCGCGTTTTCGTCGAGGCTGCAAAGGCAGAGCTGGCCCATCGCTGCATGGCGCAGAGCGACAGTGCGGTCTCGCTGCTGTCGGGCGTGCATCGACGTGACGTGCGTAACTTCGGTCGCGGCGGAGCAAGACGGGGCGTGGCCGACGAGGCGCCGCGCAGCCTGGTCAGCGAGGTGATCGCCCGCTGGATGAGCACGCCGGAATTCCTCGGTCCAGACGGCTCGACGCGAGTCCTGTCGCGCAGTGGCGACCAGGCGGCAGGGTCGTTCGATGCGCTGGCCGTCGCGATCAGCCGTGACGTGCGGCCGCGCGCCATACTCGACGAGATGATTCGTCTGGGCGTCGCGGAGGAAGACGACAGGGGCGTGCGGCTGCTCGCCAGCGGATTCGCGCCGCGGCGGGACTTCGAGGAGCTTGCGCGGCTGTTCGCGGACAATCTGCAGGATCATGCGGCTGCGGCGGTGGCCAATCTCGAGGGGGAGCGCAACTTCCTCGAGCAGTCGGTCTTCGTCGACGAAATCAGCGAGGCGTCGGCGGAGAAGCTGCAGAAGGTGTCCGTGCAGGCCTGGAAGCAGGCGTTCAGAATGGTGATGAATGAGGCGCAGGCGCGCTTCGACGACGATGCGGCCAATGAGAAGGCGGAAAACCGGCGCCACCGGGCACGGTTCGGTGTTTACTTCTACAGTGAACCCGAGGAGTAGATCGTGACCACGACGCTGCGCCCGTGGCGCGGATGGCTCGCCCTGCTGCCTCTGCTGTGGCTGCTCGACGGCTGCGGACCCGGCGTCGGCGGCACGGGCACGGGCGAACAGAGCTTCGGCCTGGGCTACTTCGGCGCCAAGCCGTCGTCCGTGTGTACGACCTCCTTCGCTGGGCAGCTGAAGTGCGCGTCCAGGATCGTGATCGGGCCTGCGCGCGCGGATCCGCCGGCGGGCAGCGAACTTGTCGTCTGGGCCGACGACGCGCTTGCCCCGACGGTGATCGCGCGGATCGACCTCAGCGATGTCGAATTCGAGGCCGTCTGCGAGAACCTCCGCTTCACCGGCACCTGGGGTCGGGGCAGCGACGGCGGCGAGCGGTTCTTCGGCAGTTACCGCGGCGCCGGCAGCGAGCTGGATGCTCCCGGCACTCTGAGCGTCGAAGGGGCGGACGGCGCGACGATGACGTACGTCCTTCGCGACGCGGCGGAAAACGTCATCTTTGGCTCCCCGCCACTGCAAAGCGCGGACGACGACGTGCGATCGTCGCAGTGCCCGGGATCGTTCACCTCGCCACGACCGCGGGCAGGAAGCACGCGCTGAGCCGCGCGGGGCGCGACCGGTGACGCCGTCCGCGGCGTCTACTCGCCGCGGGTCTGGTACACGTAGGGCTGCTGCGGGACCTTCGACTCCTGCCAGCGCCGCAGCTGCTCGGGGTCCAGTTCCCTGTCCCACCAGATCGCGCGGCCCTCGCGCTGCTTGTGCTCCAGCTCGGGGTGCTTGCTCTTCAGTTCGCGGATGAAGCGGGTCAGGTCGGATTCGTAACCGGGCATGGCGAGGTGACAGGCAGGCGCGTCGAGGAGGCGATTTTATCGGGCCGCACGGGCGGCCACGGCGGTGCTCAGCGAGCCTCCTGCGCGGCGCCCGCCCCGAGCAGCGCCGTCGCCCGGCAAACGGCGGCGGCGAGGTCCGGCAGCACGTCGTGCTCGCCGGCGCGATCGAGATAGCCCGAGCGGCGCAGCAGCGACAGCGGCTGCGGGCGCGGGCCGGCGAGCAGCAGCGCGCCGCCGCGGCGCTCGAGCAGCCGGCGCAGCCCCTCGAGCGTGTCCAGCCCGGTCGTGTCCAGCGCCAGCATCTGGGCGACGTCGAGGATCACCACCCGCGGCGCATCGCCGCCGGCGTAGCGCGCCGGATCGGCCAGCGCCTCCAGCTTGCCCACCGAGCCGAAGAACAGCGCGCCGCTGAGCTGCCACGCCTCGGCGCCGGCGGGCAACGGCGCGCCTGCCGGCGCCGGCGCGAGAGACAGCGGCGACAGCTGCGTCAGCGCCGCGATCCGGTAGATGAAGAACAGGCACGACAGGATCAGCCCCACCTCCACCGCCACCGTGAGGTCGAACACCACGGTCAGGAAGAACGTGGCCAGCAGCGTCGAGCGGTAGGTCAGCGCGAAGTTGCGCAGCCGCGCGAACTCGCGCCACTCGCCCATGTTCCAGCCGACGAAGAGCAGGATCCCGGCCAGCGCCGCCAGCGGGATGTCCTCGGCCAGCGGCGCGGCCACCAGCACCACCGCCAGCAGCAGCAGCGCGTGCACGATGCCCGAGACCGGGCTGCTGGCGCCGCTCTTCACATTGGTGACCGTGCGCGCGATCGTGCCGGTGGCCGGCATGCCGCCGAACAGCGGCGTCACCAGGTTGGCGACGCCGGCGGCCATCAGCTCCTGGTTCGGGTCGTGGCGGTCGTCGATCAGGCTGTCGGTGACGCGCGCGCACAGCAGCGATTCGATCGCCACCAGCGCCGCGATCGTCACCGTCGGTGCCAGCAGCGTCTTGACGGTGGTCCACGAGAACTCCGGCAACGCGAATGCCGGCAGCGCCTGCGGGATGCCGCCGAAGCGCGAGCCGATCGTCTCCACCGGCAGCGCCAGCGCCGAGACCACCAGCGTGGCCGCGGCCAGCCCGATCACCGGCCCGGGGATCCGCGCCAGCCAGCGCTTCCAGCGCGGCGCCTCGCGCAGCGCGTAGGACTTCGGCCAGGCGAAGATCAGCGCCAGCACGCCGGCGCACAGCGCCGGCGCGTACGGGTTGAAGCTGCCGAGGTTGGCGGCCAGGGCGCCGATCTGCGCGAAGAAGTCCGCCGGCATCTTCTCGATGCGCAGGCCGAGCGCGTCCTTCAGCTGCGACAGGATGATCAGCACCGCGATGCCGTTGGTGAAGCCGATCACGATCGCCACCGGGATGAAGCGGACCAGCCGGCCGAGGCGCAGCCAGCCCATCGCGAACAGCAGCACGCCGGCCATCATCGTGGCGATCAGCAGGTTGGCCAGGCCATAGCGCTCGACGATGCCGTAGACGATGACGATGAACGCGCCGGCCGGCCCCGAGATCGACACGCGCGTGCCGCCGAGCGCCGAGATGAGCAGGCCGGCGATGATCGCCGTGGTGAGCCCCGCCTGCGGCGTCAGCCCGCTGGCGATCGCGAAGGCCAACGCCAGGGGCAGCGCGACGAAGCCGACCGTCAGGCCGGCGCCGAGGTCGCGCGCGAAGTGCTCGCGGTCGTAGCGCTTCAGGCAATCGAGCAGCCGCGGGCGGAACGGCGCCGTCTCCGGCAGCGCGGCCGCGAGCCGGTCGCGCAGCCGCTCGGGCGGCGACGGATCCCGTGGCGCGGTGCCGCCCGTGGCAGGGGCCCTGGTGTCGGGGACGCTCAACGGTGGCGGCGCGCGCGGGCCCGGGTCACTTCACGCGCATGCCCGGCTGCGCGCCGGCGTGCGGCTCGAGCAGGAAGATGCCCGGCTGCTTCTTCTCGTCGGCGTGGCTGGCGGCGAGCACCATGCCTTCGCTGAGGCCGAACTTCATCTTGCGCGGCGAGAGGTTGGCCACCATTGCGGTGAGCCGGCCGACCAGCGCCTCCGGCTTGTAAGCCGACTTGACGCCGGCGAACACCGTGCGATAGCGGCCTTCGCCGACATCGAGCGTGAGCTTGAGCAGCTTGTCCGAGCCGTCGACCGCTTCGGCGTTGACGATCCTGGCGATTCTCAGGTCCAGTTTCGCGAAGTCGTCGATGCCGACCGTCTCGGCGATCGCAGCGCCGCCCGGCAGCGGTGCTTCCTCGGCCGGCGCGGCCGCCGGCTCGAACAGCGCATCGAGCTGCTTCGCCTCGACGCGCGTCAGCAGGTGCTTGTACGGGGCGATCCGCTCCGGCATCGTTTGCAGGTCGTCCCAGGCAAACGGCCGCGACATGCCGAACAGCTCGCGCGCCACGCGCTCGGCGGTCGCCGGCAGCACCGGCGCCAGGTAGATGGTGAGCAGGCGGAAGCAGCAGATCACGTCGCTCACCACCGCGTGCAGCAGCTCCTTCTGCGCCGGGTCCCTGGCCAGTTCCCAGGGCCTGTGGCGGTCGAAGTGCTCGTTGGCGAAGTCGGCCACCCGCATCACCTCGCGCAGCGCCTTGCCGTACTCGCGCGCGTCGATGAAGGCGCCGATCTCCTCGGCCGCCGCCAGCGCCACCGCCGTGCTGCCGGTGGCGGCACCCGAGGGATCGCGCGGCAGACTGATGCGGCCGTCGAAGCCGCGCTGCAGGAAGCTCGCCGCGCGGCTGGCGATGTTCACGTACTTGCCGACGAGGTCGCTGTTGACCCGCGCCATGAAGTCGTCCGGGTTGAACTCGATGTCCTCGACGCGGCCGTTCAGCTTCGCCGCGATGTAGTAGCGCAGCCACTCGGCGTTCATGCCGAGCTGCAGGTACTTCAGCGGGTCGATGCCGGTGCCGCGGCTCTTGCTCATCTTCTCGCCGCCCACCGTGATGAAGCCGTGCACGTAGGCGTGATCGGGCACCTTGTACGGCGGGCCGGCGAACTTCAGCACCGCCGGCCAGAACAGCGTGTGGTGATAGACGATGTCCTTGCCGATGAAGTGAATCTGCTCGGTGGCCGGGTCGGCGAGGAACTTCTCGAAATCGACGCCCAGCTTGCGGCAATAGGCCTTCAGGCTCGCGAGGTAACCGATCGGCGCGTCGTACCAGACGTAGAAGAACTTGCCGGGCGCGTCCGGGATCGGGATGCCGAAGTACGGCGCATCGCGCGAGATGTCCCAGTCGGACAGCGACCTGCCGTCGGCGTCGTCGACCCACTCGCGGACCTTGTTGGCGACCTCGGGCTGCAGCCGCCCGTCCTGGGTCCACCGGCGCAGGAAGTCCGCGCAGCGCGCATCGGTCAGGCGGAAGAAGTAGTGCTCGGAGGTGCGCAGCTCCGGCGTCGCGCCGGTCAGCGCCGAGCGCGGGCGCTTCAGCTCGGTCGGCGAATACGCCGCGCCGCAGACCTCGCAGGAATCGCCGTACTGGTCCGGCGAACCGCAGCGCGGGCACTCGCCCTTCACGTACCGGTCGGGCAGGAACATGCCCTTCACGGGGTCGAAGAACTGCTCGACCGGCTTGACGTAGACCAGTTCGTTGGCGCGCAGCTTGCGATAGATGTCCTGCGCCAGCTCGACGTTCTCCGGCGAGTCGGTCGAGTGCCAGTGGTCGAAGCCGATGTGGAAGCCGTCCAGGTACGGCCTGCGCCCAGCGGCCACCGCGGCGACGAACTCCTGCGGCGTCTGCCCGGCCTTCTCCGCCGCGATCATGATCGGCGCGCCGTGCGCGTCGTCGGCGCAGACGAAGTGCACCGTGTGCCCGCGCATGCGCTGGTGGCGCACCCAGATGTCGGCCTGGATGTACTCCATCATGTGGCCGATGTGGAACGCCGCGTTGGCGTAAGGCAGGGCGGTGGTGACGAACAGTTGGCGGGCCATGGGCGCGATTGTAGGGGCCGGCTGCGCGGCCGCACGCAGGCCTGCGGCGGGCGTGCACGGGCGGCGCGCGCCGCAATGACCGGGTGCCTTGCGCGGGCATACCCCCGACGGTGCTCCGCTAGACTGCGCGCTCCCCGCAGGCACCCCACGGTAAGCATCCATGTCGACCGCCATCAGCGAGGCCGCGCTGCTCGAGCAGCTTAAGGCCGTCATCGATCCGAACACCGGCAAGGACTTCGTCTCCACCCGGCAGCTGAAGAACCTGAAGATCGACGGCGGCGCGGTCAGCTTCGACGTCGAGCTCGGCTACCCCGGAAAGAGCCAGATCCCCGCGCTGCGCGCGGCGCTGATCGCCGCCGCGCGGCGCCTGGCGGGCGTGGAGAACGTCAGCGCCAACCTCGGCGTGAAGATCGTCGCCCACACCGTGCAGCGCGGGCTGAAGGTGCTGCCCAACGTGAAGAACATCGTCGCCGTGTCCTCGGGCAAGGGCGGCGTCGGCAAGAGCACGGTGGCGGTGAACCTGGCGCTGGCGCTGGCCGCCGAAGGCGCCAGGGTCGGCGTGCTCGACGCCGACATCTACGGGCCGAGCCAGCCGCTGATGCTCGGCATCACCGACAAGCCCGCCACCGGCGACGGACAGACGCTCGAGCCGCTGGTCGGCCACGGCATCGAGGCGATCTCGATCGGCTTTCTCATCGACCCCGACCAGCCGATGGTCTGGCGCGGGCCGATGGTCACGCAGGCGCTGCAGCAGCTGCTGATGCAGACCCAGTGGCACGACCTCGACTATCTGGTGGTCGACATGCCGCCGGGCACCGGCGACATCGCGCTCACCCTGTCGCAGCAGGTGCCGGTCACCGGCGCGGTGATCGTCACCACGCCGCAGGACATCGCCCTGGTCGACGCCCGCAAGGGGCTGAACATGTTCCGCAAGACGGCCGTGCCGGTGCTGGGCATCGTCGAGAACATGAGCTACTTCCTGTGCCCGCATTGCGGC
>Ga0114939_10002735_pt1 | contig 12794 bp, 9 predicted proteins | sample AshMeaCrysSpring_FD_87196 | JGI IMG/M metagenome (GOLD analysis project Ga0114939, IMG submission 87196) | Groundwater microbial communities from Big Spring, Nevada to study Microbial Dark Matter (Phase II) - Ash Meadows Crystal Spring | ecosystem: Environmental > Aquatic > Deep subsurface >... | reverse complement strand
GAATGACAAGTTGATTACAGGACTTACGCAACTGGCACTGCGGCTCATGTTCGTAGTTGTTGCTAAGCGCCCTCCAAAAATATGGGCGCTTAGCAACAACTACAAACAAAAACAATGTGACAATATCGCAAGTCCTGGATTATTGTCGTTTAGCTGATAATTTTGGGATTCTTCCTGCGTCAGAATGACAAGTCGGCTCTAAAATGATTATATTTCAGAAAGAAATGTGCTTCAAAAAACGAGTGTATAGGGCGTACATTTTCTACCAAATAAATAATATCTCCCCAACGAGTCAAATGTCAATAATTTTTCTACCTGAATAGTAAGAGAATGTAAGAGAAAACCTAAAAAAGCAACACTTGGGCATATTAGGCAGCAGATGTTAGTAAAAAGTTAATTCTTAACACTTATTTACATTTTGTAATAAAGAGACGAATAATTTAAAAACATAATATAAAATGAGGGTTTGAAGATATTTTATAGATAAATAGGCATAATCGCGATACACTTTAGCTTTTGAGATACTGCTAAGTTAAATAATGTGGTGATTATTGTTGCCTTGAACTGAGTCAGGCATGTTATTTATGCAGAATGACATTACCCTTATTGATTTGCCGACTCTAGAAAGAGTGATAAATTTCTCTCCCTTGAGAGTGTCCAAAAATACTGCGCTGAAAGAAGTAATTGCCTTATTAATTAAGGCTAGACACTGGGATAATGGTTGGGAAGAGAGAAAAAATCAACCACAAATATGTAGCATTATTTATCAGCATCACAGGGGTTGTGCCTTGGTTGTTGAAAATTTGCAAATAGTAGGAATATTTACAGAGCAAGATGTAGTAAGACTTACAGCTAATGGGAATGATTTATCTGGTTTGAGTATTGCAGATGTGATGAAAAAAGAGGTAATTACCTTAAAACAATCTGAAGCAGATAATATATTAGCTGTGTTATCCTTAATGCGTCAACATAAAGTGCGTCATTTGCCGATAGTTGATAATAGAAACGAATTAGTAGGAATTGTTACGCCGGAAACTATTAGAGAAAATTTAAACCCCGCCAATCTATTAAAGCTAAGACGAGTTGCAGATGTAATGAAAACTACAATCATTTCTGCGACTTCTGATACATTGCTGTTAGGCATTGCACAATTAATGATGGAACATTTGGTTAGTTCTGTAGTAATTGTAGAAAATGATTTGCCGGTTGGTATTATTACCGAGCGTGATATTGTTCAATTTCAAGCATTGGAAGTAAATTTTACTGGCACAGAAGCTAGGGAGGTGATGAGTACACCATTATTTTGTTTAAGACCTTCAGATTTATTATGGACTGCTCATCAGAAAATGGAGCGCTGTCGCGTGCGGAGGTTAGTTGTTATGGGAGATGATGGAAAATTAGAAGGTATTGTGACTCAGAGTAGTTTGCTAGAGGTATTTGACCCGATGAAAATGTCTGGGGTGATTACTTTATTAAAAAATGAAGTTGAGGAGCGCAATAAAGAGTTAAAGCAGATAAATCAACAGTTACAGCAGGAAATTAGTTATAGATATAGTTTAGAAACAGCTTTACAGCGTTCTCAAACTAAGTTGAATGATATCCTCAATAGTGCTTCTGTAGCGATTAGTAGTTTTCGAGTTTTTAGCGATCGCTCCTTAGTGTATGACTATTTTTCTGCCGGACAGGAACAGGTTTTTGGATTTAGCCCTACGGATTTTTTAGCCAATCCTACCCTATGGCGATCGCGGGTAAATGAGTCAGACTTAGAAAATATGATGGAGTCTTTATTTAGTGATATTTTTAAGGAAAGTACTGTAACAAAAGAGTATCGTTTTTTAGCCAAGGATGGAAAAGAACGGTGGATTGCGGATACATTTACGTCCCGAAGAGATATCAAGTCTGACTGCTGGGTAGTAACGGTAGTGGGTATTGATATAACAGAGAGAAAGCATAGAGAACAAGAATTACGAGAAAGTGAAGAGCGTTATCGCTCAGTAATTACAGCAATGCAAGAGGGTATTGTGATACAGGATGCCCAAACACAAATATTAGATTCTAATAAGAGTGCAGAAATTATTTTAGGGCTAACTACCGACCAAATGATGGGGCGAACTTCTTTAGACCCCCGTTGGTGTGCCATTCATCCTGATGGTTCTCTTTTTCCAGGAGAAACTCATCCATCAACGAAAACTTTACAAACTGGTAAGCCAACCTCTAATACAATCATGGGCATTAATAAGCCCAATGGTGATTTAACATGGATTTCTATTAACTCTCAACCGTTATTTCGCGATAATAAAGAAATACCAGTGGGAGTGGTAACATCTTTTTCTGATATTACCGAGCGAATGGAAGCGGAACAAAAAATCCGCGAACAAGCTGCATTATTAGATGTGGCAACGGATGCTATTTTTGTCCGGAGTTTGGACAGACAAATCTTATATTGGAATAAAGGAGCCGAGCGTTTATATGGTTGGACGGAAGAAGAAGCTATAGGGCAAGATGTTAACCTGTTATATAAAGCTAATAACAATCAATTGGAAGAAGCATTACAGAGAACAATGGAGTTGGGTTCTTGGGAAGGCGAACTCCAGAAATTTAGTAAATCAGATAAAGAAATAACTATCGCGAGTCGATGGACTTTAGTTAAAGGGAATACACAAAAGCCTAAGTATATATTGACTGTTGATACTGATATTACAGAGAAAAAACAATTAGAGCATCAATTACTACGTACCCAAAGGTTAGAAAGTTTAGGTACTTTAGCTAGCGGTATTGCCCATGACCTAAATAATATATTGACGCCGATGCTGGCTGTTTCCCAGTTATTACCCTTAAAATTACCATTCATTGATGAGCGATCGCAGGAAATGCTCAAAATGTTGGAAACTAATGCCATAAGGGGAGCCGATTTAGTTAAACAAATTTTATCCTTTGCCCGTGGTACCGAAGGAAAGCGTACAGCGGTACATATTAAAAATCTTTTATTAGATATAGAACAAATAATTAAGGGCACATTTTCAAAATCCATTGAAATCAATGTAGAAATTCAACGGGAAATAATGCCTATAATTGGCGACCAGACTCAATTACATCAGGTATTAATGAATTTAGCGGTGAATGCTAGAGACGCAATGCCAAATGGAGGCAAGCTGAATATTGCCCTGAAAAAACTTTTTATCGATGAAAATTATGCCAGGATGAATATTGAGGCAAATCAGGGGCATTATATAGTTATTGAAGTTAGCGATACTGGATTTGGTATTCCAGAGAAAAATATAGATAGAATTTATGATCCATTTTTTACAACAAAAGAAGTGGGTAAGGGTACTGGGTTAGGGTTATCAACGGTATTGGGTATAGTTAAACATCATGGTGGGTTTATAGAAGTATTTAGTACAGAAAATGTCGGTACTTGTTTTAAAGTTTACTTGCCTACGGATGAAGTGATCGCCCCTGAGTTATGCCATGATTCACAATTTCCCAAAGGTAAAGGTGAATTAGTATTAGTAGTAGATGATGAATTTGCCATTGCAGAAATCACAAAAACCACATTGGAAACCCATAATTGGCGAGTATTAACAGCAAAAGATGGAATTGAGGCAATAATGATTTATGCCCAGCAGAAGAATGACATTAAGGCTATTTTAATAGATATGATGATGCCTTCCCTTGATGGAGGAACAGCCATCCAGGCATTACAAAAAATCAATTCCCAAGTTCAGATTATAGCCATGAGTGGCTTAGCATCAACTGAAAGTATTGCTCGTTCATCAGGAAATGGAGTACAAGCATTTTTATCTAAACCCTTTACTGCAAAGGAATTATTAGAAACCTTATATCAAGTTTTGTATGAGTAAAATTTTCAATGTTTTTAACAGTAAATATTAGATTTTAAGGAAATATAGAAACATACAAAAACATTAATTCAACTAAACTAAATTCAAGCACATCTATTTATATTAAATTATTTAATATAAATAGCAATCTGCCACACAAACATTCTAGGGTATTTGTGGAACAGGTAGGAAAGCCTGTTTCTTCTACTTGCATAATATTTGTGGAACAGGCTTTTCAAGCCTGTTTCTTGTACAGATTTTTTCCATTTACAGGCGGGACGCCTGTACCACGAAATTAAAATATACATTTAAATTTTTAATTGTTCAATCAGAGAAAGATGGTGTGACAGACCGCGCTTTGGTCTGTCACACTTTTTTTGTCTGATAGTCATAGTTGCTGTCTTTGCGGTCTCTGACTTGATATAAAAAATAGATAAAAGTCTTAATTTATAGTCAACACAAGAACGCCTAAGCACAACTACGAACATCACCAAAATTACACCACAACAATGCAAAATTATGGGAGTACTGAAATAAATAAAACTCAGTAGTTTAAAGTTACTACTGGCATTACTTATTAGATTTAAACACCCGTTTAGTCCTATTTTTGTGGTTTGCCAATCACCCGACAATTTAGCAATTTCCATATCCTTTGTAGTTTTCTGGGTGATATACCGTTCATACAAAGATTTAAAGTATGTAATTGATTAATACCTGGGGAGTTAATTAAAATTTCTGCCCCCTCATCACCTAAATTGCCATGAGATATATCTATCACTTTTAATCCTTTAAGTATGGGAGATTCGACTAAAGCATTTGCTAGATTGACGCCGAATTTATTACTACGTATCCCTAAGTATTTTAATTGTGGAAACAATTGACCTGAGAGAATGGGTGTCAGGACATTAATACTTTTTTTATCCGCGTAGTCATTATTTCCCAGCCATAAATCCAGATATTCCAAGGCTGGTAATTCTAAATCATTAAGACAACTGATGCTTTCATCAACGAAATGTCTTGTTTCTAAAATTAGCGTCCTTAAATTTTCATGTCTGACCTTAGTAAAGACTAAACCTCGGCTACCTCGCACTTGTAAGACTTCTAAGTTGGGATAAGATTTTAGGATTTGACTAAAATCACTTAAATGCACAGAATGACTGATATTTTCAGGTTCGGAAGCAACCCCAATATAAGCTGCTTTTAGACTAGTTAGCCGATTTTGAGCAGATGAGAAAACATCAACAAAATTTTTCGATGAATAATCGCAGTCCTGTAAATAGCAAATTAGACTTTCTAGATTGCTAGATTCTGGATGGGATAGGAGGGTTTTAAAGTCCTCTTCTTTGAGATTTAAGGCTATTGAACCAGGATTAATCCCCTCCTTGGGGTCAAAATTTTCAAATTTCCAATTTTTCCAAGTTGCCAGCAACAGCCAGGGATTGTAACTGAGTAAAGCTTGCTTCGATTTTAAGTCTTGTCTTTGAGATAGTATACCCACGGCAAAGTTTTGCACTTTTTTGGAATAATCTTTCAAAGCCTCGATGACTAAATCAAAGCCTGCTTCTCCATGATTTAAGGCCTCCGTCAGTGCTGCAATTCTAACTTCGACTGCCGGACACTCCAGGCGATACTTAAGTTCGTCAATTCCTGGTAAGACAGCAGCATTAGTAGAAGCAGAGGACTTCCCTGCCAATACGGTATTAAATTTTCTGAGTTGATTTAGATTATGCACCATAGGATTATTATGAGTTGCACCACTATTCAGGGTTCCCATAATTAATCTCAAATTATACAAATTTATAATTTTGTTTTAAATGGTGGGGTCAAATGCCCTAAATTCCCTGAATAACAGTACTAAAGTTTTACTTCGAGAGATATTGATGGCTATTGAAAACGATACACGGGCGTCTAGCTTTACCTTTAGGAGTCCCTACTAACAAGGGCATAATCAAGTCCATAATTATGACTATAATACTGACCACAGCGATCGCCTTAATTTTCCATCTATCTTACTACTTGGCTATCGAGTAGGATTTGGAACCATATGCCCTATAGTCAATTCATAACCATTGTGCTTACTTAAAGAAACTTTCCAGAAAAAATTATTTATTATGCTTGATAGAATACGCCGTCTTTTCAATCAGTTTTTTACAAACTCAAGAACAATCAATAATGAACCATTAAATCAAGTAAGTTTAATTGTCATTATTTTAGTTGATATATTTATCTTAGCTAATGTTTTTACAGGGCTTAATGATATTAGTTCATGGCATATAAGTCCTTCAGAGGCCAATCCATGTTATTCGGAATGGAAAAATTATCGCCTTCAAAATAGTAAAGATAAAGACTATGATATTATTAAGCTTTCATTACCCTACGATGTAAATACTCCACCTATATTTAAGGAATCCTATCAGAAATATTATCAAAAATCTACATTAGGGCATTTGGGTAATGTTTCTGAAATATGTTTAAATTATGCTGGATATAAGGACAAAATTTATAGTCAAGAAAATACACAACTAGTAAAAAATATTGACCAAAAACAAACAAAAATTAATAATTTAGAACAAGCAAATCGTAATATTCGGAATCAATACGACTCTACATTATTAGAAAAAATAGCCGATCAACCCACTGGGCAGTCAATAAATTCAGTTAGTGCAGAAAAGGCGAAGCAGGAGTTAGAGAAAAATAGTCGCAATATTTCAAATTTTAAGACAGAAATTGCGAATCTTAAAAATCAACTGATTGCAAAACCAGAAAGTAATAGTTTTTTATCTTTTATTAAAGACGAAGGTCAATTTGGAATAGTTGAGCAAAAATATCAGCAAGCCTCATTTTGGTATCCAAGTATCCAATTAGCTTTTCAAGCTTTATTTCTTTTGCCTCTCATTGTAGTAGCTTTTTCTATTTATAGATTAGCTCAACGTCGAGGATATGGACTTATATCCTTAATCAACTGGCATTTACTAGTTATATTTTTTATTCCCCTCATCTTAAAAATATTTGAATTTTTACAAGTTGGTGTAGTCTTTGAGTTTTTATTTAAAATTATTAATGCCCTTTTGGGTGGCTTACTATTTCTGATTAGTTATCTTTATATATTAATGATTCCCATAATTGGATTTGGAATTATTAAGTTTGTTCAGAAATTCATTCTCAATCCTAAAGTCCAGGCAGCTAACAGAGTTCAAAAATCATGTTGTCTTAATTGTGCTAAAAAGATTAAGCGTAATGACATGTACTGTCCCCATTGTGGTTATTATCAATATAATGAATGTTCAAACTGTCATAATTTGACTTACAAACATTTACCTCATTGTAAACATTGCGGACATTCTCAAGAATCAAATTTATAAGTCAGTAGTAGTTTGTAGCATCCGTGGAACAGGCATCCTGCCTGTTCTCTTCAAAAAAAAGAAACAGGCAGGATGCCTGTTCCACAAAAATTAACAATTAGCAATTAGCAGTTAGCAGTTAGCAGTTAGCAGTTAGCAATTAGCAGTTAGCAGTCAGCAATTCTTCTATTAGCAGTTAGCAATTAGCAGTTAGCAGTCAGCAATTAGCAGTTCTTCTATTAGCAGTTAGCAGTCAGCAATTCTTCTATTAGCAATTCTTCTATTAGCAGTTAGCAATTCTTTTATTAGCAGTTAGCAATTAGCCATTCTTCTATTAGCAATTCTTCTATTAGCAATTCTTCTATTAGCCATTAGAACTAATTAGATGTTTGAACCAATGCCTTTAAGCCATTAGTTGCCAACAACCTTACCATTTCGTCAGCATTATATCGATTACTAAATACACCAGCTTGCATAACTCCTCGACCTTCCCAAATAGTACGAAAAGAACTAGGTACTAGAAATTGAACCAATTGCTGGTCATTATCCGATTGGATTTCTACAACAACTCGGTAACGAGTACCGTAACTTGCAGCCAAATTATTATTGAAGGAAGAACCATTACTGCTGAAAGTCTGTCCTTGTGGTGCATCACTAAGATTATTTGCAGTCTGATTAAAATTAGTAGCTACTGGATTATTAGTTCCAGAAACTGGCACTCTTCGCATCCTACCTGGATTACCGATAGGAATAGTGGAATCGGGAACGGGTAATATTCCAGAAACCCCTGGACTTGTTAAGGGCGATCGCCAATCTCTTGTATTTTGATTAGATATTTGTCCTGGATTGGTGACGGGATTTGTAGCCAATACACTGGCCCGACTAAAGGGTGAAGTGTTAGATTGGGGTGCGACAAATTCAATTACATTATTTGGAAGATTATATTGATTCTCGTTGGCGTTGGCCTCATTATTAATAGATAGTATTGGTGAAAGTGAATTTCTACCGGGAAATGGTGCTGTAAGACCTGAGTTAGGTAATGGGGGTATGGGATTTATATTACTAGTTGTATTTATATTTGTATTAGGACTAGAAGTCGGACTATCATTTAAAGTCGATAGCGGGAGTCTGGGATTGATTCTTGGTGATGATGGAATAAAACTGCCATTGGATTGTTGGGCTGAATTTTCTGGAAAGGATGGCGCAGAAAAAATTACCTCTCCATTGACGGGAGTATCTTGTGTTAAGTTTTGGCTACTTGCTAAAGGTCTTTGTCTTGGTGGTAAAAGAGGTGGTAAGCTGCGGGGAGTTGTAGCAGTTGGTGCAGAAAAGTTAATTTCGCCCTGATTGGAATTTAAAGATTGGCGATTTTCTGCAATTGGTGCTGCAGTTCCAGAAATATCAATTTTCCCGGCGATTTTGTTATTTGCTAGATTATTACCGTAGGCCGATATTAATTGTTTGGCAGCATTTGCATTAATATCATAACGACCATTATTACGAAAATCATTACCACCAGGTTCTGAAGTATTTCCTAAATCTGGCTGTGCTTGAAAAATTACAACTAAGCCATCTTCCTTATTATTGGCGATTAAATTACTACGCAGCACAGGGCGAGAACTTGATTGGACTATAATACCGCTTCTATTGTTTTGAATTTGGTTACTAACTATTACTGGCTGAGCATTTTGGGCTACGTTAATGCCAAATCCTGTTTCTTGAAAAAGATTTTCCCTTATTTCTGGTCTTGCATTACCTGTAACTGTGATTCCGTTTGCCCCATTACGATAAAAATAATTATTACGAATTATTGATGTATTGTTACCTAGGATAGTAATACCATCTTGGGTTGAGCCAGCAAAGGTATTTTCCGAAACTTCCATGTTTGTAGATTCAATCCACAAACCATAGCCACGGGGGTTGTTATTGGTGAGAGTCACTCCGATTATTTTTGCTTGAGGTGCCCCAATAATAGCTACTTGTTTACTACCATAGGAACGACTCAGGAACTCACCGTTTCCTTGAATATTAACCCCTTGTCCCTTATTTGCAGGGTCTCCTTGGATTGTTTGTCCTTGTTTTAAGAGCAGGGGGAATGACTCACCATTTTCTGCACTATAATTACCTTTACTCAGGATAATTACACTATTTGGTTGGGCTATTCTTAGTGCTTGGGTTATTGTGCGAAAGGGAGTGCGATCGCTCCCATTGCCAGAATTGTCATCTCCAGTGTTTGGGTTGACAAATATCGTAATGCCTTGAAGGCTTTTTTCTCCCAAGGGTGTTCTATCTGGGAACCTTGGTATCTGAGCATTAGTAATAATGGGATTTACGCCCATTAAACCGATGCTGATTGCTCCGATAGCAACTGTGGGAGAAAATCTAAACGCAGGAAAAACAGAGAGCATTGCTTGTTTGAGGAATAGATATGGTGTGTGATTTTGGACTACAAGTAAATCAGGGGTTTTACTTGGTGTCTGATTATTGGGATAGAGCAAGGGGGGAATCAAATTAAATCACTCCTTGTGGGGACACGAACTTTTTATACACTCTTATTGCCATTTCTGTCGATAATAATTATTCATATATTGACCTAACGGCTATTTTTAATACAAAGTAAGAAATAAATAATGAATGTCAATGCAAAAAATTTACGAATATGGACAAGGCTGCCTGTTACGATAAAAGCACTAATGGGGTTGTTGTAATGGTCGAGCCATACAGCCAAAAGCAAGAGATGCAACAGGCGGTTTATCGCATTTTGGATGCCAATTTAGACCGTTCGCGGGAAGGCTTGCGGATTGTCGAGGAATGGTGTCGATTTGGTCTGAATAACGCGGCATTAGCCAACGAGTGTAAGCATTTGCGTCAAGAACTAGCAAGTTGGCACACAGCAGAAATACGATCTGCGCGAGATACACAAGGAGATGTGGGTACTGAGCTAAGTCATCCACATGAGGAACACCGTGCAAGCTTAAAGCAACTCTTACAAGCTAACTTTTCTCGTGTACAAGAAGCTTTAAGGGTATTAGAAGAGTATGGTAAGCTTTATAACCCAGGAATGGGTAAAGCTTGCAAGCAGATGCGGTATCGAGTTTATACCCTTGAAACTACTTTAATGGGTTATCAACGCCAACAATTGTTGCTACGTTCACGTCTATATCTTGTCACCTCCAAAGGCGAAAAACTACTAGAAAATGTAGAAGCTAGCTTAAAAGGCGGTTTAACCCTAGTGCAATATCGTGACAAGAATACTGACGATTGCTTGCGGTTAGAAAACGCGAAAAAGCTTCGCCAACTATGCCACAAGTACAATGCTTTATTTATCATTAACGACAGGGTTGATTTAGCCTTAGCAGTAGATGCTGATGGAGTTCACCTAGGGCAACAAGATATGCCCATAGCCGCAGCCCGAAAATTACTTGGGCCACAGTACTTGATAGGTATGTCTACCACAAATCCTGATGAAATGCAACGGGCAATCAATGAGGGTGCGGACTATATTGGCGTAGGGCCTGTTTACGAGACTCCCACAAAGGAGGGAAAAGCAGCAGCTGGTTTAGCCTATGTTACTCATGCGGCTCAATATTGTTCTATACCCTGGTTTGCCATTGGTGGTATTGACCCAAATAATATAAATAGTGTAATAGATGCTGGTGCAGAAAGGGTGGCTATTGTTCGTGCTTTAATGGAAGCTGAACAACCAACCTTAGTCACCCAATATTTACTATCCCAAGTTTTTCGTATCAAAGTCTGAAGTTGTTCAACAATCTTATGTCTAATTTTATTACTCTACAAGTCAATGGGGAAAATTGTAGTTGCCCACCGCAAGTCCTTTTAGCCGATGCACTACAGCAGTTAGGCTATAATCCTCGGCTAGTTGCCGTTGAGTACAATGGTGAAATTTTACACCGTCAATTTTGGTCACAGACAAAGTTACAACAAGGGGATAAGTTAGAAGTAGTAACAATTGTTGGCGGTGGTTAAATTATTGTAATTCTAAATATAATTTTCAAAACCAAGCTTTATATACCCTTAAGAAGCCTGGTTTTTTGTTTTTATAAGACATATGGCATATCCACAGGACTGTCTTAGATATGTGACAATAACCTCAGTCATATTATATTTCCTTTGGGCATTAGTTATTATATGTTCTATGTGCAAGACAAATAATCATAAATAAGTAAAGATAAAGCAAAAGCAAAAACAGTGTCCAATTCAGATAACAAAGAAACTTCCGTTACCTCCCTATCCTATAAAGATTTGAGAGAAAAAGTAAAACCAGGTGATGTCATTGTTTTTTCCACAACTGACATTCCTTCTAACGTAGTTAAGTTGGCTACAAAATCTCACTACGTACATGTTGCAATAGTCCATTCTGTTTATCCAGGAGATGATACTCCAGATAGTATTTTAATCGCTGAATCTCATATTGATACTAGTTTACCCAGCGTTGGAAGAGGTGATTATAAAATTGGCGTTCAACTTCAGTGGCTTTGGGCTAGATTAAAATCCCAAGATGGTCTTGCTTGGTGGGCACCATTAAAAACTCCCTTAACAAATGAGGGATTAAGTAAAATGCAGGCTTGGTTATATAAAATTGAGAAAGAAGGTATATCCTATGATTTTGTTCAAGCTGTTGGTGTTGGTTTAGATTCCTTTTTCGGTAATATTGGCTTAAAAAATACAACTGATGATTCAGCTTTATTTTGTTCCGAGTTAGTAACTCGTGCTTTACAAATAGCAGGTGTTGTTGATGATAGCATTAACGCTTCCGGGCTAACACCTGGAAAAGTGATGGAATTTACTTGTTTTCAAGAAACAATTTTAATCAAGGAAAAATAAACAAATTAAACTAAATAAACTAAAAAATTGGCATTGCACAATTGAATTTTGAATTTTGACAGTTTGTGCAGATCATCGATAGGATTTTAACCCATCCGTTACTACGGTTTTTATTGAATTTTTCCTTAAGATAAAGCTAATTTATTTACTTCATCTCCTACGATAAAAATTTAACTTATTACTTAATGTGACACTTCCGGCTGTGCTTGGGTGGGTTTTAAGCTTGTAAACGAAGACTTTGGGAAGAAAGCTGACGATTAGACGAAATAGGTATAGCAAAAATACTTCTTCCTGATGGGATAGAAAGTGAAGGCAATTGTAAACTTGATAATCGAAATAAAGGACAAATTGATAGAGGTGGAGGGTTTATTCCTGGTAAAGAGGGTAATGGTAATTTTTTTTGAGCAAAGGAATTTTGTTGAGAAATTAGTACGAAATATAGTGAAAATACTAACAACTTTGCATTTAACATATTTTATTTGAGTACATTTGTTGCCTTATAAATATAATTATCTTGGAGATTTTTTTTAGACGAGTAAAAAAATATTATTTTTTAATCACTCCCTTATCGCCGAAAAACTGGTAACAGTTTTACATTAAATCTTTTCTCACTCAATAGAGTAAAGAGTAATTTTTTATTATCGCCAAAACAAAAGCCTCCAGTAATAAAACTGAAGGCTTTTGTTATGAAATTTACCCTGGCATCGAGCTATTTTGACAGAGGGCTACCCCTCAACTATCGTCGCCGCAACAGCGTTTCACCTCTGAG
>Ga0114939_10002733_pt1 | contig 12800 bp, 14 predicted proteins | sample AshMeaCrysSpring_FD_87196 | JGI IMG/M metagenome (GOLD analysis project Ga0114939, IMG submission 87196) | Groundwater microbial communities from Big Spring, Nevada to study Microbial Dark Matter (Phase II) - Ash Meadows Crystal Spring | ecosystem: Environmental > Aquatic > Deep subsurface >... | reverse complement strand
CGACTGGCCCACCTGGCGTGCCGCGTTGCCGCATTACCTGCGCACACGCTTTTAACTTAATGAAGAATTGCCTCACCTTATCGTTTCTTTTGTGCCCATAAAGCATGCAATGCACCCTTTGGTGCTCCGGGTCAGGTAAGGGGATTGTTGCACACCTGATTTGCCCACCCGTCAGTCCGTCAACTTCTGAGTGTACTTTAGCGGTCCATGGATGCATACAAAATCATCATTCTTACATCGCCCAGTGGTGGTGGCAAAACCAGCATTGCACGCCATTTACTTCAGCGGTTTCCCCAACTCTCTTTTAGCGTAAGCGCCGCAACGAGGCAGCCGCGTGCAGGCGAAGTACATGGAAGGGAATATTATTTCCTTAGTGAAGAAGCCTTCCGGCAGAAAATTGCCGAAGATGCCTTTTTAGAATGGGAAATGGTGTACCCGGGCAAATACTACGGCACCCTTAAAAGTGAAATAGAACGGATGTGGAAGGAGGGCAAGGTGCCGGTGCTGGATATTGATGTGATTGGTGCTATTAATGTGCAGAATTTATACCCCGGCCAGTGCCTTAGCATTTTCATATTGGTACCCAGCCTGCTAGTGTTGCAGCAAAGGCTGCAGGACCGCGGTACCGAAACGCCGGAAAGCCTGCGGGCACGCCTGGAAAAAGCAGAATTTGAAATGGGATTCAAGGATCAGTTTGATGTGGTGCTGCTAAACGATGTGCTGGCAAAAGCGCAGGCTGAAGCGGAACAGGTGGTAGGCCAATTTCTGGAGGGATAAAGACATACAGGAAAGTTTGATACTATCTTACTAAAAAACAACAGCCCCTGCCCGGCTATTTCGGACTAGGGGCTTGTTTTGCAAAACCGGTTTTCATCTATGCCATGCTACATAAACAATCTGTAAGCATGGACCAGTTAGGATGACTCTTACTTATTGTGTAAGCGTAACTTCTTCAAGCCTGGTAGGTTTGCCCGCTACTACTTCCACATTGTTCATTGTGGTGCCTTTATAATTGCCGGCCGTGGGCTTAAACTCAACGGTGTACGAACCGGGCTTCAGGCCACGAATCTTAAATCCACCATCGGGGCGGGGTAGGGCGGTACCTGCATCGGTGCCATTGTACACATGTATAATTGCCGTGGCATCGGCTGGCAGCACCTTACCTTCTACTATGCCAAAGTTTTTGTCGCAAAAGGGTTTCAATGCCGGCTTCAGGTAATACTTGCCATTAGCCTCCACAATAGAGCGACCAAGGTCAAAATCTAACCATATGGCCAGGCCATTATTGTTGGCAGGCTGCCTGTGCTCGTTGTGCAGCATTATGTACAGGTAATTGCTGGTGCCCGGCCATAGCAGCAAATCGTGGGTCGTACCGTCTGTGGTGGTCAGGGTGTTTTGGGTGCCCAGTGTCAGGCGGATTTTTCTTATCCGGCCATTTACGGTACCACTTGCCAATTCGGGGTCAATGCCGTTTCGCAGCGATGCTACATCGTACACGCCCGGTGCTACTGCCAGTGTGTCCCATTTGCCAAATTCATCGCGGCCCCTGCGGTCGTCATCTGCATGGCTGTCGTTGTCGCAGGCATGATCGTCGTGGCGGCGGCTGTTGGTGTCCACTTTTACCTCTACATATTGAATGTCCACATTCACCGCTTTATAATCGGCGGGGCCATCGGTAAGGTTAAGGGTTACTCGCTGGGTGTCGGGCTCGGTAGCCACACCTTTTTAGCAAGCAGTTAAATAAAGAGCAAAGAGCATGAGTGTAAAGGCAGCAGGCATCAGGAGTTTCACCGGAGTTTTCATGTGTGATACACAATTTTGTTGGTTAATAAATGTGTAAAGCAAATAGTTGCCTTAAACGGCTGTCCATGGTTTATCGCGTACATGAATAATTATAAGTCAATGAGACGGCCATGCTCCAACATAGCAGAAATATTCGGAATTTTTATACACCAAAACGTAACCAATCAGGTTGACATAAACGCTTGACAATACTGCGTTTCGCAGTTGTTTTCGGCAGAGTGAATAGTCGTAAATCACGCTTGATTGAGAGCCGAAAAAAAATGTAAACATAAAAATGTTTGTTGATCGTTGGGCTGGGTCAGACAAAATAGCCTGTGTTCAAAGCACTAATCGTGTTATTGTAAAAAAAATATGTGTTAGGGGTAGCGTTAACTCCATTTGCCGGTAATACGCTTGTCCAGTTCAAAGGCAACCGCTGTCTTAATCTGAAGCTTCACAAACAGTTCCGACTTTGGGTTGAGTACAATGTCGAACTCGTTTTCAATGATAACTGATGGCGCTACAAAGCCCACATAACCTGTTTCGTCTAGTATTTGACTGCCCAGCCATTGGGTGTAGTTTTCCTGGGTTTTCCAGTTTGCTTTCAGTTTGCCGGGGTCTATCCAATAAAGCCAGTCGGGGTCTTCTATGGTTAGGTGGAGCATGCCCAGTCGCACCAGGTCGTTGGCTTTTTGTGCATGGGCCAGTTTTTCCAGTACCGCCAGCGATAGATGCTGGCTGCAGTAAAGGCACGGCTTGTCTACCCTATTCCAGCGGCCACCATATAAGGCTGCACCCGTGCCGGCCAGATCGCTGATGAACTGACTGTGTGCCAGCCTGTACGCCTGTATCATATGTACACCCCATGTGCAATGCGGCCAAGCTCATTCTGTAATAACCGCAGGCCGGTAATGCTGCCCAACGCCTCAAAACCAAGCTGCCGGCCTAGTACCTGCTTGGGGCTGCGCAACCATTCCGCAAACGAAGAGGGGCTTTCGAAAAGCTGAACACCACTATTAGCAAGGCGCTGCAAGTAGCGTAGCAGCTCGGCTTGTGGACCAGAAAAAGCCGTTCCGTCTTTCAGGTAACGCTGCAGGGTGCGATTGCTAATGTGTAAAATGGCGGCCCACTCTGCCTGGCTAAAACCAAGCAAAGCCGACAAGGAGGCGAAATTTGAAACGGATACATCTTGAATGGTTTGTTCATAAAGGATCGCATCCGGCTCCATCAGTACCCAAAGGTTTTCCGTTTCTTTAGGCATTTCATAAGAGATACTACGCTTTTTTTTCATTTCCGCCATTTGACACTCAAATGTACGTCATTTGCCGTGTTTTTCAAATTTCTTTTCTTGCCCCTACATTTCTGCTGCACTTTAGAGTAATGCAACCTGGCTTCCGTCTATTTTAAAAAGCACGGCAGTATGCACACCATGGCACAACAGCAAGGCATTATACAGGCAATAGCGGCTTACGGCCGGCAGTTGTTCAGTTTCATTCGCAGCAGGGTACCCAACAACGAAGAGGCCGAAGATATTTTGCAGGACGTATGGTTTCAGTTGAGCAATCAGCCCCAATTGGAAGCCATAGAAAGCATGAGCGGCTGGCTGTACCGCGTGGCCCGCAACAGGATAATAGACAAAAAGCGCCGTGCCGGCAGGGTTGCAATTGATAGCTTGGATGTACATGAAGATGGCGATGATGCATTCTGGTTACCGGCATTTTTGCAGCAGCAGGATGGTGACCCGGCAACAGAGCAACTCCGTCAAATATTTTGGGACACCCTGGCCGAAGCGCTGGAAGAATTGCCCGAAAAGCAGCGAACCGTTTTTGTGCAGAATGAACTGGAGGATGTGACGCTTCGGGAAATAGCCGAGAAGGAGGGGGAGAACATTAAAACAATTATATCGCGCAAGCGCTACGCCGTACAGCATTTGCGCCACCGGCTCAAAGATGTGTACAACGAATTTTTCAACATATAAAAACAAACAAAAAATGAAAAAAGGATTTGGTAAATGGTTCGTAATTGCCCCGGTTCTGTTTGTGGCTTTTGTAATGCTGGTTGGCTGGGCGGTTATGCAGTTGTGGAATGCATTTCTGGTGCCGGCAACCGGCCTTGCAATCATTGGCTATTGGCAAGCCCTTGGTTTGCTGGTGCTCAGTCGCATTTTGTTCGGAAACTTTGGATTCAGGGGCAGGCCCTGGCAGGGTAGGCATCCTATGCAGCAAAAATGGGCAAGGATGACGCCGGATGAAAGGGATCGTTTTCGTGAAACGTGGCGCAGCCGATGCAGTACCAAGCGCTGGCAAGGCCATGAGCAAAAAACAGATACTGCGCAAGCTGAATAGTGAAATCTGAGATCGTTAAAGTATTCTGACTCATTTGTCGTCTTCCTTTTTGTAAACCATTTTTATTAACTCCAAAAAAGGAACGACGATGAATTACCAACAGTCGTGCGCCGCAAAAGGCGACTATGGAAACAGCAGACGGCAGCTGTTTTACCGTTCAATGCAACGAGCTGCCGTAAACATTTACCGCACACAAAACAGCTATGAAATGCTGGTATTTGCCCCCGGACGCATCAAAGAGCATTTTGATGTAAGCGTAAAGGGCAATGAACTCACCATTTCGTACACTCCACCCGAAGGATTTCCTCGGTTCGATTGGGTGCTTCGGGAGTACAGCCGGGGCGGCTTTGTGCGAACCTTCACGTTCGACGACACCATTGACGCTGCGGCTATCACCGCAAAGTACGAAGATGGTGTACTGCAGGTGTCGCTGCCCAAAATGCCAGGTGCTCAAACAATGGCACAGCAAATACAGGTAAGCTAACATTTGGTGTTTTTGAGCAAAAAAAGAGCGGCAGTCCAATTGTGCTGCCGCTTCTGCTATTTTATTAAGGCGCTTCTAAAATCCTCTCAGGCAATGCTTGCCAACCGAGTAACCCCGGAGTCCCGAAGAAATTTCGGGATGAGGAGGTTACGAGGAAGGCGTAACGCAGCATCAGGGGTTTTTAGAAGTGCCAATTATACAAACTTACCGAATTGTCATGCTCTTGGGGTATTTAATAGTATACCCAAAGCGCAACTTCTTACTCTCGCCGGGCTGCAAGGTCAGTTGCCAAATCATTTCACCTGTTTCCTTGTTTATATCTGCGCCGCCGCTTTCATCAAGTTTCGTTTCTATAGCATTGTTGGCGCTTACGGGGTATTGATCTTTTAATACAAGTTGTACCGGTTGTTTTTTATTGTTTCGCACCACCAGTTCGTACTGCCTGCTTTCGCTCTTGTTATCACCAAGCATTTTCACCTTTGTCAGGTCTTTAAGCGCGCTACGTGTTATGCTTACCCGTTTATCTCGACCCAATGAAACACTAAGTGTATCGGCTATGCTATTGGGGTCTATAATGGTGCTACCCAAATACACATTGTCTATACTTACATTGGCATTACCCGGCAGCAGGTTCAGGTTTTGCCAGTTGGATATTTTGGCCAGCAAAAAGGCATCTTTGTCTATTTTGGGCACAGCGAAGTGTTCATAAACAGGCGATATTAATTCTTCCTTAATAGCCACGGTATGTTGTTGGCCATCGGCAGGTACATCGTAGGGTAAATCGATGGCAAAGCTGGTGTTTAGCTGGCTTTCGCTCAGGTTCAGGTATTGATCTACATAGCTGCTGGACTCTGCTTTCTCTTCATCGAGCCTGTTTGCTGCGTAGCCTGTTACCACTACTTCGTGCAGTGCTGCGTCCATTTGGTGGGTGTCTGCGGCTTGTTTTGAGCGCCCATAGCTTTTGGCCAGTGCCAGAGCCTGCGGATATAAGCGCCACACGGGCAGTATGGGCATGGTGGTGCTGCTTGCCGGGCTGCCGGTGCTTAGTGTAAGCTTTGCCCGCTTCCAAGGCAGGCCGGTAGATTGAAACACGCCGGCCCGGTAACCTAGTTTGAACCGGTTGTCGGCATTGCTTACACGCAGGTCGTATGCGGCCATCCAGCCCGCATTGGGCGTAAAGTACGTAAAGGCGAAGTCTGCAGGTCCGGTAGTTTCGCTTTTTACCTGCAGCACCAGCTGTCCCGCTGTTTTGGCTGTTTGAGGTTGCCTGCTTGTTCTGTCTTCCATGCGCTTTTTCAGTAGGGCTATTTCCTCCTGCAAATCCTCTTTCTTTTCGGCATAGTCCAGCACTTTTTTGTTGCTTGCCTCCAGCTTGGCCTGGTAGTAGTCGGCCAGTTTTATAATTTGATCGCTGCTAATGTCTTTTCCCGAAGTGCCAATGGTTGCATCCAGTAGTTTGCCAATACGTGCAAGAACGGCCTGGCTGGTTGTAATATCGTTGTCTATTAAAACCACCTGCCTGTTTAGTAGCTTCAGGGTGTCTTCCATACGGTAATACAAGGCATCTCTTTCGGGCGCTTGCGCAGGTAAGGTTATGGTTGAAAAACGTTGAGACAATAAGGTAACTCCATTGGGGCACACCACCTGCACCGTGTTGGCATCGGCCCGGGTAGCCACACCCGAAATGGTGATATTCTGAAATCCGGGCGCCAATGGTACGGTGGCTGTATGGTTAAGCTCGGCGCCTCCGCCATAATACACGGTTGCGTTGGTAAGGGTTGCTTGTATCCTTGTTTGTGTTGCAGTATCGCTCTGCGCAAAAATGGCCAGCGGCAGCACAAGCAGCAAAAGTGTCTGTTTTTTCATGGCAAATAATTTGTGTGGTTACGTATTTACTTTGCAGATGCAGCTATTTACCTGAATACATAAGCACGCCTGATTGAAATCAGCTAAATGCTACCGGCCATGCAGTAATTTGCCCACACAATTGCAGGTATGATTACACTTAATAATAGCCAAATTACAGCAAGCATAAGCCCATCCGGAGCAGAATTGCAGAGCCTTCGTGCTAACGGTGTTGAATACTTGTGGCAGGCCGACAGCCGGTGGTGGGGTAAACACTCACCGGTGCTTTTTCCGATAGTAGGTTCGCTGGTGAACAATACCTATATACACAACGAACAGGCTTATACCATGGGTCGTCATGGCTTTGCCCGCAACAGAGTATTTGGTGCGGAGCAAATAAGTGATTCGGAAGCCGTGTTTACGTTGGAAAGCAATGATGACTCCATGCAGTTTTATCCCTTTCCGTTCAGGTTTAGCCTGCGTTACCAAATAGAGTATAATTCATTGTATTGCACCTACCAGGTGGAAAATACCGGTAGCGCTGTGTTGCTATTCTCGGTAGGTGCCCATCCTGCATTTAATGTGCCGCTGGTGGCCGGTACGCTTTATACCGATCACTACCTGCAGTTTGAGGCCTGTGAACCTATGAACCGATGGAAACTGAAAGACGGATTGCTAACCCATGTACAGGAAACAGTGCCCACCTTTATGGGTAGAATTAAGCTGGAGCCCGAATTGTTTTACGAAGATGCCCTCGTATTCAGGCATCTGCAAAGCGCTTCGGTTACGCTGGCCAGTACAACGCATAAGCATGGTATCAAGTATTCATTTCCCGGCTTTCCTTTTTTAGGAATATGGGCAGCTAAAGATGCACCCTTTGTATGTATAGAACCATGGTGCGGTCATGCCGATTTTGCAGGGCACAACCAACTGCTTGACGAAAAGGCCGGCACCATAAACCTGGCGCCCGGACTTGATTGGCGCCGCACCTGGCAGGTGGAACTTTTCTGAATGATTGAGGGGTAGCTCCTGCCGTAAATACTGCTTGCCTGAATGCCAAAAACGCCTTACAGGTTGTTTTGAAGTTGTCCATTGCCCCCTATACCAGGTGTGCGCATCCAACCTACCAGCAAGGAAACAACCAGGTAGCCCGCTGTGCTGGCGCCAACTAATTTGAGCAGCCATCCAATGCCTGCCCAATCGCCACCCACCGGCTGCCAAAGCCCCGAGGTTGTGTAGAAATAAAGAGCCAACAAAACAAGTTGATGAAGCACCAGTACTGTGTTGTGTTTAGGCTTGAGCCAATATACCAAACACAGCAGTCCCAAGGCAATTGCAAGGGTAGGCATCAGGTTGCTGAGAACTGGAAAAATAAAATTGGGGTAATGATTGCCCACCAATACCCACAGCCAAAAAAGCGTAGTAAAAAATGGTAGGGCAATTGGCATGTTGTTTCGCCAGGCAACTACCCATGGCTTGTCGGGCCAGCGTATATCAATAATTTCTGTGAGGTATTTGGCCGGAAAATAGCCCACAAAACTTGCTCCAAAATAAACCCACCAATTAAGTTCCTCAAACATGGCAAGCCTCTTTTTTTAGTTTGGCAGAATTGTGATGATGGCAGGGCTGCTGCGGCGGCTATGGAGTGCACAACCAGTCGTCAACAGCTCCAATTGCTCAAAGTTAAGCCACTTAATGCGGGCAATTGTTGATGCAAATCATGCTATTCGTGTTACATGTTTTTTGTAAGGCCAACTATTCAAATACCGATATCTGTTTTTCTTCTTTATAGCCCATGCCGGCCACAAAAAGCAGCGAAATGCCCCCGTAGCTGCGCAGGTGGTTGGCGGAATAATGAGGGCAAAAGGCCAGCCCCCACCACTTATGCTTGTAGCCCGCCACTAGCGAAAAAGAGGCTCCGAATGCATCGGCAGTTTTGTAGTTGTAAAAGGAAATTACATCGCCGTTTTGATCCGGGGGTAAAGAGTCAATGCTATCTGGCTGTGTGTACACCACAAAAGCTGGTCCCGCTGTAAACGACATGAAACAGTGTTTACCCCATTCTTTTCGCCATCCCGCTTCTATGGTGTATTCGTTGTACGTATAGCTTTTACCCGTGTTTAGACCCAGCGGTGTAAGGCTTGGGTTGGCAGGTGTGCTGTAGTTGGCAGACCATCCATGTATGCCAGCTGTAAAGCCATTGGGCCACATACCAAAAATGCCAAGTTCCAGCGCCGTGCCATTTTTAAAAACCTGCATGCCGGCAAATGGCATAAACGAAAATTTCTTGCGAAGTATGGTACTGTCGGGGGTGGCCTGTGCGGTAAGCGTACAGCATATAAGCATATAAATCGGCCATTTCATAAAAGGCCTTTAATAGATGGCCTAAAGTTACTTTGCTTCGTTTGCCCAATTGTTGACCAAAATCAGGTATGCCAACTAATTGAATGCAGAGGTTTAGTACACATCTATCACCGTATTGTAACCATATTCGCTGTGGGGCATCATGCTCACTCCGGCCCAATGGTAATTTCCTGTTAGAATACGCCTATGACCCAATGAAGGAACTCCTTCGTCAATAAGCAGGCTCATTACAATTTCCAAGGCATTACTGTACCCATAATGGCAACATTCGCCTCTGAAATTGGCAATACAATTTTTGCTTACCCTTTCGTGGCCCAAATAGCCTGCACGTCCGCTCATTTCGGCATGGCATCGCGCACTCACCCACAGGTTGCTGTCGGGTTTCAGCAGGGGCTGCGGCTTCATTGCCATCAGGTCCTTCAGTAAACTTTGATATTCGGGCACTTCAAGCAGGTGATTGCCTTTTTTAGCAGGCCATTTTTTTACCACCGTTTCAGCAAACTGCTTTGGGTATTGGCGCATCAGGTTCAAAATATAAATGATGTCCTTTTCCTCCTTTGTCAGGTAAGTTGTTGCGATGGCGGTTTCACATTTTTTGTAAACTGATGATGTCCATATAGTGTGGTACTTCTCCAGCGGCGATTTGTATTTGATAACGGGGTTGGCATAGCTGCACAGGCAGCAGATCAACATGGCGGATAGCAGGCTTTTCATACAGCAGGATTTTTTATTACTACCACGTTTTCCGGCAGTAGTTATTGTGCTTGCATGCCTGAAGATATCAATTTAACTTTTTTTGTAAGTATTGCTAATTGCTGTATAAAATCGTCATGCTGCTTGCTGCAAGGTTCACTTTCTTACCGGCACGTCCGCCGCGGAAGCGGTTATTATGTATCGCCGTTTTCCAGCCGCCTGTGTCTAGTTTTGCTGTTACTGGTTCTGTATTGCCATTGTACAGTACAGTTACTTGCTTCCAGGTATCGCCCAGGTATTCGGCACTTACCGTATAGCCAATTACGCCTTTAGGCAAACCACTTTTAAACTTCATCAATTCGCCTATGAGGCCCGCCGTGCCAAGCCTGAACGAAGGGTGTGCTTTGCGCATGGCAATCAATTGATGCACATAGGTTACCATATCGCGATGTTCGGAGGCCATATTCCAATTGATAGCGTTTATGCTGTCGGGCGATTGGAAGGAATTTTCCACGCCCTGCTTGGTGCGGAAGAATTCGGTGCCTGCATGCAAAAAGCCTACGCCCTGTGCCGTAAGTACAATACCCAGTGCCAGCCGGTGCATTTCGCGGCGCTGCGCCACGGTGGCATCGGGGTTGCTGAGGGCAATACGATCCCACAGCACATGATTGTCGTGGCATTCGGCGTAGCTTACTACTTGCGCAGGGCTTGCGGCGTATGGTTCAATAGAATAATTAACCTGGTACATGTCTACACTACCGTGGCCGGAAGCTCCGCTCAAACCAAACTTTACAGACTCCGCCGCTGCGGCGTTGCCTGTGGCAAAACCCTTTTCCTCATGCTTAAATACTGAGCCTTTAATACCATCGCGCAAGTCGTCGCCAAACACGGCAATCCCATTCAGTTTCGAAACATGCTTTTTGAGTGCCCTCTTTACCTCTGCAAGTGGCGATTCGCCTGCTGTCCACCCTTCGCCATACAGCAAGATGCCCGGCTTTGCCTCGTTGAGTGCGGCCGAAATGGTATTCATGGTTTCAATGTCGTGTATGCCCATCAGGTCGAACCGGAAACCGTCTATATGATATTCTTTTACCCAGTGCAAAAGGCTCTCAATCATAAACTTGCGCATCATGGGCCTTTCACTCGCCGTTTCGTTGCCACAAGCCGAGGCATCGCTCCAGCTGCCATCGGCTTTTTGCCGGTAATAATAGCCGGGCACAGTTTGGTTAAAAACCGAATTTTCGGTACTTGCAGTGTGGTTGTACACAACATCCATTACCACCCCAATGCCGGCTTTGTGCAGGGCCATCACCATTTGGCGAAACTCGCGAATGCGCACTTCGCCGCGGGTGGCATCGGAGCTATACGAGCCTTCGGGTACATTGTAATTGAGCGGGTCGTAGCCCCAGTTGTACTGCGACATGTTGGGTTTCGATTCGTCTACCGAATTGAAGTCGAAAACAGGCAGCAGGTGTACATGGGTAATACCCAGCGCTTTCAAGTGATCAATGCCTGTGGGTGTTCCATCGGGTGTTTTGGTGCCTGCCTCTGCAAGCCCCAGGTAACCGCCCTTTTGGGCAGCGCCCGAGCTTGGGTGAATGGAAGCATCGCGCACATGCAGCTCGTACACCACGGCATCGGTAGGCGGCACAGCTTTTGGTATCACATCCTGCTGCCATCCCTGGGGCTCGGCTGCGGCCATATTTACAATCATGCCGCGCCTGCCATTAACCCCTGCAGCTTTGGCATAAGGGTCGGGCACTTCGGCAAGCCACTTTCCGTTCACCTTTACCTGGCAGGTGTAATAGGTACCATGCCTGTTGCCCGCAAGAGTGGTATACCAGGTACCTCGTTCTCCTTTGGCCAGTTCCACCGTTACAGACGGTAATCCGTCCTGCCCGTTGGCATACAGGTGCATGCGCACGGCTTCGGCCGTAGGTGCCCACAGCCGGCACTTTGTTTCGGCTGCGCTCCAATGAACACCAAGGTCGCTGCCCGTGTAGGCCGGGTAGGTCATAAAATCGGGAACCTGGCTTTGTAAGGTGCCCAGCGAAAGCAGTGCTGCAGCGGCCATGAGTATTTTATGCATTTTGTCAGTCAATTATTTTTCGAAATGACAAGATCAATTCCAGTGACATCCATCTTGCCAATGGCAGGCCTCTTTTGCATAATTTTTTTTGGGAAAATTACAGCAAAATATTCCGAAGCTCAATCGCAATGGTCTGATAACCGGCATAGGTTGGGTTGCGTGCAGCTAACTTCTGCCGGTATCCACAATTATCGTTGCTTTGCAGCGCAATACTTGCTTATGCAAAATGGCTATATTCTCGTAATTGCTTTGCTCGTGTTGGGTGCCTGCCATCCCAATCCATACAAGGCTACTAACAAGGCATACACAAAGCAGGCAAAAAAGCTTGCCGGCCAATTGAAGCCTTTACCGCCCATAAGCACGGTAAACAATGGAGAGCATACGGTGGGTACTACCAATTTTGGCCTACGCAAGCCCAATTACGTTATCCTGCATCATACTGCCCAAAACAGTTGCGACGAAACCCTGAAAACTTTTACCCTTGCCCGTACACAGGTAAGTGCCCATTATGTGGTTTGCCGAAACGGTGTTATCCATCATATTCTCAACGATTACCTGAGGGCATGGCACGGCGGTACAAGCAAATGGGGCAATGCTACCGACATCAACAGCAGCAGCATTGGTATTGAAATAGACAACAATGGTAATGAGCCCTTTAGCGAAGCGCAATTGAGCAGCCTGCTGGTGCTGCTTGATACACTTAAGACACGCCATGGCATACCTGCTGCCAATTTTATTGGCCATGGCGATATCGCTCCCGGTCGCAAGGTGGATCCCAGTGTGCTGTTTCCCTGGAAGCGGTTGAGCGATGAAGGATTTGGTATTTGGTGGAACGATACAACCAACCTGCAACTGCCCGCCACCTTTGAGCCCATTCAGGCGCTGCGCATTGTGGGTTACGATGTAAAGGATACAGCCAACGCAATAGCCGCCTTTAAGCGCAAATTTTTGCAAGTGGATAGAAGCCATACGCTTACTGATGCTGATAAAAAGGTACTCTACAGCCTCATGAAGAAAAGCATGTAGCCGCGGGCTATCTTGCGGCCATGAACTGGCATCAATTGTACAGTGCCCACCGCACCGGGCATCAGCCTGCAGGCATTTCTGGCGAAACGGCACGTACCTCTTACATACGCGATTACGACCGAATCATTTTCTCCTCGGCATTCAGGCGCCTGCAAAACAAAACGCAGGTGTT
>Ga0114939_10002732_pt1 | contig 12802 bp, 10 predicted proteins | sample AshMeaCrysSpring_FD_87196 | JGI IMG/M metagenome (GOLD analysis project Ga0114939, IMG submission 87196) | Groundwater microbial communities from Big Spring, Nevada to study Microbial Dark Matter (Phase II) - Ash Meadows Crystal Spring | ecosystem: Environmental > Aquatic > Deep subsurface >... | reverse complement strand
TGCGGACCCGGATGCGGTGGCGGACCGGGACCCGGTGGATCGCCAGCAGCGCCTCGAGGTCGTCGGTGAAGCACGCCACCGCCGCCGGGTAGGAGCGCTGGTAGGTGGTGACGACCCGATCCGCGGCCGCCCGGGCGGCGTCGAGGGTGGGGGCGTCGCGCACGGCGTAGACGTGCGCGAGGACCTCTCCAGCGGTCTCGTCGGGCAGCTTGGCGCGGATGTTGGCCAGCCGGACCGAACCAGCACCTGATCCGCACACTGCTCGGGAAGCACGCGGTGATCGCAGCGATCAGGCCGGGGGCGCCGTCGGAGGTCACGGTGGTGGGCAGGCGCATGTTGCGGGCCAGCAGGCTGCGGAAGAACTCCGTCCACCCCTGCTCACGATCGATGCCCCGGGGCTTGCCCAGGCGATTCGTGCCGCGCGTCCAGACCTGGAGGAACAGGCGCGGTGATCCTGGTGACCTAGTGTCGCCGAGCACCTGAGCCGTAGTCACCGCATGGCCTGTTGGGGCCGAGTTCTGTGTGCCAATTTGTGAACTACCAGGATGAACAGAGGGGCACTGCCGTCGGGGACACCGTCCCGCACGTCGTCATGGACGTCCGCGACGTCGACGACGGAGGCGCCCGAGGGGAGTGGCACTCACGCGTTGCCGGCGGGTCTAGCGGTGGCGGACCTTCAGGCGTCCGTACTCCATGTGCCCGAAGATGCGGACCAGCGGGCCACGCCCTGATCCTTGACGTGGGCTGCGATAGCTGGGCTGCCTCCAGTCGGTGACGAGGCCGTCGAGGTCGACGACGGCGCTCCAGGGGACGGTGATTCGCGCCCAGCCGTACGTGAGCTGCAGTTCGACATCAACCGTGTCGGACTCGAACTGCGCCCGCGACAGGTCGAGCTGCACCTTCCCGTACTCCGACTCGATGCGGATGCGGGGCGGTACCCGCCAATCGCCGCGACGCCGTATCCGCCCGCTCACCGCCGCGATCTCCAACGCCCTGTCCTCGACGACGGCGGCTGGCAGACCGGCGATCAGAGCCAGGACCTCCTCGCCAGTACTCGCGGATAGGACGCCGTCGAGTCGCTGCTCGAGCTCTTCGTAGGAGATGAGCCCATCGGCGTAGGCCCTCCGAATCCGCTCCAGCGCGGCCTCACGGTCCATGGCCAGCGGCCGACGCGGGACCAGCGGACTGTCCACCTGGGCGAGCCTAGGACCTGCGCGGGCAGTGGTGCTCGATCCGCGCACGCCGGCGGTCAGACCGGCCCTCGTTCCGACGTGCCGTCATTGTGGAGGACGCGGGCACCCTGCTTGTGCTGCCCCCGGCGCCCGGTTCAAGTCGGACGGTGGCCTTGCTGCGCCAGCCAGTTGGTCGCCAGGCGGTACGCCTGCACGAGCGAGCCCTCCAGCTCCTCTCCCTGCGCGAGGAGAGTCACACCCTCCGGCAACCCGGCCGACCGCAGCTGCGTAATGGCTCCGGGCTGCAGCCCGCAGACGACGAGCGTGCCACCTGACTCCTCGACCCTCTCAGCGTAGGTCTGCAAGGCCTTCGTGAAGGTGAGGTTGGTGCGCAGGTGGCCGCGAAGCCGTAGCACGACCGCGGCCGGTGGCGCATCCGGCCGTTCCCGGGCCGCCAGCCACGACGGCGCGTGAAGGACCTGCTCATCGCGGCCACCGCTCACGCATACGTAGCCAGCCTGTACACCCGCAACGCTGGCGACCTGCGCGGGCTGGAAGACCTCATCGACATCATCGCCGTGTGATCCCCTCATGTCGCCGGCGAGGCGCGGTCTCGATTCTGGTTCAAGTACATGGCTGTCGAGCCGGCGTTCCCGCAGCTGTGGTGCCGGCAAGACAGCCCAAGGCATCAGTCGGGCGGCAGGGCAGCCGGGGTCAGCGCTGCCTGAGCTTCGGCGAGCAGGACTTCTTCGGCTCGTCGGTACCAGGCGTCGGCGTCCTGTGGTGAGTCCCCAACGGCGGTGAGCCCGAGCCGGCCGTGCTCGGTCAGACAGGTGATCATGTGGAAGACGACTCCGACCTGGCGCGACTGGTCGAAGTGCAGGTGGTGTCGAGCGACGATGTCGAAGAGGTCGCTCACCGCCAGGCCTCGCAACGACGGCGACTCGAGGTGGTCTGTGGCCACCAGATGCTTCTCTCGCCCGCCGGGCGTTCGGAACAACGCAGAATCGGGGTCGTAGCGGCCGTCGGTCAGGAACTGCAGTGTGAGGAAGGGGTGCGTGGTGCCCCCCTTGCGCAGGTTGATCTCGATGGCGTACGTGGTCCAGGCACCTGTCTCGTCCCTGACGACCACGAAGTCGAGAGCGAAGCGGCCGAGGACACCTTCCCGGGCGAGACGATGCCCAACCCGGAGCGCGTCGGCGCTGATCTGGCTTGCGTATCCGAAGTCCGCGGGGAAGCGGCAGCCGAGGTAGCTCTGGCCACTCGGGCCACCCAGGAGCTGGTCGTGGGTGGACAGGAGCTCCACGTGCCCATCGGGCAGCACTCGCAGCTGCACGGAGGGGCTGCGCAGGTCCACTCCTCCTACAAGCTCCTCCACGATGCCGCCGTGCTCGGCTAGCTTGGCGGCGTAGGCGTCGAAGGTTGTGGTGGGCAGCTCGAAGGACATCTGCTCTACGCGTCGATGCAGCTCGTCTTGCTCATCGGTCGCCCCCGGCGCCGGGAGCGCCCGGAGATCGACCAGGGCGTTGCCCTCTCCGGACACTCCTTCGTTCAGCTTGACGAGTGCGTGGGCCGCTTCTGGGCGCTCGGCTCGAAGTCGAGCGAGGGCGTCGACAACCTGGTCGATGCTGGAGAGGTTCTCGAATCCACGCGGGTGGCGGACGCCCTCGTCGGCGAACAGACGCCTGCATCCGGACTTCGTCCCGAGCGCGTAGTGGCGGGGGTCGGCTCCGTACATGGGGACACCGAGGACTAGTGCGAGGTCGCGCTCCCGCTCGGTGGTGTTGTACGGCACGAGGTGAGAGCGGCGCCGATCGGGGATCAGCGCGCCGATGTGGGCCAGCAGGCGTGGGCGCGTCAGCAGCTTGTCCGTCAGCGGCCGCGCCGACGCGTCGCCGACGTGGACCAGGTGCAGCCGGGCCCGAGCGTGGCTGGGGATGACGCCGGGGAGGAGGGCGAGGTAGTACTCCACGATGCTCGGGTCGATCCGCATCGATGTCACGTAGATCATGGTCAGTCTGGGCTGCCGCAGCAGCAGCAGCAGGAACAGGTACCGCTCCTCGTACGCCTGCAGCAGCGTCCCGCCGCGCTCGTCGATGCGGTCCAGGGACACCGACGGCACGACGATGACGGACTCGCCGGGCTCGTTGAGCCCGATGAGGCGCCACACCTCCGGCATGTGTCGCTGCAGGGCCTCGAACCGGTCGCTGCGCTGGCTGGGGCTCAGGTCGTCGAGCAGCCGCCGTTCTCCGCCGGCTGCCCCGCTCACGCGGTCACCACCGCTGCGTCGAGCCCGACGACGTCGAAGGTTGGGACCGGGCGGGACAGCCCCCGCAGCGCGAGCTCCCCCACCCGACGGGTCACCGCCTCGTCCTCGACCGCCGACCGGACCCGCTGCGTGATCAGGATCTGCCAGGGACCGGCAGCGGCGCACAGCCGGGCCGCGAGGTTCGTCACCGTCCCGATCGCGGCGTAGTCGAAGCGCCCCTCGAAACCGATCCGTCCCATCGTGGCGTAGCCCTGAGCGACGCCGACGCCGAGGGCCAGGTCGTAGCCCAGCCGACGCCAGCCCTGCGCCTGCTCCTGGATGCGCGTGCGCAAGGCCACGGCCAGGCGGACGGCGCGCTGGGGAGCGTCGTCGACAGGCAGGGGGTCGTTGAAGAAGAGCATGACCCCGTCGCCGGTGAACCTCTCGAGGGTCGCCTCGAAGCGCGTCACCATCTCGCCGATGGCCTGGTGGTACTGGCGCAACAGCGCCCAGACGTCTTCCGGCTCGGCGGTCTCGGCGAACGCGGTGAAGCCGCGCAGGTCGACGAACGTCACGGTGATCTCGCCGCGGTGCCCGTCGACGAAGTCCTGCTCGCCCGAGGACAACACCAGGTCAGCCACCTGCGGAGACAGGAATCGACGAAGCCGACCGATGCGCTCGAGCTCGGCGACCTGACGCTGCACGCGCTCCTCCAGTTCGGTCGTCCACGACGCGAGCTCGGCGGCCTGGTGCTCGATCGTGTCGTGGTAGCGCTTGAGCCTGACGAGGTTTCCCACCCTGGCGAGAAGCTCGGACTGGTTGATCGGTTTGGTGACGAAGTCGTCCGCGCCGGCCTCGATGGCTCGGAGCTTCTCCTGGTCCCCGCTGGCAGTGATCATGATCACGGGGAGGAAGGCCGTGCGCTCGTCGGCCCGGATCCGTCGACACACCGCCACGCCGTCCATCGCGGGCATCACGATGTCCAGCAGCACGATGTCGACGTCCTCGGCGGCGAGGATGGCCAGCGCCTCCTCCCCGCTGTGGGCGGCCAGCACCTGGTGGCCTCGGGGGGTGAGCACGGCGTCGAGGAGCCGGATGTTGGCGTCGAGGTCGTCGACGACGAGCACCCGCGGGGCGGCGGTGCTGCTGGAGCTGGTCATGAGGAACGCCTCCCTCGGGTGATGGCCGCGTGCACTTGCGAGGGCAGGTCGCGGACGCTGATGGGCTTCTCCAGGTAACCGTCGAAGCCGGCCGTACGAACCCGCTCACGGTCGTGGGGCATGGCCAGAGCCGTCAGCGCCACCACGGGGACGGCCAGGGTGGCTGGTTGAGTGCGGAGCGCGGCCAGGCCTGCGAATCCGTCCATGCCCGGCAGCTGGAGGTCCATGAGGATGAGGTCGGGCGTCCGCTCGACAGCAATGTCGAGGGCTTCCTCGGCGGTTCCGGCCGAGCTGACGTCAAAGCCGGCGTGCTCGAGGACCGCCCGCACCAGCTTGAGGTTTCGGTCGTTGTCCTCCACTACGAGGACCCGCTCCCCTGTCACGTCCGCTCGCCTCGGGCTGGGTAGATGGTTACGGCCCGCTCGAGTAGCGCCATGAGGTCCGTCACCGTGGCCTCACCTGACCTGGCGGCGATCGTGATCTGGTCGGCCAGATGGCGCCACGAGGGAGCGTCGCCTCCGGTCGGCGTCACGGCGACGATCGGAACCGCGGCCAGTCGGGGGTCCCCCCGCAGCACTCGCACCGCGTCGAACCCGTCGTTCGCTGTCGACATCAAGTCGATGAGAACCGCGTCGGGGTGCCACGTGCGGGCCTGCTGGAGTGCTTCGGGGACGGTCACCGAGGACAGCACCGACCATCCCGCCGCCTCCAGTTCGCCCACGACGTGCCGACGCGAATCGGCGTCCGCGTCGACGACCCAGACCCTGCGGGCGCCCGTCTCCGGAAGCAGCCCGGCCCGCCGGAGAGCAGTACTCAGTGCCTCGCGTCTGACCGGCTTGACCAGGTAGTCGTAGGCCCCCAGGGCGAAGCCGCGGCCGCGCTCGTCCACGATGGAGACAACGATGACCGGGACGTGCGCGAGCTCCGGCGAGCCCTTGATGCGAGCCAGGACCTCCCACCCGTCGATCCCCGGGAGGCGGATGTCGAGGACCACAGCCGCCGGCGCCCTCTCGCGAAGGATCGACAGGGCACGCTCCCCGCTCGCCGCGGTCACGGCCGCGAGCCCCTGGTCCTCCAACAGGATCGTCATGAGGTCCGCCGATGGTCGGTCGTCTTCGACCACGAGGACGTATGGCTGGGCCTCGCCGCGGTCGACCAGGCGGTGGTCGGCGCGGGTGTCCTGGGTCGGGACCGTGAATGTGAACGTGCTGCCCTGGCCTTCGTCGCTCTCCAGCCAGATCCGGCCGCCGTGGAGCTCGACGATACGCCGGCTCAGCGTCAGCCCGAGCCCGGTCCCCTCCTGGGCACTCGTGACACGTTCGCCCTGCTGGAAGGACTCGAAGATGCGCTCTCGATCGGCCTCGGGGACCCCGACCCCGGTGTCGGTCACCGCGATCGCCACGTCCGGGCCCGACGTGCGAGCGTGCACCCGGACGGATCCGCCGGCTGGGGTGAACTTGATCGCGTTGGTCAGCAGGTTGAGCAGTACCTGGCGCAGGCGGAGCTCGTCGGCCCGCACCGGCGGCACGTCGTGGTCGACGAGAGCCTCGAGGATCAGGCCGCGACGGTGAGCGCTCTCCCGGACCAGACCAGCCGTAGTCTGGACGAAAGCCGCGACATCGAGCGACGTGGTCTCCAGGACCATCTTGCCCGCCTCGACCTTCGACAAGTCGAGGATGTCGTTGAGCAGAGCCAGCAGGTGCTTGCCTGAGTTGTGGATGTCCCCGAGGTACTCCTCTTGACGCTCATTCAGGTCCCCGAACAACCGCTCCAGAAGCACCTCGGAGAACCCGATGATCGCGTTGAGCGGGGTGCGCAGCTCGTGCGACATCGACGCGAGGAACTCTGACTTGTGGCGGCTCGCCGCGGCCAGCTCCTCGCTCTGCCCCTGGAGGCGCCGGTACAGCTGCGCGTTGGTGAGGGCTAGAGAGGACTGGCTGGCGAACGTCTGAAGCAGGTGGCACGTGCTGTCGTCGACCTCGCCCGGCACGAGACGACGCACGAGCAAGGCGCCGACCACTCGACCCTCGCGGAGCATCGGGACCGCGACCACTGACCGCCACCCGGAGTCGCGCAGCAGGCGCAGGTGCTGGTCGTCCGCTTGCACCGCCAGATCCGCCACCTGCAACGGGCGCCTCTCACGGGCAGCTCGCCCGACCAGCGTGTCATGGAGGCCGACCCGGATGCCTCGCAGGGCGTCCAGCTGCGCGGGACTCGTCCCGAACGTTGTGCGGACGCGAAACTCGGCCAGCTCAGGGTCGAACTCGAGGATCGACCCTCCGTCCGCACCCGACAGCGCTACCGCCTGAGTCACGATCGTGTCCAGCACCTGGTCCAGGTCCAGCGTCGCGCTGACAGCTTCCCCGACCGTGCTCAGCGCCTCCAGTTGATCAAGACGCCTCGTAAGGGCTTCTTCGTGAGACTCCAGCTCGTGCAGAAGGCGGGCGGTGCGCACGGCGATTGCCGCTGAGGTGGCGAACTCAACCAGGAGGTCCGTGGCCCGGTCGCTGAACGGTGCCACCCGGTTGCGCCACACGGACAGCACCCCGATCACGTGCTCGTCCAGGAGCATCGGGGCGCCGATGATCGTCCGGTAGTGACCCAGCCTTTGCGCGTCCGCCCGGCCGTACTCCGGGTCGGCGAGGACGTCGGGGATCTGTTGCGGACGACGATCCAGCCCGACGCGACCCGTGAGGGTGGCGCGATCCGACCTGATCGGGTGCTCGGCCATGAAGGCCCGGAACTCCTCCGTCAGCCCAGACGACCAGGCCAAGCGGTATGTGCTCCCCTCGAACAGGTGGACTTGCACGGCGTCGCCGCCGCACAGTCGAAGAGCATTCGATCCGACCGTTCGCAGAACCGACTCCAGGTTGGAGCCCGACTGGCCCAGCGCCTGCAGGATCTCCCCAGTCGCCTGCAGCTGGTCGAGCGCGTCCGCATGGGCCGGCGACGGGTCGGCGAGGGAGGGTGAGGCGCGACTGCTGACCGGATCGCCCATCGAACCTCCCAGGCCCGTTCGACGAAGCATGTCGCCTGGGGGCCGGCGGGTCCAGCAGTTCGACGCATCATCCGCAAGCCCGATGCGGGGTCGGTGACGCCCTAGTGTGCGGCGCCGATGCGGCGGGGCGGCGTCCTGGCAAGGCTCGTCGACGACGTGCTGGTAGCGGAAAGCATGCGGGCCTCGGTCCAGCCCATGATGTCCATGACGGTGCGGGGCCGGGTGGCGAACCGGTTCGCTCTGGATGGGTATCGGGCTGCACCGGGCCAACAACCTTGGGCGACTTGTGCTCATCGGAACCCAGGGAGACGTCTTGACACCCGTGCCCCGGTGCAGGGTCCCCCGCCGACGCTCACGACTGCCACCCTGGTCGTGGTAGCGCAGGCGATCGTGGTCGTGCTCGTGCTCACTGCACCGATTCGACGTCGCGAGGCTCGCGCCACCCAGGTCCTACAGCGATCTTGGTGGGCCGCTTGTCATCCGTGAACTCCCGAACCGCCCATGACCGCTCAAGCGGCGCAGGCTGGTTCAACGCCGGGTGGATCCGCGGCACCGGAGGACACGGACGCTTGCATCACACGGCAGGGGCGGGCGGGAATCGGCCGGTACGAGGCCGCGATGGCCGCGGCGCTGCTCGAGCAGGCCGACACCACCCGGGCCCTGCTCGCGCTGCTGGGCGTGAGTGTGCATCCATGGAGTCACCCTCGTGCCGACTCGTGAGGCGTAGCGCGTGGGTTCGACTTCCGCCGGCGGCTCCGTGACGCCGACGTCGGCTGTGCCCACCGAGTTCCCTGCTGTCCGTGGACGACCGACGCGTCGGGTCCGGGGTGGGGAGTCTGCTGTCGTGCTGCTGCCCGGTTCAGGGCTGCGGGTCGTCTCGCTGCGCCAGCCAGTCGGTCGCCAGGCCGTACGCCTCCAGTAGCGAGCCCTCCAGCTCGTCCCCCTGCGCGAGGAGAGTCACACCCTCCGGCAACCCGGCCGACCGTAGCTGCGCGATGGCTTCCGGCTGGAGCCCGCAGACGATGAGCGTGCCGCCTGACGCCTCGATTCTCTCGGCGTAGGTCTGCAGGGCCTTCGTGAAGGTGAGGTTGGTGCGCAGGTGCCCGTGCAGGCGCAGCACGACCACGACCGGTTGCGCCTCGGGCCGCCCCGGGGCCGGGTGGGCCGGTTGAGGCAGCTGGGCGACGAGCGCCGGCACGGAGGCGAAGGTGCCCGACCCCTCGACGTCGAGAACGCTGATCCGGCCTGGGGGGAGAGCGCTCGGGACCTCGGCTCGGCGCCAGCGTTCACCGTCGCGTTCGAGTGCCACGACACGAGTGGAACCCGCGCTGGTGATCCCGACGAGGAGCAGCGACAGGACCACGCCGATCAGCACGGCGACGTGGATGGGGACGAGCAGCGTGGCGACCATCGTGATGATCGCGGCCGCGCCGGAGGCCCAGCCGGTCTGCCATGACCGGGCCAGCTCACGAGGCTTCAGTGCCCCGAACCCGGCGAGGATCAGCAGCCCCGCCAGCGCCGGCATCGGCACCTCGGACAGCAGCGGCCCGAGAGCGACCACGAAGACGAGCATCCACAGCCCGCTGAGGATGACCGCCCATCGGGAGCCTCCCGCCATGACGTTGAAGGCCGTCTGGCCGACGCTGCCGCCGACGGGAATCCCGCCGACTAGGCCGGAGGCGACGTTCGCTCCTCCTTGGGCGTAGAAATCCCGGCTCACGTCGTTGCCCCGGTCGCCTGGGTTCGGGTAGGCGACCCCCACACCGGCCGCCTGGACGAGGACCACGATCGTGAGGGCGACGGCGGCGGCGACGAGCGTCGGAGAGACCAGCCGCGGGTCGGGCAGGGTCAATGGCGGCAGGCCGACCGCGATCGGTCCGGAGGAGGAGGCGACCGTGGCGACGTCGGCACCGGTCAGCGTGATGACGACTGTCGGGATGACGATGGCGATCAGCGGCGCGAGAGCGACCAGCTTCCCCCGGCCCAGCAGGACGCTGATCAGGATGGCCGTGGCGGCGGTGAGCATCGAGGGGACGCTGAACGACTGCCACTGCTGGAGGGTGTTCAGCGCCTTCTCCAGCGTCGAGCCGCCGCTGGTCTTCACGCCCGTGGCGTCGGCCAGCTGGCCCAGGATCAGGACGAGCCCGACGCCGAACATGAAGCCCGCCATGACCGACGCCGACACGAACCGCATCAGCCGCGCGAACCCCAACCGGGTCGCCACCAGCATGAGCAGCCCGGCGAGGACGGTCAGCGTTGCCAGGGTGCGTGACGGGTCGGCTGGCCCTGCGTTCATCACGTCCGCGGTGGTCACGGCCGCAGCAGACGTCGTCGCTATGACCATCACCGAGGTGGACTGCAGCACGCCTCCGGCGATCGGCCCCGCGACAGACGCGTACAGGCCGGTCATCGGGTTGGCGCCGGCCAGCACCGCGGTGGCCATCCCGTCCGGCACGGATCCGATGGCACCTGACAGTCCCGCCAGGCTCTCCCGTCCCCACGCCACGCGGGCCATCAGAGCCTCCTCAGCGCGCCACCGCCGGGTTGTCAGGGCTGCACGGCCAGCGGTACGGGTCGGTACCCGCGAGGCCATCCTGGTCGCGGGCCCAGCCCTCGGCATCCTCCGTCACGGATGATCGTCCAGCCACGCGTCCGCGCCACAGCCTGGACGCGCACGGCTGTGACGGTGCGACCGGCATCTCACCTGCGACGGATGATGAGTCGGCCGCACCCTGCATGAACACTCGAGGGGACGGCGAGGGAGGCGCGCGCGGGTGGCTCGGACAGAGCCGGGCGGGAGGTCGCGAGCGATGCCGGTCGGGGTCCCCTTGTGGGCAGCCGGATACCAGCCCCGCTGGTTCGGCCGCGACGTCCTTGCTGGGCTGACGCTGTGGGCGCTGGTGGTTCCGGAGTCGATGGCCTACGCCGCCATTGCGGGCGTTCCCCCCAGTTCGAGTTGTACGCGGTTCCACTGGCGGTGCTCGCCTACCCCTGGCTGGGCGGCTCGCGCCGCCTGTTCGTCGGACCCAGCTCCACCATTGCGGCGTTGACCGCCACGGTGATCGCTCCGCTCGCGACTGCCGGCTCGGACCAGTACGTGGCGCTGGTTGCAGCACTGGCTCTGCTGACCGGTGTGGTCTCCCTGGTGCTGGCGGGCCTTCGGATGGGGTTCGTCTCGCGCCTGTTCGCCGAACCGGTGCTGGACGGCTTCATGGTCGGGTTGGGCCTCTACATCGCCGTCGGTCAGCTCCCCAAGCTCGTCGGTGTGGAGAAGTCCGAGGGCAGCACGCTGCAGCAACTCGTTCAGGTCCTCGCGGACGCCGGGTCGTGGAACACACCAACCCTGGCCGTCGGTGTGGGCGCGTTCGCGGCGCTGTTCGCGCTGCACCGGGCTGCCCCGAAGGTGCCCGCAGCGCTCGTCGTGGTGGTCGTGTCGATCGTGCTCGTGCCCGCCCTGTCGCTGGAGGAGTCGGGAGTCGAGGTCGTCGGTGAGATCCCGGCCGGCTTCGCGTTCGTCCCCTGGACCGGGCTCACCCTCGACCTCGTCGGCTCGCTGGTGCCCGGTGCCCTGGCGGTGGTCGTCGTCGGCTTCGCCGAGAGCCTGGCCGTCGCGAAGGCCTACGCCGTCCGCGACCACACGTCTGTCGACGCCAACCGTGAGCTGCTCGCCCCGGGGGCGGCGTCGATCGGGTCCGGTGCGCTGCAGGGCTTCCCGCCGGCCGGCAGCCTGTCGAAGTCCGCGGCCGCTCACAGCAGCGGGGCACGTTCGCCACCCTGCCCGAGTCGGTGCTGGCCGTGATCGTCATCCACGCGGTGGTCGGGATGATCCGCCCTCGCAGCATCTGGCGGCTGCGACAGGTACGGGTGCCCGACTTCTGGCTGTCCCTGACGGCGCTTCTGGGGGTCGTGCTGATAGAGGTCATGGCGGGCCTGCTCATCGGGGTGGTCCTCAGCTTGGTGCTGCTGCTGCAGCGGCTCAGCACGCCGAATGTCGCCGTGCTCGGGCGCCACCCCGAGCGGGGGATCGTCGCGATCGACGCGAATCCGGGAACCCGGCCGGTACCGGACACGGTGATCCTGCGTACCGACGGCCCCCTGGTCTTCGCCAGCATCGACCCCGTGCTCACGCAGCTTCGTGAGTGCACCCTCGACGTCGACGACAGGCCGCGGCTGGTCGTCCTCGACTTCAGCTGCACGCCCGAGATCGACGTGACCGCGGTGACCGCGCTGGCTGGCGTCGTGGCCCAGCTGCGGACCGCGGGCACCGAGGTCCGCTCCGCCGGTGCCCACGCCAGCGTCCGCGACTACGTGCAGCGGTTGGGTCGCGACGAGCTGGCGGCCCTGGCCGACCCCTTCCCGTCGGTGGCCGACGCGTTGCCCGAGCCCGAAGGAAGGACGCCATGACCGAGATGATCGACGAGCGCACTGCGCTGGGGGCCCAGCCGGTGCCACCGAGGCGCTCGGGACGGGTGCCGATGCCGCTGGGCTCCAGGGGGCGCACGCGTGGGACTACGCGTCGCTGCGCGGGCACCCAGGCCTGATGTCCCCATCCAGCACAGCACACGGGCTCCCCGGGCACGACCCAAGCCCCGCAGGTTCAGGGTGACCACCTGGGCGCTGCGCATCGGCGGAGCCTTCGCGACGTTGCTGGCTGCGTTCATCCTGCTGGCCGGCCAGGACCAGTGGATCTGCCTCGGTGGCGAGGGGCTGACGTCCGGCGAACACCACCATGATCGGGCGGGTCAGGTCAGGTCGGCCTGGAGGTAGAAGCCGGTGATATGGGCCTCGACAGCGTTGGCCGCGTCGACGGCACGGCCCTCGGCGATCGCCCGATGGATCTGATGGTGCTCCTGGCGTAACCGCTTCAGGGTTGTCTGGAGGTCCTCCGGCCGCTCGGACAGCTCGGTGAGCGCGGCGAGCATGCGCGGCTTCATGACGGTGCGCAGCGCGTCGGTGAGGTCCCGGACCAGCCGGTTGCCGCCGGCGGCCCCGATGCGGACGTGGAAGTCGGCGTCGAGCTGGTTGAAGGCCTCGACCGACACGTCGGGGTCGTCCATCTGCTCCAGGAGAACCCGCAGGTCGGTCAGGTCGTTCTCATCGGCCCGCCGGCTGGCCAGCTGAACCGACTCGCGTTCGAGCGCCACCCGGGCCCGGACGATGTCGGCGACATCCACGGTGTGCAGGGCGACGTGCAGGCCGATGAGTCCCGTCAGCGCGTGCGACT
>Ga0114939_10002731_pt1 | contig 12809 bp, 10 predicted proteins | sample AshMeaCrysSpring_FD_87196 | JGI IMG/M metagenome (GOLD analysis project Ga0114939, IMG submission 87196) | Groundwater microbial communities from Big Spring, Nevada to study Microbial Dark Matter (Phase II) - Ash Meadows Crystal Spring | ecosystem: Environmental > Aquatic > Deep subsurface >... | reverse complement strand
TTGTGCATATTTCCTCCTCAAACGGATCTACTACTCTGACCCGACCGCGCCAACCGCGTCGCGGGTCAGGGAAAGTCTATGACAGGCCCAGGCCCTCAGCTTTGACCACAATCAAGCAAATTGGAATATTCGATTGTTCTGATATACCCACCGGCCCAACCCGGGAACCCGGACGCCGCAGGAGCCCCACGCCCAACCCAAAGCGTCGGGGCTCGCGTGCCTTCGCCGCCCGCGTATGAATCGGCAATCGCGAAGCGGATCACCCCAGAGCCCCCGGAGCGGACTGCCCGGGACCCAAGGTCACTGCCTGGACCGAGCGCTCAACCTGAAAGGCGCGCCGGGGGCGCGCTCAGAATCCCCCTCCCCTTCCGACTCCCGGGGGCGGGGTGAGGGGAAGCCCCGTCACGGCCCCGGCGCGCGCCCGCGCAAGCGGCACCGCCACCCACCGTCCGCCCCCAAGAATCCGAGGGTGGGGCTTGCCCCCCCTCGCCCCCCACCCAGGGGTAGTCAAACGTGGGACCGCGAGCCCTACCCGGAAGGACCAGGCCCGAAGTCCCTATGGTCCCTGTCACAAGATGGCAAGCCGGAGGTCCTGCCGCGCCAACCCGCCACTTGGCGGACCTCTGCGCCGGGGCGCTGGCCCTCAGCCCGCGCGATGGCGCAGAAAGTGACCTAGTAGGGCGGTGGTGGAGGCATCGTGCGGGGTGCTGACCCGGCCGTCCTGGATCTCCTTTAGGATGACACCGGCGAGCTGCTTGCCGAGCTCCACGCCCCATTGGTCGTAGGAGTTGACCCCCCACACCACGCCCTGGGTGAAGATGCGGTGCTCGTACATCGCGATCAGGGCCCCCAGGGTCCTTGGGGTGAAGCGGTCCACCAGGATGCTGTTGGTCGGCCGGTTGCCGGGAAAGGTCCGGTGGGGGGCCAGCTCGGCGGCGCGCTGGGGGTCCATCCCCTCGGCGATCATCTCGGCCTTCGCCTCCTCTGCGGTGCGCCCGCGCATCAGGGCCTCGGTCTGGGCGAAGAAGTTGGCCATCAGCTTCGCATGGTGGTCGCCCACGGGGTTGTGGCTGTGGACGGGGGCGATGAAGTCTGCGGGGATCATCTGGGTCCCCTGGTGGATGAGCTGGTAGAAGGCGTGCTGGCCGTCGGTGCCGGGCTCGCCCCAGACCACCGGCCCGGTGCTGTACTCAACGGGCACGCCGTTGCGGGTGACCTGCTTGCCGTTGCTCTCCATGTCCCCCTGCTGGAGGTAGGCGGGGAGATAACGCAGGTACTGGTCGTAGGGGAGCACCACATGGGTGCGGGCCCCGGCGAAGTTGGCATACCAGACCCCGATGAGGCCGAGGATGGCCGGGAGGTTCTCGGAGGTCTCGGCCTCGCGGAAGTGCTCATCCATCTCGTGTGCCCCGGCGAGCAGCTCGCAGAATCCCTCATAGCCGATGGCCAGGGCGATGGGCAGGCCGATGGCCGACCATAGGGAATAGCGTCCGCCGACCCAGTCCCAGAAGCCGAACATGTGGTTGGTGTCGATGCCGAAGGCGGCGACCCGCTCGGCGTTGGTGGAGACGGCGACGAAGTGGTCGGAGACCGCCGCCTCGTCCCCCAGCGCGTCGATCAGCCAGTCCCTGGCGCTGTGGGCGTTGGTCATGGTCTCCTGGGTGGTGAAGGTCTTGGAGGCGACGACGAACAGGGTGGTGGCGGGGTCGAGGTGGCGGATGGTCTCGGCCAGGTGGGTGCCGTCCACGTTAGAGACGAAGTGGACCCGCAACGCCGGCGATTGGTAGGGCTTGAGGGCCTCGCAGACCATGAGTGGACCCAGGTTGGACCCGCCGATGCCGATGTTGACAGTGTCGGTGATGCGCTCGCCGGTGTAGCCGCGCCACTCGCCGCTGCGCACCTGGCGGGTGAAGGCCTCCACCTGGGCCAGGACGGCATTGACCTGGGGCATGACGTCCTCGCCGTCCACGAAGACGGGCCTGTTGCCCCGGTTGCGCAGGGCGATGTGCAGGACGGAGCGGCCCTCCGTATTGTTGATGTGGTCACCAGAGAACATGCGCCGGACCCAGCCCTTCAGGTCCACCGCCTCCGCCAGGTCGAAGAGCCGCTCCAGGGTCACCTGGGTGAGGATGTTCTTGGAGTAATCCACATGGAGCCCGGCTGCACCCAGGGTCATCTGGGCCGCACGTTGTGGGTGCCGGTCGAAGAGGTCGCGCAGGTGGACCTGGCGCATCTCCTGCCAGTGGGTCTCGAGGGCGCGCCAGGCGGGGGTGTGGTTGACAAGCGACATCTTCGGGTGCTCCTTCGCGTTGCATCTCTCGGTTGCGCGGATGTATCGATCGGATCTCCTGGGTCAGCCATCCAGGCCGTTGCGCCAGTCCTGGTCCTCACGGTCGAACAGGCGGTTGGCCTCCGCTGGACCCCAGGTCCCGGCCGGGTAGGTGTGGATGTAGTCGCGCTCCGTGGCCCACAGCTTGAGTACCGGATCGACCACCCGCCAGGCCCAGTTGACCTCATCGTAACGCAGGAAGAGGGCGTGGTCCCCCTCGATCACGTCCAGGATCAGGGCCTCGTAGGCGTCGATCTGGTCCGGGGCTATGGTGCAGGTGCTCGCATCCAGGCGCTCGGTCTGGGTACGCATCTCCAGCCCCGGCTGCTTGACCTGGATCTCCAGGCGCATGCACTCGCTGGGCTGGATGTTGAGCAGCAGCCAGTTGGGCTTGAGACTCTCGATGGCCGTGTAGCGGAAGAGCTGCTGGGGCGGGTGTTTGAAGCGGATGGCAATGAGCGACTGGGTCGCCTGCAGGCGCTTGCCGGTACGCAGATAGAAGGGGACGTTGCGCCAGCGCCAATTATCGATGTAGAGCTTCAGGGCCGTGTAGGTCTCGGTGGTGCTGTTGTGCCGCACCCCGGGCTCCTCCAGGTAGCCCGGCGCCTTGTCCCGACCCGACTGGCCGGCGCGGTACTGGGCGCGGAAGGCGTGGGCGTGCACCGCCTCGCGGGGGATGGGGCGAATGGACCTCAGGACCTTGACCTTCTCGTCGCGCAGGGCCTCGGCATCCAGGCAGGGCGGGGGCTCCATGGCCACCAGGGTGAGCATCTGCAACAGGTGGCTCTGGATCATGTCGCGCATGGCCCCGACCCCGTCGTAGAAGCCCGCCCGCTCCTCGATCCCGCGCGCCTCGCTATGGGAGATCTGCACGTGGTCGATGTAGTTGCGATTCCAAAGGGGCTCGAGCAGGAGGTTGGCGAAGCGGAAGACCAGGATGTTCTGGACCGTGCTCTTTCCGAGGTAATGGTCGATGCGGTAGATCTGGTCCTCGGTGAAGTGGCGGCGCAGGCGCTCGTCGAGGATCTCCGCGCTCTCCAGGTCAAAGCCGAAGGGCTTCTCCACCACCAGGCGCGACCACCCCTGCTGCTGCCCATGCAGCCCGCTGGCGGCCAGGTGCTGGGCCACCTCGCCGTAGTGCCGTGGGGCTATGGCGAGGTAGAAGATCAGGTTGGGCGGCAGGGTCGGATCGCCCCGCAGGCGCTCGGCCAGACGGGCAAAGGCGGCCGGCTCTTCGAGGTCGCCGCTGGCGAAGCCCAGGCGCTCCCCCAGACGCCCGGCGACCTCGGCATCCACACTTGGGCCGATGCGCTCGGTCAGGATCTGCATGACCTCGGCCCGCCAGTCCGCGTCCGCCCAGGCGCGCCGGCCGAAGCCCAGGACACGCGTCTGAGGCGTTAGCCGGCCCGCCGCCTCGAGTCGATAGAGGGCAGGTAACAGCTTGATGCGCGCCAGGTTCCCGGTCGAGCCGAAGATCACGAGGGTACAGGCTTCGTTCATCGCAAGGACTCCCCCCAAGGCGAATTGTGATAACTTGGTTTCCCCCGAGCCGCGCGGTGCGGATCGGCCAAGCAGGTGCGATACGCAACGGCAGCCATGGAGCAGTCCACGCCTTCCCCGAGGTCCCCTCGCCAGTCCGAACCCCAAGCCGGGGCCGAGGCCAAAACCGGGGGGCTGCGAATCCTGATGGCCAGCAGCGAGGCCCACCCGCTCATCAAGACCGGAGGGCTCGCCGACATCGCGGCCAGCCTGCCCGCCACTTTGGTGGAGCTGGGGCACGACGCCCGCCTCATTATCCCAGCCTACCCCAAGGCGGTAAAACAGGTTCGTGAGCCCAAGCCCCTGTGCGAGGTCCGGGTGCAGGGCAGCCACGAGCAGGTGCGCATCCTGGCCGGCCGCCTCCCGGACAGCCTGCTCCAGGTCTATCTGGTCGAGGCGCCGGACCACTTCTGCCGCGAGGGCAGCCCCTATATGGACCTATCGGGTCGGGACTGGGGCGACAACGCCGAGCGCTTCATGCTCTTCAACCGGGTCCTGGCACGCATCGCCATGGGCCTGCCGCCCCTGGCCTGGAGCCCCCAGGTCCTGCATTGCAACGACTGGCAGACGGGTCTGGCGCCAGCCCTGCTTCAAGATACGCCGCAGCGCCCGGCGACCGTCTTTACCGTTCACAACCTGGCCTATCAGGGGCTCTTCGACCGCGCCACCTTCGATCGGCTCGGGCTGGCGCCCGGGCTCTGGGCCGTCAACGGGCTTGAGTTCCACCAGCGCATGTCCTTCATCAAGGGGGGGCTGGTCTTCTCCGACCTGGTCAATACCGTCAGCCCCACCTATGCCGACGAGGTGCGGACCCCGCGTTACGGGTGCGGGCTCGACGGCCTGCTGCGCCAGCTCGGCGGTCGCTTCCGGGGCATCCTCAACGGCATCGACTACCGCGCCTGGGACCCTGAGCATGACCCCCTCATCGCCCAGAATTACGGTGCGGCGACCTTCCACCTGAAGGTCGAAGACAAGCTCAGCCTGCAACGCGAGATGGGCCTGCCGCGCAACGAGCGCGCCCTGCTTTTCGGCTATATTGGTCGGCTGGTGGAGCAGAAGGGCGTGGACATGATTCTGGATATCCTGCCGCACCTGCTCGAGCATCGCGACGTCCAGGTGGTCCTCCAGACCACAGGGGACCTACGCATGGAGCGGGTCCTGCAGGATCTGGCGGCAGCCAACCCCGACCAGGTCGCCGTGCGGGCCACCTACGACGAGCCCCGGGCCCACCGCATCGAGGCCGGCTGCGACGCCTTCCTGATGCCATCCCGCTTCGAGCCCTGCGGGCTCAACCAGATGTACAGCCTGCGCTACGGTACCCTGCCCCTAGTCCGGCGCACTGGCGGACTGGCGGATACCGTGGTGCATGCATCGCCCGAGCGCCTCGCCGACGGGTCCGCGACCGGGTTCCTGTTCGACGAGCCTACGGCGGAGGGCCTGTGGGCGGCGGTGGAGCAGGCCATCCACCTGTACCGTCAGCGCCCCGACCAATGGCGGGCCATGGCCCTGACGGGCATGGCCCAGGACTTCAGTTGGGAGCACAGCGCCGCCGAGTACGAGCGTCTCTACCTGGAGGCCCTGGGGCAGCGTCGCCTGGCCGTGCCTGCGGCCTGATCGGCTTGGCTCGGCCCCCCGCCACCTTGTTTGGCTGGGTTCAGGCCGTCTGTGCGGGGATGGCGTCGCCGGTGCGCAGCACCCGATTGTACGCATCGAGGTAGACCAGGCCGGGACGGAAGGCCTCGGCCTCGGCCTCGTCCATGGTCGCATAGGCGCAAACGATGATCCGGTCGCCGGGGGCTGCCTTGTGGGCCGCGGCGCCGTTGACGGAGATGATCCGCGAGCCGGACTCGGCACGGATCGCGTAGGTCGTGAAGCGCTCGCCGTTGGTCACGTTGTAGATCTGGATCTGCTCATACTCGCGGATCCCCGCCATCCGCAGCAGGTGCTCGTCGATGGCGCAAGAACCCTCGTATTCCAGCTCGCAATGGGTCACGCAAGCCCGGTGCAGCTTGCACTTGAGCAGTGTGAGTTGCATCGCCTAGCTCCTCCGGTCGGCTCTGGTGCGGCGGACTCTTGCGTCTGCGGTCGTCTGCCGCCGAAACGGCGGGCATTATTGCAGAAAAGCAAAGGGCCGGCGCAAGTCTTTTGCTGCGGCGCACAAACCCCGGTTGTGCCCGTCCGCCGGGGGCCGGCGGCGGATATGACTCAGGTCGGGCGGGCGACGTGCAGATTATCGATGAGGCGGGCCTTGCCCAGCCAGGCCGCCGCCAGGATCACCAGGTCGATGTCCGTTGGCCCAGGTGCGGCCAGGTCCGAGGCCCGGCGGGCGCTGACGTAGTCTGGCCTCAGCCCCGCTCCCATCAGGTCCTGCACCGCCTGCTGCTCCACCTCCGCGACCCCGCGGCCCGAGCGCAGACTATCGGCGGCACGCTCGAGGGCGCGCCGCAGCGCCGGGGCCCGGGCGCGCTCCTCCGAGAGCAGGTAGGCATTGCGCGAGCTCATGGCCAGCCCGTCCGGCTCCCGCACCGTTGGGACGCCCAGGATGCTCACCGGCAGGCATAGGTCCTCGGTCATGCGCCGGATGACCAGCAACTGCTGGAAGTCCTTCTCGCCGAAGACCGCCAGGTCGGGCTGAACCATGTTGAAGAGCTTGCACACCACCGTCGCCACCCCGACGAAGTGCCCCGGACGGCTGGCCCCGCACAGAATGTTGGACAGCCCTGGAACTTCGACACGGGTCTGTTCTGCCTGGGGGCGGGGGTAGACAGTGGCGACGCTGGGGGCGAAGAGCAAGTCGGTGCCCTCTGCCTCCAGCAGCTCGCGGTCGCGGGCCAGGGTGCGCGGGTAGGCGGCGAAGTCCTCCTGGGGGCCGAACTGCATCGGGTTGACGAAGATGCTGACGACGGTCCGCTGGGCATAGGCCCGGGCCTCCTGGACCAGCCGCAGGTGCCCTCGGTGGAGGTTGCCCATGGTCGGGACCAGGGCGATCGGCTCGCCCGCTTGGCGCCAGGTGCGCACCCGCCGGCGCAGGTTGGTCAGGTCTTCGATGAGCTCCATGGATCTGGCACTCCGTCTCTCGTCTTGTTGGCTTGCGCCGGGCCGGGTCATCCTCAGGCCGGGGTCTGCTCCGGCCCAGGGAAGGTGCGGGCCTTGACCGCCTGGACATAGGCGGCGACGGCGCCTGAGATACCGTCATCACGCCCCAAGAGGAAGTCCTTGCTGAAGCTGGGCGGGCGATCCGGGCCAACCCCGAGCATGTCATACAGGACCAGGACCTGGCCGTCGCAGCCGGCCCCGGCCCCGATGCCGATCACCGGGATCGACAGCGCCCGCGTAACCTCGGCGGCGAGGGCCGCCGGGACACACTCCAGGACCAGAAGGCCGGCCCCAGCCCGCTGCAGCGCCAGGGCATCGTCCCTGATGGTCTGGGCAGAGGCGGCATCGCGCCCCTGCACGCGATAGCCCCCGAGCTTGTGCACCGACTGGGGCAACAGCCCCAGGTGCCCGCACACCGGCACGCCCTGAGCCGTCAGGGCCGCGACCGTGTCCACCATCCCCGCCCCCCCTTCGAGCTTGACCATCTGGACCCCGCCCTCCTGCATCAGACGGCCGGCGGCGTGCAGGGCGCGCTCCCGGGTCGCATAGGTCAGGAAGGGCATGTCGCCGATCAACAGGGCACGGTCGCGGCGCCGGGCTACGCAGGCACAGTGATACACCATCTGGTCCAGGGTCACTGGGACCGTGGTCTCCTGGCCCTGGAGGACCATGCCGAGGGAGTCCCCCACCAACAGGACCTCCACGCCCGCCCGCTCCAGGAGTCGGGCGAAGCTCGCGTCATAGCAGGTCAGGCAGGCGATGGGCTCCCCGCGTCCCTTCATGGCCGCGAGGGTGGAGACTGTGACCCTGGGATTGGGCATTTCGGACTCCCGGCGTTGGCTTGGGCTAGGCGTTCGACCCTGGATTCGACAATGAGTCCGCGAAAAACGCGAATGAACGCCAAAGGAATCAGATGGTCAAGGCCGATTCTGTGGCCCCTGCGCATCGCTGCCCGGGCGAGCTGCATCCTCGCAGCAGTTGGACGCTGCAAAAAAGTCCGGTTTGTCCCTTCGACACATCTCCCCGCGGGGCCAGGGTCCATTGCCGGCCCATCCGGGCCCAGGACCTTGCCGGCCCCCTGATCGGTCAGGACTGGGGCGGGCTCATTAAAGACGGCTCACGCCGGTGCCGGGGCAGGCGGCCAGCAGGTCCCTCAGTATGCCCTGCCCGGGGATGGCAAGCCCCAGGGGGGCGACGTCGGCGAGGGGGATGAGGACGAAGCCGCGGTGGCGGATCTCCGGATGGGGCAGGCGCAGCCCGGGCAGGTCCAGCTCGGTCTCCCCGTACAACAGCAGGTCGAGGTCCAGGATGCGCGGGCCCCAGCGGGTCCCGTCTCGGCGCCGTCCCTGGGCGGCCTCGATGGCGAGCAAGGCCGCGAGGAGGTCCAACGGGGACAGGCGGGTCTCGATCCGCGCCGCGGCGTTGACATAGCTCGGCTGGTCCTGGGGACCCACGGGGTCCGTGGCATAGAGGGCGGAGGCCGCCAGCAGGCGGGTCTCCGGCAGCCCAGAGAGGGCACTCAGGGCCTGGCGGACCTGACGCTCGGGGTCTGCGAGGTTGCTGCCGAGCCCGAGGTAGGCGAGCTGGGGAGCGGGCAGACACTCAGTCGCCATCCGCGGCCCCGACGGCGGCCGGCGCCCCCCCCTTTGGCCGCCGGCGCCGGCGGCGACGCTTGGTCCCGGTCTCGGTCATGCGCATGCGCTCCTGGGTATTACCCTCCTGGAAGCGGGTCCACCACTCGGCCAGCTCCGGGTCGGCCTCCCCGCCCGAGGCGCGCAGGACCAGGAAGTCGTAGGCGGCGCGAAAGCGCGGATGGCCGAGGAGCCGCAGCGGCCGGGTGCCTTGGCGCTGCTCCAGGCGCGGCTGCATCTCCCAGACCTCCCGCATGGGCAGGGAGAAGCGCTTGGGGATGGCGACCCGCGCCTGCTGGCGGGCGGCGATCTCGCTCCCCGCCAGGGTCATGGCGTCGATCGGCTCGCGCCCGTGGTCGAGCAGCTCCTCGTAGCGGCGGCGCACGGGCTCCCAGAGCAAGACGGCGAACAGGAAGGATGGGGTCACCGGCAGCCCCTGCTGAACTCGGTCGTCCGTGTTGGCCAGTCCCCGGGAGACGAAGGTGATGGGGAAGTCGTGCTCCTCGCGGGCCAGGCAGGACTCGGTGTCCGGGAAGAGCTCGCCGAAGAGCCCGTAGTGCCGGAGCTTCTCGAAGGCATCCAGGCCAAACCCGGCGTGGAAGAGCTTGAGCAGCTCCTCGAAGAGGCGGGCGGCGGCGATGTCCTGCAACAGGTGCCCCAGCGCCCGCAGGGGCTGCTCGCAGGCGGGATCGATGGCGAAGCCGAGCTTGCAGGCGAAACGCACCGCCCGCAGCATGCGTACCGGGTCCTCACGGTAGCGCCGCTCCGGATCGTCGCCGATCAGGCGCAGGCGCCCGGCGCGCAGGTCCTCCAGGCCGCCGGTGTAGTCGAGGACGGAGAAGTCGGCGATATCGTAGTACAGGGCGTTGACGGTGAAGTCCCGGCGCAGGGCGTCCTCCTCGATGGTCCCGTAGGCGTTGTCGCGCACGATCAGCCCGTTCTCGACCTGGCGGTCGGCCTCTGCCACGTCCGGGTTGAGCCCGCGGAAGGTCGCCACCTCGATGATCTCCGGCCCGAAATGGACATGGGCCAGGCGGAAGCGCCGCCCGATCAGGCGGCAGTTGCGGAAGACCCCGCGCACCTGCTCGGGCTCGGCATCGGTGGCTACATCGAAGTCCTTGGGCTCGCGCCCGAGCAGGAGGTCGCGCACCCCGCCGCCGACCAGGTGGGCCTGGAACCCGGCCTGGCGCAGGCGATACAGGACCTTGACGGCATTGGGGCTGATGTTGGCCCGGGAGATACAGTGCTCGGCACGCGGCACGACCCGCGGCCCCGACGGTGCGGCGACCGGACCCTTTTGGCCCTGCCGAGGCCGGCGCTGCCGCACCCTGGCGCGGGGGGCTCGTTCGGTGTCGCCATGTGACGGGGCGGGTGGGGGGGGCGGGTATCCGGTGGGCGGTCCCTTAGGGGCCCGGGCCGAGGCGGGGGCCGGTTGTCGTGCGGCCTCTGGGGCAGCATCTGCCAGCGTCGCCTCGGCGCTGCCCCAGCCGAGGAGGCGTCTGCCGAAAGATGCGATGCGCTGCTTGAGGGTTCGTGACATCCGCGTATAATACCGGCTTTCTCGATTTCGATCCGCTCCCTTCGTCTAGTGGTTAGGACGCTGGCCTCTCACGTCGGTAACAGGGGTTCAAATCCCCTAGGGAGCGCCAAATAAACGAAGGGCCTGCATGCTTGCATGCAGGCCCTTTTTGCTTTTCGGATGCGCCCCGTCCGTGGCCCTTTAGGTCATTCCACCCACAGCCTCAGGGCGTTGCGCAACCCAGCCCGCTCGTAGGCGGCACGAGTGACGCCCTGGCGGGCCATGGCGGCGATCAGGCGGTCTATCTCGGTCTCCGCGGCCAGCCAATCCTGGTCGGCGCCGCCAGGGGCAAAGCCCCGGCGCTCGGCCCGGTAGTAAGCCGCCACGCTGATCATCTCGCGGCGCTCGGCCCAGGTTGGCGTCATCGGCAGCGCCGGGGTCGGGGAGACCCCGGCCGGGGTGGGGCCGGAATCCGGGCGGGACTGCGTTTGGGTATCGGACATGGATACTGACCCCTTCGGCCCGTGGGGATTGGTCCCAGATGCGTGGATTATGGCACGTGGCGCGGCTCCGGCGGGCCTGTGTCATGGCGCCGGGCGCGCCTTTGTCCGCCGCCCGCGCTAACATGGGCGCCAAAGCCGCGGCGACGCCGGCAGGGCAGGTCGCGCCCGGTCCGGTCCGAGCATCCCAGGGGGCCCTATGTCCGATTCCAGACCATCCTTGTTCGACCGGCTGAGCAGTGCCGTGGCGACCCTGCGCCGCCTCGTGGGCCGAGGGACCCCTGCGGCCGAGGCCCCGCGCCCGCGGGCGAAGCGGGCGCCACGCAGGACGGTGGCCGTGCAGCCGACGCCGCCTCCCGTCGCCACCGAGCCCCAATCGGCCCTCCAACTCCTCTCGCTCCTGCAACAGAACGGTCGGCTCATCGACTTCCTCCAGGAGGACATCACCGCCTACTCGGACCAGGAGGTCGGAGCGGCGGCGCGCCTGGTGCACCAGGGCTGCCGGCAGATCCTGGAGGAGTACCTTGCCATCCGCCCGGTGCGCGAGGAGTCCGAGGGGGTACGGGTGACCCTGCATGCCGGGTTTGATGCCTCCCAGGTGCGCCTCACCGGCAATCTGGTGGGCGAGGCACCCTTCACCGGCACCCTGATCCACCGCGGTTGGCGCGCCACCCAGGTGCGTCTGCCCCAGGTGGCGGCTGGACATGACCTCAAGATCCTGACGGCGGCGGAGGTGGAGCTGTGAGCGCCATGCGTTTTGCGGTGGGCATCGATCTGGGTACCACCCACTGTGCCCTGTCCTATGTGGACCTGGAGCAAAGCGAGGGGGAGGAGGTGATCCAGGGCCTGATGGAGATTCCCCAGCTCACCGGTCCCGGCGCCGTGGAGGCCAGGCCCATGCTGCCCTCCTTTCTCTACCTGCCCCACCCCGAGGAGCTCAAGCCCGGCGACCTGCGCCTGCCCTGGGAGTCGGACCCAGGACGCATCGTCGGCGAGCTGGCCCGCAGCCTGGGAGCCAATACCCCCATCCGCCTGGTCTCCAGCGCCAAGTCCTGGCTCTGCCACCCCGACGTGGACCGGCGGGCCCCCATATTGCCGTCGGGCGTGCCGGAGGAGGTCCCCCAGGTCTCGCCCCTGGACGCCAGCACCCAGTACCTGCGCCACCTGCGCGACGCCTGGAACGGGCTTCACCCCTTCGCCGACCTGGCGGACCAGGAAGTCACGGTCACGGTGCCGGCCTCCTTCGACCCCGCCGCCCGCGAGCTGACCGCAGAGGCGGCCAAGGCCATCGGGATCGAGAACCTGGTCCTGCTCGAAGAGCCCCAGGCGGCCCTGTACAACTGGGTCAACGACAGCAAGGGGACCTGGCGCAAGCAGGTGCGGGTGGGCGACATCATCCTGGTGGTGGACCTGGGCGGCGGGACCACGGACCTGTCGCTCATCGCCGTCACCGAGCGGGAGGGGGCCCTGGAGCTGACCCGGGTCGCCGTGGGCGAGCATATCCTGCTCGGCGGCGACAACATGGACCTGGCCCTGGCCCACGTGGTCAAGGGCAAGCTCGGTCAGATCGGGGTGGAGCTGGACCGCTGGCAGATCCAGGCCCTGACCCACGGCTGCCGACATGCCAAGGAGCGCATCCTGAGCGAGCCGGACCTGGACGTGGTCCCGGTGGTGGTGCCGAGCCGCGGTGCCAAGCTGGTGGGTGGCAGTGTACGTACCGAGCTGACCCGCGAGGAGGTGACCCGGACCCTCATCGAGGGCTTCTTCCCGGAGGTCCCGGCCAGCGCCAGGCCCTCGGGCAGGGCCCGCACGGCCCTGACCAGGCTGGGCCTGCCCTTCGCGCAGGACCCGGCGGTGACCAGGCACCTTGCGGCCTTCCTCGGGCGCCAGACCTCGGCCACCGAGACCCTGGAGGGCTTCGTCCCCCAGGCGCAGGGGCGAACCTTCCTGCACCCGACGGCGGTCCTGTTCAACGGCGGCGTCTTCAAGGCCGAGGTCCTGCGCGACCGGGTCATGGCGATCATCGGGCAATGGCTCGCGGCGGAGGGCGGCGACAGCGCCCGCCTCCTCGGTGCCCCGGATCTGGACCTGGCGGTGGCCCGAGGGGCCGCCTACTACGCCTATGTCCGGCGGGTCGGCGGGGTGCGCATCCGCGGTGGCACTGCCCAGTCCTACTATGTCGGTATCGAGAGCGC
>Ga0114939_10002730_pt1 | contig 12811 bp, 9 predicted proteins | sample AshMeaCrysSpring_FD_87196 | JGI IMG/M metagenome (GOLD analysis project Ga0114939, IMG submission 87196) | Groundwater microbial communities from Big Spring, Nevada to study Microbial Dark Matter (Phase II) - Ash Meadows Crystal Spring | ecosystem: Environmental > Aquatic > Deep subsurface >... | reverse complement strand
GAGGTGCTGCACCTGATCCACCGGCTGTCGCCCGCGGCGCCCGTGCGCACCCCCGATACCGACGACGACGTCATCCGCACCACGGCGAGTTGCGCCAACGAGGCGGTCGATGTGCTGGAACTGCCGCTGGCGCGTCAGGGCGCGGCGCTGGAACAGGTGGCGCACCGCTACACGCGCGTGCTGGGCGTGACCCTGAAGGATTTGCAGGAAGCCTTGCAGCGCGCCCGCGAGGACGGCAGCGACCTGATGGACCTGCACGACGACACGCTGCAAACGCCACAGCCCGAGGCCATGACACGCCCGCCAGCCGGGCAGCCGTCGCGCACATCCGGGGTCGGGTGACGAGCCTTACCCCCGGCACTGGGTACACAGTTAGGGCTGCTTGGTTCCCCACCTGACCCGGTTGGCCGCTTTCCCATGCGGGGAGGCCCGTCGAACGGGATTGTAAGCGGCGGGCCTGCGCAGGCGGGCCTGGAGCCGCGGAGCTCAGCGAACTTGCAGTTCTTCGCCGCCGAACTCGATGCCCAGGGGTTCGATGTGCAGCCGCTTGACGCCGGACTCGACGCGGCCGGCTATCATGGCGTCGACGCCCTGAGCCCGTGCCACCGCCACCGCGCGGCCGGCATCGGCTGCGGCGACGAAGAGCGCGAATCCGGCGCCCATGTTGAGTGTGCCGTAGGCCTCGCGGTCGTCCTGGCCCGCGTGGTGCTGGATGAAGCGCAGCACCGCGGGCACCTGCGGCAGCCGCTCGATGCGATAGGTCAGCGCCTTCGGATGGCGAAGCAGTTTGCGCCAGCCATGGCCGGTGATGTTGGCGCTGTAGTGCACGGCCACGCCGGCGCGAGCCAGGGCCTCGGTCACGGGCGAATACAGCACGGTCGGTGCCAGCAGGGCCTCGCCGTAACTCAGGCCGGGTGTCACTTCGCTGAGGTAGCCCTGCGGCAGTCGCTCGACGAGCTTGCGCGCCAGGCTCAGGCCATTGGCGTGGATGCCGCTGGAAGCCAGCAACACGATGGCGTCGCCGGGGCCGAGGCGCTCGCCCACGCACAGGCGCGACTTCGGGTTGACGATGCCGGTGCACGACGCAGCCAGGTCGATGCGTCCGCCTTCGACGATGCCGGCCAGCGCCGGCGTCTCGCCGCCGCCCCAGGCGACGCCGCAGGTGTCGCAGGCCTTTTTCCAGCCTGCCACCAGGGCCTGCGCTCGCGCCTGGTCCGCGAACCAGTCGCTGCCGCCGGCGGCCCAGTAGGCCTGCACCACCAGCGGCGTGGCGCCGACGGTGATGAGGTCGTTGACGGCCATGGCGATGGTGTCCTGCGCGATGCCCTCGTACCAGTTGCGGCTGACCAGGCGCGACATCTCGTCAGCCACCAGCGCCTTGGAGCCCAGGCATTCGACGATGCTGGCCAGGTAGAACGGCCCGACGTCGACCACGTAGGCCGACTCGCCGCGCGACGCCGCGACCTCGGCGAATCCGTGGCTGGCCAGATGTCCCGCGGTGGCGGCCGCGGCACGTTGCGCGGCGATCTTCAAGGGATCGATCAGGTCGTAGACGACGCCGGCCTGTTCGTACGACAGCGGCGACTGCGCGGCGGGGGCATGCATGCGCCGATTATCGCGGCAGCGGCTTGCCGGCCTGGCGCGCGCGCTGCAGCGGTGCGCGGCCGGCCACCCGTAGAATGACCCGCATGTCCTATCTTGTCCTGGCCCGCAAGTACCGGCCGCGCGACTTTGGCGAACTCGCCGGGCAGGAACATGTCGTGCAGGCGCTGTCCAACGCGCTGACGCAGCAGCGCCTGCATCACGCCTACCTGTTCACCGGCACCCGCGGCGTCGGCAAGACCACGGTGTCGCGCATCCTGGCCAAGAGCCTGAACTGCACCGGCAGGGACGGGCAGGGCGGCATCACGGCCGCACCCTGCGGCGTGTGTGCGGCGTGCACCGACATCGACGCCGGGCGCTTCGTCGACTACGTTGAACTCGACGCGGCATCCAACCGCGGCGTCGAGGAGATCTCGCAACTGCTCGACCAGGCCGTGTACAAGCCGGTGGTCGGACGCTTCAAGGTCTACATGATCGACGAAGTGCACATGCTGTCGAACACCGCATTCAACGCGATGCTCAAGACGCTGGAGGAGCCGCCCGAGTACCTCAAGTTCGTGCTGGCCACCACCGACCCGCAGAAGGTGCCGGTGACGGTGCTGTCGCGCTGTCTGCAGTTCAACCTGCGGCCCATGGCCGTCGAGACGGTGCAGGAACACCTGGGGCGCGTGCTGGCGTCGGAATCCATCCCAGCCGACGCCGGTTCGCTGCGGCTCATCGCGCGGGCGGCCCGTGGCTCCATGCGCGATGCGCTGTCGCTCGCCGACCAGGCCATCGCCTACGGGGCGGGACGGCTCGACGAAGCGACGGTGCGGCCGATGCTCGGCGCCGTGGACCGCAGCCACGCCGTGTGCATCGCCACCGCGCTGGCCGGCGGTGACGGCGCGGCGCTGGTGGCCGCGGTCGACGGCGTGCGCGGCCTCGGGCTGTCGGCGACGGGCACGCTCGACGAAGTGGCCCTGCTCGCCCAGCAGGCCGCGCTGCTGCAGGTCGTGCCCGACGCGCTCGACCCGGCCGACGGCGGGGCTGCAGATGCCCGCCGCCTGGCTGCGCAGCTGCCTGCCGAGGATCTTCAGCTGCTGTACAGCATCGCGCTGCACGGCCGCGAGGAACTGGCGCTGGCGCCCGACGAATACGCCGGCCTGTTGATGGTCTTGCTGCGCGTGCTCGCGTTTCGGCTACCCGGCGGCGAACGATCGGTCGCGCCCGAGGGCGCTGCGGCTCGCGCGGGCAGCGCGGCGCCCGCGGCCGCCGCGGCTGCGTCGACGGGGAGCCCTGCACCCGCACTCGCGCGAGGCTCCGCACCGCTTTCGAAGCCGTCGGCCTCGACGGCTGTCGCCGCAGCCGCACCCGGCCGTGCGGTGGTGCCCAAGGTGGCTGCCGCCAGGCCCGACCTTCAGCCGCCGCCTTGGCTGGACGAACCGCCTCCGATCGATGCCGAGGCCGCTGCCGATGTCGCGGACGCCGCGCAGGGCCACAGCCCATCGCAGCCGCCGGGTGGCAGCGCTGCAGTGCCCGTGGACGAGGCCGTCGGCGAACCCGAGCTGCAGCGCACCGAGTTGGGCGACCGCTGGGTCGGATGGGTGTCCAAGCTCGAAGCGCGAGGCGGTTTCGTGGCGCTGGTGCGCGAACTGGCGCTGCAGGGGCAGTGCGTGGCCGTCGACGACGCGTCGGCGCCGATGCGCGTGCGTCTTCGCGTCGAGCGCGAATCGCTGCGCGCCGACGCGCTGCGCGACAAGCTCGCCTCGCTGCTGGCGGACGCGCTCGCATCGCCGGTGGTCCTCGAGACCGAGCCCGGCGTGCCGACGGACTCGGTGGCCCTGCGCGACATGGCCGAGCGCCGGCTGCGCCAGCGCGAAGCCGAGCGCATCATCCTCGACGACCCGCTGGTGCAGGAGATGATGCGCCAGTTCAAGACCGCCCGCATCGTGCCGGGGTCGATCAAGCCGCACTGAACTTGCTCTGCTGGAGAAAGACGCATGATGAAAGGACAACTCGCCGGCCTGATGAAGCAGGCGCAGGCGATGCAGGACAACCTGCGGCGCGCCCAGGAGGAACTGGCCACGCTGGAGGTCGAAGGCCAGTCGGGCGCGGGCCTGGTCAAGGTGACGATGACCTGCCGTCACGACGTCAAGCGCGTGACCATCGACCCCAGCCTGCTCGCCGACGACAAGGACATGCTCGAGGATCTGGTGGCCGCCGCCTTCAACGATGCCGTGCGTCGCGCCGAGGAAGTCAGCACCGAGAAGATGGGCAAGCTCACCGCCGGCATGCCCCTGCCGCCGGGCATGAAGCTGCCGTTCTGACGCCCCACGACGCGGCCGCCCGTGGGGGACTCAGCGCTCGCCGACCTGGTGGAGTCCCTGCGACGCCTGCCGGGGGTGGGCGTCAAGTCGGCGCAGCGCATGGCCTTCCATCTGCTGCAGCACGACCGTGACGGTGCAGCCCGGCTGGCGGCGTCGCTGTCGGGAGCCCTGCAGCGGGTGCGGCACTGCGAACGCTGCCACACCTTCAGCGAACAGGCGGTGTGCGCCACGTGCAGCGATGCGTCGCGCGACGCGCGGCAGCTGTGCGTCGTCGAGACCCCGGCCGACCAGGCTGCGCTCGAGCGCACCGGCAGCTACCGCGGCCTGTACTTCGTGCTGATGGGGCGCATCAGTCCGCTCGACGGGATCGGCGCCGAGCAGATCGGCGTCGAGAAGCTGATGCGCCGTGCGCTCGACGGCACGGTGCAGGAGGTCATCTTGGCCACCAACTTCACCGCGGAAGGCGAGGCCACCGCACACGTGCTGGCACAGGCCCTGCGCGCACGCGGCCTGGCGGTGACGCGGCTGGCCCGCGGCGTTCCGGCGGGCAGCGAGCTGGAGTACGTCGACCTGTCGACCATCGCGCATGCGCTGGCCGATCGGCGTTGATGGCTCGGTCGTGAACCACCGGACGCGGCGAAATGCCGCGTGCCGGCGAGCGCCTCAGCGCTGAGCGACGCGCAGCTTCTTGTTCGTGGTGCGGGCGGTCGCGCGCGCCGGCTTCGTCGCGCGAGCGCTGACGGCGGGCTTGCCGACACGCGCCTTGGCCACCGCACGCGAACTCTGGGTGGCCGATGCCTTGGCCCTCACCGGACCACGGGCACGGGCGCTGGCCTGCGGCACATAGACGACGATGATCTGCCCGGCCTTGAACTGAGAGCGCAGGCCGACCCGGTTCCATTGCGCGACCTGCGACGCGCTGACCCGGTAGCGCTGCGCGACGGCGGCCACCGAATCGCCCTTGCGGCCGGCGCGCACGGTCATGCGGCGCACGGGGGGCACGTCGGGGGCCAGCGCCATCATGGCGTTGTCGGCCAGATGCTCGGCCACGTCGGCATGCCTCTTGGGGTCGCGCGGCACCAGCAGCGTCGAACCGGCCTTGATCAGCATGCGCGGCGGAATGCGGTTGACCTCGCGCAGTTCCTCTTCCGACATGCCGGCCTGGCCGGCAGCCTCGGCCGGCTTGAGCGTGCGCTGCACGGTCCATGCCGTCCAGGTTGCCGTCGGGCCGCGGTGCTTGGACAGCCGGCGCACGAACGCGTTGGCGTTGTCGTAGGGCAGCAGGACCTGGGGCGTGCCGGCCGCCAGGATGACGGGGCGATTGAGCTGCGGGTTGAGGGCGCGGAACTCGTCCAGCGGCAGCTCGGCGAAGCGCGCGGCGAGCTCGACGTCGATGTCTCGGTTGATCGGCACGCTGAGGAAATACGGGTGGTTTTCGGTCAACGGCAGCGTCAGGCCGAAGCGCTGCGGGTCGGCAACGATGTTCTCCATCGCCTGCAGCTTGGGCACGTAGTGCCGCGTCTCGTTGGGCATCGACAGGCTGAGGTAGTCGGTGGGCAGGCCGGCACTGCGGTTACGCGCGATGGCCCGTCCCACGTTGCCCTCGCCCCAGTTGTACGCCGCCAGGGCGAGATGCCAGTCGCCGAACATGCCGTGCAGCTTGGACAGGTAGTCCAGGGCGGCACGCGTGGAGGCCAGCACGTCGCGGCGGTCGTCGCGGAAGACGTTCTGGGTCAGGTCGTAGTGCTTGCCCGTGGCCGGCATGAACTGCCACATGCCCGACGCGCGCGCCGACGAAAGCGCCTGGGGGTTGAAGGCGCTCTCGATGAAGGGCAGCAACGCCAGTTCGGTGGGCATGCCGCGCTTCTCGACTTCTTCGACGATGTGGTACAGGTAGCGGCTGCCACGGTCGGTCATGCGACCCACGTAGTCGGGCGCGTTGGCATAACCACGCTCGCGCTGGCGCACCAGGTCGGTGTCGAGGTTCGGGATGGCGAAGCCTCGGCGGATGCGGTCCCACAGATCGGTACGGGTGGACTCGCTGGTGGTGTCCACCAGCCGGTCGGGATGCAGCGGGTCGACGGGGGCCGGCACGGCGGTCTCCACGGGGGCTGCGCCGGGGGCTGCATCCGAAACCGCGGCTGGGTGGGCAGGCGGCTGCGCCGCCTGCTTTCCTGGTGATGCGGCCGCCGCAGGCGGCTCGGATGTCGGTGCTGAAGGGGAAGATGGCCCGACGGCGGGCGACGTACCGAGGTTCTCACGAGGTGGCGCAGCAGCGTCGTCGGGGAGGGTGGCGCATCCAGAAGCCACGGCCACCAGAATCAGGGCCGCGAGGCCTCGCAACAGAGCGTTCATCGGAATCGGTTCTTCCATTCACGCAGGGCCGCGAAGACCGACACGGGGTCGTCGTTCTCGGCACCTTGTAGTCTGGCGCTGCTCACCACGGCGGGTTCACGGCAGCGGAGAAAGGGGTTGATGCGGCGCTCGACATCGATCGAACTCGGCAACGTGGACTGGGCCTGGTCGCGCAGCGCGGTGCACGACGCTTCGTAGCCCATGAGCGAGGCATTGCCCGGCTCGACGGCCCGCGCGAAGCGCAGGTTGGCCAGGGTGTACTCGTGCGCGCAGCACACCCGTGTCGAACCCGGCAGCGCAGCCAGGCGCGACAGCGAGGCATGCATCTGCGCGGGCGTGCCCTCGAACAGCCGGCCGCAGCCGCCCGAGAACAGGGTGTCACCGCAGAACAGCAGCCCACCGCCCGGCGCCTGGGCCGCGTGGTAGGCGACATGGCCGGCGGTGTGACCGGGCACGTCGATCACTTCGAAATCGATGCCCAGCACGTCGATGCGATCGCCGTCGTCCACGGGGGTGCACGGCCCGGGAATCGATTCGCGGCGCGGCGCCCACACCGGTCCCAGCAGGCGCGGACGCAACTCGGCGATGCCGGCGACGTGATCGCCATGATGATGGGTCACTAGAATGCCGGCCAGCACCAGCGATGCGGCCTCCAGGGCCTGCTCGACCGGCGCGGCTTCGCCCGGATCGACCACCACCGCGCGGACGCCGTCGTGCAGCATCCAGACGTAGTTGTCGGTGAAGGCGCTGAGGGCGACGAGTTGCATGCTCATGACGCAAAGAGGGCGGATTATAGGTTTGGCCCAGTGGCTGGCGACCCCCGCGGGACGGTATCTTCTCGCCTGGGAGCAGCAGCAGCTCGACGCGTGCGTGGCCGATGTGTTCGGATTTCACGCACTGCAGGTGGGCTTGCCCCAGCTCGAAGCCCTGCGCGCCAACCGCATGCCGCACCGGTGGCTGGCGGTGGACGAGTCCGGCAGCCGTGAACCCGACGTCGACCCGGGCCAGGCGACCGCAACCACCGCTGCCGAGTCGCTGCGCTGCGACTTCGATGCGCTGCCTTTTGCGGCGTCGAGCCTGGACCTCGTGGTGCTGCCCCATGCGCTGGAACTCGCGCATGACCCGCACCGCGCGCTGGCCGAGGTCGATCGGGTGCTGATGCCCGAAGGGCGCGTCGTCATCGTGGGCTTCAACCCCGTGAGCCTGTGGGGCGCCTGGCAAGGGGTCGGGCGCGTGCGGCGCTGGTTCAGCCCCGGGTCGCGCAAACCCGACCTGTTCCTGCCCGAGGTGGGCGAGTTTCTCGGCCCGCGCCGTCTGCGCGACTGGTTACGGCTGCTGAGTTTCGAGGTCGAGGGCGGGCGATTCGGGTGCTACCGCCCGCCGGTGCGTTCGCAGCGCTGGCTCGACCGCTACGCCTGGACGGAGGACACCGGGCAGCACTGGTGGCCGGTGTTCGGCGCGGCCTATGTGCTGGTGGCGGTCAAGCGGGTGAGGGGCATGCGCCTGGTGGACCTGGCGCGCGGCGAACGTGCCGCCCCACGCGCCGCACCGGCGGTGGCCGCCAACCGCGAAGGCAGTCGTTCATGACCGCCCGCCTGCCGGCCGCCGGCGACGTCGTCGTCTACACCGACGGCGCCTGCAAGGGCAACCCCGGCCCGGGCGGCTGGGGCGCCTGGCTGCGCTGGGGCGATCACGAGAAGGAGTTGTTCGGCGGCGAGGCGCAGACCACCAACAACCGCATGGAGCTGACCGCGGTCATCGAGGCCTTGTCGGCGCTCAAGCGTCGTTGCCGGGTGACCATCCACACCGACAGCGAGTACGTGCGCAAGGGCATCACCGAATGGATCCATGCCTGGAAGTCGCGTGGCTGGCTCACGGCCGACAAGAAGCCGGTGAAGAACGCTGACCTGTGGCAGCGGCTGGACGAGCTTCGCCATGGACACGACGTGCACTGGCGCTGGGTGCGTGGCCACGCCGGCGACCCTGGCAACGAGAAGGCCGACGCACTGGCCAACCGTGGCGCGGCCAGCGTGACTCGAACGTGAAGCGCTGGTAAAGCTGGGTGCCGCGGCCTGCAGCTTCGCGCATTAGCCGCTACATTCGCCCGCAACGCTGCCCGCTCATGAAAACCGCCACCACGATTGCGGCCGTCGCCGGACTGTGTGCCGCCCTCGGACTGGCCTACTGGGTGCAAGACCGGCCCCAGGCAAGGTCGGCGGGGGCGACCTCGGAAGGCGCGCCGGCGGCCCCCGCGCGAGCCGAAGGCACGACGGCTGCGCCGCCGGTCCCCGCTGGGGGAGGCAGGGTCGGTGCCGGGCCTCAAACCGCAGGGCAGGGCGGAGGCGGTCCGAGTGCCGGCGGCCCCGTGGCCGTGGAGGTCGGCAAGGTCACCGCGATGCGCCTCGAAGACGATGCGCAGGCCATCGGCACGCTGCGCTCGCGCCAGGGCGTGATGCTCAGGCCCGAGGTCAGTGGCCGTATCCAGGCGCTGGCCTTCAACGACGGCCAGCGGGTCAAGCGGGGTCAGCTGCTGGTGCAACTCGACGACACGCTGCAGAAGGCCCAGCTGCAGCAGGCGCAGGCCCAGGCCACCATCGCACGCACCAACCTGCAGCGCAGCCGCGAACTGGCGGCGCAGGGTTTCGTCAGCCAGAGCGCGGTGGACCAGAATGGCGCCGCCCTCGAGGTGGCGCAGGCGCAGGTGGCGCTGGCGCGCGCGCAGCTCGGGCGCATGAAGATCGTCGCACCGTTCGACGGCATCGTCGGTATTCGCGCGGTCAACGTGGGCGACTACGTCAAGGACGGAGCCGACCTGGTCAACATCGAAGACCTGTCGACCGTGTGGGTCGATTTCCGCCTGCCCGAGCGTTACCTGGCGCGGCTTCACCAGGGGCAGTCGGCCGAGCTGTCGCTCGACGCGCTGCCGGGCCGTGCGTTCGGTGCACGGATCGACGCGCTCGACTCGCAGCTCGACGCCAACGGCCGTTCGGTGCTGGTGCGCGCCAAGGTCGGCAACGGCGACGGCGTGCTGCGCAGCGGCATGTTCGCCCGGGTGCGGGTCGTCTTCGACGTGCGCGATGAGGCCCTGGTCGTGCCCGAGGAGGCTCTCGTGCCGCAGGGCAACAAGCAGTACCTGGTCAAGGTCGTCGATGGTCCGAACGGAGCCAAGGTCGCGCAGCGGCTGGAGGCCAGGGTCGGCATGCGGGTGCCGGGCAAGGCCGAGATTCTCGAGGGCGTGCGCGCCGGTGACCTGGTGGTGGTGGCCGGCCAGGCGCGGCTGATGCGCGGCGAAGCCGTGCCGGTTCGCGTGGTCGACATCGACAAGCCTCAGGGTGGCGGCAAGCCGGGTGGTGCGGGTGCCGCGCCCGGCGCCGCTGGGCCGGGCCCGGCACCGGGCGCCAGCGCCCCGGTGCCCGCCGCGCCGGCCGTCAATGGCAATCGCGCCGCCGCGCCGGCCTGACGACCGACCTGCGAACCGCCCACCGAGCGTGAAGCCGCCATGAAGCTGTCCGAGTCCTCGGTGCGCCGACCGGTGCTGGCAACGGTGATGTCGCTGCTGATCGTGCTGATCGGCGCCGTCTCGTTCAAGCTGTTGTCGGTGCGCGAGTACCCGCGTATCGACGAGCCGGTGGTCAACGTGCGCACGCAACTCACCGGCGCGTCGGCCGAGGTGATCGAGTCGCAGGTCACCAAGCCGCTGGAGGACTCCATCGCCGGCATCGACAGCGTCGACATCATCACCTCGGTGTCGCGCTCGGAGCAGAGCCAGATCACGGTGCGCTTCAAGCTCGCCAAGTCGCCCGAGGACGCCGCTGCCGACGTGCGCGACCGCGTCTCGCGCGTGCGCGGGCGGCTGCCCGACGCGATCGACGAGCCGGTCATCTCGAAGGTGGAGGCGGACGCGTTTCCGGTCATCTGGCTCGCCTTCACCAGCGACACGTTGAGCCCGCTGGACATCACCGACCTGATCAACCGCGTCGTCAAGCCGCGCCTGCAGACCGTGCCCGGCGTGGCCGACGTGCAGATCAACGGCGACCGCAAGTACGCGATGCGCATCTGGCTCGACCCCGACAAGCTCGCCGCGTACCGCCTCACCGTGCAGGACGTGGAGGATGCGCTTCGCCGCCAGAACCTCGAGGTGCCGGCCGGCCGGGTGGAGAGCCAGCTGCGCGAGTTCAGCGTCACCGCGGGCACCGATCTGAATACCGTGCCGCAGTTCGAGCAGATCGTGGTGCGAACGGTGTCGGGCTTTTCGGTGCGACTGTCGGACGTGGCGCGTGTGCAGCAGGCGCCGGCCAGCGAGCGCAGCAGCGTGCGCCTGAACGGCGTGCCGGCGATCTCGGTGGGCATCATCCGCCAGGCCACGGCCAACCCGCTGGACGTGTCGTCCGGCGTGCGCGCCATCATGCCGCGCGTGCAGCAGGACCTGCCGCCGTCGGTGAGGGTGCAGCTCGCCAACGACAACTCGGTCTTCATTGCCAGGTCGGTCACCTCGGTCTACACCACGATTGCCGAGGCCACCGCGCTGGTGGCCCTGGTGGTGTTCGTGTTCCTGCGCACGCTGCGCGCGTCGATCATTCCGCTGGTGACGATTCCGGTGAGCCTGATCGGCGCCTTCGGCCTGATGGCCGCGGCCGGATTCACCATCAACACGCTCACGCTGCTGGCGCTGGTGCTGGCCATCGGCCTGGTGGTGGACGACGCCATCGTCGTGCTCGAGAACGTGTTCCGCCACATCGAGGCCGGGCTGGAGCCGTTTCAGGCCGCGCTCAAGGGCGTCAAGGAGATCAGTTTCGCCGTCGTGGCGATGACGCTGACGCTGGCCGCCGTCTACGCGCCGCTGGCCTTCACGCCGGGGCGCACTGGACGGCTCTTCGTCGAGTTCGCGCTGACGCTGGCGGGCGCGGTGATCGTCTCGGGCTTCGTGGCGCTGACGCTCACACCGATGCTGTGCAGCCAGCTGCTGCGCCACAACCCATCGCCCTCGCGCTTCGACCGCGGCATCGAGGCGGTGCTCGTCGCCGTGACGCGGCGCTACACCGCTGCGCTGCGCCTCGCTCTGGCCCGGCCATGGATCGTGCTGGTGGTGATGACCGTCGCCGCTGCAGGCAGCTGGTGGCTGTTCAGCACCGCCAAGAGCGAATTGGCGCCCATCGAGGACCGCGGCGTCATCGTCGCCAACGTCAATGCACCCGATGGCGCCACGCTGGACTACACGGCACGCTACCTGAACGCCATCGAACGCATCGGCCAGCCGTACAAGGAATTCGACCGCATCTTCATCGTCGCCGGCAACCCGACGGTGTCGCAGGGCATCGCGTTCCTGCGTGGCGTGGACTGGAGCGAGCGCCAGCGCAGCATGCAGGACCTGGCCCGCGAGCTGCAGCCGAAGTTCGCGCAGCTGCCCGGCGTCACCGCGTTCCCGATCACGCCGCCCAGCCTCGGGCAGGGCTTTCGCGAGCGGCCGCTCAACGTCGTCATCGTCACGAGCGACAGCTTTGCCAACCTGTCGCGCGTGGTGCAGCAGGTGCAGGCCGAGCTGGCCCGCAACCCCGGCATCGTGCAGGTGGATACCGACCTGCGCCTGAACAAGCCCGAGCTGTTCGTGGAGGTGGACCGCGAGCGCGCGGCCGATGCCGGCGTGTCGGTGGACCAGGTGGCGCGCACCGTCGAAACCATGCTCGGCGGCCGTACCGTGGGCCGCTTCAAGCGCGACGCCGAGCAGTACGACGTCATCACCCAGACCGACAGCCGCGGCCGCGCCACGCCGCAGGACATCGAGAAGCTGTTCGTGCGCGGACGTGGCGACGCGATGGTGCCGCTGGCGTCGCTGGTCAAGGTGCGCGAGACGGTGAGCCCGCGCGAGCTGAACCACTTCAACCAGCGCCGGTCGGCGTCGCTCACCGCCAACCTGGCGCCGGGCTACTCGCTCGGCGAGGCGCTGCAGTTCGTCGACGACGTGTCCGGCCGCGTCCTGCCCGCCGGATACACCACCGAGCTCAACGGCGTGTCACGCGAGTTCAAGTCGTCCAGCGGCGCACTGGGGCTCGTGTTCGTGTTGGCGCTGCTGTTCATCTTCCTTGTGCTGGCAGCCCAGTTCGAGAGCTTCGTCGACCCGTTCGTCATCCTGCTGGCGGTCCCGCTGTCGACGGTGGGTGCGCTGGCGGCGCTGCAGTGGTCGGGCGGCACGCTGAGCGTGTATTCGCAGATCGGGCTCATCACCCTCGTGGGCCTCATCAGCAAGCACGGCATCCTGATCGTCGAGTTCGCCAACCAGCTGCGCCAGCAGGGCCGCAGCACCCTCGACGCCGTGGTCGAGGCCGCCAGCCTGCGCCTGCGTCCCATCCTGATGACCACCGGCGCCATGGTGCTGGGCGCCGTCCCGCTGGCCCTGGCCGCCGGCGCGGGCGCCGAAAGCCGCCGCCAGATCGGCTGGGTCATCGTGGGCGGCATGAGCGTGGGCACGCTGCTGACCATCTTCGTCATTCCCACTGTGTACCTGCTGCTCGCGCGCAAGCGCGTGCCGGGAGAGATCACGACGCCGGCGG
>Ga0114939_10002728_pt1 | contig 12824 bp, 8 predicted proteins | sample AshMeaCrysSpring_FD_87196 | JGI IMG/M metagenome (GOLD analysis project Ga0114939, IMG submission 87196) | Groundwater microbial communities from Big Spring, Nevada to study Microbial Dark Matter (Phase II) - Ash Meadows Crystal Spring | ecosystem: Environmental > Aquatic > Deep subsurface >... | reverse complement strand
GCATCCCCTGTTTCCACAAGAGTAAAATTCGGACGATTTTAATACCACCCGCAGTTGATCCCGCTGAACCGCCGATAAAACTGAGCATAATTAATAACACAGGAATAAATGTTGGCCATAAGGATAGATCGCTAGTGGTCAGTCCCGTCGTTGTCATCACGCTAATCATGTTAAAAAAACCATGCAAGAATGCGAGGCTTAACGAATCATAAACTTGATGATGCCAAAGTGTGGCAGTGATTAACAGGGTTGCAATAGCGACGATGAGTAAATACATTCTGACTTCAGGGTTGCGCCAATAGTGGTTAATGCCCATACTGCGCCACGCAGTGAAATGTAAGGTGAAATTAATGCCACTAATTAAAATAAACAAGCCACCCACAAAAACCAAATAAGGCGTGTTGTAATAGGCCATGCTGGCATCATGCGGTGCAAATCCACCGAGCGACATGACTGAAAAGGCATAACCGACGGCATCAAATAGGCTCATACCACCCAGCCAAAAAGCACCAATACATGCCAGCGTTAGGGATAGGTAGACAATCCAGAGTCCACGAGCTGTTTCGGCAATACGAGGGGCCATTTTGTCATTTTTAGAAGGTCCAGACATCTCGGTTTTGTAAAGTTGCATGCCACCTACACCCAGCATCGGTAAAATGGCGACTGCCAAGACCACAATCCCTAATCCTCCTAGCCAGTTGAGTTGTTGGCGATAATAAAGAATGCCGTGAGGTAGTTGATCTAATCCCGTAATCACTGACGCTCCTGTCGATGTCAGACCACTGGTCGCTTCAAAAACAGCATGAGTAAAAGAAAGCTGTAACTCTGGCGTGAGTTGAAAGGGCGTACTAGCTACCAAAGAGAGAACGACCCAGAACATGGCAGAAATAAAAAAACCATCGCGTATTCGCATTTCACTGCGATTATGTCTGGCGGGATACCAGAGTAAAAAACCAACGCTGAGATTGAGTAGTAACGGAAAAAAGAAGCTTGTCCAGCGACCTTCTTGGTAAATAAGATCAACCATAATAGGCGGCAGCAGTGTAATACTAAATACCATGAGCAGAAAGCCCAAAATGCGTTGAATGACTTTTAAATCCATGAAGAAGTGACCTTTTAGGGAAGGTTTGAAACATAAGAGCGATGCTCGCTTGTTAAACCTTCCTGATTTTTTTTGGCTTGTGGAAGCGCATTAACTCAATCAGTTACCTGATGTTTTTTCTAACCGCTTTCCCCAGACCCCCAACCCTCTTAATATTGTTCAGAGGTTTTTAGTTAAGACTAGCTCGTTTTTTTTGGTGTTACCAGCTTTTCAATGGCTAACACTTGTTCCCTGTCGGCAACAAATAAGACAACATGATCCCCTGATTCAATCACGGTATCGTGGTGAGCCATCATGACTTCCTCACCTCGTACCAGTGCGCCAACGAGTGTTGCTGGAGGCCATTGAATTTGACCAATGGACTTTCCCACCACCGCCGAGGTGTTCTCACTGCCATGAATCACCACTTCAATGGCTTCTGCGGCACCACGACGCAGGGTATGCACGACAGCAGTACTGCCCTGTCTAACCTTAGCTAATAAGCTGGAAACGGTAATTTGATCGGCAGAAATGGCAATATCAATTTTGTCATCTTGAATCATGTTGACGTAATCACTGTTATTAACGAGTGTCATGATTTTGCGTGCACCTAGCTGTTTGGCAAACATGGAAGAGAGAATATTTGCCTCGTCGTGGTTGGTGACACCAATAAACAGGTCGGTATTGTCAATATTCTCCTCCATGAGCAGGTCACGATCCATCGCATCGCCATGAAGCACAACAGCGTGACTCAGCTCTTCAGCAATTTCACGGCATCTGGTTAAGTTATGTTCAAGGAGTTTAACTTGAAAGTCTTTTTCTAAGGCTTTTGCTAGGCGCAAGCCGACATTGCCACCCCCAGCAATAAATATTTTCCGGTAGGGTAAATCTTGACGTTGCAATTTACGCATAATACCAATAATGGCATCCGATTGAGCTAAGAAAAAGACCTCATCACCTTCAAGAAATAGCGTGTCACCCTCGGGAGAAATAGCGGCATTATTACGATAAATAGCAACGAAGCGGATTTGTTGTTGCTGCGACAGCCTGGCACTAATGTCTCGGATACTTTGCCCTAACAGAGGTCCTGTTGCGCGAACGCGCAAACCAACAAGACGTAGTTTTCCATCAGCGAAGTCAAGCACTTGCAGAGAACCAGGATAACGAATGAGCTGTTCAATATAACGCGTCACCAGCACTTCTGGGCTAATAATGGTATTAATCGCCATAGCGTCTGCAGAAAAGTCGACATCAAATAACTCAGGATGGGTAATATATTCACTGCGACGAATGCGGGCAATTTTATCGGGAATTTTGAACAAAATTTTAGCGATTTGACAAGCCAACAAATTGACTTCATCACTGGGTGTTACTGCTATGAGCATATCGGCATCTTCTGCACCTGCTTGTTCCAAAATGGATGGGTAGGCGGCATGTCCGACGACGGTACGGATATCAATATGATCTTGCAGCTTTTGTAAGCGTTGCGTATCGGTATCAATAATCGTGATGTTGTTGTTTTCTTTTGCTAAAAATTGAGCCAATGCGGAACCCACTTGACCAGCACCAAGGATTATAATATTCATCCGTTACCGCTCCCTGTATGCAAATCAATGTTAAGACTTTTTAATTTGCGGTATAAATGTGTGCGCTCTAATCCAGCCAAACGCGCTGTTTCAGACACCGATCCTTGAGTGCTCAGCAATAACTCAGTGAGATAGCGCCTTTCAAAAGCTTCGCGAGCTTCTTTCAAAGGTAAGCTCAAGTTGAGCGGGCAGGGATGGTTATTATCTTCCGAGCTTTGTTGAGCTACTAAGGCTTGCTGAATTTCATGCTCGCTGATCGTTTCTTCGCCGCCCAGCAGTAACAAACGATGCACAAGGTTTTTTAACTCTCGCACATTGCCAGACCAGCCATGCTGACGCAAAATGTTTTGTGCTGCAATACCAAATCGGCGATATTTCAAATTGTGTTGGCGTACAAAATGGTCAATGTAATGATCTAATAGCTCGGGAATATCTTCTTTTCTATCTCGTAAGGGCGGCATATGTAAGCTGAGCACCGACAAGCGATAATAAAGCTCATCGTTAAAACGATGCTGAGAGACTAAGGGCACTAAGGGCGATAGCGTTAGTGCTAGGATACGGGCAGGAAGGAGGACTTGTTGTCCATCCAAACGCGTCATCATTCCTGTGCGTAACCAATGGTCTAGCCATTGCTGTGTCGATGCAGTTAAGGTGTCAACATCTTCGATAACAATCGTGCCACCTTTAGCTTGTGCCAGCTTGCCATCGCTGTCTGCTCCGACCCATTCACTGAAAGTGATCGGGTCATTTAATTGAGCTGCTGTTACCATGGCAAAAGGTTTTCCCCTTTCGGGGCTGGTACGGTGAAGCGCATAAGCCGCTAATTTTTTGCCGCTGCCTGACTCACCTTCAATCAGGACGGGCGCATCAAGTGGTGCGAGCTTTTTAATTTGTTCACGCAATTGTTTGATGGCAGCAGATCGACCAATAGGACCTTCCTGATTGGGAAGGTCGCTATGAGTTAGCGTTCTGGCTAAATCACGTTCTGCCAGTGCATGTTCAACGGTAGCCAGTAATCTTGCCAAAGAAAGCGGTTTTTCGAGAAAGTCCACCGCACCGAGTTTGGTGGCTTCAACGGCTGTTTCAATGGTGGCATGACCAGACATCATGACCATCGACGGTGCATGGGGCAGTACCAAGAATTCTTTTAATAGGCTAATGCCATCAATATCGGGTAACCAAACGTCCAGCAATAACAAGTCGTAGTTGCTGCGTTGAGCTAAATCACGTCCTTGATTGCCCGTATTAGCAACCTCTACTTGGTAACCTTCATCTTCCAAGATGTCTTGAATGAGAGTGGTGATGTCGGGTTCATCGTCGATAACGAGAATATGTGCCTTGCTCATGACTAACCTTGTGGGTTGAGGGGAAACAGGATGACAATTTTAGCACCTTGCGGATCATTGCTGCTAATATTTATGCTTGCTTGGTGTTCATCAAGAATACGTTTAACGATGGCCATACCCAAACCAGTTCCTTTGGGTTTGTTGGTAGAGTAGGGTTCAAATATCCATAAGCGCAAGTCTTCGGGAATACCAGGACCATTATCAATAAAACAGAGTTGCAAGTTGTCTTTATCGCACTGAGTGCTAATCAGCAAGCGGGGATTGGCTTCTTTTTCTGTCGCTTCAATGGCATTTTTGATGAGGTTATGAAACATTTGTCGCAATCGACCTAAGTCAGCAATGATGTGCGGACACTGAGCATCTAACGCTTGCTTAATTTTCATGCGCTGTTTGTCTGTCAATGGATACATAATCACCATATCTTGAATGAAGTTATTCAAATCAATTTGTTGCATAACCACTTTGGGACTTTTGGCAAAATCAGAAAAGTCCTGCACCAAGCGTTTCATGGAATCGACTTGTTGAATGATGGTATGGGTGGCTCGGTCAAGAATGCGTGCGTCTTCTTCATTGAGGTGATCTAATAGACGATAGCGCATGCGGTCTGCTGCCAGTTGAATCGGCGTCAGTGGGTTTTTAATTTCATGAGCGAGTCGTCGTGCAATGTCTTGCCAAGCGGCGTAGCGTTGAGATTGAACAATGGCAGTGATGTCATCAAAAACCACGAGTAGTCCGCCAGAAGTGTGTAATAAATCTGGCAGTCGATTAATCCGCAACATCAAAATATGACGACTATCTGCTGCGTCGAAGGAAATCTGATTTTCCCAAGCTTTTTCGCTTTGTGGTGACAAGTCTTGTGCTGCCGCTTCAATGGCTTCAATAAAGGGAGACAGGGGACTGTGTTTTTCTACTAACTCGGTTAATGTGTGTCCCAGTTGATTATCTAGACTCGTCCCTAATAAGCGAGATGCGGCATTGTTAGCCGTTCGTAAGCGAAGTTTTGGATCGCAGGTCAGCACACCCGCCGTAATTTGATTAAGTAAAATTTGCAAATAGCGTTTTTGCCCTTCGGCAGTGAGCTGACTTCGACGGAGTTCATCGCGTGATTTTTGGATTTGTTCCGCCATGTCGTTAAACGTGTGCATTAGGTCGCCTAGCTCATCATGACGATCTGTTTCAAGGCGTTGACTGTAATCGCCTTTCGCAATACTGCGTGCACCCTGCGTCAGTTCGCTCACGGGGCGGATAAAGTTCCGAGTCGCTTGAATGCCCGCCAAAACAGCACCCAAAAGTGTTAACAGCACCACCAGCGAGAGATTAATGGTGACTGAAGTTTTCAGTGGTTCGCGCAAAAAAGCCAGTGTTTGGTATTGTGCATTGGCTTTGCTGACGCGATCGGTTAATTGACGCAACTCATCGGGCAAATGAAATTGCGCTTGCAGCAATGAAGTAATGCGTTGATTGGTATCTCGAACGGGTAACACAATACGAATAAAGCTTGAGACAGTCCCATCAGATAGGGGATCAGCGTCGAGTGCCGCATAGGGCGTTCCCTGACGGACTTGTTGCAGAATATTGTCGGGTAGGGGTTGGGGAAGGAGGTTGTTGGTGTTGATGGCATCAATGCTGGCGGTTGCGATGACTTGTCCGGCACTGGCAAAGAGTGTGAGGTCGCTATTACGATCACCGAGCATTTCAGCCAGTGTTGTCAGGGTGAACGTAGGTTGAGTGATCAACCCCTCTTTATTGAGTTGAATGAGTCCTTCCAAGCGATTGAGGCTATCACGAGTTTTAAGATCGAGCAGACTCCGACTTAATGTTAGCGCATCTTGTAGTACCTCTTCGGTTTGAGTATCAAACCAATTCTCGACACTTTGATGAATAACGTGACGCGCAAAAAAGAAAGCGACTAGCATGGGTATGCCAATAAGCAGGGCGAGCACGGCAACTAGCCGTATTTGAAGTTTGGCACCCGGTGTTTGTTTAACAATATCTTGTTTCAGTTGCCATAGGTTAACGGCCAGCCATGCTAATAAAATAAAAGCACCCAACAGATTGACGAGTAGCAATGCGCCATAGGTATTGGTAAAGTCTTGTGCGGTTTGTAAACTTTGACTCAATAAAATCAGAGAAAACACCAATAAAACAGCGATTAATAACACAAAGCGGTAAGGTTTGAGTTTGTCATGTAAGCGCATCATGGTTGAAATACCCAAGATTGTGGCTCTCCTGTTAAGTTGATGCGCCACTCACTGTCAATGAGACTGGATAAACGCAGAGCATTGGGCAAACTCTCGCGCTCGAGCTGTACTTCTAATTGAAGAAGATAGGCTTTGTTAGCTTCTAAGGCTTGTATAGAAATGATCGGCAAACTTTGTATCGCGCCTAAGGTTGTCAGTGCGCGAGGCAAGTCGCGGTCGGTATTTAAACGAGAGAGTGTTAGGTTGCTGAGTAAGTAAGTTTGCTTTAAGGGGTCATAGGATAAGCGCACGCGCATTTTTCTGCTGGCCAGCGTGTTGCGCCAGAGCCATTGAGCGCTATCCATGATCTTGACTTGAATGGTGTATTCGATAGCAATACCATGAAGCAAAGCTTTTTCCATGGTTGGGGTCATGCCCAAGCTAATTTGACCATCGACCACCAAGTGTTGACCTTGAATACTGGGCTGCAACAGTGTCGCACGAGTAGCTTCTGCCCAAAGTGAGCTGTGATAGCTCAGTAGCGATAGGGTGATGACTAGCCATGACCAACGCATCAGTCTTGCCCTTGCTTGGTGATGAGTGCATAAAAGAAACCATCCCCGCTTAGACTACCACTGGGAAGCAGTTGTTGACCATAGCCCGTATCTATTGCATTGGGAATCGCTGTGTGGCTGAGTTGCGCATTGGGTGTTCGTGCTAAAAAAGACGCTATTTGCGCTTGGTTTTCACTGGGCAAGACGGAACAAGTTGCATAAACCATGCGCCCTTCTGGCTTAAGTAATGGCCAAAGTTGGTCAAGTAATTTGGCTTGAATCTGGTTCAGTGCGCAAATGTCAGCGGGTTTTCTGTGCCACTTAATATCAGGATGACGACGGATAATGCCAGTGGCCGAGCAGGGTGCGTCCAGTAGAATGGCATCAAAATGCTGACCGTCCCACCAGTGTTGAGTTTCTGCCGCATCAGCAACCATTAGGGTTGCAGTCAGTTGCAAACGATCCAGATTTTCTTGAATGCGCTCTAGTCTAGCAGGCTCAATATCCAGTGCGGTTAACTTTAATTGATTGTGAGTCAGTTCTAATAAGTGAGTGGTTTTTCCGCCAGGTGCAGCACAAGCATCTAAAATTCGTTCATGCGTTTGTGGTTGAATCAGGTGCGCCGCCCATTGTGCGCTGGCATCTTGCACGCTAAACCATCCCTCATGAAACCCTGGTAGTTGAGTCACATCAGTCGTATTAAGCAACAAGGCATTAGCCAAATCTGGGTGAGCTTGGGCGGATAGTGTGTCGGGTAATTGACTGTGATACTCCGCTCGGTTGATGTGCGGTTTTAGTCGAATACACAGGGCTGCGGGTTGGTTGTTGGCATGACAAATGTTTTGCCAGTCTTCCTGATAGGCGAGTTTTAGTTCGTGAATAAACCAAGTTGGGTGAGTGTGCAACAGGGGGAGTTGTTGCATGGCTTTCAGGGTCAACTCCTGTTGCTGGCGTTGGAAGTTACGTAATACCGCATTAACCAATCCTAGTGCCCAAGGTTTCTTTTTAAAGTGACGAGCCAACTCTACCGTTTCATTTAAGCTGGCATGAACAGCGAGAGATTCATCACAAAGTTGAGCGATGCCCAATAATAATAATACCGAAATATCCCTATCTTTTCCTTTAAAGGGGCGTTCAAGCAATTGGTCGCGCATCCAAGTTAATCGATTTAACTGACGCAAGGTGTCTAGGGTTAGGCGATAAGCAAAAGCACGTTCTCTGGAGTCGGTTAAACGTGGCAATAAACGCGGTGATACGGCTGATAGTGATTCATTGTCAGCGATAACAGCCATGAGCATGTCGAAGGCGACACGACGAGCCGATAGGGGTGTTTTCATTAACTTAATCTTTGACCTATCAGGTCGCAGCCTTTATTAAATTCATGAGCGGGCAACATTTTTCCTCCCGTGCGTTGTAACGATTGAAGGGCAATAACACCTTCCCCCGTCGCAACGATTAGCCCTTGTGCCGTTAAGCCAATAACGCTGCCAGCGGGTTGCTCGCTTTGCTCAGGTAAGACAAGGAGATCACCTACTTTTAGAGTCTGGTCGTTATAGTAACAAAAACTCCCAGGCCAAGGGGTAAAGGCGAGTGCTTTACGGGCGATTTGCGAGGCACTTTGCTGCCAGTCAATTTTGCCTTCTGCTTTACTTAGCTTGTGCGCGTAGCTGACGCCTTCGTTGGGTTGAGGTTTGGCATGAGCTAAAAAATGCGGCAAATCGCTCAGCACATGCATTAATAATTGTGCACCCATGGGAGCTAAGCTGTCATGAACCTGTTGTTGGTTGTCGGAGGGTAAAATCGGTAACAGGGCTCGCGCTAAAATATCGCCAGTATCTAACCCAGCATCCATTTTCATGATATCAATGCCAGTTTGCTTGTCGCCAGCTTCAATGGCGCGTGCAATAGGGGCAGCACCTCGCCAGCGCGGAAGGAGTGAACCATGAATGTTTAAACAGCCATAACGCGGTATGTTGAGCACCTCGATCGGTAGCAATAGTCCATAAGCAACCACAATCATGACATCGGCATGATAATGAGAAATCATCGCTTGTGATTCGGGTGTTTTGAGCGATAGGGGTTGATGTACCGTGATACCCTGTCGTTCAGCCAGTAATTTGACGGGCGGTGGCGTGAGTTTATTCCCTCGACCTGCGGGGCGATCGGGTTGCGTCAAGACAGCAACCACCTCATGTTCGCTATCCAGCAAAGCCTGTAGCGAGTGAGTTGCAAACTCAGGTGTGCCAGCAAAAATGACGCTTAATCCCATTAGTCTTGAGCCTTTTGTTGTTTAATGTATTTTTCCATGACACGGCGTCGTTTCAGGGCGGATAAATGGTCGATAAATAGCTTGCCGTCGAGGTGATCAATTTCATGCTGTATGCATACCGATAGGAGCTCATCGGCTTCAAACTCGATGGGTTTAAAGTCTCGATCAAGGGCACGCACTAAAATGTTTTTGGGTCTGACAATCTCAGCAGATACATCGGGGATCGACAAACAACCTTCTTTCCAAGTAATGGTGTTCTTATGGTCGATAATTTCAGGGTTAATCAGAACTAAGGGTTGGCTGCGATCATCTGAAACATCAATGACGCAAAAACGTTTTTTTTCGCCCACTTGTGTCGAGGCCAAACCGACGCCCTCAACATCATACATAGTCTCGAACATCTGGTCGAGTAGCTTATCTAGCTGGTCGTTCATTTCAGAAACTGGTGTACATTTAACGCGTAAGCGCTCATCAGGATGGAGGACTATGTCCAGCAACATAGAAAATTTTCCTTTTCGCAATCATTTTTTATCTTATTATATGTCAAATCATGTCGAAAACAGTGGAGATAGACAGGCGAATGATGAGTGAGAATGAAAATAGAGCACGATTGGCTGTCTATTTAAGTAAAAATATCGGACGAAAGTCATTCCTTCAAGCCATGTCGTTGGCGGGCTCTGCTACCTACTTGTCGACCCTTGACGTCTCACAACAAATCACCTTGGGCTTGCCGCAGGCTTGGCAAGGCGATTGGGCTCAAGCCGATAAACAACTCGAATGGTTGAATCGTCAGCCAGAACAGCATCGTCTGTTGTGGTGGGATGATCCCGACTATCCTCGCCAACTACTAGCTATTGATGATTTCCCCCCTTTGCTTTGGGCGCGCGGTGATACGAGCTTGTTGTCTGCGCCACAAATGGCGTTGGTTGGTAGTCGTAATGCCACCACAGGCGGTCATAAAATTGCCTTGGATTTTGCTCAAGGTTTGGCAGAGTCTGGGTTGTGTATTACCAGTGGCTTGGCTGGCGGTATCGATGCGGCTGCTCATGCGGGGGCTTTAGCGGCACCACAAGGGCAAACCATCGCGGTCGTGGGAACAGGGGTGGATTTAGTCTATCCCGCGCGCAACAAATCACTGGCAGAGTCAATTGTTGCGACTGGCTTAATGTTAAGTGAGTTTCCCTTAGGCGCTCGTGCCGATCATTGGCATTTTCCACAACGTAATCGCATTATTTCAGGTTTGTCATTAGGGGTGTTGGTGGTGGAAGCCGCAGAAGCTTCAGGATCATTAATTACGGCTGGATTAGCCTTGGAGCAAGGGCGAGAAGTATTTGCTATTCCTGGTTCTATTCATAATCCCTTGGCAAAAGGCTGTCATGCACTCATCAAAAAAGGTCAAGCCAAGCTCACAGAAACGGTGCAGGATATTTTGACGGAATTGGCACCTCAATTACGTCGATTTGTGCAATCATCAAGCCTGTCAGAAGCCGACTGTGCGGTGTTGTCGCCTACGGCGGCTACCTTGCTAAAACAGATTCCTTACGACCCGATTAGTGCCGATGAGCTGTTAGCAAATTGCCAATTATCGACATCAGATTTCGTTTCCCTCTTGATGGAACTTGAAATCTCTGATAGCGTGGAAATATATGGAGGCAATAAAATTGCCCGCATTCGCTAAAGGAGAGCGTTAATAACATGAAACATCTGGTCATCGTCGAGTCACCCGCTAAGGCTAAAACGATTGAAAAATACTTAGGCAAAGACTTTACGGTACGTTCAAGCTTTGGTCATATTCGTGATTTACCTAAGAAGGGCATGGGGATCGATTTGCAAAGTTTTACGCCTGCTTACGAGGTTTCAGCGGATAAGAAATCCGTCGTTTCTGAGTTAAAAAAACTGGCTAAAGAGGTTGATACTGTTTGGTTGGCAACAGACGAAGACCGCGAGGGAGAGGCGATTGCTTGGCATTTAGCTCAAGCGTTAAATCTCGATGTGGCGACGACTAAGCGCATTGTCTTCCATGAAATTACCAAACCAGCCATTGAACAGGCAGTGAGTCACCCTCGCACTTTGGATGTGAATTTAGTCGATGCTCAGCAAGCCCGTCGAGTGGTTGATCGCTTAGTGGGTTTTGAGCTTTCGCCTGTTTTGTGGAAAAAAGTGCGCACGGGCTTGTCGGCAGGGCGAGTTCAGTCGGTGGCAGTGAGGTTGATTGTCGAACGTGAAAGAGAAATTCAGTCTTTTCAATCGCAAGCCAGTTTTCGACTAACCGCCAGTTTACTCGCCGACAACTTGGCTTTTGCCGCTAAGCGAAATAAGGACTTAGCCGATCAGCAGTCTGCTGAAAGTTTTTTGCAAGCCATGGCTCGCTCGACCTTTACGGTCACCAGTTTAGAAGCTAAGCCTGCCAGTCGCAGTCCGCGTCCTCCGTTTACCACCTCCACCTTGCAGCAAGAAGCCGCACAAAAACTCGGTTTTTCGGTGAAGCAGACCATGACCATTGCTCAACGTTTGTACGAATCGGGAAAAATCACTTACATGCGTACCGATTCTGTCAACCTTTCTGATATTGCCTTAGGTCAGGCAGCTCATGTGATTCGAGATCGTTTTGGTGATCAGTACCATCAAGTCCGCAAATACAAAACTAAGTCAGCGGGAGCACAAGAGGCGCATGAAGCCATTCGACCCACTGACTTATCCAAAGATATGATTGATGGTGAGCGCAATGAACAGCGGCTCTATCAACTGATCTGGAAGCGGACTCTGGCCAGTCAAATGGCTGAAGCCAAGTTTGAGCGCACAACCGCTGAAATCAGCATCAGCGAGCTAACCAATGACAGCTTGGTGGCTAAGGGAGAAGTCTTGTTGTTCGATGGCTTCATTCGTGCTTATGATGACCGCAATGACGATGATGACAAAGATGAAGGGCGTTTGCCACCCATGAGCGTCGGTCAACAACTGGTATTGCAAGCTGCGATGGCAAAAGAAACCTTTAGTCGTGCGCCAGCACGCTTTCATGAAGCGGCTTTGGTGAAAGCCTTAGAAGAAATGGGTATTGGGCGTCCATCGACTTATGCGCCGACGATTTCGACGGTACAAGATCGTGGTTATGTGGTGAAAGAAGACCGCGAAGGAACACCTCGTCAACTGATGTTACTTTCGTTGGAACAGGGTCAAGTCAGCAAAACAGAGCAAACTGAAATGACAGGTAGTGAAAAAAACAAACTTTTCCCTACGGATATTGCAGGTATCGTCACCGATTTTCTCATTGCCCATTTTCCCGAAGTAATCGACTATCAATTTACGGCTCGAATGGAAGGACAGTTTGATACCGTTGCCGAAGGAGAAGCGGAATGGCGGGCAACCGTGGCTCAGTTTTATCAGCCTTTTCATGCACAAGTGGAGGCTGCCGAAAGCATTTCACGTGCCGAAGTATCTCAAGCTAGGGAGTTAGGGGTTGATCCCGTATCAGGAAAACCCGTGTTAGTGCGTATGGGTCGTTTTGGTGCTTTTGCACAGTTAGGCGGCAATGAAGAAGAAACGGGAGAAAAGCCAGTTTACGCTAGTTTGCGAAATACCCAACGCATGGACACGATCAAACTGGAAGAAGCCCTAGATTTATTCAAATTGCCGAGAGACTTAGGTGCAACCACAGATATTCTTTCAGCTTACAGTAGCGATGGCACTCTCTTTGCGGTAGAAGCCGCTACACCGCTGGTGGTCAAACGAGGGCCTTTTGGGCTTTATATTCAAGCGGGTAAGTTGAATGTGACGCTGAAAGGCTTTGACCCACTCGATATCACACTGG
>Ga0114939_10002727_pt1 | contig 12830 bp, 9 predicted proteins | sample AshMeaCrysSpring_FD_87196 | JGI IMG/M metagenome (GOLD analysis project Ga0114939, IMG submission 87196) | Groundwater microbial communities from Big Spring, Nevada to study Microbial Dark Matter (Phase II) - Ash Meadows Crystal Spring | ecosystem: Environmental > Aquatic > Deep subsurface >... | reverse complement strand
TTTGCAGGGCCGTCCAGCCGCGGCTCGGCTTCCTGGCCTTTGCCAATCTCTTCGGCGGCCGAGGTGCCATTGTCCTTCGCAGGCTTCGCGCCCGCAGAGGCGTCTGGTTTCTTGGATTCCACCGAATCGCTCGCCGATGCATCCGCCTTGGCAGCCGACTGCCCAGTGATGGGCGAACTACCGCTGCTCGGTGATGTCACGGGCACCGGTGATGCGATTTCCGTCGCTCCGCTGACGATCGCGGCGCCGAACGGGTCGTAATACGTGATCGGGATCCGCTGCACGATCGTCTGCGGCACCGTGCGGCGTTCCACAACTTGCTCGTACTCGACGATCGTCCGAGTGACCGGCACCTTTCGCACTTCGGTCACCATCCGAGTCACGGTCACCGGTTCTTCGCGGACCTCCGTCGTGTACTCGATCCGCTGAGTCGTGATCGGCACACGGCGAACCTGCTCTTCCGGTACCCAGCGTGTGCGCTGGACGGGTACGGATTCCGTGATCATCTCGGTGACGGGCCTCTGCACGGTGACCGGCACCTTGCGGGTTTCGGTAACCGGCTGCATCACCGTCGTCTGAACCGGAACTTGTTGCTCGACGACCTCGTTCTGCATCCGCGTCACTTGGACCGGAACCTGCTGCGAGACCAGTTCAGTCTGCATCCGCATCACCTGAACGGGTACCTGCTGTTCGACGATCTGATCCTGCATCCGCGTCACCTGGACGGGAACCTGCGTCTGCACGGTTTGCGGCTGCATCACCGTGTGCGCCACCTGTTGCTGAACCAGGTTCGGGCGGTGCACCATCACCGTCTGCGTCGTGGGGGGAGTCACGACGGGCTGTATCACCGTGCCGCCCTGGCGGAAATAAGCGATGCCCAGAGGTCCGGGGCGGAGAAATGCGTTGGGCACGAACTGGGACTGGAACTGCACGGTGCCTGGCGTCACCACCTGCTGCGGAACCAGCCCGCCGACATCGACCGTCTGCGTGCTGAACTGGGTGACAGGCTGCATCACGGTTTGCGTCTGTGTGGTGAACTGAGTTTCCACCACAGGCCGCTGCACGGTGACTTGTTGCGTCTGCATCTGGGTTTCCCAGACGGGCCGCTGTACTGCGACTTGCTGCGCTTGAAACTGCGTTTCCACCACCGGCCGCTGTACGACGACCTGCTGCGTCTGCATCACGGTTTGTGCGACGGGTCGGAATGTGGTGAACGACTCTTCCCGCTCCGAAGTCTCCGTGACCATCGTCGTCCGCGGAACCTGGCGCTGCTCGGTAACCGTCTCGGTCACCTGACGCATCACGGTGAATCGCTCTTCGCGAAAAGACGTTTCCGTCACTGGGCGTCCCACGCGCACTTCATAGCGCCGCGTCTGCGTTTCAGTCACCGGCTTCTGTACGGTGATCTCCCGCTCCTCGATAACCTGCCGAGTTACCGGACGCATGACGGTCCGCTGCTGCTCGACCCAAGCGGTCGTCGGCACCAAACGATATTCGGGACCGCAGACACCCTGCGCCGCAACAGGCTGGTTCGCGCTCCACGACACCAGGACGACCAACGTCAACGCGGACAAAACGGATCGCTTCATAGCCGGGTGAACCATCACGAACAGCAGGCCGCACATGAATGCAGCGGAAACTTCACCACCCTCATCCGGGCTTGCCACCCCCATCGCAAAGCGGTTCCGAAAACGCACCGCGCGATGGAGCCTGCCGCCGCGACCTTCAAGGGCCGCCGCATCCCGAATGATGGGGGGACGACCTTATTCTGGTCGCCGCCCATCCACCATGCAAACCTTCGGTGATGGAGTTCAGAAAGCAAGTCTTGTTGCTTAGAAGCATCACAAATTCCTGGCTGAATTCCAAAAAAATCGGACATTCTCAGCCACTGTTATCCGGACAGGTTTTGCCAGTTTTCCTGACCTGTAGACTCGTTGCTACAGGTGTTGCCATTTAACAACACTTGACGACGCGGCCAGCGCAGATGATCAAAGTCGATACAACCTCTGCATTCTTCCGCGCTTGTCGCTATTACCGGCACGACCGGAAAAGTCGAGCCTGACGCTTGTTTTGCCGGCGCAGCGCTTTTCTCGATGGGTCGCCCCGAAGGCTTTACGATCGATGCAACGGATGCTTTTGAGTCTCCCCGATCCGGCGGTCAACCTCGCGGTGGATGAAGCGCTGTTAGAGGCTGCCGAGTGCGAAAGCGGCGGAGAGGTTCTGCGGATTTGGGAATTCGCAGCGCCGACGGTAGTCATCGGGCGCGGATCACGGCTCGCGGCTGAGGTGGATGCAGATGCCTGCGCGGCGGCTGAGATCCCCGTGTTGCGGCGGACCACAGGAGGGCTGGCAATCGTCGCGGGACCAGGCTGTTTGATGTATTCCCTGGTCCTCGATCTGCGTCAACGACCCGCGCTGCGGACGATCGACGCCGCGCATCGCTTCGTGATGGAATCGTTGTTAACGGCTTTGCAACCGATGATCGATGGCCTGCAGTGGCAGGGTACGTGTGATTTGACCTGGCAAGACCGCAAGTTCTCAGGCAATAGCCTGCGGCTGGCGCGCCATCATCTGCTGTACCATGGCACCTTGCTTTACGGACTTGATTTGCCCAGCGTCTCGCGCTACCTGCTTCCGCCTCCACGGGCCCCCGAGTATCGCGCGGCACGGGAGCATCAAGCGTTTATTGTGAACCTGCCCCTGCTGCGTCGCCAACTTGTCGCGGCGCTGGAACAAGCATTCCCGACGCAAGGCGTGCCTGCCCCGCCGCTGCCGGCCGCCACCGCGCTAGCAGAGCAGCGTTATCGGGATCCGGCTTGGACGGCGCGGCACTGACAGCCGATCGCTCGCTGCGATCGCGGCGATGAAATCACGCCGCATGACTGCACGTGCGGTGATTCACCCTCAATTCACACGCTGAGCATTCCGTAGAAGCGCCGCGAAATCATCGGGCGTTTATCGAAAGCGAGTCGAACTCAGAGATCATGTGTCTTCGTCCTTCTGCCGCTCAATCCGCAGCGTGACCTCATTCGGCTGATCCGTCTCTATCGTCGACTGTAATGGGGTGCTGTTGTAATCCGCATAGAGCAGTGAAACCTGAGCGGATTCATGCTGTTGCAGGGCGGTCGGCAGAACATCCGTCATCACGACCTGCACCACGATCGCTTGGTAATCACCTGCCGGCAATCCCTCGGCGCCACGCGGTCCACGCAGGTTGAAGGTGCCATTGCGATCGAGCGTTGCCTGTCCGATAAACTGACCGTCGCGCGACCGGAATTCCACCTTGCCATGGTCCACAGGCTGACCATTCTCGTAGATCACTCGACCGGTGACCGGATAGACGGCAGGGCCGAATGAACAGCCGCCGCACAACAGCATGCCGCACAGCCCCGCGCCGCTGAGGATCGAAAATGTTCGCCGACTCAGCATCAAAGCTCCAACTGAAACGTGGAGCCGTCATCCCGGCGTGACAACTTTCCCAGTACCTTCGTGTCGATCATCGTCCAGAGCGGATGGATGCTGCCGTCGGCAAACGCGAACTGACACACCTGGGGATGCCAGCTTCCAAACTGGTGATAGCCTGCAAAGGTGTCCCAGGCACCCTCTGCCAATCGAAAGGCGGGCCCGGCCAGACGCGTCGAATTAGCCAACAAGGTCCCGTCGTAGATCGGCCCGTCTACAGGCGCCATTCCCAGCCGCTCCAAAGCGACGTGCCGTTCACCGACCAGCAACGTGTTGCTCAAGCCATCCCGCACATGGACTTCGCGGAGGCGATCCGCCCAATCGATCAACTGTCCATCACGGCATAAGCCGCGGACCGTGATGATCACCGTTTCCGTTGCCCCCAAAATAAAAGTCGCTGGGCGCACCCGTCGCGCCCGGCTGAGCGTCCCCATGATTGCCGGCGTAATCCCCCAGCACGCTGACAACGACCCGTGCATCCGAACCCCCGCCCGGCCAAGGACAGCCACAGGGCAACGTCCGACCGGATGTCTGTCCACCCTGCTCCGATGAACTCAGCGGCTGTTCGCCACTGCGACGCGAGGGGCACAGATAGACGCTCGGGACAAACTGCAAAATCTCCTCGGGCTGTTCGTACCAGTTCCCGCGCCAATCCCAACGCTCTGCAACAGGACGTTGATCGATAAAGGTCAAGATGCGGGTAAACCACGAAGGTTGAGCCCCGCCGCAACTGTATTCGGGCCGATCGCCGGGTCGGGGAGCCACGCGGGCCGGCGGAAAATAGCCGAGCGCATCGTGATGCAGCTGAACCCCCAGCGAAATCTGCTTCAGGTTGTTCTCGCAGCTCATTCGGCGAGCCGCTTCACGCGCCTGCTGGACGGCAGGGAGCAGCAGGCCCACAAGGATCCCGATGATCCCCAACGAGACGAGTAGCTCGATCAGGGTAAAGCCCGACCTCGACCTAACCGCCTGCGGAATATTTGACATCGATTCAGCTCTCGCAAAGAGTGAAATGACTGTAAAGGGCCTTCCCTACTCCGATTTTCGTCCCAATCCTGAACGTTGCCCGAGGAACTAGCCCCGTCGTCCCCCCTGGACCCAGGCGTCTCCCTCCCAGTCTAAACCGGGAGGAGCGATGACTTCCTGGGGAACTGATGACTCCCGCGGGAACGATTGAACCTCGGCGAGTTCATCCCTCAACGACTTTGATCGTCCGTTCGGCCCAAGTTCTTCCAGTGCCCGAAAAAATCAAAGTAAGCGCATCTTCCTACCCGGCCCGGGACGTTCCGTCGCATCTCCCGGCCGCCAGCGAAGAGTCGTGTCCGGGGCAAGTGGCTGATGGGGCCTGGCCATCCGTCGAGTCGACGGCAGGCTGGGGGGATCACCCGACGGTCGTGACAACCGGAGACGGCTCGCCGACTCTCTACCACCCTGCCTACCAGCAGACCTATCGCTCGCTGCACGGGGCCGTCGCCGAATCGGAACACGTTTTTCTGAACCATAGCCAGGTCGTCGAGCGGTTTCGGGAGCGACAGGCGACGGCCGTCCTGGAGATCGGATTTGGCACGGGCCTGAACTTTCAACTCACCGCGATGGCTGCCCGCCATTTTGACGCGGCGTTGCGATTTGTTTCGATAGAACGAGATCTGGTGTCCGCCGAGACATTTCAACAACTTTGGCATGCATATCCGCTGGGCGAGGATCCCAAGACTGTGGCCTGGGGCATCGAGCTACGATCCCTTCTTGCGCGGATGCTCGCTGACGGCTCGACAGATCATCGAGGCGGCGAAGACCTGAGGCATCACTTGGACTGGACGCCCGTCCGCCTTGAGGTCATTCAGGGGGATGCCACGCGGATCGCGCTGCCGCCGGAAATGTTTGATGCGATCTACTTGGACGGGTTCAGTCCCCCGCAGAATCCGGAGCTATGGACCGCGCCGTTCCTGGCGAGCTTGGCGAAGCGACTGAAGCCTGGGGGTCATCTCGTGAGTTTCTGTGTCCAGGGCGCTGTGCGCCGGGCATTGCAGGACGGCGGGCTGGTCGTTCAGCGGCTCGCCGGCCCGCCAAGCGGCAAACGCCATTGTCTGGTCGCTACCGCCCCGCAGAACCCTTGAAGGTCGGCTTGCCAGACTCCATGGGGTTCGCCCCGCAAGCTGGCCGGGCATCAAGAACGTACGATAGAGGGCCGAGTCCCACGTTGCGGAGCCCATGACCCAGCGGAGTCCGTGGACCGATGGGTGCCGCGTCTAGGGGCTCCTCACGGAAGTCCGACTTCCGGATGGCCCTTCCCTTTTTACTCCCCACTGTCATGAACCATTCATTGAATCGCCGCACGTGGTTGCAGTCATCGGTTGTTGCCATGGGCGCGCTGGCCCTTAGCGCCCGCGTTCGCCCGGCTTGGGCGCTGCCGAAAGATCATCCCTACTTCGGCACGATCGGTTTGCAACTCTACACGGTCCGCAATCAACTCGATCAGGACCAGACGAAGACACTCAAGTCCATCGCCGACGCCGGCTACTACCAAGTGGAGCTGATGGATGTGGTCAGGCAGGCGGAGCTTGCAAAGCAAGCGAAAGATCTGGGGCTGAAGGTCAACAGCAGCTTCCACGATTGGCGCGTGTTGGCGTTGCCACCGGCGAGCGACATTGCCACGTTCGACGAAGTGCTGGAAGCAGCCAAGGAATTGGATCTGAAGTACCTGGTCTTTGGTTACATCGGCAAAGGGGCACGCGAGACGGTGGCCCAGTACCAAGCGATGGCAGATCGTGCGAACGCAGCCGGTGAGAAATGCCGAAAGGCAGGGATCCAGCTGTGCTACCACAACCACAGTTTCGAGTTCGCGCCGTTGGATGGCGGCAAGCCCGGGTTCGAAGTGTTCGCGGAACGATTCGACCCGGAGAACGTGAAATGGGAACTGGATGTGTTCTGGGTCGCGATCGGCGGCTACGACCCGATCGAAACGCTCGGTCGATTGCAAGGCCGTGTGGCGCAGGTCCACCTGAAAGATCTGAAGGCTGGCGTTCCGACCATCGTCGATGAAGGCAAAGTCCCCGTGGATGCCTTCCAGGAGTTAGGCGACGGCACGATCGACATGGCGAAGGTGCTTGACGCCGCGCGCGTCGCCGGCGCCGAAGTTTGCCACGTGGAGCAGGATCAGTCGCCAGACCCGCTGGCCAGCATCAAGCAGAGCTACGACTACCTCGCACGACTCAAGCCGTGAGATCCTGCGTGCTCGGCCGTTCGCTTCAGCGCGTCGGTGGATCCTGCTCCAAGAGCAATGGGTTCAGTCGGTCTACGGATTGACCGGCCGCCCATGAGATGCCGCGGAGCAGGATCGTGCGGAAGACCGGATCGTCGAAACTCCAGGCGTAATGGCCGGGGATCGAAACAAACGCGCGACCCCCTGCGGGCGGGTGATACGTCCAAAGCATCGGCCAGGCTTGTCCATCTTCGATTGCCGTCGCCAGCACGCGGATCCGGTTTGCGTCGCCGATCATGTGCCAGTAGGTCTCATCGTGCATCGCGACCTGCGTCAGGTTGCGGACAATCGGCTCGCCGGCACCCGGTGAGAAATCGAGTTCGATCGGCCCATGCCGGTACTTGATCTTGCCCGCCTCCGAGACCAAGCCGATCCGCATCGCCGTCTGAAGCAAGTCCGGTGATCCCTCCACGCCCCAGTGAATGACGACCACGCCTCCGTCCCGCGCATAGAACTGGTCGAGTTCCGCTAATCGCTCGGCTGTCCATTGGCCGCGCTTGTAGAACACCAACACATCGGCCCACGCCAGCTGGGCCGCCGAGGGCCATTCCCATGCCGTTTCCACTGTGACTTTGGGACCTTGTCGCAGCCATTCATGCCAAGCGGCTTGCCAGGCCGGATAATCGTGCTCGCCAGGACCATGGTCCTTTGGTCCCGCCACCAACACGATCTTCATTTCTTTCAGCTGGTCTGCAGCCGGCAGTGACTCGCTGTCTGCCAGCAGCGCCGAAAGCTCTTCATCGGTGCGCGCTGGCGGTGGAGTCATGCCGCCATAGTCAGGCATCCGCGTTGCCGGAGGCGGCAGCAGAAGAAATGCCAGGAGGTCGCGAATTCGCGCGGCACCCAACGTGGCGACCAGTCCTTCGGGCATCAGCGATTGCGCCGCCGGTTGCAATGATTCGATTTCGTCCCTCGTTAGTTCGACGACTTCCCCCTTCTGATCGGCAATCCGCAATCGATCGCCGGGCGCATCGGGCATCAGTCGTCCTGTCAGCACTCGGCCATCACGAGTGGTGATCAAGTGTGAGCCGAAATCAGGATTGATCGCGTAGCTCGGCATGCTCACATCACGCAGGACCGACCCATAGTCGCGCGACGTGAGGTTCGAGAGATCAGGCCCGATCAACGCTCCCTCGCCCCGCATCCGGTGGCACGCACTGCAGTTGGCATCCTTGCTGAAAAACTCCAGCCGTCCCCGGTGCCAGTCGGCGCCGGCCAGTTCGGCAATCTCGCGCTCCCCGGTTGCTCCAGGGACCGCGCGGGTCGCCCATTCGTGGGTCACCCCTGGCAACCAAAAACGGTGCAACTGGATGGCCCGCCACCGCGGATCCCGATCGGTCGCGGCAGCGATCGCGATCGGACCGCGCACGATGCCACGATCGCTCGTCAGCAGCGCTACTCCGTATGGCGTGGTAGTGCCCGCGGCTTTCGTGCCGTCGGCGTTGGCGGTCTCGTCCGCTGCGCTTGGGGACGTGGAAGCAACGTTCGGAAACGGAGTGGGCAGGATCAGCTTCACGGTCAGTGGCTGGCCGGAGATCGGTTCGCATTTCCAATCCCAAACGTTCGGCTCGATGGCAGTGACCGGCAGCGGTGGGGACGCGCCGAGCTGCCGAACCTCAAGCTTCGTTCCCGCGGGTGCGCGGAGTCGAACCGTGACCTGTTCCGAGGGCCGCTCGTAATCGAGCCGCGCTCCGGGCTGAATCGCCGGCTGCAGGAACTGCCAGAGATCCAGCTGAGTTTGCAGTTCCAGTTCGCCGGGTTGAGTCAAACGTTGTTGGAGCGCCTGGAACTCGCTGCTGCCAGCAAGCAGTTCCCTTGCCACACCCAGGTCCAGCGTAGGCAGCCATGTCTGCCAAGTGAGATCGAGTCCGCGGAGCGCTTCGCTGCTCGGATCGGCGGTTGCTGGTCGCCAGCCCGCCGACACGCCATGCAGGCTTGCGCCTAAATCGATTTGCGGAACTTGTTCGACCGTGCTTGATGGATCAGAAACTGCCGGTCCCAGCGAAGCGGAATGCAGCAACGGCAGGCGAAGCGCGCCGCGCGTGCCGTCCGTCCACCGCTGGATGGTCAACACCAGCGTCTGCTGGTCGCTGGTCAGGGCCAAGGCTTGAACTTTTGAGTGATTCCGCGGCGCTTGAACTTGATCCTGGACTACCTGGTAACCGGGGCGAAGCGTCTCAAACTGATCACCTGCGGAAACAGCCGCGCCCGTTTCGAAAGTAGATAGCAGTTGCGCGCCTCGGAGTGCTTCCAGCTCCAATGGTCGGTCGAATGCGACGCGAAGTTCGTGCGGACCGGAAGACCAGACTGCCAGCGGTTGTGGTTGGGAAGGATCCGTGTAACGAATCTTCCAAATGCTGCCTGGACCAGCGGGCCCGCTGCCCCAGTCTGGACCCCCACTGTGCGTGGCGACCAGCAGATCCCCTTGTGGGCTCAAGCAGGGCTCCAGCGTCAACTGCTGCAAACAGGCGAATAGCTCACCGTGTGCCACGTATCCGTTTTCGCCTTTGACCAGTTTCACGCGATAGAGTTTGCCACGCGAATAACCGGCCACCAGCGCGTCGCCCTGCCAATGTGCGGGACCAAAACTCGGACCTCCGAACACGCCATCATTGAAGATCAAGCCGCAGGTGGACTGATGCTGGGGCGCGAAATCAAACGTACTCGGCTCATCGATCACGTCCGGCAGGAATCGCGGGTGCGCAGGAGGGAAGCCGTAATGGCGGTGTGGCTGAATGTGCAGCAGTTCATCCAATGGGTTTCCGTTGGGAAGCCACGTGGCTCCCTCCTGATCCGTACAGAACAGATCCCCGTGACGATTGAAGGCAAGGCCCACGGGAAAACGCACGCCCGAGCACACAGCTTCTCGTTGACCACTTTGTGGATCGATTCGCTGAATCGTGCCGCGGACGGTATCCAGTCGAAACTGGGATTGCCCGTCGCGAACGAGGTAAGCATTCGAATAGTCTTCGGTGCCGAGACCAAAGTAGATGCTGCCGTCGCGGGCAACGGCCAGGCCCAGCGCGTCGACCCCGCCGCCGGTAACAGGCGACGGAGGCGGCCAGCCTTGAGCCAAAACTTGTTCTTCATCGATCCGTTCATCCCCGTCCCGATCGCGCAGCGCGACGACTTGCCCGCGCGCCACGATCAGGTAGCGATCCGCTTCGACGACCAACCCCAGCGGCGCGGTCCGCGGCTGGTCCCAAATGCACGTGACTTCTTCTTCCAGTCCGTCGCCGTCGCGATCGCGGAGCAGGTACATTCGCCCGTCAAAACCGACGGCCACCAACACTCCATCGGAGCGATAAGCAAGTTCATTGATGTTGGACAGCTCGACCGGAAGTCGCTGGACCGTGAATCCAGGAAGCAGGCATTGCACCGCCGGCAGCTCCGCAGCGGCGGCACAGGCCCCGACAAGGCAAAGCCACAGGGCCCCGATCGATGGCGACGAGAGAATCGCGAAACACGATTGGCGATTGGATGGATGGTAGAGCGGCATATCGGTGGGCTCGATGCGCAGGCGGAGGCGTTCAACGGCAGGAACTTCCTCAGGGACTAGGCAGGACTCCATCATATGATTGAAAGCGGGAGTACTTGCGATGGAGCTTCCCGGGCGCCGCTCACTTATTCGTGGGCGAGAACGCCGGCGAGCCGAAGAGGGGTCGCGGTGGAGGATCCGAGATTCTCGCAAAACGATCCGCCGAGGTACGTTTGTCGCGTCAGAAACCCGGTCCGCGGGGCATGTCGGGCCCTGCCTTTCCTGGGAATGCCGCGGAACTGAGTAGCCATCGGTTGGGTTTAAGCATTACCCTAGAGGCAATCGCCTTTGCCGAACCTATCTATTTCAGGCGGCTCTTCGCAGTCGTCCCATGCCATGTCGGCCAACGAGCCAGTACCGTCGGTCACCCCGACTCCCCGGACAGCCGAACTGCGAGATCGAGTCCGCAGCCTGCGGATTCCTGAACACGCAACCACCCCGCGCAAGACGGGCGCCGCCAAGTGGTGGACGCTGTTGGTCCTGCTGCTGCTGGTCTCGAACGTGGGGACGCTTTGGTGGACGTCGAATCAGTCGTCGCCAGCCGGCACTGCCTCGCCGCTGCCAGCGGATGTCAGTCGCTCGGACCAGGAGGAGGTGTCCACGGGAGCGTCAGGTTCTTCGGCGCCCAGCCGGGCCTCCGCGCCGGCGGCACCCGCGGCCGGTGACATCATGCTCGAGGCGAAGGGCTACATCGTCGCCGCGCATCAGATTCTGGTCACACCGCGCGTCAACGGATTGGTGATCAAACTGAATCTGGTGGAAGGAACACGTGTCGAGAAGGGAGACGTTCTGGCGCTGGTGGAAGACACCGAGTATCGTGCCGATCGGGATCGAGCGGAGGGTTTGTTGCACGCGGCCGAAGCGACCCTGCTTGAGCTCGAGAATGGTACGCGTCCCCAGGAGATCGCTCAGGCGAACGCCGACCTGGAGGAAACACGGGCCCAGCTGCAGGAAGCGATGCGGACATTGGAACGCGAGACACAGCTCGCGGCGCGGCAGGCCGGCACCGAGCAGGCGTTGACTCAGGCGCGGACGCAAGTCGCATCGCTCAAGCAGCGCGAATCGCGGTTGGAGGCCAATCTCAGTTTGCTGGAGGAAGGGCCGCGGAAGGAACGGATCGAAGCGCAACGCGCGGCGGTCGCGCAAGCGCGCGCCGATTTGGCTCGGGCCCAATGGCGGTTTGACAATTGCACGATCCGAGCGCCGATCAGCGGGACGATTCTCAAGAAGAACGCCGAAGAGAATAACGTTGTGAATTCGATGGCCTTCAACGGCAACTTCAGCCTCTGCGAGATGGCCGATCTGTCAGATCTGGAAGTCGATCTGACGATCCTCGAGCGCGATATCGCTCGCATTTTTCCCGGTCAGAAGTGCGAAGTGCGGGCGGAAGCGTTTCCGGATCGCAAGTACGAAGCCTTTGTCGATCGTTTGTTGCCCGTCGCGGACCGTGCCAAGGGGGCGGTGCCCGTACGCGTCAAAGTGCGCGTGCCCGCGGAGGAAGAAGGGGTCTATCTGAAGCCTGAAATGGGCGCGATCGTGACCTTCTATAATGCGGTGGATGAACAGTCGGGGCGGGCCGGACCGCGTGTTTCGGCCGAAGCACAGGCTTCGCTGTAGTCCAGGCTGGCGCAGTGCTTTTGACGGCCCATGTTCATCGCCCTGGACTGATACACCACGGCGCAGGGAGATTTAGGCACCCATGACCCGAGATTCCGTGAGACCGGCTGTCGAAGTAATCGACTGCGTGAAGACCTATCGTCGAGGCAGCGAGCGGTTGAGAGTGCTGGACGGCTTGAGTCTCAACATCCCGGAGGGCGAGTTCCTGGCGCTGATGGGCCCCAGCGGCTCGGGCAAGACGACGCTGCTCAACTTGATCGCCGGTCTGGACCGGCCAGACAGCGGCCAGTTGCTTGTCCGAGGCGAGGACATCACGCGGTTCTCCGAGAGCCAGATGGCGTCGTGGCGGACGCGGAATATCGGGTTCGTGTTCCAGTTCTACCACCTCTTGCCAGTGCTCTCGGCATACCGCAACGTGGAGCTGCCCTTGCTGCTGCTGCCCCTGTCGGCCGCGCAGCGAAAGGAACAAGTCACCAATGTTCTCGAGATCGTGGGACTGGCCGATCGGATGAATCACCGTCCGGGCCAACTTTCGGGTGGACAGCAGCAACGCGTCGGCATCGCGCGGGCGATTGTCACAGACCCGGCGCTGATCGTCGCCGACGAACCGACGGGTGACCTGGACTCGCGGAGCGCGGACGAGATTCTCAATCTGCTGTGCGAGCTCCGCGATGCGTTGGGAAAGACGATCGTGATGGTGACGCACGATCCGCGAGCGGCCGCGCGGGCCAGCCGCACGCTGCATCTGGATAAAGGCCGCCTGGTGGACGACGCGCCCGTCATCGCCGCCGCATCATAAATCGCTGTCACAGTCGCGAGGCAGTCGCCCGACGGAGCGGCGCGCTGCCTTCCGAGAGCACAGAGGGCCTTCCGAGAGCACAGAGGGCCTTCCGAGAGCACAGAGGGCCTTCCGAGAGCACAGAGGGCCTTCCGAGAGCACAGAGGGCCTTCCGA
>Ga0114939_10002726_pt1 | contig 12831 bp, 12 predicted proteins | sample AshMeaCrysSpring_FD_87196 | JGI IMG/M metagenome (GOLD analysis project Ga0114939, IMG submission 87196) | Groundwater microbial communities from Big Spring, Nevada to study Microbial Dark Matter (Phase II) - Ash Meadows Crystal Spring | ecosystem: Environmental > Aquatic > Deep subsurface >... | reverse complement strand
CGCAACCTGAATTGGCCGGAATTGCCGCTGGACGTTTTCAGGAGGCACAGCGTGGTGACACTGTCTATTTTATCGAGCAGATTAATCACGGCGGCGCATTGGAAAATATCTTTATTCAATATCGGCGTTCTGATGGAAGACACGGTATTTTAACGGCGGCGCGGGGTCATCAAGAAATCGATGCGCAGAGCGGACAACGCTTTCTAATTTTAATTAATGGCCACCGTTATGAAGAATCGCCTCAGGCCCAAGAAATACGGGTGATGGATTATGATCGCCACGGAATCTTAATTCCGATCCCACGCCCCGAAATTACTGACAGAAATCGCGAGGCAATCCCGAGTGTACAATTATTTAATTCCCGACGGCGCGAAGATCAAGCGGAATTACAATGGCGTAGTGCATTACCGATTTCCGCAATCTTACTCGCCGCACTGGGAGTTCCATTAAGCAAAGGCACGCCGCGTGAAGGTCGTTATGGGAAAATATTTACCGCCATTTTACTTTATGTAATTTTTAGCAATTTGTTGAGCGTCGCCCGAAATTGGATGGAGCGTGACATAATCCCAGTCGAATTGGGATTGTGGTGGGTGCATGGATTACTATTATTGATCGTAATTATGATGAATTTACGCGCAAACAATACCCGCATCTAAAATTAATTGCGTAGACATTCACGGCTGACCAAGTAACATATAGAAACTATTACTCCCGGAGCCCGCCCGCCCAAATCCCACATAAAACGGGCCAAGCCAAGTATCCGCGCCAAAAAATAAACTCCCGCCATAACGTATTTTATCGGGCATTGCGTCGATGTCCGCAATGCGATTTGCCAAGGAATCACCGCCCCATACTTGCCCGATTTCCAGACTCGCGCCAAGATACAAACCCCGCCCTAATGGAGGACTCAATGCGGCAATCTGCCGGTAATAAACTAAACCACCATAAAGTAATTCATCGCCGCGAAATTGCTCCGGAGCATAACCTGAAAGATTGAGAAATCCGCCGAGGGAAAATTGATCATAATATGGAATTGAATCTCCAATACTGGTACCGGCGCGCGCAATTCCCAATAGACGATGGGAACCATTACTAAATGCGCGTTGGAATTGCGCAAATAAATGATGATAAGACGGCGGGCGATATACGGCCTCGGAGCTATTCATAATATACATCGGGCGGAAATATTCGAGCGTGAAACGTTGACCGTAATTCGGGACATAACCGCCATCAAGAGTATCGAAAACGAGGCGGGCGCGTACCCCACTTTCTTGGACATTACCTTCCGGAAGAATTAAATTTCCGGTATCTATGGTGAAATTGCGCCGCCGCCAATAACCACCCAGGCGCATCTCGGTATGTGTGCTATTAGTTTTCCCCCAATCAACGCCAATTAATAAATTCCGGACATCATAACGGGCAATGCGTTTATCATTTGCATAGATGTGTAACAGGGAGCTACTCAAATCTAAATAGGGCGCAATAAAATACTCACTGGTCAAACTCAATGGTTGATATAACTCGGTAAAAAAATGCGGTGCGCTACCGACACTTAGAGTGCTATTTACCTCAGCACCACGCGAATTGATCCAGGTACGTCGATAATTAGTTCGTAATCCAAAACGATTATCGCCGTGTAAATCATTTAATAAATCTAATCCAAAGCTTAAATAACCTGGCCCCCAGCTTTTTTCTTCGACCTCGATTAATAAAATATTGCGTTTATCTTCCGAGAGAAGGCGATAATTAATTCGCTCGAAATCTCCGCGCCCATAGAGAACCTGTAAATCTTTTTCTAATTCCGTGCGCATCAACGGTTGTTGCGTGTATTTATTTTCTAATTCGGAAAATATCGCACGATTGACATTATCTAATCCTTGAATCCGCACCGCATCAATAAATTCATCCGGTGGATGAATTTTCCTGCGGGAATTTTCCCATTGAGCATACTCTTCGGGAGAAACACTATAACGCTTGAGCTGTGCAGATAACTTACGAGCAGCAATTTCGCCTTGGGCAATTGCCTCAGCAGAGCGGGAAAAATCAGACGAGCTGATCTCTCCTAATTCGGGGATAATTAATATATCTCGAGATGGGTCTAATTCCGCAATTGATCGTTCGACATTTTGTTCGGTGAGAATTGTCACCATCTGCGCGGTAATGCCAGCAATATTCTCGAGTTGTTCTCGCGGTAAATAACTCGCGCCGAGATTAACGGCGATGACTGCATCGACGCCCATGCGGCGCACAATATCCACCGGCAAATTGCGCACTAAACCACCATCAACAAATAGCCCTTCGGGGAGTTCAAGCGGGGCAAATAAACCCGGCACCGACATACTTGCGCGTAGAGATAATGCTAATGGGCCTCGATCAAATATTTTAATTCGCCCATGCTCTAAATCTGTCGCGACTACCCGTAACCGAATTGGCAAATGGTCATAATCCGCAATACCTTCAGAATTTTTTACCAAATCAGCAAGAAATAATTGAATTTTTTGACCGGCAATTACACCTTTCGGTAGGCGTAATCCACTCTTATTATGTCCGATAGCGAAATCAAAAACGGGTTGATCCGTAGCGCGTTTACGTCGTACCGGCCATTGGGCGCGCGGCGGGTCATCATTAAATAGCGAATTCCAATCTAAGGAAATTACCCGCCGCTCGATTTCATCCACTGAAAGACCGCTTGCATAAGCGCCACTTACCAAAGCGCCCATGCTAGTCCCAGCGATAGCGTGAATTGGGATATGTAAATCCCGCAACGCTTTGAGTACGCCAATATGCGCTGTACCCCGCGCCCCGCCGCCGCTCAAGACTAAACCGATTCGCACCGGATTAGCCATTAACTCAGCGGCGCAAATGATAAAAAATAATCCCCAAATCCAGCATTTCACGGTTATAAGTTTGCGGTGGTTGATTTATCAGAAAAATGCCCGCGCTATTCACAAAGTCTAAGATGAAATAGCGCGGGCAATTATTTTAGGCGCGATAATTAATTGCTAATATCCGCCTTTCGTTTTGGTTTCCGGCAGGCCGGCAATCTTCGGGGCTTGTTTTGCGGGACCTAGAGGGAAAAGTGCATAGATATCTTTTGTATCGAGCTTTTCGCCCCATAAATCCTCCAAGCCTTTAAGTATTTTACGCATATTGGGTTGCTCGCCATTGTGATTAAAATATAAATCACGCAGGTAATTCATTACATCCCAATGGCGCTGGGTTAAGGAAATACTCTCCTTTTCCGCAAGCGCGGCGGCCACTTGTTCATTCCAGTCGTCGCTGTTGACCAAATAGCCATTTTTATCCAAGTCAATCTCTTTATTATCTACTACAATGCTTGCCATAATTGCTCCTAAGTTGGGTTGCAGCAAGAAGATCATAATACACTGACCGGCTAATTATGCCGCCAGAGTTTTGTGTGGAGTAAATATCCCACAGCCTAAAGTTCTCCCCGGGCCGAGGCCGCGTCGTTGAAGTTCTAACGAATCATTCAGAGATAAATCCGCGACCAACAGACTACGCGTTTGGTATTCTCCATCCGGGGTAATTAGCACCTTTTTCTTTCCCGGCAAGAGTTTGTTAAACCGAAGCGCTATTTTCTGCAATTCGGTAGCGGTCCAAGCGAGAAATTCGTTTTCTTCCGAATTATTGTCGATAACCTGACGCGCATAAAGGGCCGGATGGGGGTAGAGCGGGCGTTCGGTTGCCGTGCCGATAACCAGGGGATAACCGGAGATATTGAGATTTTGCCCGGAAAGCGTCGCGCGGGTTTCGGCAATTCGAGTGCGCGGCAAACGCAGAATTAGGCGCGTGCGGCGGGTAAGGTAAATTAATTCGTTATTCCCTTCGGGGCATTGCCATCCATTACCGGAATCGCCGCCGTGAATTAGATGTAATCCCACAAATGGCTCGCTTGTCCACCACGGAAGAATCGCCGCAAGTGCTGTAGATAAATCCCAGGCATGATCTACCGGCAAACTTCGGCAATTAATCTCAAAGGCTAAATCAATTACGTCATCGCGTAACGTGTTTGCCGCTGTAGTTTCTTCCTCGTGCCAAAATAATTGATTCATTTGATTATTGATGTTAATTAAGTAAAGGCGGCCTCTAAACGGTCTTCCCAATTTTCCGGAGTATCGGGAAACGGTGGTTTTACATCCATCCGAAAAAAGCGCTCGCCGCGAAGTGCGTGTTCCCGAATTATCGGGGGCAATTGAGCAAATGAATCCAGCTCATAGTGTTCAATAAGAATTTCACTTAGATATAGCATTGCGTTTTTCTCCCAAAAGTTCGATTAATTTTGAACGTTGTTTTTTACTGATGTGAGATATGTATTTACTCCTCACTAATTAGTATCTTCTAAGGACTAAATTCGACGGAGACAATCCACATAGTTTTTTTCATCTGGAGTATTTCCCTGACGCTGGGCGTTCCATAATACTTCGGCGAGGCACTCCATCATTTGATGTTCTGTCGCATGGGAATTACCACTCCGGTGAACCAATTTAGTGTAGATTTCGCGTACCCCCAACGGATGATTGGTTGAAATTGATTCATGCAATGCAAGGTGCATGGATAAATGTAAAAAGGGATTGGTGCCCCCATTTAAGTTGTGCCAATCACGCTGAAGTTTTTCCGGCGAATCTTCTAAAAGCGCGTGATATTCAGGATGAGAATGTATAATCGTGGCAATTATTTGTTCGAGCGCGGTGAGCGTTTCTCCGATACGTGCCTTACGCCACGCCTCGTACCACACACGCCGTAATTGGTCACGTTCGCTACTGTAAATCATCTCTATTTATTCTGCTGTCGATTCTTTTAACGAATAATGCCGCGCGTTGCATTAGCTAACATTTCGATAAATAGATTAATCTCGGGACATTCCGCACTCATTTCGTGTAATCGAATTAGCGCTTGATCGACCGTAAGGCCAGAGCGATAGAGCACTTTATATGCTTGACGCAAATTGCGGATAGTTTCAGCAGAAAAGCCACGCCGCCGCAGCCCTTCGGTATTTAATCCATGCGGACGGGCATTATGCCCGGAAACTAAAATATAGGGCGGGACATCTTTACTAATTACGCTCCCAAAGGCGGTAAAACAATGTTCGCCTAAAGTGCAGAATTGATGGACTAAAGTAAAACCGCCCAAGATTGCCCAATCACCGACTAGGACATGACCGGCCAGCGATGCCGCATTTGCGAAAATGGTGTGATTGCCGACGTTACAATCATGCGCAATATGGACATACGCCATTATCCAATTATCGTCGCCGATTTTGGTTATTCCGCCACCTTGCACCGTACCACGATTAATTGTGCAATATTCGCGAATCGTATTTCCATTTCCGATATGGAGTTCGGTGGGTTCGCCGTGATATTTTTTATCTTGCGGGTCATCGCCGATAGATGAGAATTGAAAGATTTTATTATCTCGGCCAATTCGCGTCGGTCCGTGAATTACAGTATGCGGCCCGACGGTAGTCCCCGCGCCAATAGTCACATTTGCGCCGATAATAGCGTACGGGCCAACGATCACATTTGACGCGAGCGCCGCTTCAGGGTCAATTACCGCACGCGAATCAATCAAGAGGCCTTTCCTCGTGGCAGGGTCGGTAATACCGGTGGCTCGATTTCTCGTTCGGCGCACATCATTTCCGCGCTCGCGACAATTTTCCCTTCGACTTTCGCTTCGCCGCGAAATTTCCAAACCCCGCGCATGGTGCGCAATACTTCGACCTCGAGGATCATTTGATCGCCGGGTTCGACCGGTTGCTTAAAACGGGCTTTATCGACACCGACAAAATAATATAGAGATTGCTCGGTCGGGCGGGTATCGGTTGATAAGAACGCCAAGATTCCGGTTGCTTGGGCAATTGCCTCGAGAATTAAGACCCCGGGCATTACTGGACGAAAAGGGAAATGGCCTTGGAAAAACGGCTCGTTAATCGTAACATTTTTAATTGCGCGTAGGGATTTTCCGCATTCATAATCCAATACCCGATCAATTAATAGAAATGGATAGCGATGGGGCAGATATTTTAATACCTGGTGAATATCGAGGACGTTCAAAATAGCACCTGTGGTTATTTAATTAAACGATTGGTTAACAGCAATTTATTTTTGCGCCAAAAGATTAGCCAATTGTTGTTCAGCTGTGCGCAGGCGATGGGCAAGTGCGTCGAGTTGATGAAATCGGGCGACATTTCGCCGCCATTGCCGATTGGGTTCCGCCGGGAGATTTGAGGAATACACCCCAGGCTCGGTAATTGGCTGTACGACCATGCTCATTGCGGTGATATGGACATCATCACAGATTTCCAGGTGTCCGGCGATACCAGCGGCGCCGGCGATTGTACAGCGCCGCCCAATTCGGGCGCTTCCGGCGATTCCCACACAGCCCGCAATCGCGGTATGCGCGCCGATTTCGCAATTATGCGCAATTTGGACTTGATTATCGACTCGCACATCTTCTTCGAGGATTGTATTTTCGAGGGCGCCGCGATCCACAGTTGTATTTGCGCCGATTTCACAATCATCACCGATAATAACGCTGCCGATTTGCGGAATCTTATACCATTTCTCGCCATCGCGGGCTAAACCAAATCCATCACTGCCAATTACCGCGCCCGGATGTAGAATTACTCGTGCACCAATTTGTACCTCTGCGCCGAGTGTAACTCGTGCAATTAACCGACTCCCCGCGCCAATTCGACTCCCCGCGCCTATAATACACCCCGGGCCGATAAATACCCCGTTCTCAATTTGTGCTTGATCTTCAATTACCGATAACGGGCCGATCCAGGAATCTTTGTCGATCCGGGCGTAGGGGGATATTACTGCGCTGGGGTGGATACCCCGGGGGTCAGGAGCTGGCGGATTAAAGATTGCGACGGCCTTTGCGAATGCAAGATATGGATTGCTAGTTACTAAAGTCGCAACCGGACAATCCACCGCATTATCGGCGCTGAGGATTACGGCAGCGGCGTGGGTTTGAGTCAAATAACGCCGATAACGCGGATTGGATAAAAAACTTATTTCCGTTGCACCAGCTTGAGATAACGGCGCGACTCGTTCAATTAATATCCCCGGGTCGCCGCGCAATTCCGCACTCAATTGACGCGCCAATTCATTTAATGCTACGGCCATTATTTGAGCGATTTCAGTTTTTCGAGTACTTGATTCGTAACATCTACCCGGTCGCCCGCATAGACCACACCCGAAGTAAGAATTAAATCGAATTTTTCCGCACGGGCAAAGTCACGAATAATATCGGCGACTTGACGATTGAGATTTCCCAGTTCTTCATTGCGGCGGATAGTTAAATCTTCCCGGAACTCATCCGTACTCCGTTTTAATTCTCGGCGCTTTGCTAAAATATCCCGCTCGATTTTATTTCGCTGGGTATCGGTCATCGTCGCGCCATTGCGGTCTAATTGGTCTTCGATTTTTTTTATTTCGCGTTGGGCCGCGACTAATTCTTTTTCCCGGGGCGAAAACTCATCTTGGAATTTTTTCCTGATTGCCGCGAGTTGTGGTGCCTCTTCCTCAATTCGTGGCATATTCACAAACCCGATTCTTACTTCAGCGCCCACCGGCGTAATTAACCATCCCATCATCAATAAACTCGCACCCCAATTTACTCGCCTCATAAATAATCTCCCGTCAAGCTATAAAAATTAGAATAAAGTACCGATAGTGAATTGAAACATCTGACGCTCGTCGCCTTCTTGCGCATTTAGTGCTTTCGCAAGGCTAAAAACCAATGGTCCAATTGGTGACTGCCAATTAGCCGCTACTCCAGTAGTGTAACGCAATTGCCCGGTGTCAAATTTATCATCAATTCCATAAACGTTACCGAAATCAACAAATCCGCTCAAGCGCAATTGTTTATTATCTTTGGCAAAGAACGCCGGAAATAATAGGTCTAGGCCGCCGAGTAGGCGCATATCACCCCCTAAAGGTCGCCCGTCAGAATATTTACCCGGGGCATTGACTTTTGGCCCTAAGGTATTATCGCGGAAACCGCGAACGGAATTAACCCCACCGGCATAAAAACGGTCGAAGAATGGCAACGAGCCCGATTGTTTTCCCCAGGTTGATCCATACGCGACCTCACCGCGCAGCAATAACGTCAAATTCTCCGCGAGCATCAAATACCAATGATGGCGATATTGTAACTTGTAATACTCTAAATCGCTTCCCGGAGTTGTAGTTTCCAAAGAGGCATATTGCCATATCCCTCGATCAGGAAAAATAGCTCGATTGCGCGTATCGTGTGACCAAGAAGCCGTAAATTTGAAATTGGCGAATACACTGCCCTGATCTTGGAGATAATTATGATAAATCTCGGGTGTATTATCTGTTTCGTTAATATCGTAATTATCATAACCGAATCCGAAACGCATCCCATCAAATTCATTAATCGGGACCCCGAAAGAAATTGTTGTTCCATAAGTATCAGCCGTATAGGCCGCAAGATTCGCCTCCGAGGCATCGGTCGAGCGATTATATACGCCAATCGTGCGGCTTATCCCGTCAGATTTCCAATAGGGATTCGTATAAGAAATACTGTACACCCGGCTAATTTGACTATTATTAAAAGCCACGGACATATGATTGCCGGTGCCGAGAAAATTATCCTGATTAATACTCGCGCTTAAAATCATCCCTTGAGTCTGTCCGTATCCAATTCCTGCCATAATACTCCCGGAAGCACGCTCTATTACATTAAAGTTCACATCTATTAAATCCGAAGTACCGGGAACGAGTTGCGTTTGCATGGTCACTTCATCAAAAAAACCCAAACGGTCTAAACGAGTGCGGGAACGCTTGAGTTTTTCCGTATTAACTAATGCCGATTCCATTTGACGCATTTCGCGGCGCAATACCTCGTCTGCTGTTTTAATATTGCCGGAGAAATTAATCCGATTGATATAGACTTGTTTGCCGGGGTCAATAAAAAATGTCAGGTTAATTTGACGGCCATTATTTTCCAGTTCCGGTACCGGATTTACATTTGCAAAGGCGTAACCCTCCTCGCCGAGGCGATCACTAATTGCGGTTACGGCGTCGGTTATTTTCCTCCGTGAGAAAATTTCTCCGGTGCTGAGTTTAATTAATTCCCGTAATTTTTCCTCCGTAACAACTAAATTACCCGCAAGTTTAATTTCCTTAAAAGTATACACCTCGCCTTCGCTCAAATTAATCGTAATGTAGATATTCTGTTTATCCGGGGTCAATGCTACTTGCGTTGAGTCAATCGTAAAATTGAGATAACCACGATCCAAATACCAGGAGCGTAATGTTTCCAAATCAGCGGCTAATTTCGCCTTAGAATATTGGTTATCGCCCGTAACCCAGGAAAACCACCCGCCGGTATCTAATTCCATTTGCTTGCGCAACAATTTATCCGAAAAGACATGATTGCCAATCAAGGCAATACGATGAATCCGGGCCGCCTGTCCCTCGTAAATAGTGATCGTAATCCCGACGCGATTACGTTCTAACGGTGTAACAGTGGTCTGAATTTTTACGCCATATTTTCCACGGGTAAAATATTGTCGTTGCAATTCTTGCTCAACCCGCGAAAGTAATAATCGGTCAAAAACGCGGCCATCGGCTAGACCAGTTTCTTTAAGCGCGGTTTTAAGTTTTTCAGTCTCGATTTCTCGATTACCGGAAAATTGCACACTCGCAATTGCCGGACGCTCGACAACCGCCACAATTAATAAATCTTGGTCGCGCTCGAGACGCACATCCTGAAAAAATCCAGTCTTGAAAAGTGCCCGAATTGCCGCCCTGGATATAAGATCATCCATGCGATCTCCAGCCTTAACTGGGAGATAATTAAATACCGTGCCTGCAGAAATTCGTTGCAGACCTTCAATCCGAATATCGCGAATTACAAACGGGTCGATTTCGGCGTGAGCCGCGCACATTATCAGGAATATCACCCATCTAATGCGCGTGAGAATCGTCCTTAACGAATGCCAATTCATGTCTTTAAGAACCGAAAATTGGGCCAAAAATTCGATTGAGGTCATTAAATAATGCCAAGCTCATCAGTCCAAAAAGAATTGCCATGCCTAATTGTTGACCCCATTTTATTACCCGTTCGGGAAGCGGCGCGCCGATTGCTATTTCAATCAGGTAATGAAAAATATGGCCACCATCTAAAAGTGGAATAGGAAGCAAATTAAGAATCCCCAGGCTCAAACTTACTAAGGCCAAAAATGCCAAGAAAGGAGATAAACCGATAGCGGCGGATTTTCCGGCGAGTTGTGCAATACTCAGCGGCCCAGAGATATTATCCATTGACGCAGTGCCACCCACCATTTTACTTAACATTCGTAATGTGAGAATAGTCATTTCCCAGGATTTATTCAACGCGGCAATTAAAGCCGTACCGGGAGGATAACGCAATTGCGCATAGACGCGATCCTGATATCCTTCGGGGAGACGCACCGTCGCGCCGATATAACCGATTTGTTGATTAGTACCCGAACTTTTTGGCGTGATGATCAGGTTTTCTTGAATACCAGCACGCTCTACGACAATATGAATGTCCTGCCCAGGACGCGCGCGAATATATTTGACCCATTGCTCCCAAGAGGAAATAGGTTGACCGTCAGCACCAATTATTTTATCACCTGGTTTAATCCCGGCGTTAAATGCTGGAGCGTTTAATTCGACGCTTTCGATAATTGGCGCAACAGTTGGATAACCTAAACGTAGCCCCAGTCTTGCTAAAATCGCTCCGGGTTTGTCGAGATTTACTCCGCTCAAATTCAGAATACGGACATGTTTAATTCCTGTTGGGTCAATAGTTTCGATCCGAATTAAATCCCGGTCAGCAGTTGCCTCTTGGATTAAGGCCAGCGTTACGCCATCCCAGGTTGGAGTAGGGCGATTTTCCACGAAGGTAATTTCTTCACCGGATTGAAAACCCGCCATAGCGGCCGGAGTTTCCGAATCAATTCCACCCAATAACGGACGCATTCCGGTGACGCCGATCATAAACATCAGCCAATAAGCAAATATCGCAAAGAGCAAATTAGCGAGTGGGCCAGCAATAACAATTGCGATGCGGCGGATCGGACTTTGACGATTAAATGCCCGCGGTAATTCATCAGGACAAACGGGCGCCTCGTTTTCATCCAACATATTGACGTATCCGCCGAGCGGAATTAATCCAATAGCATATTCTGTTTGGTCAATACCAGTGCGGCGTGACCATATCGGTTTTCCAAAACCGACAGAAAAACGTAATACTTTAACGCCTAAACTTCGGGCAATTCCAAAATGTCCGAATTCATGAATTGTTACCAAAATACCAAGGGTGACGAGAAACGCGCCAATTGAAATCAATAATTCACTCACGTTGAAACTCCTAAATGTTGTGCGAACTCACGTGCTGCAATATCCGCAGCGAAGATGGCGTCGAGATTATCGGCACCTTGGGCCGGAATTGCCGCTAAAGTCGCCTCGATTATTTGGTGAATGTCCGTAAAACGGATACGCCGATTAAGAAAATTCTGCACAGCGATTTCATTTGCGGCATTGAGAATTGCCGACGCAGTGCCCCCGCAATTTAACGCCTGATAGGCTAAATCTACACAAGGAAAACGGACACGATCCACCGGCTCAAAAGAAAGCGTCCTATTAATACAAAAGTCGAGGCTGGAAACTCCGGATGCGATACGCTCCGGCCACGATAATGCGTAGGAAATTGGCGTGCGCATATCAGGATTACCGAGTTGCGCAAGAACCGAGCGGTCTTCGTATTCAACTAATGAATGGACAATACTTTGGGGATGAATCAAGACTTCGATTCTCTCCGAAGGAAGGTCAAATAACCAATGTGCCTCGATGACCTCTAAACCTTTATTCATCATTGTTGCCGAATCAATCGAAATTTTTTTTCCCATAATCCAAGTTGGATGAGCAAGTGCTTGTTCCGGGGTTACAGATTCTAATTGAGAAATGGGTAAGGTGCGAAATGGCCCACCCGATGCAGTCAATAAAATGCGACGCACAAAACGGGTATTATCGTAATTCAAACACTGAAAGATTGCATTGTGTTCGCTGTCGACCGGCACAATTTGAGAATTACAATTACGTGCCGTATCAATAAATAATTTTCCGGCCATTACCAAAGATTCTTTATTTGCAAGTAAAACTCTTTTTCCGGCACGCACCGCTGCAAAAGTTGAATTTAATCCCGCCGCACCGACAATTGCCGCCATTACTTGATTCACTTCCGGTAGCGTCACGACCGTATTTAATCCGCTTTCTCCGGCCAAAACGATTAATTCGGGTAATTCAATCCGTGCGCGGGTAGAAAATCTCTCAGCGGCAATTAAATCGGTAAGTACTGCATATTTAGGACGAAACGCAAGACATTGCTGAAATAAACGCTCTTCGGAATTGTGCGCCGTGAGTGCTATCACCTGAAAACGATTTGGATGACGCGATATAACATCAAGAGTATTTATACCGATGGACCCGGTCGCACCGAGGATCGTAATTCCTTGCCGGGGAGATGTCATTAATTTAATTTCCAAGGAAAAATAGACCAATAGCAAATATTGGTGCCGCTGCAGTTAGGCTATCAATTCGATCGAGGACACCACCGTGTCCGGGTAATAATACCCCGCTATCTTTTACGCCGTGAGTACGTTTAATTACGCTTTCGAGCAAATCGCCTAATACCGAGGCGAAAAGTGTAACTACGCATAAGATGATAAACGCGATCCATTGAGATTGAATAATATTTAGTTGCCATATTCCTAAAACTGCAATTCCTAAGGTAGCAACAAACGCCCCGAAT
>Ga0114939_10002724_pt1 | contig 12836 bp, 17 predicted proteins | sample AshMeaCrysSpring_FD_87196 | JGI IMG/M metagenome (GOLD analysis project Ga0114939, IMG submission 87196) | Groundwater microbial communities from Big Spring, Nevada to study Microbial Dark Matter (Phase II) - Ash Meadows Crystal Spring | ecosystem: Environmental > Aquatic > Deep subsurface >... | reverse complement strand
CGACGGGGTGCTGCCCGACGGCAGCCCCGACGTGGGGCTGCTGTTCGCGGCCTACGCGGCCGACATCGGCGCCCAGTTCGTGCCGATCCAGCAGCGGCTGGCCGAGCAGGACCTGCTCAACACGTGGACGACCCCGGTCGGCTCGGCCGTGTTCGCCCTTCCCCCGGGGACGCAGCCCGGCGGCTGGATCGGCGAGCCTCTGCTCGGCTGATCCCGGGAACGGGCATCATCGGTGCCGACCGAGTGGATCAACCCGAAGGACAACCATGAGCACTCCCACCCCCGTCGCCCGCCCCGGCAGCGTCACCGTCGTGATGGTCCTGACCTGGGTCGCCGCGATCCTGTCGATCCTCGGCGGCGTCCTGTTCCTGCTCGCCGGCGACGAGGCGCTCGAGCAGGCCGGGGTGGCCGCGTCGACCGCCACGACCTACGCCTGGGTCGAGATCGGCTGGGGGGTCGTCGCCGCCCTCGTCGCGATCGGTCTGGGCAACGGAAACAACTTCTCCCGGCTGCTGGTCACCGTGCTGATGGTGCTGCGCATCGCCGCGGCGGTGTGGGCCGCCATCGCCCTGTCCGGGACCACCGGCTTCTGGGCGATCGCGCTGGCCGCCGGCTTCGCCGTGCTGGTGCTCGCGCTGCTCTGGAACAACCGCGCCAACATGTTCTTCGCCACGAACTGACCGCTCCGGCGGCCGCCGGAGCCGCGGCCGCCTCAGGTGCTGAGCCAGGCCACCGCGTGCGGCAGGCGCGACATCGGGAAGGCCCGCACCGAGCCACGCACGTACAGCGACGCCAGCGGGGCCATCCGGCGCAGCCTGCCGTCGTCGGTGACGACGCCGAGCCGCCGCCACTGCGGCAGCTGCAGCACCCCGTCGGCGGCGGTGCCCCAGTCCCCCCCGCGCTCGTAGGCGAAGTCACGCTCGAGGATCACCAACGCGCGCAGGTGCTCGACGGCGGCGGCGAAGTCCTGGAACGCCGGCCGCACCACCCGCGCGTACTCGTCGGCGGTGACCAGGCCCGACGCCCGCAGCGCGAAGACGCCGTCGGTGACGTCCTCGACGACCTCGATCACCCCGGGCACCCCTTCTCGAGGCACCGACCACGTCGCCCGGACGGCTGCGCGGGTCGGCGGCAGGCCCTAGGGTCGCACGCGAGCCGTCGGGACGTCCAACGGCACGGCGAAGGAGGGTGCCGCCATGAGCGACCTGGACGACGCGTTCGGGCAGGCCAGCGAGGCCGCCACGAAGCTGCCGAGCGACCCCGGCAACGAGGCGAAGCTCTCGCTCTACGCGCTGTTCAAGCAGGCGACCGTCGGTGACGTCAGCGGCAAGAAGCCGAGCCGGTTCGACCTGGTGGGGCGGGCGAAGTACGAGGCCTGGGAGAAGCTGGCCGGCACCAGCAGCGACGACGCCAAGCAGCGCTACGTCGACCTCGTCCGCAGTCTCGGCGGCTGACCTCGGGCGACCGCGTCCGCTGGCCCCGTCTGCTGCCGGGCGAGGACGATGAGCGAGGTGACGTCGTTCCACATGAGCCCAGAGGAGTTCCGGCGGCACGGCCACCGGCTCGTCGACTGGGTCGCTGCCTACTGGGAGTCCCTGGAGTCCCGGCCCGTGCTGCCGTCGGTGCAGCCGGGCGAGGTGACCGACCGGCTGCCGGCGACGGCGCCGGAGCGGCCCGAGCCGTTCGACGCCGTCCTGGACGACCTCGACCGGGTGCTGGCGGGTGCGCTCACCCACTGGCAGGCCCCCGGATGGTTCGCCTACTTCCCGGCGAACGCTTCCTTCCCGTCGATCCTGGGCGAGCTCGCCGCGGCCGGGTTGGCCCAGCAGGGCATGCTGTGGTCCACCAGCCCCGCGGCCACCGAGGTCGAGGAGCGGGTGCTCGACTGGCTGGTCGACCTGCTGGGGCTGCCGGCGGGCTGGCGCAGCGACGGTCCCGGCGGCGGGGTCATCCAGATGAGTGCGTCGGACTCCACCCACACCGCCCTCGTCGTCGCCCGGCTGCGGGCCCAGCGGCGAGCCCCGATCGACCGGCTCGTCGCCTACACCTCGACGCAGGCCCACTCCTCGGTCGAGAAGGGTGCCCGGGTGGCCGGCTACCAGCACCTGCGGCTCGTGCCGGTCGACGATGCCTACGCCCTCGACGTCGCGGCGCTGCACGCCCTCGTCGAGGCCGACGTCGCGGCCGGTCTCACCCCCGCCGTGGTCGTCTCGACGGTCGGCACCACCGGCACAACCGCGGTGGACCCGCTGCGCGAGGTCGCCGCCGTCACCGGCGAAGCCGGCGCCTGGCACCACGTCGACGCCGCCTACGCCGGCACGGCGATGGTCTGCCCGGAGCTCCGGCACCTGCAGGACGGCGTGGACCTCGTCGACTCCTACACCACCAACCCGCACAAGTGGCTGTTCACCAACTTCGACTGCAGCGCGTTCTGGGTCCGCGACCGGGCCCCACTGCTCGAGGCCCTCTCGATCACGCCCCCCTACCTGCGCAACCGGGCCAGCGAGTCCGGCGCCGTGACCGACTACCGCGACTGGCACGTGCCGCTGGGCCGCCGGTTCCGCGCGCTCAAGCTCTGGTTCGTGCTGCGCGCCTACGGTGCGCAGGGGTTGCGCCACCACATCCGCGAGCACGTCGGGCTGGCCCACGACCTCGCCTCGTGGCTGGCGGCCGACCCCCGGTTCGTGCTGGTCGCACCCACCCCGCTGGCGCTGGTGTCGTTCCGGCACGTCGACGGAGCCGCCGCCACGACCGCACTGGCCGAGGCGGTCAACGCGTCGGGCCACAGCGTCGTCACGCCCTCGGTGCTCGACGGCGAGCCCTTCGTGCGCGTGTCAGTCGGGGCCACCCTCACCCGCGCCGAGCACGTCGAGCGGCTGCGCGCGCTGCTCGACGCGCTGGCCTGATGCCGGCGCCGCGGGCGGACGGGCGAACCCCTGGACGCCTCTCAGCCCGGTCCGCAGGCCTGGTCGAGGTAGGCGCGCAGAGCCGATCGCACCGCGGGCGTCGTCGCGACCTGCACCCACTGCTCGTCCGCCGCGTCCAGGCGCAGCCACACCCCGATCTCGTAGGGCTTCTTCGCCTCGCCGAGGACGTGACCCGAGCACCGGGTGGAACGGACGAGCACGGGTAGCTCCAGCCGTGCCTGGCCGGGCGGCAGGGTGGCCGGCAGGGTCCCCAGCGGGGCGGTGAGCCCGTAGAGCACGCTGCCGCCGACAGCGGTAGCCGTCACCGCCGACGCGTCCCCGCCGGCTCCGGTGCGCTCGAGCACGACGGTGCCCGGCAGCACCAGGCCGGCCGCGTCGGTGCCTGGCTCCCCCACGGTGATCGTGGCGGAGAGGACGGCGGCCACGCGCTGGGCGGTGCACGACTCGTCGTGGATGCGTGCCAGCACGGCGCGCGACTCCTCGGTAGCGCCGAGCGGGAGGCGCACCAGCCGCTGGCTGCCGTCGTGCACCAGGGTGAGCACGGCGGTGACGTCGGAGGCCTCGGCGCCCGGCTCGCAGACCGCCGCGCCGTGCCGCACCGGTAGGTCGACCCGGCCGTCGGGCCGCAGGACGGTGTCGCGCGGGGTCGGCGGCCCGTTCGCGAGCACCGGCGAATCCAGGGCCACCGCACGCACCTGGACGGGCCGATCACCGGAGTTGGTCACCTTCACCTGGAAGCGACCGCCGACCGCCTCGTCCTCCCGCAGCCGGAACGCGACCGCCGACAACGTCGGCACCGAGGTCTGGGTGGGCGCCGGGCTGGAGGCTGCGCCGCCCGTGGTGTCCCCGCAGGCCGTGCCGACCAGGGCCACCGCCCCGACCGCCAGAACGGCAGCGCGCCGACGGGCAGGGCGAGGCAGCGTCTCAGCCGTCGTGCTCGTGGGCGGCCTCGGCCCTGGTGAGGGCCACGAACCCGGCTTCGTGCTCGGGAGGCGCGTACACGGTCAGCACCGTCGCAGGAATGTCGCCGCGGTTGACCACGTTGTGGCGCACCCCGGCGGGCACGAGCACCACCGTGCCCGGGTGCGCATCGTGCGTCACATCACCCAGCAGCACCTCGACCGGCCAGCCGGCCACCACCAGGAACAGCTGGTCGGTGTCGTCGTGCACCTCGGCGCCGATCTCCTCGTGCGGCTGCAGCGTCATCGCCACCAGCTGGCTGTGCGCGCCGGTCGCCAGCACCCGCCGGAACGCCGGCTGCATGCTCAGCACCGCCTCCTGGGTGGTCAGGTACTCGGCCATCGTTGCTCCCTTCGACGTGCTCCACCGTGGACGGTCGCCGCCGTCCGCGGCAGGTCCGAAGGTCACCGACCGAGGACGGCGGCCCGCCAGCGCTCCCGGGTGCGCTCCCACCGGGAGGGGCCGCGCGGCGGGGGGGCCGGCTCCCCACCGGGCAACGGGGGCACCTCGACCGCGATCTCCTCCCCGAGCGCGTAGCCGCCCAGCAGGTGCAGCCCGTCGCCGCTCCAGAAGCTGCCGGGGTCGTAGGCGTTCTCGGGCATCTCGGGGGGCAGCAGCCCCATCTCCTCGTAGGTCGTCGCCACCAGCTCCGCGCAGTAGACCGTCTCCAGGGACGCCTGCCGGCGGGCCTTCCCGCGCACCCATCGCGACGCCAGGGCGGTGGTGCTGGGGAACGGCGTGCCGTCCATCCGGGCGACGGTGCGCAGCAGCGCGTCCTCCATCGACCGAGTGACCTCGGGCCGGATCTGACGCAGCCAGCCCTGCTGGCCGTAGCGGTCGTGCCACTGCCGCGCCGCGTCGTGCAGGAAGTGCAGCTGGACGCCGCGGTGGTGCTTGCCCGCCCAGACGTCGAGCAGGCCCTTGCCCATCTCGGCGTGCCAGATGAGCGGCGGGAGGTCGTCGAGCACCACCGCCATGCCCACGTGGTTGACCGGTGCGTTGGTCGCGAACCTGATCGCCCGGTCGGCCGCGCTCGACCCCCGGAACAGCCACAGATCCCCCGTGCTGCTCAGGCGGACGGCCTCGGCGAGGGGGAGCGACGAGACGGCCATGGACGCCTACCGTAGGGGGCGTGCAGTGGTGGAAGTGGGTCGGTCTGGCCGGGCTCGCCGGGGTGGCGGCCACCGGTGCGGTCGTCGCCCGCAACGAGCGACAGCGACGCGCCTACACCTCCGATGAGGTGCGCAGCCGCCTGCACGAGCGCCTCGCGGCCAGCACGCCGCCCCCCGCGGACACCCGCTCGCACCGCGCGGTGCCAGAAGGCCGCTAGCCGCGTCCTGGCCCCGCGCGGGCCGACGAGGCCACCGCGGGTCTGAGAGGCTGGGGTCGTGGACTGGCTGCTCGACCCGTTCGCGCTGGGGTTCCAGCAGCGGGCGCTGCTCGGCGGCGCGATCGCGGGCGTCATGTGCTCGGTCGTGGGCACCTGGCTCGTGCTGCGTGGCATGAGCTTCTTCGGCGACGCCTTCGTGCACGGCATCATCCCGGGCATCGCCGCTGCGGTGGTGCTCGACGCCTCGCCCGTGCTCGGAGCCGCCATGGCGGCGCTGGTCATGGTCGCCGGCATCGCGGTCGTGCACCGACAGACGTCGCTGCGCGAGGACACCGGCATCGGCCTGCTGTTCGTCGGCATGCTCGCTCTCGGGGTCGTGATCATCTCGACCACGGACGCCTACGCCGGCAGCCTCACCTCGATCCTGTTCGGGGACGCGCTCGGCGTGACCGTGCCGGACCTGGTGGTGCAGGCGGTTCTCGCCGTCGTCGTCGTGACGCTGGCCCTGCTGCTGTACCGGCCGCTGCTGGCGCTGGCCTTCGACCGGACCAAGGCCGAGGCGCTCGGCATGCGCCCCGGTCGCACCCACGCCCTGCTGCTCCTGCTCATCGCCACCGCGGTGATCGGCAGCTACCAGGCGGTCGGCACCCTGCTCGTCTTCGGCCTGCTCGTGGGTCCGCCCGCCACCGCGGCGCTGCTGGCCCGCACCGTGCCGACGATGATGGGCATCAGCGTCGTGGTGTCGCTGCTGTCGGTGGGGCTCGGGTTGCTGCTCAGCTACCACCTCGGGACGGCCGGGTCGGCCACCATGGCCCTCGTGCCGGTCGTGCTGTTCTTCCTCGTGCTGGCCCTCACCCGGCTCAGGGCTCACGGCCACCGAGCAGCGCTCGCGAACCGGACGGCCGACGCGAACGGGACGGCCGCCACGAACGGGACGGCCGCCACGAACGGGACGGGCCCGGGCAGCGGGACCGCCTCGCCCGCCCGCGACCCTGCGGCTGAGCCCGCCCCCGGCAGCCCGACATGACCGCCACCGTCGTGCGGGCCGAGGGCGTCGTGCTCGGCTACGGAGGTCACGTGGCCGTGCAGGCGTCCACCTTCACCATCCCGGCTCGGGCCGTGACGGCCGTCATCGGCCCCAACGGGTCGGGCAAGTCGACCCTGCTGCACGCAATCGCCGGCCTGGTCGCCCCGACCTCGGGAACCTTGCAGGTGCTGGGCCGTTCCCCGCACGGCGCCCAGCCGCGGATCTCCTACGTGCTGCAGTCGGTGTCGGTACCGGTGGGCACCCCGATCACCGTGGGCGAGGCGGTCGGCATGGGCCGCTACCCGGGGCTCGGGGTGTTCGGGCGTCGGACCGCCGAGGACCGGCGCCGGGTGGACGACGCGATGGCCCGGCTCGAGGTGGCGGGCCTGCGCAGGCGGCATCTCACCGAGCTGTCGGGCGGCCAGCGCCAGCGCGTGTACGTGGCGCAAGGCATCGCTCAGGACCACGAGCTGATGCTCCTGGACGAACCGCTCACCGGCCTCGACCTGGTGTCGGCTCGCACCATCGACCGGATCATCCACGCCGAACGGGACGGCGGCTGCTCGGTCGTGCTCACCACGCACGACCTCGAGGAGGCGCTGGCCGCCGACCACGTCCTGCTGATGAGCGGACGGGTCGTGGCGGCCGGGCCGCCGCGGCAGGTGCTGACCAGAAAGAACCTCGAGGACGCCTACGGCCTCGGCGCGCTGCACGAGCACGACCACGCCGTGGCGACCGGCGAGGGATTCCTCGACGACCCGGCCGATGCCCACCGCACCGACGGGCACGGGCCACGCTGAGCAGGCACTAGCCTGCCTGAGGTCCCGGCGCGGTGCCGCGGACGACCGGGAGGGCTCATGGACGTCAGGCCACGTGACCTGCTGCACGCCCTGGCCGTGGCCGCCGCCATCGGCATCCCGGTGTCCCTGGCCGCCCTGGCGTTCCTCGCCGCGAGCCACCAGATCGGCCACTGGCTGTGGTCGGACATCCCCGCCGCCGCCGGCTTCGACGCCGGCGACTGGTGGTGGGTGCTGCTCGTGCCGACTGTCGGCGGGCTGCTGGCGGGCCTCGCGGTGCGGCGGCTGCCAGGCAACGGCGGGCACGAGCCGCTGCACGGCTTCAGCGCCGACCCGGTTGTGCCTGCCGCCATCCCCGGTGTCGTGCTCGCCGCCCTGGCGACCCTGCCCTTCGGCGCGGTGCTCGGGCCCGAGGCACCGCTGATCGCCGTCGGCAGTGCCCTCGGCCTCTGGTTCGCCCGGGTGTTCCGCCTCACCGGCAGGCTCGCTCCGCTCGCCAGCGCTGCCGGGCTCTTCGCGTCCATCTCAGCGCTGTTCGGCAACCCGTTGCTGGCCGCCTTCCTCATCCTCGAGGTGGTGGGCTTCGCCGGTGTGGGCGCGCCTCTCGCCGCGGTCGTGCTGCCCGGCATGCTGTCGGCGGCGCTGGGCTACCTCGTGTTCACCGGTGTCGGGGACTGGAGCGGCATCACCACCACGACGTTCGAGCCCCTCGACCTGCCCGCCTACGACACGGCCCGGGTCGGCGAGCTGCTCGGCGCAGTCGTCGTGGGCGTCGTGCTGGCGTTGGTGGTGCACGCTGTGCGTGTCCTGGCCCGCAGGGTCTACCCCCTCGTGCACAGCCGGCCCGCCTGGGGTGCCCCGGCCGCGGGCCTGGTCGTCGGCGCCTGTGCCGTCCTGTTCGGCCTGCTCACCGGCGAGTCACCCGGCCTGCTGCTGTTCTCGGGCGAAACCGACACCGGCACGGTCGTCGAGCAGGCCGCCACCTGGGGGACGGCGACCCTGCTGCTGCTCGTGCTGCTCAAGAGCATCGCCTACGCGGTGTCGCTGGGCAGCCTGTTCCGCGGCGGCCCGGTCTTCCCGGCGCTCTTCCTCGGGGTCGTGGCCGGCTCACTGCTGGCCACCCTGGCGCCCGGCAGCCAGACCGCGGCGATCGTCGGCGGCATGGCCGCCGCGACCTCGGCCATGCTGCGCCTGCCGCTGTCGGCGGCACTGCTGGCGGTGTTCCTCGGCGGGAGCACCGCCATCGCCGCCACCTCGGTGGCCCTCATCGCCTCGGTGGTCGCGTTCCTCGTCACCATGGCCGTGGACCGGCGCGAGGCCGCCGGCCAAGCCGCCGACGCCGCGCCGCAGGCCGCGGCACCGAGCCCGTGACCGCACCTGGCCCCGACGAGCTCGCCCTCAACCGCGCGATCTGGACGGCGATCAACGCCTCGTTCACCGACGCGGACGCTGCTGCCCGCTGGGCCGCCGACGAGATCACCTGGGGCCTGTTCGCTGTCCCCGAGCGCACCCTTCGCGCCCTCGGCGACCCCGAGCGGCTGCCAGGCCTGGACGTGGTCGAGCTCGGCTGCGGCACCGCCTACCTGTCGGCGTGGCTGGGCCGACGCGGGGCCCGTCCGGTCGCGGTCGACCTCACCCCCGCCCAGCTCGCCACGGCCCGTCGCTGCCAGCAGGCGACCGGCCCGGCGTTCCCGCTCGTGCAGGCCGACGCCGCCGCCGTGCCGCTGGCCGACGGCTGCGCCGACCTGGTGCTCAGCGAGCACGGCGCCAGCGTGTGGTGCGACCCCCAGCGTTGGCTGGCCGAGGCCGCGCGGCTGCTGCGTCCCGGCGGTCGACTGGCCTTCCTCACCACCAGCGTGCTGGCCGGGCTCACGGTTCCCGAGGACGAGGGGTTCGCGCAGGACCGGCTGCTGCGGCCCCAGCGCGGGCCGTCCCGGGTGCAGTGGCCGACCGGGGGCGTGGAGTACCACCCGAGCCACGGCGAGTGGGTGCGGCTGCTGCGGGACCACGGGTTCACGGTGGAGGCGCTGCACGAGCTGTACGCGCCCGAGGACGCGCGAACGCCGGAGTACTACGTGATCGCGACGGCGCAGTGGGCCAAGCGCTGGCCGGTGGAGGACCTCTGGGTGGCCACGCGCAGCCTCACGACGGCGTGAGTGCGGCCTGGTCGTCGGGCTCGCTCCCGATCGGCTCACTCTCGGGGGGTCGCGGAGCGAACAACACGGCGAGGGCGAAGGCCGCGTAGAGCAGCAGCACGATCCCGATCTGGCCCCAGCTGCGCCCCGGGATCACCGCCAGCAGCAGCAGCGCGACGACCGCTCCGGCGACCAGGAAGGCCGTCCGGTGCCGCGCCGCCAGGCTGGGTGCCTGCCCGGCCATCGACCGGCTCGCCTGCGCCGCGCGCGAGTCACCGGTGATGAACAGCAGCAGCGCGGCGAGCACCCCGACCACGACGACCACCACGATGCCGGTCCGCAACGACGAGAACACGATCTCGAAGCTGTCGCTGACCGCGCCGCTCAGGCCCTGCTCGGCCACCGACGAGACCACGCTGCTCTTCAGCGGCTGGACGGCCAGCGAGGCCAGCAGCATCGCCAGAGCCGTGCCCACCAGGATGCCCAGGAGGGTGCGTAGCCGCCGGATCGAGACGGCAACCGCCAACCCGATGAGGGCCAGCGCCGCGATCGGCGCGAGGATCGCCGACCAGCGGGCGATCTGGTAGACCTGCTGCGCGGCCGCCAGGTTCTGCGACTCGAACAGAGTGACCTGGCCGAAGTCCGCCGGGAGGTCGACCCCGAGCCGGTCCTCCAGGGCGGCCACCGCCGCGTCGACGTTCTCGGGCGTCACCTGGGGCGCGGGGATGTCGCGGTCGAGAACACCGGACAGGAAGTCCGAGCCCTGGGTGATGACCTCGTTGACCACGGGCGTGAGGTCGAGCACCACGGTCCCGCCCTCGTTGCTGATCACCTCAGTGTCCTGGCCGGACAGGATGCCGATGGTCACCTGGTGGCCCGCAGCGAGCCCGACCTCGAAGGCCTGCTGCACCTGCGGCGTCTGCGCCAGCGTCGTCACTCCCTGCGCCAGCAGGTTCGTGGCGGCCGCCGTGATGGGCCCGGCCGCGACCGACAGCTCCGGCGGCAGCTGCTCGGCCAGCACGTCCTGCAGGCCGATGGCCTCGACGAGCTCGGTTGCCGCGGTGGTCCCGATCGCCTCGGCGACCGCAGGTTCCTCGATCACCGCTCCCACCCGCTGGACGAACAGGTCGGTGTTGTTCAGCGTCCGAAACGTCCACACCGTGAGCAGCGCCAAGGTCGTGGCGATGACGGCGAGCACCGCGAGCACCCAGGACGTGATCTGGCGGCGCCGGCGGCGTTTTGCCGCCGTCTCCGCCGACACCTGGGCGCGCAGGGTCTCGACCTCGGCCCGCAGCTCGTCCACCTCGGCCGGCTCGGACATGCGACCTCCTGACGCTCGGTGCTCAGCCGAGCAGCTTGGCCTTCTGGGCTTGGAACTCGGCCTCGGTCAGCACCCCGGCGTCACGCAGCTCGCCGAGCTGCTTGAGCTGGTCGAGCACCGACTCCATCCCGACCGCGGCCGGCGCGGGCGGCTCGGGGGCCGCGTACTGCTGGGGCGGCGGCGCGTACTGCTGCGCCTGCTGCTGCTGCTCGTAGTCCTGCTGGGACCACTTCTGGGCCTGCCGCCGCGACACGCGGTTGGACACCGCCGTCGCCGTGCCGGCCACCACTGCCGTGCGGGCCACCCCGCGGATGAGTCCTGGCATCGTGCTCGCCTCCTGCTCTGGTCTCGTCGTGTCCCGTTCAGGCCTGCTCGGCGGCCTCGAGCTCGTCCAGCACCGCCAGCACCGCCTGGACCGGGATCCGTTCGCTGGCCACCAGCTGTCCGCCGGCCTCGCGCAGGGCCGTCGCGAAGGGCGCGGCCCAGGTGTTCTCGTACAGCAAGATCCCGGCGACCCGGCCGGGAAGGACCGCCTCGGCGGCCGCCAGCACGTCCTCGTCGTCGAGCAGGCCCGACGACACCCCGTCGTAGGCGCTCATGTCCACGTCCCCGGCCACCGCAAGGTCGGCCGGCTCCAGGCGGGTCACGGTGCCGTCCTCGGCCTTGCGGAACAGCACCAGGTCGTACACCGTCACCAGACGGCGTTGCACCAGGTCCTCCAGCAGCGGGAACGCCTTGCCGGTGAACTTGTCGCCCGGGAACTCGACCACCAAGTAGTCGATAGGACCGAGGCCCTCGATCTCGTCACTCATCCAGCCCTCCTGGGCACCTCGTGCGGCCACCGGCCGCGGTCCTCGCTGCTGACCCTACGTTGCGTGGCACTGGCTGCGACGCCTCCCTCGTCTCGTCCGGTCGTCGCCGGTGTGCGGTCAGGACGCGTCCACCAACCCGGTGGACGCGCAGGCAGGCGCCTGCTCGAAAGCGGCCCTGACGGCTTGGCCACCGGCGTCCGCCACCTGCTCGACGTCCTCGGCGAAGGCGGACAGGCCAGCCTGAACGGCGACAAAGGCGGTTGTCACCTCGGCGACACCGGACACCAGATCAGCCGCCCCCGCACTCTCGGAGAGGGACTGCACGCTCGTGGCCAGCTCGTCCACCGCCACCTGCAGATCTTCCCGGCTTCCCTCCAGGTCGTCTCTCGCGGCGAGCAGGTCCGGGTCGTCGGGCCCGGCAGGCACGGCAGCCAGGGCCTCGGCCAGGGCTGTCGTGTCGTCGGTCACCGCCTGCACCTGATCGACCAGCTGGTCCCGCAGCTGCGTGAGCGCGTCCCCTTCCCCGGTGATGTCGACCTGCAGGCTGGTGCCGAGGGCGTCGACGGACGAGCGCAGGTCGTCGGCGGCGACGCACACGCTGTCGGCCCAGGCAACAGCGTCACCGGCGGAGTCGGTAGCTGCCTCGCCGGCTGGCGGCGTGGTCGTCTCGGGCGCCCCGGTGTCGTCCCCGCCGCAGCCGGCGGCCACCACCGCCAGTGCGGCCAGGCAGGTCAGGCCCGCCCGGACTCGGTTCTTCATCTGCCTGCCCACCTTGTCTCGAGCTCGCGTTCGGGGAGCCTACGGGTCGAGGTCGGCCGCGGCAGCGGGTTCAGCCGCGACGGCACCACAAGCCCGGTCAGAAGCGGCGGTCCCGCCGTTCGCGGCGGTCGTCCCGACGGTCCTCGCGCCGGTCGTGGCGGCGGTCGACGCCGTGGGCGACGACCGCCGCCGTCCCCACGACGGCGGCCGTCCGGGCGACGGGGGCACCGACGACGCCGCGCCTGGCGGCGCGGGCAGGCCTCAGCGGCATGGTTGCGTCCTCTCTTCTCAGTCGGTCTGGTCGGAGGCCTCGGCGGCCATCTCGGCCTCGATCGAGGCCAGCAGGGCCTGAATGGGGATGCGGCCGGTGGCGACGAGCTGACCGCCGGCCCGCCGGGCGGCGGAGGCGAACGGCCCCGCCCACAGGTTCTCCCACACCAGGACACCCGCGATCGTGCCCGGCTCCATGGCGGCCGCCAGGTGGGCGACGTCCTCGGCGGCGAGGATCTCGGCGACCTGCGACTCCAGGAAGGTGAGGTCGTCGACGTTGTCGAGGTCGTCGATCTCGAAGCCCTCGATGGACCCGTCCTCGGCTTTCTCGATCATCACCAGGTCGAGCACCCGGATGATGCCAGCCTCCTGCAGGCGCGCGAGCTCGGCAGCCATCTCACCGGTGAAGGCGGAACGGTCGGGCGGGAACTCCAGCACCAGGTAGTCCACCGGTCCCATCTCGTCCAGGGCGGGCTCGGTCATGAGGTTCTCCTTCGT
>Ga0114939_10002723_pt1 | contig 12837 bp, 8 predicted proteins | sample AshMeaCrysSpring_FD_87196 | JGI IMG/M metagenome (GOLD analysis project Ga0114939, IMG submission 87196) | Groundwater microbial communities from Big Spring, Nevada to study Microbial Dark Matter (Phase II) - Ash Meadows Crystal Spring | ecosystem: Environmental > Aquatic > Deep subsurface >... | reverse complement strand
AGACCTATCAAGTTCATAAGTGTAGGAAATATAAAAATGACAGCCAAAAGGAATCCAACACCTATAATGGCGTGGCGTATATGATTCACTGCTTTTTTAATTTTTTCCTCATCACCCCCAGAAACAACCATAAGAAATCCTCCCCAAATAGTATACGAAAGAGCAAGAAGAGTTGCAACGACAACAGCGACCGCTATAGCGATTCGCATAACATCCTCAAATGCAAAGTTCTGAAATATATTCATATAAGTGGATAATATAAAAAAAGATATAAATGTAAAGTTTTTTGTCTCAAAGAGAAGAATCGAGGAAAAGTTTTATCTTTCAATGTTGTATAAAAGAAAAACAACCTAAAAGATAAGAAAGCCAATTATATAACTGGCTTATCTTCGATAATTCGAAGATTTACTCGAGTTCAAGTTCATGAACCAAACACTCGAAGTACTGTACGAATAGAATCAACAGTTTTCCCTCCTCGACCAATAATAGATCCCATGTCCGAAGGATCAACTCGAAGAGAGAGAAGGAGTCCAAGCTCATCAATCTTCTCTTCTATTTGTATAGCATCCTTCTTCTCAACAAGAGAAGAAATGATAAAATGAAGGAAATCTTTTGCAGTCATATTTTGAGTAAGTTATACAAAGTATATTATGAAAATCCTTCGAAAAATCGAAGGAAATATTCATTATTTATTCTTTGCAACAATCTTTGCAAGTGTCTCAGAATACTGAGCACCATTTGCGATATATTTCTCTGCTTCTGCAGTATCCATAACGAGTGTCTTTGTATGTGGATCATATGAACCAAGAACCTTTATGAAACCATGCTTTGCGCTTTGTCTATGTTCTGTAAGAACAACTCGATACTTTGCAACATGCTTTCTACCAACACGAGAGAGACGAATTTTTAACATATAATAAATTATTAGTTTGTAAATTAAGTGGTGCCCAGAACGGGGCTCGAACCCGTACTCCCGAAGGAAGAGGATTTTAAGTCCTCCGTGTCTACCATTCCACCACCCGGGCAGGAATTCGCGACATGCGCGAAAGTGGAAGGTATAAAGGAGAAGTGAATGTCACCTTTTCTTTATACTCCTAGAGGATACTCTTCTTCTTCAGAGTTTTGATTGCCTTAGCAGAAAGTCTGAGACGGAGAGTCATTCCAGTTACAGGATCTTTGATATTTCTCCAGAATAGGTTTGGATAAAAACGACGCTTTGTACGGCGAACAGAGTGAGAAACATTATTTCCCACAGAGGTACGCTTACCAGTAAGTTGACAAACTCGAGACATAATACAGTAAATTAGATTTTAGAATTGAAAGGAACTACATAACTTTAATCTCAACACCAACACCCGCAGGAATATTTACAGATTGAAGAAGTTCGAGAGTTTTTGGAGTTGGATCAAGAACATCGATAAGTCTCTTGTGACGACGAATTTCAAATTGTTCACGAGCATTCTTGTTAACGAATGTTGAGCGATTTAAGGTAATCTTTTCGATTTTTGTTGGAAGCGGAATAGGTCCGACAACAACAGCACCGCTATCTTTTGCAGTTGCAATAATCTTTGCAACAGCATCATCAACGAGTTTATGTTCAAAAGCCTTTACAGCAATACGGATTTTACTTCCAGACTGAGTTTTTTTAGGAGCCATAGAAAAAAGAAAATAAGGATGTAGAAGTCTTACCATTCCGAAGAATGCAATGACATATACTTGTTCGCCATAAAAGCGAATAAGTATCTTCTCCATCCGCCAGAAGTATCCGACGGATGAGAGAAGACACCTAATTGATTACGCAATAACCTTAGCAACAACTCCTGAACCAACTGTACGACCACCTTCACGAATAGCGAAGCGAAGACCTTGATCCATAGCAATTGGAGCACCGAGAGTAATAGTCATCTTAATATTATCACCAGGCATAACCATCTCTACTCCTGCAGGAAGTTCGATAGAACCAGTTACATCAGTTGTACGGAAGTAGAACTGTGGTTTGTAACCTTGGAAGAATGGAGTATGACGACCACCTTCATCCTTTGTAAGTACGTATACTTCAGCTTCGAATTGTGTATGAGGCTTGATAGAACCTGGCTTTGCAAGAACTTGTCCGCGTTCAACATCAGTTCTTTCAATACCACGGAGGAGAAGACCAGCGTTGTCACCAGCTTGTCCTTGATCGAGAAGCTTGTGGAACATTTCAATACCAGTAACAGTAGTTTTTACAGTATCACGGATACCGAGAATTTCTACTTCATCACCAACCTTGATAACACCTTGTTCAATTTTACCAGTAACTACTGTACCACGTCCCTTGATTGAGAATACATCTTCAACTGGCATAAGGAATGGCTTATCGAGAGCGCGCTCAGGAACTGGAACATATGCTTCAAGAGCTTCAAAGAGAGCAATAACTTCCTTTGCACCGTATGGCTTATCCATATCTTCTGGATTTTCGAGAGCAACGAGACCAGAACCGCGGATAACTGGGAGAGTATCACCAGGGAATTCATACTTTGAAAGAAGTTCACGAATTTCCATTTCAACGAGGTCGAGCATTTCTGCATCATCAACCATATCACACTTGTTCATCCATACAACGATGTAAGGAACACCAACTTGACGAGCAAGAAGGATATGTTCACGAGTTTGAGCCATAGGTCCGTCAGTTGCAGCAACTACGAGAATAGCAGCATCCATCTGAGCAGCACCTGTAATCATGTTCTTAACGTAGTCAGCATGACCAGGACAATCAACGTGAGCGTAGTGACGATTTGCTGTTTGATATTCAACGTGAGCAGTATTGATAGTAATACCACGTGCTTTTTCTTCTGGTGCAGCATCGATTTGATCGTATGCCTTAGTTTCACCACCAAACTTTTTCGCAAGAACGAATGTAAAGGCAGCTGTAGAAGTAGTCTTACCATGGTCAACGTGTCCAATGGTACCAATATTCATATGTGGTTTAGATCTGTCAAAAGTAGACATATGATGAAAGAAAGTAAGAAATTAAAGGTGTAAGAATTTTATAGAAAACTTGCGAAAATCAAATTTTATTTCTTTGTTTTTCGCATTTTCTTATCAATGCGGATAGTTGCTTTTTTAAGTTTTTTATGTGCGTATGTTGTAAGTCTTGGCATATCTACGAAGAGTAAAAGGATTAAATCTTTGCTATATTTACAGAGTACTTTTTAAATTTTGCGAGTACAAGCTTCATAGCATTTTGAAGCCAAAGAGTTTCGCCTTCTACAGAAATACGCTGTTGAAGCTTTTTATAATGCTTAATTGCATTATCAATCTTTCATCCTGAATATACTCATTTTCTTTTTACAGAGTAGACGAGATTGCGCGGTCTTTTATTTCTGAGTCACATAATACTTTGAAAGTTAAATGGTGGAGCCTATGGGAGTCGAACCCATCACCTCCTGCGTGCAAAACAGGCGCTCTAGCCAACTGAGCTAAGGCCCCACAAAGGGAAAATAATATGGCGGTGCTAACGAGACTCGAACTCGCGACCTCTGCCGTGACAGGGCAGCGCTCTAACCAACTGAGCTATAGCACCATGGCATATCCGAGTAGCTTTTGTATACAAATCACTTATCGAAATGCGAGCGGAGTATATATATGATTTACAAAAATGCAAATAATTTTTTAAGAAAAATTAAAAGGAAGGAAATCAAGATGGGACTCAGCCAAAGTAACTGAATATAAAAGAATACTAACGGGTACGAATAGTACCATGAATATACTTAAAAGTAGCAAGAAATGATGAGAGAATTGTCAGAAGAATAAATACAATTATCGATAAGGTTCCAACAACAGAGAAAAATACCTGAAATCATTCAAATACCTTTGTAAATACTGGAAGTATCTCTGTTTGGAGAAATACCTGTATAAGCAAAACTATTGAACCGAAAGCAAGAAGAGTAGCAACAAGAGTATAAAATAATGCCTGAAGGAGGAATGGAATATAGATAAAGGATGTTTTTCATCCCACAAGTTCAATAATCTCTATCTCATCACGAAGATAAAAAATAAAATTCCGAATCACCGTATGAACCACCACAAAAACCGTAAAAGCAAATAGAGCAAGGAGGATATATACACCATATTCAAGAAGTCTGAGATTATGAACTACTGCCTCAACTCGAGTATACTGTGCACGATAATCCACTATCTTCTTTCGAATATCTTCTTCGTTATACTCAAGAACATCTTGAAATGAAGAAATATACGTATTCAGTCCTATATATGAATCAAGAGGAATATTTCGAAGTCTGAGACTTGCTGGAAGAGGGTTTTCATCTCACGCAGAAGCAAGGCTCGCAAGATCGGGATTTCTCTCTGCTAAAAGAGAGAGAGCCTCTTCACGAGAAGTGTATTCAAGATTAATCCCTGTAAAAGCTCCTGTAATTCCCCGCATGAGCGTACGAACACGAGGAGTAGTATCATCCATTCATTCTTTGAGATTTATAGTAAGAGAGATTCTATTATTGATACTCTCTATAAAAGTCTCTGTGGAAAAAAGAACGAATAAGAGAATATTTACAAAAAATGCAAGAAGCCCAATAATGAGTATCGAAGAAAGGGAAAGGAATATATTTCGAAAGATATTACGAAATGCATAGCGGAGTATATTCATAGGATGCAGTCTCAAATTATGTAGTTAAAAGATTATATAAGAAATAGTAAAAAAGCGAGAAAAATATAAAAAAAACTCTAAGAGAATCTCTTAGAGTTTTTACGTTTTTTATGGTGGGCAATATAGGATTCGAACCTATGACCCCCTGCTTGTAAGGCAGGTGTTCTCACCACTGAACTAATTGCCCATAAATGGTGGATTATATTGGACTCGAACCAATGACCCCTTGCATGTCGAGCAAGTGCTCTAACCAACTGAGCTAATAATCCGTGGTACCCGGGGGGGGAATCGAACCCACGACCTTAAGCTTAGAAGGCTTCTGCTCTTCCACTGAGCTACCCGGGCAAATAGAGGGACGCCCGAGAGGATAATGAGAAAAGGGAAGAAGTCAAACGATTTTCCAAAAACAATCATGAACCCATTATGGTATAAAAAAACTCGCTCTATTAATCGCGAGAATTTTTTTATATTCATTTTTACACTCTGTTTTCAACTGTATTGGATGTCTTTTTCTCAAAATCTTGGCATATATCTACTCTCCCACGTGAAGCCACGAAGTACCATCGACGCAACAGAGCTTAACTTCTGTGTTCGGAATGGGGACAGGTGTACCCTCTGCGCTATATACACCAAGATACTGAGAAAAAGAAGAATCTAAAAATTTTTTATAAGGACAATGCATTTTTTATTTTGTTTCCACTTATATTACAAAGATTTTATTCATACCAACAAACTAAAAAGTTTCGAGTAAGAACAAAAAGCGTATATAAATACCGTTCGTGCTATTAGTAATGCTCGGCTACACACATTTCTATGCTTCTACCTACATCCTATCAACCTCGTAGTCTCCGAGGGCACTTATGCTGACTAAATCAGCTGAGATACCTTATCTTTGAGTTGGCTTCCCACTTAGATGCTTTCAGTGGTTATCCATTCCGAACTTAGCTACTCGGCGGTGCCATTGGATGACAGCCGATCCACCAGGGGTTCGTCCATTCCGGTCCTCTCGTACTAGGAACAGATCTCATCAAGTATCTAAACGCTCACAGCAGATAGGGGCCAAACTGTCTCACGACGTTTTGAACCCAGCTCGCGTACCGCTTTAAATGGCGAACAGCCATACCCTTGGGAGCTTCTCCACCCCCAGGATGCGACGAGCCGACATCGAGGTGCCAAACCGCGTCGTCGATATGAACTCTTGGACGCGATCAGCCTGTTATCCCTAGAGTAACTTTTATCCGTTGAGCGACACCACTCCCACGTGTTGGTGCCGGATCACTTTCACCGACTTTCGTCTCTGATCGACTTGTAGGTCTCTCAGTCAAGCAAGCTTATGCGAATACACTATTAGTCCGATTTCCATCCGGACCTAGCTTACCTTTGTGCGCCTCCGTTACATTTTAGGAGGCAACCGCCCCAGTTAAACTCCCCATCAAGCACGGTCCCCACCTTGGGTGGGTTAGAGGCATAAATATACAAGGGTGGTATCTCAACGATGGCTCCGGTAGAACTAGCGTCCCACCATCATAGCCTCCCACCTATCCTGCACAAATATATTTACGACTCAGTGCCAAACTAGAGTAAAGCTTCATAGGGTCTTTCCGTCTTGCTGCGAGTAATCGGCATTTTTACCGATATTGCAATTTCACCGGGCCTAAGCTTGAGACAGTGTCCAGACCGTTATGCCGTTCGTGCGGGTCGGAACTTACCCGACAAGGAATTTCGCTACCTTAGGACCGTTATAGTTACGGCCGTCGTTCACCAGGACTTAAGTTCAGAGCTTGCACCCCTCCCCGTAATCTTCTGGCACCGGACAGGCATCACCCCATATACATCATCTTGCGATTTAGCATGGAGCTGTGTTTTTGGTAAACAGTCGCCTGGACTCGTTAGCTGCGGCCTCCTGCGTAAGTGGCAGGGAGGCAGGTCTTATCCCGAAGTTACGACCGCTTTTTTGCAGAGTTCCTTAAGCTTAGTTATCCCGTCCACCTTAATGTACTCACATCCACCCACGAGTGTTCGATTTCGGTACGGTTATAAAGAATCGTCCCAGAGTGGCTTTTCTCGGCACCCTCGTATTGTAGGACTTATCCCTTAGAATTCCGAAGAATCCCTTAGAATAAGAATCGTACTCCTCTTGTATTGTTATGCGGATTTTCCTACATAACCAAAAGGAATACTCTTCACACATATCCATGAGTGTGTCCAATACTGTTGATGCGTCCCCACATAGGTAATAACCTTTTCTTTATAGTTCTGGAATATTAACCAGATATCCATCGGCTTGCTCCTTTCGGATGCACCTTAGGACCGACTAACCCTGCCACGACTGACGTAGGACAGGAAACCTTGGGTATTCGGTGTGGAGGGTTTTCACCTCCATTACGTTACTCATACCAACATTTGCACTTCTGATACCTCCACAGTAGGTTACCCGACTGCTTCACAGGCTTACAGAACGCTCCGCTACCGATTCATATAAATATAAATCTTCCATCTTCGGTGTATAACTTAAGCCCCGCTGAATTTTCGGCGCACAATCACTCGACCAGTGAGCTATTACGCACTCTTTGAATGAGTGGCTGCTTCTAAGCCAACATCCTGGCTGTCTTAGTAATCGCACATCCTTTTCCACTGAGTTATAACTTGGGGACCTTAGATAGGAATCTGGGCTGTTTCCCTTTTGACAATGGCGCTTATCCGTCACTGTCCGACTCCATAACATTACGCCGAGAGTATTCGAAGTTTATCAAGATTTGCTAAGTCGGAATAGACCCGCTAGTCTTATCAGAGCCCTACCCCTCTCGGTTACTATTATGGGCTATACCTAAATATATTTCGCGGAGAACCAGCTATCTCCCGGTTCGATTAGCTTTTCACTCCTAATCACAGCTCATCCAGTGGACTTGCAGCTCCAATTGGTTCGGCCCTCCAGTAGGTGTTACCCCACCTTCAGCCTGGCCATGATTAGCTCACACGGGTTTCGGGTCTACTATATGTGACTCTATTCGCCCTATTCAGACTTGGTTTCCCTACGGCTCCGGCTATAACTGCCTTAACCTTGCCACACATACGTAAGTCGTTGGTTCCTTCTCCAAAAGGCACGTCGTCACTCCGAAGAGCTCCGACTCTTTGAAGGCACAAAGTTTCAGGATCTATTTCACTCCCCTCCCGGGGTTCTTTTAACCTTTCCTTCACAGTACTTGTTCACTATCGATCTCGTATACTATTTAGCCTTAGAACGTGGTCGTCCTGACTTCACACCGGCTTTCACGTGGCCGATGCTACTTATGAGCATATCGCACCGAAACAAGATATATTTCAAATACGGGACTGTTACCCTCTATGGTCAGCCTTTCCAGACTGTTTTTCTGTATTCTTGTATAAGTGTCTCTATTTTGAGCTTCGAGAAGATATGTCATATAACCCCCTGGCGGCAACGGGCTCATCCTTGGCACCGTCAGGGTTTAGGCTGTTCCGATTTCGCTCGTCACTACTTTCGGAATCTCGGTTGATTTCTTTTCCCTGCTTACTAAGATATTTCAATTCGGCAGGTGTCCATCCATATCGGATTTGAGAGATGACTCTCAAGGGTTCCCCCATTCGGAAATCCTGGGCTGTAACGCGTCGTAGCAGCTTACCCAGGCTTATCGCAGCTTTGTGCGTCCTTCATCGGATATACGAGTCAAGGCATCCACTTTGTGCCGTTAGTGTATTTATACACTTGCTTTTTGTTCTCGCTTGTATTATTTAGTTGTTGGTATGAATAAAATCTTTGAGTATTTTTTAGGTGGAAACAGAATTTTGGTTTTATTAAAACCAGTAAAATTGCATTGTTTCTTTATTAAAAAAGTATTTTTTAGATAACATTCAAATTAATTTGAATTCAAGAGTGTTAAGGTTCATTAAACCCCACATTCCATGCACCAGAAGACAAACTGTAATTCATATAGATAAAGAGATAGTCCATCCGCACGTTCTCGTACGGATACCTTGTTACGACTTAACCCCAGTCAGTGTGTTTACCGTGGGCCTCCGTATTACTCGAAGGACTTAAGGTATGCACACCTCCCATGGTTTGACGGGCGGTGAGTACAAGACCCGGGAACAGATTCACCGTGACATAGCTGATTCACGATTACTAGCAATTCCAACTTCATGAGGGCGAGTTGCAGCCCTCAATCTGGACTGAGATCGGCTTTCTGGGATTGGCTCCGTGTTACCACTTGGCAACCCTTTGTACCGACCATTGTATCATGTGTGTAGCCCTAGGCATAAGGGCCATGCTGATTTGACGTCATCCACACCTTCCTCTCGATTAACTCGAGCAGTCTCGTTAGACATAATAACTAACGACATGGGTTGCGCTCGTTAACGGACTTAACCGAACACCTCAAGGCACGAGCTGACGACAACCATGCAGCGCCTGTTTTCAAGCTCCCTTGCGGGCACTCCCACATTTCTGCGGGATTCTATCAATGTCAAGCCTAGGTGAGGTTCCTCGTTTATTGTCGAATTAAACCACATGATCCACTGCTTGTGCGGGTCCCCGTCTATTCATTTGAGTTTTAACCTTGCGGCCGTACTCCTCAGGTGGGATACTTAATGCGTTAGCTTGAAGCACTCCCCGAAGGGAACACTTAGTATCCATCGTTTAGGGCGTGGACTACAGGGGTATCTAATCCCTTTCGCTCCCCACGCTTTCGTCTCTCAGTGTCAGTAGCGTTCCAGCAAGCTGCCTTCGCTTTTGGTATTCTGGTATGTATCAACGGATTGCACCCCTACTCATACCATTCTGCTTGCCTCTCCCGCACTCAAGTTTTATGGTTTTCCGCGCAATTCAGGGTTGAGCCCCGAAGTTTCACGCGAAACCTTTAAAACCACCTACAGACGCTTTACGCCCAGTAATTCCGGATAACGCTTGGGGCCTTCGTATTACCGCGGCTGCTGGCACGAAGTTTGCCGCCCCTTATTCCTCTCGTACCGTCATTATCTTCCGAGAGAAAAGAAGTTTACACCAACAAAGGCTTCATCCTTCACGCGGTGTCGCTCCATCAGGCTTTCGCCCATTGTGGAAGATTCCTCACTGCTGCCTCCCGTAGGAGTATGGACCGTGTCTCAGTTCCATTGTGGCTGGCCGTCCTCTCAGACCAGCTACCCGTCATTGCCTTGGTGGGCTATTACCCCGCCAACTAGCTGATAGGCCGCAGACCTTTCCCGAAGCGAATTGCTCCTTTACCCTTTCGGGACCATCCGGTATTAGTCTAGATTTCTCTAGGTTATCCCTGACTTCGGGGGAAGTATCAACGTGTTACGCACCCGTTTGCCGCTAAACTCTCTGTGACACGCAATCTATAAGAAAACTTACAGACTCCGTGTCACAAATTGTCCCGCTCGACTTGCATGTGTTAGGCGCACCGCTAGCGTTCATCCTGAGCTATGATCAAACTCTTTGAAACGTTAGCGCTTCTTCAATAAAGAAGAAACTTGCCTCGTATAAATACGAGGACTTTTTTATGATTGTTGTATCTAGAATTACAGATTTGTATAAAACAAACTGTCTTCTGGTGTATGGAATGTTAAGGTTCAACTGCGCTGTGGCAGTGCGAAGATTTATATGGAAAAGGACTTTGAAGTCAAAACTTTTTTTCACTTTTTTTCAAAAAAGTCACTTATTCGCATCCCAAAGCCATTCATTGTTTTTATAAAATGTGAAGTTTATGCAAATTTTTGCGTGTTTTTGCGTGATTTTCTATAAAGAACACTTTTTGTGAGCAAAAATGATGAAATTTGGAATAAAGAATTCGCGTATATTTTTCGTATAGTTCAATTATTTATTTGCTCAGTTGTTACAAATATGTTACAATTCACTCTATGAAAGCACTCAATTCTCTTTTTATTCCCGAATTCAAAGAATTCGTAACAACGCCCTATAATGATACTTGCCCTATCATAGATAGCACAAGACTCATAGTGGAGATTCTTTGAGGTATTCAAAAAGCACCTGGTGAATTCTCAGAATCAACATTTTCATCGAAGATGATTCTCGATGGAGATATTGCTCTCGTTATACGATATAAGAGAGAGAAGGATGAAAAGTATCGTCCTGTTTGTGCTATAAGCTTCAATGAGTCTGAAGAGGGTATCCATATAAAACAAATTCAGTGATCAAATGACAAAAGTGTAGCATTTCGATTTCATTCTTCATTTAAGAGTACTGAGTTTCTATTAAAACTCATCGAGAAATCATTTATAGAAAAATGAATCCCTGTAACTGTGGAACAATTTCCAAAATGACTCGAGGATGCATCGTATGCATCTCGTGCAAGTCAGAGATATGCAAACTTCAGAATGTGAATAGAATGACTTAAAAGAAAATATAAAGAAAAAAATCACTCTTAAGTAGAGTGATTTTTTAGATATATATGGTGGAGATTTACTGAGGGGTTTTGAACAGATAGAAAAAGCTCTTGAACTAATAGGAGAAAAGAAGATTAGGAAGGTGGTACAATTCTATTACCATAAGTTCTGATGAATAAAAGCATTAAAAGGCAGATTAACAAGAGAAGAGATAGAGTATTATGGTCTTAATAAGAAATTGGTAATATAATCCTATAAGCCTGACAGATACTTATATTCTTACTATACCTCCCCTGAAATGAACACTCCCCCCATAGGTGGGAGGAGGTGTTTTGTAGAAGATATTTTTAATGTAATGATTTCTGGTACAGAGATGGATATTAAACTAGTAATCTAATATCTTCATTCTTATCAAATAATTTTTTGCTAATCAATTCATCACTATCCTCAACTGAAATAAGAATTATTCTATCAGGATATGTTGTTATTGGATAGCTTTGTTTAATTCTCTCAATGTGTTTATTGAAAAGATTGCTAAATTTAGTTTTAAAGAAAGCAGCTGAATGAATTATAACATAGACTGTATCTCAATTATTTAATTCAACAACTCCATCAAACATAGAAGATTTTTGACCTTGATTTGTTACTGTTCTTACACTATTATTATTTTTTATTCTTGAAAGGACTTGCTCTTCCATCCTATATCATTTCAATCCAAACTGCTGTACAGTTTTTAAGAGGTTATATATTCAACTAAAAGTTCATTGGGGGAAAGCTTTATTATTTCAATGTATCTCAAAATACATAGTAGTAATAATCTTTTCAAAGTCTTCATCTATATTTTTGTTGCCTTCTAAATTTTGAATTAGTGTTTTAATATTAACTATTTGTTCTGCTGAACTACTTAAAAGTAGTTCACAAAATGGCTTCTTTAAGTCCATTGGATTTTTAGTAGAACTAGACTCATATTCCAAAACTGAAACTATAAACTTAGTATAGTTTTCTATTTGTTTCTGTTTCAGGCTAGATAACAACTCCTGTCTCTTCTTATTTCATTCTAGTAACTTATCTTTAAGATATTGAAAGAATATTTGGATAATAGCAGATAAAAGTGCCACCCCTGCTGTAATTAGAACTAATGTAACTGGTGTTATTGAATTCATTATGACTTATAGGTAAGAATTACTACAATGTGTCCTTAATCTGTTCTTGAACCTTGGTATATTCTCAATATATAACAGGATTTATTACAACTCACCTATATAAAACTCAATTTGTTTTTATAGCATCTGTTATATCAGCAAGTTTTGTATCATCATAATCCCCTACCAAATAATACTTTCAATTTCTTTCAAAGAAATTACCAATCCTTGGGATAAAGCCATTAGAATTATTTGTTAATCCACTATATGCCTCTTTATATTCCTCTCTCTTTTCTTCTGTATCAAAAGCAAAGATAAAGAGGTTATCATAGTAAAATATATCTATCCCATTATGAGAATTTACAGGTGTAGTAGTTGGCTTGTCTAAGAAGTCAAAAACAACTGCTATTCAAGCTCTTCACAATATGGCTGATTGAACAGCTATATCATCTACTGAGAATGTAGTTTGTAGTGTATTGGGCATAAAAAACTACATAATTCATTTCACCTCTTGTGCTACTTTTGCTTGTTCTAATAGAACTGGAAGAGATAAGTTTATAGCATCTGCTTGGATAATCAGCAATCCACCTTCATCTAATTCAGTTTCTCAAATAAGTTTATAAGTTGTGTTATTTCTTTGAAAAAATTGTTTTAAGGTTTCTATGTCAATATTATTAGTAAATATAGCATATT
>Ga0114939_10002722_pt1 | contig 12838 bp, 7 predicted proteins | sample AshMeaCrysSpring_FD_87196 | JGI IMG/M metagenome (GOLD analysis project Ga0114939, IMG submission 87196) | Groundwater microbial communities from Big Spring, Nevada to study Microbial Dark Matter (Phase II) - Ash Meadows Crystal Spring | ecosystem: Environmental > Aquatic > Deep subsurface >... | reverse complement strand
TGGTAATGGCACTATTTAAGCGCGTTGCAGCTTTCCCGGTCGGTGTTGCTAAACGAATTTCTAAAGCTCGTCCATTAATTTTAATCGCTAATTCCTGCAATAATGCTAATAGTTTGACTACCGTAGTTGTTTTACCAGTTCCCGGGCCGCCGGTAATAACGCTAAATCCATTTCGTGCTGCGATCGCGCAAGCAATTTTCTGCCAATCTGGTTTTAATTTAGAACCAGGAAATAGCCGGTCGAGAATTGCGCGGGTTTCGGGAATTGGGAGTATTAATGTCTGTTTGATTCGATGGTTAATTATGGTGCGTACCTCTTGCTCATAATGCCAATAGCGTCGTAAATATAGGCGAGAATTTTGTAGCACCAATGGCGTATTTCCGGCTCCAGTTCCGATTAATATCGGATGATTAAGCGCCTCCTGCCATTGATTCCAATTTAAGGTTGCAAAAAATTCTTGCGGTAAAGATAAATTACGGTCATCATAATAAGACAGCGCTAATGTAAAAACCGGATTAGCAAAAAGTGCTGTTAAATCTAAACAGGTATGGCCACGCCCTAATTGATAACTGGTCAACGCCGCTGCTAAAATTAATAATGGCGAAGCATCGGGCGCCTGATATCCCAAGAATTCGGCAAAGGCAATATCAAGCGGGCGTAACCAACTAACCCAGGCGCGCAGCATGGCGCTCATTTGTAATTGTTCGGAGGTATGTTGAGTAAATAGCCCCATGGTTATTTGTGCTGAATAAATAATTGGTCGATTTGGGAAATTAAACTAAATGGCGGACGATCAAAATAAATTCCTTGACCTGACGCATTGATGCCGCGTAAAAATAGATATATTGCCCCGCCAATATGGCGCTCATAATCGTAATTCGGCAAGCGCGTCTTCAATAAACGATGCAGGGCGAATAGATAAAGAATATATTGCAGATCGTAACGAGAACGAAGAATTTCGGTGCGAAGTGCATCTTGCGTGTAGGAATTATTATCTCCCCCTAGCCAATTCGATTTATAATCCGCAACATAATAACGCCCGTGATGCTCAAAAACTAAATCAATAAATCCTTTGAGCATACCGTTAATTTGCCCGGATTGTAATTCGGGACGGATTGCCTGATTGAGAGTATTTTCTTGAATAATTCTGTCCAAAGTTTTAATATCAACTTGATGAGCAGAAATCCAAAATTCTAACTCCGCTGTATATAATCTCAGATTCGCAAAAGAAAAACTCATTGGAGCGTGAGAATCCGACGCCGAAATCTGAAAATGATTACCTAAAAAATTGGATAACCAATTCGTGAGCGGCTTACTCCATTGCGGCCAATCGCGTAAATTACACCGCCGTGTAACAATTGTGTGTAACTCTTCGGGATGTTTAGTGACCCAAAAAAATCCTTGATGCGCAATCCACTCCAGTAATCCATGTAGCAAATTACCCGCTTCAGCGCCTTGAGGAAAATTGTGCAATAATTCATCGGGATTGCTATACAAGATATTAGTTTCTGAAAAACGTTGCGATTCAGTTTGGACTTCTTGCAATATTTTTTCTTTTAGAGTTTCCGGCGCATTATGACTATAACCCCGCAGTGATGAATAACTTGCAATCCACCATGGCTCACGTGCAATAAATTTCGCTTCGCGTACAGTATATTGTGTTGAATTAGACTTAATTTCCGAATAATAAATATTTCTCGTTTCTGTTAGGTCTACTGGCGAAATTTTGATCGATTCATAATTCCACTGATTCAATTCCGATTCTAAATCTATAGATTTATTCTTAATTCCTAATAAATAGCCGAAAGCACTTTGTTCTAATTTACCTAACGGCGCTATTGTCGCCCAAGTAGCGTATTTCGCCCGGGTCAGCGCTACATAAAATTTCCGTAATTCTTCAGCGTGTTGTTCATTCTTTATTTGTTCTTCGTCCGAAATTTCCTCATTCAATTCGCTCCGTAATTGTCCCGCAGAATTATGCCATCTTGAAGTAAAATTCTTTTTCCTTTGTTCTGGATAATTACTCGCGAAAGGTAAAAATACTAAAGGATAAGCAAGCCCCTTCGATTTATGGATCGTCACAATTTTTACTAAATTAGCACCGCTCTCTAAACGAATTTGATCATAATCACTTTGGACTCGATGATCTTCATTATTGATTTGCTCCCGAAGATAACGAATTAGGGCATGTTCTCCATTTAAGTTAATGCTTGCCTGTTGCAATACTTCTGCTAAATGGAGAATATTGGTAAGCGTTCGACTCCCAGCACTATTTTGATTAAGCATCCGCATCGGTAAATTAAAATCGTGGATCAAAGTGCGAATCATGGGCATAATTCCCTTGCGTCGCCAACAATCTTGATAAACGCGAAAACGTAATATGTATTCATCCCAAATTGATTCATGATGTTGCAAATTATCTAATTCCGTCCAACTAAGATTGAGAATACCAGTAGCGAGTGCAGCACGAACTTTATTATTAGTTGGTTCAGCGCAGGCGGCTAACCAATATTGCAGGTCGAGTGCATCAGGAGATTGAAATATTGAATCTTGATCAGATAAATATACTGTACGCACCCCGCATTTGAGTAGTTCCGTGCTAATCATTTTCGCTTCATAACGATTATTGACTAATATTGCTATATCACACGGCTGAATTGGACGCGAATCTGTATTTGTACCAGAAAATATTGCCTGACCATTTTGTCCTAAATTAAGCAAATGGGTAATTTCCCGGGCGCAAATATTCGCCATTTGTGAGCGATAATCTTTTTTGTTTTTTATGCTACTATACCAAATCGTTAAAGACGGTTGCGGTTCGCCGTTAATTAATAATTCTTCTTTTAGTCCGCGCGGTATTACGCCGCTAAAAGGAATCGGATTATTAACCTTCTCGCGAAATAAAAAGGCACCTTTAGTATTCTGACGCTCTTCAGCAACGCTAAAACAATGATTAATTGCCGCAACCATCTTAGATGTCGAACGAAAATTTTCTTTTAGGGTATAAAGTCGATTTTGACAAGCACGTTTCGCCTGTAAATAAGTATAAATATCCGCCCCGCGAAACGCATAAATAGATTGTTTAGGATCACCAATTAAAATTAGCGCCGTATTTGGGTTATAATCCGCAACATGATAAATCTTATCGAAGATTTGGTATTGCACCGGATCGGTATCTTGGAATTCGTCAATCAGTGCTACCGGATAATTATGGCGAATTATTTTAGCTAAAGACGCGCCATTCACACCGGAAAGCGCTACATTAAATTGCGTTAATAATTCATCATACCCAATTTGTCTGAGGCGCTGTTGCTCATTTGCAAAATTATCCCCAATCCAATGGACGGCATGGCGGATAATCTCGAATTGATTTTTTGCAGATGCTGGCTCCGGCGCGGGCTTAATTATCGAAATATCTTTCATAGCCGTTTTAATCGAAGTAAAAAGTTTTTTCGGCGTGTCTATGTCTAATTTCCATCCTTTGAGACGTTCAACAACCGTAATATCGAGCGGCGCAATAAATTTTCGCCAATAATCGTAAAAAATTTCGGTGAGTAATTGTTGTTGATCGGGCGTAAGGGTATAATTAAATAAGTTTCCAATATGAAAAGCGTGCTCGCGTAACATTCGCTGACACCAACTATGAATTGTTAATACAGCTGATTGGTCCATTGCCTGGGCAGATTTTTTTAATTGATGCGCATAAATTGACCATTGAGATGGCGGATAAGCGGCGCGCAGATCAACTAAAAAGTCATCCGGCTGGGAGTTAGCATCCAAATTAAAATAGCCCGCCGCATCAGATAAACGCTGGGAAATCCGGTTACGTAATTCTTGAGTTGCGGCGTTTGTAAAAGTAACGACTAAAATTTCCTTGGGAATTAATGTACGCCGATGACCATATTTACTACCACCATGACCCAATATTAGGCGTGTATAAAGCGCCGCAATCGTATAGGTTTTACCGGTTCCGGCGCTAGCTTCAATTAAACTATTTCCTGATAAAGGGAACAACAGCGGGTTTAATATTTCTGATTCTTGCGACATTTTTTACTCGCGAAAAAAATTTCTGTTAAGATAATCCTCAACTTCGATTTTTGGTTAATCACATGCGCGCTACCTTATTTATTTTCACTCTAATGGGCATTCTTTCATCGCGGGCGCTACTTGCGCTCCAAATTCAGGCCAATGCCATTCTCTCAAATACTACTCCATATATCCATCAATCCGTGGTTTATGTGGTGCGAATCATAAGTCAGAATAGAATCCTGGAATTTACTCCTTCGCCGCCGACGGTTTCGGGAGCAGCATTAGAATTATTAAATAACCAACCACGCTATAATAAACGGGGCAATTATTTTATTTATGAATATAATTACGCCCTTACGCCATTAATTTTAGACCAAATTACAGTCCCGGCAATGCAAATCTCCGGTTCTGCCGAAGATCAAAATAACCGACAAGGAAATACCCAAGCAGTAAATTTTCAGGTGCGCACTAAATCACTTATTCTTCAAGCGCGGGCAATTCCCCTTCACGCAATACAACCTTGGCTTCCGCTGCAGGCGTTAGAATTAATCAGCGCCGGAGAATTAAATAATGCCCAGCGCGGTGAACCATTTACATTGAGATTATGGCTCCGCGCTATCGGAACTCGCGGGGTGCGGCTTCCTGCATTAATAGATTTATTGTCGGGGCCGGATTTTCGTATTTATGCGGAACAGCCCGTGGAATATTGGGAAGATATCCATCCATCGGATAATGCAATACGTGGTCAGCGTCATGAAATTCTAACTGTGGTTCCATTACGGTCGGGAAAATTACGTCTCCCGATGATTAAGATTCCCTGGTGGAATACCGAAAAAGATCAACCGACGAATTTGGAGTGGCAGTTACCGGAGATTACTGTTAGCGAAGCCCCCTCCCCCGAAGGTAATTCCTCGAACTGGAAGATTCCGTTCGGCGCAGTATTAATTTTTCTCATCGGTTGGGCTATCGGAATTGCACAATTTAAGAATTTATTACGTTTCTCAGAAATATCAAACCGTATATCATCCCTCGGAAAGATTCCTAATTTCCGCCCACTAAGCACATTATTTATTTCTTGGCTAATGCCGATATCTTCTTATTATCACACCCGGCGAATTATGATTCAGCAATTATTTAGCCGTGCTTTACCCGGACGTTTTCAGACTAATAGGCTAATCCACCAGATCAATTTAGCCGCGAATCCCGAAGAAATTGCTACCGCATTGCGGATTTATGCAAATATCGTTTTAGATGTACCGCTCAGTAGTCCATTAATGATAATTGGTGAGCAATTGATTAAAACACAACCGAAATTGTTTAATTCATCCTTAATGCAATTACTTAATCAATTAGATACTGCCATTTACGGGATAAACGAGGAGATTCCTTTTGAGCTTACGCAATGGAAGCAACAATTCCAAAATATTGCACTATCATTACGCATTACGCGGCATCAATCTGCTGATCAACATAATCTCCCGCCGCTCAACCCCAATTAATCACTTCCAAAGCCTACCAAGCCCCTACAATACGAAATCCGGTGTAGCTATTACGACTATCGGGAAGCTCGCGATAACGGTTAGCGGAACGCATCCAATGCGGGAGATTATACCACGAGCCGCCGCGCAGACTACGCAAATTAACGTTTTCTTTTCCAACACAGCGGGTTTCATTTCCATCATAAGAATTCGCATAAGCAGAACACAGCCATTCCCAAACATTTCCCGCCATGTCAAATAGCCCCCAAGGATTTGCCGGAAACGATCCAACCGGCGCCGTCTGAATATTGTCCCAGGAACTACCGCAACCATGACAATTCGCCCGCGCATTTTCGAGTGTTTTTCCCCACCAATATGGAGTAACGGTACCGGCGCGGGTAGCGTATTCCCATTCAGCCTCGGTCGGCAATCGAAACCTCTTTCCGTTTTTACGGCTTAGCCAATTAATAAATTCCTCCACGTCATACCACGAAACATTAATTACTGGTTGTCTATTTCGCCCCCATCCTTGATCAGAAGGCCGATATTTACATCCCCGCGCCGCGATACAGACATCCCACTGTTCAAAAGTCACTTCATATTTTCCCATTAAAAAAGCCGGAAGTGTTACAGTATGAAGTGGCTCTTCATCGGAATTGCGATTTAATTCAGTTGACGGCGAACCCATTAAAAAACTTCCGGCCGGAATTGGAATAAAAATCATTCCGGTATTCGGTTCAATCCATGGTAAATTAATTGATGCCGTAACCCCGGGTGAAGTTAATTCGATAATCTGCTCGATAGTTTCATAACTCGGTGCCGAAACTCGAATTAGATATCGACCTCGCGTCAATTCCATTCCTGGTGTATAAGGCTGTTCATCGGGATTGAACAAAACTACTTTTGCATTAGGCGGTTGAATTACCAACCGAAGGGGATATTTCGTAGATTTATTTTCCGATTCCAAGGATTGAGCCGTCCACTGGGCAACAGATTTAAGCGTGATCAATAATTCCTGTTCGGGTTGATTTAATTCGATCCATTGATCAAAGACAATAAATCCCGGATGCTCAACCCGCAAACGATAATTGCCCATAGGTAAATCCAGAATATTGTTGCCCAGGCGTTGGGGATTAAGCAACAAAATTTGGGCTTCGGGAGGATTAATTTTAATTCGGAGGCGAGTTTGTTGTTGACGTGAATCACTCCAGGCAACTCTCAATCCTAAAGTTGAATAATGATAACGCGCGGGTTGTCCTGTGCGATAATCAGTACGAATATGCTCCGGGAGATTAAACCATGACCCGCCACGCATTACCCAGGAATTATCGTTATCAGACACTATACAATTATTTTTTTCTTCCAAAATGGGCGGCTGAATTTGTTGAATCAATCCCCAGAAATTACGCCTAACCCGAAACGGGGAGCATGTCCATTCCCACACATTGCCGGCAAGGTCATATAGCCCCCAGGGGTGTGCGGCAAAGGTACCCACCGGAGCCGGCCCGCGAAAATCCCACACCCCCCCACACCCCCTACACGACGCCTGCCCGGGGGTGAGCTCGTCCCCCCACGGCCAAATTTGCTGGCCTGCCGCACGGGCTGCGTATTCCCATTCGGTCTCGGTCGGCAAACGATACTCCTCGCCGGTCTGCTCCCCCAGCCATCTCGCATACGCCGTCGCCTCCTCCCAGGTAACGTCGTTCACTGGGGTACGCCCCCGCCCCCCTGCCCGCCGACGCCCGGTAGCACGGGCAAAATGTTCATATTCTTCGGCATTTAATTCAAATCGCCCCAAGGCAAATTCCCCGACACAACGGGGCGCCATATCCTTTTTATTTTCTTCACCGGGAATATTCTCCGCGAGCACTTTTACATTCTTTATTTTGAAGCAGCCCGGAGGAATTAACACCATTTCTGGTCCCTGCGATCCGTCGCGCAGGGTATGGCGGAAGAGCGATTCAGTACCATAAGATTTAATTTTATATCGAGATGGCGGTAGATTGTCATTATTATCATTCGCGGCCTGTCCGGTAATTAAAACAGCGAATAATAAGATTTTACTGCCGCGATAAAAATTCATTTCTCTTGCGTTGGTGCATTGGGTGGAGAAATATGCGCGCCTATTTCGCCCACAATCATCCCTAAAGCTGTGATCCGTTCTTCTTGACGTGCACCGAGGGCGCGAATTGACTCCCGCTCTAAGGCAATCGCCTGTTCCAGTGCGGTCAGACGTTCGATTATTTCACGATATGGCACTTTTTCAGAATTAAGGCTAGTTGTATTTTTGAGATATTGCTCTAAAGCTGCAAGCCGTTGCTCTTGTGACTCATGAAAGTAGCGTAGGACTTTCTCTAAACGTTCATTCGCCTCGCGAAAGAGTTGTTCTTGGAATTGCATTGAAGACTGATTGTGCTGCACCGGCACGGATAATTTTAACGCTTGCAGAATAATAATTCCGCTTAAAAGGAGAATTATAATATATTGCAGGATCAGGTGAAAATTAGCGCGGAGGAGAATTGCGCGGGCGGGATGGTCTTGCATAGTTATCGCCAATTCGAGTGCTTGGAGTAATTCAGAATTATTGGGTGCTAAATTTTTTAATGCCTGCCAGTATTCAATCGCTGTTGAGAATTTTTCTTGTTGAATTAAAATTCGGCCCCGCAGTAATCCCGTTCGTATTGGATTTACATCGAAAGCCGAAAGCGTATTCAATATTTTCAATGCTACGGGATAATTTCCGAGTGCGGCGAGTCGTTCTGCCTCCGTGATAATTAATTCGGTATCCATAAATGCTAATTATTTACGATGGAATAATTGACGGAACTTTTTCTGCTCTACTTTTATGCAGACCATCTTTACACGGACCCGAGGAGATACATTCTTCGAGCCAGCGTTTCATTTCGGGAATTAGTTTATCGATCCGTTTAATGTATTGATTGATCGACTTAATATCTTCTTGATTAATATTTTCCAGGCCGCCTTTATCTTCTAAAGATTTCCAAAACGAATCCGCACCATGCACTAACTGTACTTGGGCTACAAGTCCATCATGCCCGCGTACCGATAATAATCTCATAAATAATTGTTCGTAGGGGCGTATCCGTAATTCATTATCTAGGTCATTTAATTCTCTTTCTAGTTTATCCAAATTATTATTAATAGACAAATATTCACGGCGGATTTGATTCAGACGGTTATTATAACGCCGTGTAGCGGCAATTACATCCACATCCATACCTTTCTCCACTGGACCAATAAGTTGCGCAAGGTTTTCTATCATAACTTCGATGCGCTTACTTTGTTGAATGCGTCGTAGATAGATTACGGTACCTTTCATTTCGGCGAGATGTTGTTGAGCGCGCCATTGATTACCAATTTGCTCACCACCTTCAATTTGCTTAACGCGAAACAAATCTCGTGCAACACTTTGCTCGGCCTCTTGCTCGTCTAATTTTGTCAAAACCCGTCCTATTTCAGGATCAGGATTTCGTTTGTGAATTTCTCGGATTGATTTTAATTCATGGGTAATTTTATCCAGCGTTGCTGTCAATTCTTCTAGTGAATCGGGCGGTGCGTCGGTTTTTGTAAATTCCGCATCGAAATCTTCGCCCAAAATTTGCACATAAGCCGAGATCGTAATCTTTTGTGATCCATCTGATTCTAATTGCACTTCGACCTCAGCCCCCGCTGGGAGATTACGGGTAACACGCTGATCGCCGCCCTTAATTACCAAACTCCCAACCGGAACAGTACACTCTAAACTATTTTCTTCTTCTCCCACGATATTTAATACCGAGGCAACCGCCGGAATCCACAATACATCATTATGGTCGCCTTTACGCAAAGCCTTCGTTGTCTTAAAGCGCCGCCGCCCTTGCGCGGGTAATGCCGCGCCGCGGGGAATTAAAATTGTCGAATTTCCATCGGCGGTGCCAATTCGTAATGAAGTCGGCTGTTGATTCTGTGGTGGATTAACATAAGGATACCAAATACGCGGTGCAGTTTCGCGGGCGCGAATTTGGCCATAATGGTCAAATACCGTAGTGGTAAATGTCGAAAGAAAAGGCTTTCCGCTATCAACTAGCAATAAATCCGCTTCAAATAGACCATTTTGATCTAACGGGATGCGTCCACTCGACCATAATTTATCATCGCGCTCAATTTCGACGAAAAGTTTTGTCGGTGAGATATTATTAGTTTCGACTATTCCCACTAAATGGTATTTAGAAATTGTCGAATGGGCATCGGCTTGAATTTTCAGAATAACATGGGAATTACTTGCTGGGGAATTTTTTTCCGGGAGTTGCACAGTTGCGGCATAAATTGCCGCCCCTTGCGCGACTGCCGTCATCGGGTCAATTCGATCTAAGAGGGGAATCCCAAGGCGATTCTGTAATATTTGGCGGATATACGGCGTTTTAGTTGGACCACCCACTAAGATTAGTGCGTCGATTTGTTGATTGCGCAATTTTTGTCGTTCTAATAGAGTTTCACAGACCTGCGCCGCACGGGCAATATCCGGCGTAATCAGACTTTCGTATAAATCGCGGGTAATTTCAATTTCTATCGGAACCGTATTTCCATTATCATCACAACATAAATCCATAGCTAATTTTGCGCTGGGTTGTGTGGAAAGTTTTATTTTTAGCTCTTCAATATGAAGGCGTAATCCCCCCCGGTCTTGAGTAAATTGATCAGTACGCTGAAATTGCTCTAAAGGAAATTTCTTAGATAATTGTTCGAGGATATACTCGTATAATAGCCGATCAAAGTTTCGCCCCCCGAGATAATTATCACCTGCATGACCATCATCTAATATTCGCAATGTACCTTTGCGTACCACAACTAACGAAATATCTAAAGTTCCGCCACCTAAATCAAATACCATCCATTGCGCCCGTTCATCAGAGGTATTAAATCCGTAAGCAAGAGCCGCCGCGACTGGTTCCTGCAAAAGCTCAAAATGGCGTAATCCGGCTAATTCCGCTGCGTGTCTTGTCCCTTCAACTGCGGCCTGATCAAACATTGCCGGGCGGGTAATAATTGCCGATTCCGGGCGCGTTCCGGTATTGCGTTGACACAAATCTAATAATTCGCCAATGACTAATCCGCCTAAATCCGGGCCACTGAGAATTTTTCCCGCAGCAGAAAAGTTATACTTGATATTACGTCCAATATCGGGTTTATATTCACCAAAGCCATTTCCTTCATGTTCCGATAAGGTCAATAATGATTCGCGGGCGGTTTTCCCGACATATTTAACGCCCCGTTTGGTAAAATACACAAATGAGGGCATTACTAATTCCGTTGGACTCGGACCAATTACCCATGCACCATTGGCCTCCATAATCGCAATAGCCGAATTAGTTGTCCCGTGATCAATGCCGACATTTACAAAGCGGTTATTAGACATAATCTCTCGAATAAATTTATGTAGCTAAATGGGACGCGCAACAATACCGCGTGCGGGTTGGATTAATTTTCCGTGTAAGAATATCGCCGGATATTCGCAAATTACAATTTTGGCGGTAGTGAGTGCGGTGTCGATTTCCGCCGGGGCGATATTAGTAAAATCTAATCTGCCTTCATGATAATCTTGTCCGGTGAGGTCACGATATTCAATTCCGTAATTGGCCATTACCTGCTGTAAATTCTCCGTGGCATTATGTAATCGTCGGAGGAAACGTATTTCCGCAGGTGCGCCGTCTAATTTTTTTAGATGAGTGACTAAATAAAAATGTTCATTACAAAGTTCGCAGGCGAATTGCGGGGGAATCAGCTCGGTTGGCGTAGATGCAATTTGAGCGGTTAAAATATCGAGAGCAATATCATCGGCGGATTGCTCCCATTTTGCAGTTACTGGAGGGATAATTCGAAATGGTTGGGGAAAAATATGCTGATAAATATTCCCCCACAAATATCGCCAATAGGCAATTAATTTTCGCGGCATAGATTTACGGGAATAATTCATGAGTATTCACATATGTGTTTCGAATTATAAATGTCTTAAATTATAAGAGATCAGCGTTTGCGGTAGAAAGAATTTAGATACGCCCGGGGATAAATTGCCCTTTACCGATACGATAACCGCGCCGCAGGGCCTGCCAAGTAAATTCCTGGGCGGCAATAACCGCCGGAAGTGGCGCGAAATTATGCGCGAAAAAACCGGCAATCCCCGCTGCGAGGGTACAGCCGGAACCATGATAGGTTTGAGATAGGCGCGGCCACGAAAAACTCTCGCGGGAATTATCCGCGCCATAAAAAGTATTGATAACCGTGGCTGTCGGCACATCGGCGCCGGTAATTACGACATAGCGGGTGCCGTGGGCCAAAATTGCCGCCGCACAATCATCTACACTATTGAAGTGGGGCGCAAGCGCCCGTGCTTCATCGAGATTCGGGGTAATTATCGTCGTCAACGGGAGCAAAAGTTCGCTAATCGCGTGCGTTAAAGCGCGATCGGCCAATAAAGTGCCCCCGCCGGCGCGCAGAATCGGGTCAAAAACTACCGGAATCGCCGGATATTCCCGCAGGAGCGCACAAATTGCCCCGAGATTATCGACGCTACCAATCAGGCCGATTTTAATCACCGCGACCTGTATATCAGCAAAAATAGCACGGGCTTGTTCGACAACCAGCGGGGCATCTACCGGGACAAATTTTTGGACATCTCGCGTATCCTGCACCGTAATCGCCGTGACCACGGCGCTCGGGTGGCATTTTAATGCCCGAAGCGTCTCGATATCCGCCGCAATTCCCGCGCCGGATGTGGCGTCATGTCCAGAAAAACATAGCACCACCGGGTAATTCGTAATCTCTTGTGTCATTATTAATTTTGGTTCGCTATAATAATCGCCGCTAATATTATCAGGAGTTACGCAGTTGAAAAATACATTTAACATTTTCAATCGGTTACGGAAGAAATCTGTCTTATGGCTTTCCAACTAAACCAATCAGTTATAATTCAACTGCGTAACTCCTAATTATGCTAAATCTATTTTACCCGAAAGTAGCAATAAAACGTGGGTTTTAACAGTCAATTAGAAAACTATCCATAACTACTCTATACTAACCATTATGGATAGATTAATAGCAATATACCCATTGCCTTTCAAGATACTGTATCTTTGAATCCCTATAGGGCTTGAATTAACTACAATTTTGAAAATATCAACACAGTGTTTTCAAGTTGAATGAGTATAGTTGCTCATTGTATTGCACTTGATCCAAATGATTACCAAGCAAACTATTTTGCGCGGGCCGCTGGCACGGCACGTAAGGCATGGAATTGGGCCTTAGCTGAATGGAAACGGCAATATGAAATTGGT
>Ga0114939_10002721_pt1 | contig 12838 bp, 14 predicted proteins | sample AshMeaCrysSpring_FD_87196 | JGI IMG/M metagenome (GOLD analysis project Ga0114939, IMG submission 87196) | Groundwater microbial communities from Big Spring, Nevada to study Microbial Dark Matter (Phase II) - Ash Meadows Crystal Spring | ecosystem: Environmental > Aquatic > Deep subsurface >... | reverse complement strand
TGGATTTTTATATATATAACTAAGTTGTTTGCAGGACAAGAAGTTATAAGGACAGCAGCTTCTATTTTTACATTATCTTATGGAATAAAACTTTTTTTCTGTGGAATAGTAGCAGCGGGAGCTATGGTAATACCTGGAATTTCAGGATCTTTATTGCTTATGATAATGGGAGAATATTATAATATATTAGGGTATATAAAAAGTTTTAATATATTACCATTAAGTTTTTTCGCTGTAGGAACTGGAATAGGATTAATATTAGTTTCTAAAGGGATAAATATGCTCCTTAATAAATATAGAAGTTATACTCTAAACTTTATAGTTGGTATAATAATAGTTTCTTTGGTCCAAATAATAGAAACATTGTTTATAAAATAAAAAAGCCTTAAAAAGGCTTTTTTATTTTATAATTTTTTTAAAGCTTCTAAAGCAGCGTCATAATTAGGCTCTTCAGTAATCTCTTTTAAATACTCAGTATAGGCAATTTTACCATTTTTATCTATGATAATTACAGCTCTTGAAGTTAGCCCAAGTTCTTTAATATATAATCCATAGTTATGAGAAAACTTTCTATCTTTATAATCTGAAGTAGTTATTGCATTTTTGACATCTTTAGCTCCACAGAATCTGTTTAGAGCAAAAGGTAAATCCATAGAAATAGTTAAGATAATAATATCTTCTAACTTTGCAGCTTCTTTATTAAATCTGATAGTTTGCATTTCACAAACAGGTGTATCAATAGATGGCATAGCTGAAATAACTACAGTCTTTCCGTTTAAATCGTTTAGAGAAAGAGGTGATAAATCAGTTTTTGTAACAGTAAAGTTAGGTGCAACATCTCCAACAATAACCTCTTTTCCAACTAATGTTAAAGGACTTCCAGCAAATGTAATAACGTCTTTTCTTTCCATGATAAAACCTCCTAAATTTTGTGTTTAAATTATACTTTTTTAGTATATAAAATGCAAGAAAAATTTTTAGAATTTTTAACATCCTCAGCACCGCTTAGTATCATACTTTGATAAAGTTGGCTTTTGAATGTTTCAAGGGTAACTTTAACTCCTTCTTGTCTACCTCCAATAGATCCCCAAATTATAGGACGACCAATTAAAACTCCATCAGCTCCAAGTGCTAGATATTTAAGAATATCCACTCCTTCTCTTACTGCTCCATCGGCTAAGATAGTTATATCATGACCTACAGTTTGAGATATTTCTTGTAAAACTTCAGCAGGAGCAAAAGTTTCGTTTAAACAACGCCCACCGTGATTAGAAACAACAATAGCAGAAGCTCCAGCTTCAACACATATTTTGGCTTCATCAACAGTTAAAATTCCTTTTATGATAACTGGAAGCTTTGTTGATGAAATAATCTTTTTTAAATCACTTAAAGTTTTTGGACCTACAGGTTGATTAAATAATTTCATTGTAACAAGACCGGCACCATCTACATCAATTCCAACAGCGATAGCTCCAGCTTCTTCAGCTAATCTAATTCTTTTTATAATTTCAGAGTTTTCTCTAGGTTTAATTATAGCAATACCTTTACCATTAGCTTTTTTTATTGCCTCAATTCCTACTTGAAAACAGTTAGGGTCTCCTGTATCTCCAATCATAGCTATAGTACCAGCATCAATAGCTCCAAATACGATATCATTAGAGTATTCTTCATCACTAATATATCCACCCATATTGAATTCAGTTCCAGTTATAGGAGCAATCATAGCTGGAAAAGATAACTCTTCTCCAAAGAAGTTACGTTTTAATTTAGGATCAGTTACTCCATGCAAAGTTCTCATTGCGACTTTAACTTCTTTTAGTTTTTCATACGATCTTTGAAAACTGCCACCACTAAAAGCTCCACCCATTCCAGGAACTTTTCCTGCACACCATCGGCCGTTACACTCTACACATAATATACAAAAATCTTTCATTCTTTCCTTTGCATTTTTTTTAATCTCTTTTATATCCACTTTTTTCCTCCCGTAAAATGTTTATTTTGAACAATCTTTTGTATCGATAATTAAAGTAACTGGGCCATCATTTAAAAGTTCAATTTTCATATCGGCTCCAAAAATACCAGCTTCAGTTTTAAATCCAAGACCTTTACATTTTTTTAGAAATTTTTCATATAATTCATTTGCCATATCAGGTTTAGCAGCATCGATAAATGCGGGTCTACGTCCTTTAATGCAATTTCCATAAAGAGTAAATTGAGAGATGATTAAAAGTTCACCATTAACATCTTTTAATCCTAAGTTCATTTTATCTTCAGAATCGTTAAAAACTCTTAAATCAGTTATTTTTTTAGCTAACCAATCAACTTCCTTTTCAGTATCTGCATGGGTAACACCTAAAAGCACAAGAAAACCCTGTTCTATCTTTCCAGTAATTTGATTATCAACACTAACACTTGCATGCTTAACTCTTTGTATAACAGCTCTCATAAAGCAACTCCTTTTCTATTTTTATTGGTAATTATATCATAAAAGTGATATAATTATTAAGAAAAATTAAAAACTAATATTTTATGAAGAGGTACAATATGGGGAGAGAAAGAGTTTTAACAGATTTTGCAAAAGTTATTAATTCAGATAGGTATCAATATACAGAAAGTGATATTTTTTTAATGGAAAATATGGAAGAGAAAGAAGCCATATTTGATATGTATTTCAGAAAAACTGAAGATGGTGGTTTTGCTGTTGTATCGGGAGTTCAAGAAGTAATTGAGTTAATTGAAATTTTAAATGAAACAAGTGAGGATGAAAAAAGGGAGTATTTTTCTAAAATAATAGAGGAAAAACATCTATTAGAATATTTAGTAAAAATGAAGTTTACAGGGAATCTTTATGCAATGAGGGATGGAGAGATAGTTTATCCAAATGAACCTATAATTTCAATAAAAGCACCTTTGATTCAAGCTAAAATTTTAGAAACACCAATTTTAAATTTAATGAACATGCAGTTAGCTATAGCAACAAAAGCTTCAAGAATAACTAGAGCGGCATACCCAATTGCTGTAAGTTCTTTTGGAAGTAGAAGAGCACATGGATTTGATAGTGCAGTATCGGGAACTAAGGCTTCAATAATAGGAGGATGTTTATCACATTCAAATATAGTTACAGAATATAAATATGGAGTTCAAAGCGTAGGAACAATGGCGCACTCGTTTATACAAGCTTTTGGAGTTGGTGCTTTAGCTGAGAAAAAAGCATTTGATACTTTTATAAAACATAGAAGAGAAAGGAAAGCTAATTCTTTAATATTATTAATAGATACATATAACACTTTAGGAATAGGATTAAAAAATGCCATTCAAAGCTTTAAAGATAATGGAATAGATGATTCTTATAAAGGAAATTATGGAATAAGAATTGACTCAGGAGATTTGGCATATTTATCAAAAAAATGTAGAAAAGAGCTAGATGCTGCAGGATTAAAAAAAGCGAAAATATTTTTAACAAACTCTTTAAATGAATCTCTAATAAAATCTTTGAAAGAACAGGGAGCTTGTGTAGATATATTTGGTGTAGGAGATGCTATTGCTGTAAGCAAATCTAATCCATGTTTTGGAGGAGTTTATAAAATTGTAGAAATTGATTATAAACCTGTGATAAAACTTTCAGAAGATGTTATAAAAATTTCAAATCCTGGTTTTAAAGAGGTATATAGAATTTATGATAAAGAAGGATTTGCATATGCAGATTTAATAACTCTTGTAAATAATGATTCTGATAAAGAAAAATTATTAAGAGGAGAAAATCTAATAATCAGAGATGAAAAATATGAATTTAAATCTAGTTTATTAAAAAAGGGAGAGTATACATATAAAAAGATAACACGTGAATTTGTAAAAAATGGTGTTGTAATGGAAGAGAGCTCTCAACTTATGGATGTATTAAATTCAAGGGATTATTATCTTGATTCTTTAAATAGAATATCTGAAGAAAGAAAAAGATTGGAAAACCCACATCAATATAAAATAGATTTATCTAAAGATTTGCTGGAGTTAAAATATAGTTTAATTAAAGAGATTAAGAGTCAAATAAATTAAAAATAGGCTGACATGAGTCAGCCTATTGTAATCATTTATCTAAACCAATAATAAGCAATTCACCAGAAGCTAAATTTGTAGCAATTGGAACTTTATGAACATCAGAAATTCTAATAAGTGCTGAGATATCAGGTTCGTGTGGTTGAGATGTTAAAGGATCTCTAAAAAATAAAACAGCTGCGATATTATCAGTAGCTACTTCGGCACCAATTTGTTGATCGCCACCTATAGGTCCTGATTTGAAGCGTTGAATTTGTAGGTTAGTTGCCTCCATAATTCTAAGTCCAGTTGTACCAGTTGAAACAAGAGGGTATTTTGCTAAGATGTGCTCATATTTTTTTGCAAAGCTAACCATTTCTGATTTCATGTTGTCGTGAGCGATTAATGCTATTTTTTTCATTTTGACCTCCATAGATTTTACTATAATCATTATACAATAAAAAATTAATATATAAAAGGAGTAAGTGTATGAATTTTGATAAAATTAATTATATTGAGAGGAAAACAGGGAAAATAAAAACAGAAACTCCACCTGGAGAAGGATTTTTAAAGTTTTTATATTATAATCCCTTAGGAAAATTACCTCTAAATTTAGTTGTTAGAAAAAAATTTTTAACAGATTATTATGGGAAAAAGATGTCTGAAAAATCATCTATAGAAAAAATAAAGCCTTTTGTAGAAGAGAATTCTATAAATATGAATGAGTCCAAAAAAAGAGTTGAAGAATTTAAATCGTTTAATGATTTTTTTATAAGAGAGCTAAAAGAGGGAGCAAGACAAATAGCAGGAGATGAAAATATATTAGCATCTCCTGCAGATGGAAAAATATTAATTTTTGATAATTTAAAAGAAACAACAAAATTTTTTTTAAAAGGGGATGAGTTTACATTAGAAGAATTTCTAATGGATAAAGAGGAAGCTAAAAAATTTCAAGGTGGAACAATGGTAATTATAAGATTAGCACCAGTAGATTATCATAGATTTCATTTTCCTGCAGATGGAATAATAGGAGAATCTAAAATAATAGATGGATATTATTATTCTGTATCTCCTTATGCAATAAAAAAGAACTTTAGAGTTTATTGTGAAAATAAAAGGGAGATTTCAATTTTAAAGACTGAAAAGTTTGGAGAGATAGTTTTAAGTGAAATTGGAGCTACGATGGTTGGTGGAATAAAACAAACATACAGACCAAATGCTTTAGTAAAAAAAGGTGAAGAAAAAGGATATTTCTTCTTTGGAGGGTCGTCGTGTGTATTGCTTTTCCAAGAAAATAAGGTTGATTTTGATAAAGATATTTTAGAAAACAGCAGTAAAGGTTTAGAAACTAAAGTATATATGGGTGAAAAAATAGGAAAAGCTAAGTAGGTGTACCTGTGAAAAAACAAAAAAAATATTTTAGAAAAGGGGATGTAGTAGTTTATATAATGCTGATTAGTATATTTTCTATACTAGGATTTCAAATAGCAAAATTTAAAACCTCAGATGCTGCGAATGCTGAAGTTTATGTAAATAATCAGTTAAAGTATGTATATCCATTACAAATAGAAGAAAAAGATATTTTTGTTCCAACTGATATAGGTGGAGTAAATATAAAAATAAAAGATAAAAAAATAAGAGTTACAACTTCAAACTCTCCATTAAAATTGAATGTAAAACAAGGATGGATAGGACAACCGGGAGAGGTTATAATTGGAGTTCCAGATCGACTGATAATTAAGGTTGTTGGAAAAATAAATGAACAATCAGATGATGTAGACTTTGTAATAAAATAATTAAGAAAGGAGTAAAGTAATGAAAAAAGGATATCTACATTTATTTATAGTTGCATTATTATTGATTTTAATTCAAACTTTTTTTCAATATAACGAAGCTTTCAATTCTATTATAGGGCAAATAGTAAATTCTGTTACTCCATTTATATATGCTATTTTTATAGCTATATTAGTAAGTCCACTTGTGAAAATTTTTGAAAATAAAGTAAAAATGAAAAGATCATGGGCAATTGGAATAAGTTTAATGATAGTTTTTCTGGTTATAATTGAGTTAGTTTTGATTATAGTTCCAAATATAATAAACAGTGTAACTGATTTAATTGATAAGTTTCCAACAATGCTAACAAGCTTAAGTTCTAATACTGAGCACTTAATAGATTTTTTAAAAGAAAAAGATTTATTATTTTTTAATCCTAAAGAGATAGAAAATAATTTAATAAAATTCACAAGAACTAATTTAGGAAACTTTAAAAATTTAGTATTTGGAGTAGGAGCAGGGGTTTTAAGAAGTTTAATGGGAGTAATTAATTTTTTTATTGGAGTTTTTATCTCTCTTTATTTAATGTATAGTAAAGAGTATTTTATGGAATTTTTAGAAAATGTTTTTTTACTTTTTACTACAAAATCAAAAGCAAAATATGGTGTAGATTTTGTTAGAAAAGTAAACAATGTATTTTTAAAATATATTTTAGGAAGAATATTGACATCTGCAGTCGTAGGTTTTTTAGTGTTTTTAGTTCTTTTTATAACGAAAGTACCATATGCTCTTTTAAGTGGAGTTATGGTAGGAATAGGAAATATGATTCCATATGTGGGATCGATAGTAGCTGGAACAATAGCTACATTCTTGATATTATTGGCAGCGCCATTAAAAGTAGTGTATCTTTTTATAGCTATTGGAATAGGACAAGCTGTAGATGGATTTATAATTGGTCCAAAAATAATGGAAGAATCTGTTGGAATGAGTAGTTTCTGGACCATTGTAGCAGTAATGGTTTGTGGAAGTTTCTTTGGACCTTTAGGAATGTTTTTAGGAGTACCAGTATTTGTAATTATAAAATTTATATATTTAGAGTGTTTAAAAAAAAGGAGTGAATAGATGAGTAAGAAGTATAGATTGATAGCTTCAGCAACAATGGGGTTAGAGAGTGTTGTTAAAGATGAGTGTAAAGATTTAGGATTTGAAAATATTGAAACATTTAATGGAAGAGTTGAATTTGATGGAGATGAAAAAGACATTGTAGAAGCTAACTTACACTTAAGATGTGCAGATAGAGTTTTTATAAAAATGGGAGAGTTTAAAGCTCTAACTTTTGATAATTTATTTGAAAATATAAAAAGATTACCTTGGGAAAATATAATTTCAATAGATGGAGAGTTTCCAATAAGTTGGGTAAGTTCAGTAAAATGTAAACTTTTTTCAAAATCTGATATTCAGAAAATTGTAAAAAAGGCGATAGTTGAAAGATTAAAAGTAGCATACCAAACAGAAAGACTTATTGAAACAGGAGCTCATTATAGAGTTAAGATACAAGCGCATAATGACATATTTTTAGTTATGATTGATACAAGTGGTGAAGGATTACATAAAAGAGGTTACAGAAACTTAATAAATGAAGCGCCTCTAAAGGAAACAATGGCAGCAGCTTTAGTATTATTGAGTCGTTGGAAAGGTGGAGAGAGACCTTTATTAGACCCAATGTGTGGAACAGGAACTATTGCAATAGAAGCAGCTATGATAGCAAGAAATGTAGCTCCAGGAGTAAATAGAAACTTTGCATCTGAAAAGTGGGATATAATACCTGAAAACTTATGGATTGATTTAAGAGATGAAGCGTTTTCAAGGGAAGATTATGATAAAGAAGTGAAAATATATGCTTCTGATATAGACTCTGAAACAGTTGAAGTAGCTAAATTAAATGCTATAAGAGCTGGGGTAGAAGAAGAGATTGAATTTAAATGTATGAACTTTTTAGAGTTAGAAACAATGGCAGAAAAAGGTTGCATAGTATCAAATCCACCATATGGAGATCGTTTGTTAGATGAAGATGCTGTAGAAAGATTGTATGGTCTTATGGGAGATATTTTCCAAATGAGATTCCCAAAATGGTCTTACTATATAATTACATCTTATGAAAATTTTGAAAAAGTATTTGGGAAAAAGGCCACAAAAAATAGAAAGCTATATAATGGTGGAATAAAATGTCACTATTATCAATATTATGGAGCTAGATAATGAATGAATTTGATTTAATAGTAGTTGGAGGAGGACCGGGAGGAATTTTTACAGCTATTACAGCAGCAGAAAGAGGGTTTAAAGTAGCTCTTTTAGAAAAAAATAAACGTATAGGAAATAAAATATTGGTAGCAGGGAGCGGAAGATGTAATTTAACTCATACTGGAAAACCTAAAGATTTTTCTGATAAATACGGTCCAAATGGAAAATTTTTAAAAGAGGCTTTAAATAAATATTCTCCAGAGATGTTAAAAACATTTTTTAGAGAAAATGGATTACCCCTAGTTTTAGTGGAAGAAACTGGAAAATATTTTCCTGAAACATTTAGTTCTTTAGATGTTGTAGATCTTTTAAAAAGAAAGATGATGACTCTAGGTATTAAAATAATAGAGGGAATAAAAATAGAAAGTATTCAAAAAAACTTAGAGATATTTTCAATTTTTACGGATAAAGGATTATATAAGTGTGATAATTTAGTTTTAGCAACAGGTGGAAAATCTTATCCTGGAGTTGGAACAACAGGAGATGGATATGTGATGGCTAAGGAGTTAGGGCATAAAATTGTACCGCCAAAACCAGCACTAAGTCCTATATATGTGAGAGATTATTTTTTTCAAGAACTTTCAGGAATAAGTTTTCAAAATGTTAAAATTACTATTTGGAAAGAAAATAAAAAAGTTATAGAAAAAAAAGGAGCTGTTTTATTGACACATACAAATTTTAGTGGTCCTGGAATATTGGATAATTCAAGATTTGTTGAAAGTGAAAGTCAGTTGGAGATTAATTATATTGGAAAAGAGTATGAGATTTTAAATAAAGAGCTAATCGAAGAGATGAATAAAGATGGTAAAAAAACTATAAAGAAAGTTTTATCTTATTATTTTTTACCTGAAAGATTTATAAAAACTATATTGTCTATTTTAGAAATAAATGAAGATTTAAAAATGGCAGAACTTTCAAAAGAAAAAAGAGAGAGTCTAGTAAAAGTATTAACTTCGAATAAAATGGAGATAACGAAAGTTGGAAGTTTTGAGATGGCTATGGTAACAAGAGGAGGAGTCTCTTTAGATGAGGTAAATGCTAAAACTATGGAATCTAAAAAAATACAAGGTCTTTATTTAGTTGGAGAACTTTTAGATATTGATGGAGATACAGGTGGTTATAATATTCAAGCAGCGTGTTCTACTGGAGTTTTAGCAGGGAAATCTATGAGAAAAAAGGAGAGAGAATAATGAAAAAAGAGGAATTTATAAGTTATGCTCAAGAAGTAATTTTAACAGTTTTAAAGATTACTTCTACTCAATTGGATAAGTTAAGAGAGATGGGAGATATTTCAGGCGAGGAAATTTTAACTGAAAAAGTTTTATTACCTTATGAAAAGATATATGGGGCACTTTTAGAAATGAAAGTAGATAAAATGAATGAAGAAGAGTTCAACTCTTTTAAAGATATGGTAGAAGAGATAAGAGAAAAAAATAGATTACCCCTTGAAAAAATTCAAGAAACTTTAAAAAAGAGAGAAGAACTAAAAAATAAGTCGGGAGCTGTAGTTGTAAAAAGATTTTTTAAATATAATTTGAATAGATTGCTAGACAAAAAGGATAAAATACTTAACAGATACAATCAGCTAGCAACAGAAGAACAAAATTTAGAAAACTTATTAAAAGATACTATACAAGAAGAGGAACAATTTGATATAATTTATAAGCTGCAACCAGTGAGAGAAAAACTTAGAGATACAGAGGATAAGTACTTAGTTGTTGAAAAAGATATCAATCAATTAAAAAAGAAGTTAGAATCTAAATGGCCTTATGAAATTTACGGGGTTGTTTCAGAAGAGGAACTTTTAGAAACATATAAAGAAGCTTTTAAAATGGAGGACTAGTAAGAATGGAAAAAGGATTCAAACAGATTTTGATTTTATTGGCAGTATTTATTGTCTTTTTTCTTTCGAAAAAGATGTTTGCAAAACCAAGAGTTGTTTTAGGAAAAAATATGGAGGTAAGAAATATGAAAGAAGTAAAATTAAACGCAAAAATAGTTACACCAAGAGGAGATATTAACTTAGTTCTTTTCCCAGAAGTAGCACCAGTAACAGTATTAAACTTTGCGCACTTAGCAATGAGAGGATACTATAATGGTATTAAATTTCATAGAGTAATTGAAGACTTTATGATTCAAGGTGGAGATCCAACAGGAACAGGAACAGGTGGACCAGGATATCAATTTATAGATGAGTTTAAAGAAGGAGTAGTTTTTGATAAAAAAGGAATATTAGCAATGGCTAATGCTGGACCAGAAACAAATGGGTCACAATTCTTTATAACTCATGTTGAGACACCTTGGTTAAACTACAAGCATACAATTTTTGGTGAAGTTGTATCTGAAGCTGACCAAAAAGTTGTAGACTCAGTAAAGCAAGGAGATATCATTGAGAGAATTGAGATTACAGGAGATGTAGAAGAGTTCTTAAAAAATGAGGAGAATGCTGAATTTACAGCTCAAATGGATGAAATCTTAGATTCTCAATTTCCAAATTTAGTACAATACTAATTTAAAAATAGGGGGATAATTCTCATGGTGAAGATAGAGAATGAAAAGTTAACTGTACTAATTAATAAGTTTGGTGCAGAATTGAAAAGTGTTATAAACAAAGAGAATGGGATTGAATATATTTGGCCAGGAACTGAGGGAAGTTTTAAAAAAAGTGCTCCAAATTTATTTCCTTTTATAGGGAATATTTTAAGTGGAGAAATAGATTATCCTTTAGGGAAAAATGAAAGAGTTACTCTTCCAATGACAAAGCATGGATTTGCTAGAGATTTAGAGTTTGAAACTTTAGAAGTAACAAAAGATACAGCAAGATTTCAATTAAAACCAAATTCATATACAAAGGAAAGATATCCTTACAATTTCTCTTTAATAGTTGAATACATATTAGTAGAGGATACTTTACATCATAATTATATAGTTAAAAACAGTGATGTAGTTGAGATGTTCTATCATATTGGTGGACATACAGCTTTTTATTGTAACTATAATAATGACAAAACTTTTGAGAATTATTATTTAGAATTAAAAGAAGAAGAGTGTAATTTATATAAAATTGATGACAGAAATAACTCTTTTTTATTTGATATTCCAGAGAAAGTAACAATATGTGAGAAGTTTAATTTATCGAAAGATAAATTTGCTAAAGATGCATTAGTATTTGAAGGGGTGGAAAATAAACAAATAGATATAAAACATTTGAATTCTTCTCATGGAGTTGAATTTAAATTTGAAAATTTACCAATACTAACTTTATGGACAAATACAGATTCCAGTGAATTTATTTGCTTAGAACCATGGGCAGGGATAACAGATTTTACAAATGGTTCTAATAAAGTTGAAAGTAAAAAAGAGATTCAGAGATTAAATTCAAATGAACAAAAGAAATATTCACAAATAATAAGATTTTATTAAAATAAACACTTCTATACAAAGAGAGAATCTTTGTATAGAAGTGTTTTTATTTTGTTGCTTATTTTCCAAAAGAACAATGTGGAAAAGTACAGATTGGACAGTCAAGACAAAGTCCACCATGACCATATGCTGCAATATCTTCAAAAGTTATTTTTTCATCAGCTAAAATTCTAGGCAAAACTAAATCAAAAGCAGTTCTTTTAGAGTGCATAACACAACCAGGTAAGCCTAAAATAGCTCTATCTTCGTGATAAGCTAAAAGCAGCATAGCTCCAGGTAAAACAGGGGAACCATAAGTTATTAACTCTCCACCCATCTCTCTTATAGCAAGAGGAGTTCTATCGTCAGGATCCACAGACATACCACCAGTACAAAGTATAAGTTCAGCTTCACTATTTAAAGCTTCTTGTATTTTTTCCTTTATCATCTCTTTTTCATCTGAAGAGAATGCGTGATAAATAACTTCGCATCCATATTCTTCAACTTTTTTAGTTAGAATAGGACCGAATTTATCTTGAATTCTTCCATAAAAAACCTCGTTTCCAGTAGTTATGATAGCTATTTTTTTTGGTTTGATTGGTAAAATTTTAATAATGTTTTCTTTTGAGATATTTTCCATCTCTATAATTTTATTTTCATTGATAACTAGAGGAATAACTCTTGTTCCTGCTACTTTTGTTCCCTTTTTTATAGGCGTATTGTTATGTAAAGTGGATACAATAATTTCTCCTAAGCTATTTATTTTTAGCAATTCAGCTACATCAACTTTTAATAGTCCATCAAGATTAGCAACAAAATCTATTTTTCCCTCTTTTATTGTTGAAAAATCTAAGCCTTCGCCAGCAATATGCTCTTTTATTCTAATTGCAGCATCATTTTCATGTAAAGTTCCCTCTTGATGTTCCCATACGTAAAGATTATCCTTTCCAAGTTTTAAAAGCTCTGGAATATCCTCTTCTTTTATAATATGACCTTTTTTAAATGCTACTCCTTTAAACTCTCCAGGAACAATTTTTGTTATATCATGGCATAAAATCATACCAGCAGCATCAATAGTTTTAACAGTTTTCATAAAACCCCTCCCTAAATATATTGTTTTATAAGAATTTTAAATTTTCCTTTTTTGTTTTCACCTAAGTTTTTTTCTAAAATAAACTTCCCTTTTTTTCTAATTGTAATTACCGAACCGATATTAACTATTTTATTTTTACTTTTTTCAGTATTATAGTTGACTAAAACATCTCCACTTTCAATCAAATTTGTGCTTATATTTCTAGATGAATTTGCAATAGAAGCTATAATAGAGTCA
>Ga0114939_10002719_pt1 | contig 12846 bp, 10 predicted proteins | sample AshMeaCrysSpring_FD_87196 | JGI IMG/M metagenome (GOLD analysis project Ga0114939, IMG submission 87196) | Groundwater microbial communities from Big Spring, Nevada to study Microbial Dark Matter (Phase II) - Ash Meadows Crystal Spring | ecosystem: Environmental > Aquatic > Deep subsurface >... | reverse complement strand
TCGCATCCTCATTGTGCTGCCAGCGGAAGGCCGCCTCGTCGAGCGGAACGCGTTGCTGCTCACTCGCGTGTGCCGCCGCCACGGTGAGCCTTGCCGGCACGTCGCCCGCACTGGCCTCGAGTTCTTGCAGCAGGTCGGGGCTGATCGTGAGCAGGTCGCAGCCGGCCAGGTCGAGGATCTGCGACGTCTTGCGGAAGCTCGCGTTCATCACCTGGGTGCGGTAACCGAACTTCTTGTAGTAGTTGTAGATGCGCGTGACCGACGCCACGCCGGGATCGTCTTCCCGAGCGATGTCCTGCAAGCCGTTGGCCTTCCTGTACCAGTCGTAGATGCGGCCGACGAACGGCGAAATCAGCGTGACGCCGGCGTCCGCGCATGCGACGGCCTGTGCGAAGGAAAAGAGCAGCGTGAGGTTGCAGTGAATGCCGTCGCGCTCTAGCCGCCCGGCCGCGCGGATGCCCTCCCAGGTGGCGGCGATCTTCACCAGCACGCGCGCGCGAGGCACGCCCGCCGCCTCGTACAGTTCGATGAAGCGGCGCGCGCGGCGCTCGGTGGCGGCCGTATCGAAGCTGTAACGCGCGTCGACCTCGGTCGATACCCGGCCGGGGATCAGCGCGAGGATCTCGCGGCCGAAACCGGCGAACAGGTGCTCCATCACCGAGTCGCTCCAACCCTCCGCATCGCGCGCACCGGCGGCCGCGATCGCTGCCTGCACGATGTGGCCGTAACGGGCGTCCTGCGCGACGCGCAGGATCAGACTGGGGTTGGTCGTGGCGGCCTGCGGACGGAAGCGCGCGATCGCGTCGATGTCGCCCGTGTCGGCGACGATGACGGAATGCTCGCGCAGCGCAGCGAGCTGGCTGGGCAGTGTCTGCCCCGGCGTCACGGCGGTCACAGCGGCCATCTCCATTCACGCTCGGCCGGCCGGTCGATGCCATGCTCGTGCGCGTAATGGCGGCATTCGATCTGCAGGTTGCGCATCTTCTCCTTCACGTGCGCGCCGGCCACCTGCAGTCGCGGCACGCGGTCGATCGCGTCGATTGCGAGGCTGAACCGGTCCACCTGGTTGTTGATCGCGAGCTCCAGCGGCGTGTTGATGTTGCCCTTTTCCTTGTAGCCGCGCACGTGCAGGTTGGCGTGGTTGTGGCGGCGGTAGGCCAGGCGGTGGATCAGCCACGGGTAGCCATGGAAATTGAAGATCACCGGGCGGTCAAGCGTGAACAGCGAGTCGAAGTCGCGGTCGGTCAGGCCGTGCGGATGCTCGGAACGCGGCGTCAGCGTGTACAGGTCGACGACGTTGACGAAGCGGATCTTCAGGTCGGGGAAGTGCTGCCGCAGGATCGCCGTGGCCGCGAGCGCCTCCTGCGTCGCGATGTCGCCGCACGCGGCCATCACGACGTCGGGTACGTGCCCCGCGTCATTGCTCGCCCATTCCCACAGGCCGATGCCCTTGCTGCAATGGCTGATCGCCGACTCCATGTCGAGGAACTGCAGGTGGTGCTGCTTATCGCACACGATCACGTTGATCCTGTCCGTGCTGCGCAGGCAATGGTCCGAGACCGCGAGCAAGGAGTTTGAATCGGGCGGCAGGTAGATGCGCGTGACAGCCGGGCTCTTGTTGACCACGACGTCGAGGAAGCCGGGGTCCTGGTGGGTGAAGCCGTTGTGGTCCTGACGCCAGACGGTGGAGGTGATCAGCAGGTTGAGCGACGACACCGGCGCGCGCCACGGCAGGTTCTGGCAGATGTCGAGCCACTTCGCGTGCTGGTTGAACATCGAGTCGATCACGTGCACGAACGCTTCGTAGGTCGAGAAGAAGCCGTGCCGCCCCGTCAGCAGGTAGCCCTCGAGCCAGCCTTCGAGCGTGTGCTCGGACAGCATTTCCATCACGCGGCCGTCGGCCGCCAGTTCGCCGCCTTCTGCGTCGACCGGCAGCGTCCCGGCGAGCCACGTCTTCTTGCTCGCCTGGTACACGGCATCGAGCTTGTTAGACGACGTTTCATCCGGGCCGAACACGCGGAAGTTGTCCGGGTTGAGCTTGAGTATGTCGCGAAGGAATTCGCCGAGCTTTCGCGTATTGCCGGCTTCGCCGACGCCGGGCTTCTTCACCGGCAGGCCGTAGTCGCGGAAGTCGGGCAGCCGCAGCGCCCGCCGCAGCGTGCCGCCGTTGGCATGCGGATTGGCGCTCATGCGATGCCTGCCGGTCGGCGCAAGGGCTTTCAAGTCGGCGACGAGCCGTCCTTCGGCGTCGAACAGGTCCTGCGGCTTGTAACTGCGCAGCCAACGTTCCAGCGCCTTGAGATTGGCCGGGTTCTCGCGTACGTCGGCGAGCGGCACCTGGTGCGAGCGCCACGAGCCTTCGATCGTCTTGCCGCCGACCTTGCGCGGCCCGGTCCAGCCCTTGGGGCTGCGCAGCACGATCATCGGCCAGCGCGCGCGCTCGGCGCGGCCCGTGCGACGGGCCTCGGCCTGGATGCGCCGGATCTCGAGCACGCAGCGTTCCAGGGTGCCGGCCATCAGCGCGTGCATCGTCATCGGATCGTCGCCTTCGACGAAGTGCGGGGTCCAGCCGTAGCCGCGGAAGAGCGCGTCGAGTTCGTCGTGCGAAATGCGGGCGAGCAGCGTCGGGTTGTTGATCTTGTAGCCGTTCAGGTGCAGCACGGGCAGCACGGCGCCGTCGCGCACGGGATTCAGGAACTTGTTCGAATGCCAGGCAGTGGCAAGCGGCCCGGTCTCGGCCTCGCCGTCGCCCACCACGACCGTCACGAGCAGGTCGGGATTGTCGAAGGCCGCGCCGAAAGCATGCGCGACGCTGTAGCCGAGCTCGCCGCCTTCGTGGATCGACCCCGGCGTCTCGGGCGTGCAGTGGCTGCCGATGCCGCCCGGAAACGAGAACTCCTTGAAGAACTGCCGCATGCCCTCGATGTCCTCGCCCTTGTTCGGGTAGGTCTCGGCATACGTTCCCTCGAGGTAGACCGGTGCGAGCACGCCGGGTGCGCCGTGGCCGGGACCGGCGAGGAAGATCGCGTCGAGCCCGTATTCCACGATGAGCCGATTGAGGTGCACGTAGGTAAACGCCAGGCCGGGGCTCGAGCCCCAATGGCCCAGCAGGCGATTCTTGACGTGCTCGGGCTGCAGCGGCTCGCGCAGCAACGGGTTGTCGCGGAGGTAGATCATCCCCGCCGCGAGGTAGTTGCAGGCGCGCCAGTAGGCGTCGATCTGACGCAGCTCCGTTGCCGTCAGGGCGCCCTTCGGCGCCGCCACTCGTCCTGACCGTCTTGCCATGTCACTCCGCCCTTTGCTGGTTGCGTGGCTCAAGCATCCAACAGAGTCATGACGGATGCCAGCAGCAAAAACCCCGCGACGCGCTGTAACATCAATGCAATCGAATTCAGGGAGCGCTCCGGCATGTCTGACACGCTGCACACGGCCCGCCGGCTCTGTCCGCATCGTGCGCGGGCAGTGCATCGCGACTGGCTGGCATGCGTCTTAGTGCTGCTCGCCGCGTACTGCGGGCCACTCGCGGCTGCACCGAAGACGGACGTGGTCGTGCTCCGCAACGGCGACCGCATCACCGGTGAGGTGAAGTCACTCGAATACAATCAGCTCAAGCTCTCCACGGCGAACATGGGGACGATCTACATCGAATGGGACAAGATCGCGACCATCAAGTCCGACCAGTACCTGCTGCTCGAGCGCACGGACGGCAAGCGCTACTACGGGCAGCTGCGGCCAGGCGAGGCGGAGGCAACGCTGCGAGTGCAGGGTTCGTCGGATGAGCGCGTCGAGGCGGTCGACATGGCATTGATCGTGCGTGCCGAGCCGATCGAAAGCGGCAGCATCTTCGACCGGACCGATGGCTACGTGAGCGCGGGCCTCGATGTCGCCAAGGCCAACGATCGCAGCAGCATCGATTTCGCCGGCGGACTATCGTCGCGCACGCGAGCGCGCGAATGGGCGCTCGACGGGTCGGCCAACCTGACGGACGACAGCTCAGGCGAGACCAGCGAGCGCTACCAGCTGCAGTTCAATTACCGGCAGTTCTTGCCCGACCGCGCGTTCTACCTCGGCTTCGGCAGCATGGAACGCAATACCGAACTCGACTTGAACCTGCGTACGATGGCGGGCGGCGGACTTGGCCGATTCTTCGTACAGACTAACCGGGCCGAGTGGTTGGGCGGCCTTGGCCTCGCCTACAGCCGCGAAAATTACCTCGGTGGCGAGACGTTCGACAGCGTCGAAGGCGTGCTGACGACGTCATTCCGCATCTTCCGCTACGACTTTCCTGAAACCGACATTGGCGGCTCGCTCTCGGTGTTGCCGAGCCTGACGCAGTCGGGTCGCGTACGCGCGGAAGGCGACTTGCGTGCGAAGTACGAATTCATCGACGACCTGTACTTCGAGCTCAAGCTCTACGGCAGCTACGACAGCAGTCCGCCGCTGGCCGACTCGGAGCAGACCGACTATGGCCTGACCACGTCGCTGGGTTATTCGTTCTGACCACCGGAGCCGCGATGATCGTCAGTGCACGCCGTTCCGCTCCGCAGTCGCTGTTCCAGGCCCGCGTCGCGCTCTTCGGGCTGGTTGCGCTGGCCAGCGTCGCCACGCCGGCCGAGACGCTACTCGTCGTGCGCAAGACGGACAACGCCGTCAGCTTCGTCGATCCGGGCTCGGGCCTGCAGCTCGCGGCCGTCGCGACCGGGTTCGCCCCGCACGAGATCAGCGTGTCGCCGGACGGCACGCGCGCCGTCGTCAGCAACTACGGCACGCGCGAGCAGCCCGGCACGTCGCTCAGCATCATCGATCTCGCGCAACCCAGGGAAGCGCGGCGCATCGAACTCGCGCCGCATACGCGCCCGCACGGCGTGGCGTGGTACGCGCCCGGTCGCATCGCGGTGACCACCGAGGGCTCGCGGAGCCTGCTCGTCGTCGACCCCGACGCGGGCCGGATCGTGCAGGCGATCAGTACGGCGCAGGAAACCTCGCACATGGTTGCCGTGAGCCCGGATGCGACCCGCGCCTATGTCACCAACATCGGCTCGGGCACGACGACCGTCATCGATCTGGTCGCTGATCGCAAGCTCACCGATCTGCCGACCGGCGCGGGATCAGAGGCGTTGGCGCTCAGCCCCGATGGGCGGGAACTGTGGGTGGCTGCGCGCAGCGCCGGGCAGATCGCGATCGTCGATACCGGCACGCTGGCGATCACCGCGCGCATGCCGGCGCCAGGCATGCCGATCCGCATCGCGTTCGCTGCCGACGGCCGCAGCGTGCTGGTGACCTGCGCGCAGAGCAGCGAAATCGTCGCGTTCGACCCCGCGCAACACGTCGAACGGGGTCGGCGTAAGGTCGACGTGCCGCGGGCTCCGGGGGCCGAACGGCGCCCCTTCGCGCAACTGGCCCCGGGCAGCGCGCTGCCGGTGGGCTTGCTGTGGTCGCGGGACGGTCATTCCGCCTACGTAGCTGCCACGATGGGCGATCGAATCGTCCGGCTGAATGCGGCGTCGCTCGATTGGCTGGGTGTCATCGAGGTGGGTGGCGAGCCCGATGGGCTCGCGCTCACGCATGTGCAACTGCAGGCCGTCTGCCACGCGTGCAACCCGCCGGTCGACGCGGCGCCGCGGACCCCCTGATGCGCGGGCCGCGATCGCTTTGCAGCGCAACAAATACCGCTGTTAAGTACATCTACGATTGAGGCTTCGGCAGCCCGAGTCGGACCATCCCACCTATCGAATCGGAGGGGTCCGCCTGTTTTTGGAACAAGTTCCCCACCCGATGCGCCAGACGGCCGCTCCTGGTGAAAACCAAACGCCCCGGTGGCCGCCCAGGTGAAACGCCATAACCATTGGGAGCACGAGATGGGTCGTCAAGAAACTTTCTACGAGTTGATTCGCCGGCAGGGCATCTCACGGCGCAACTTCCTGAAGTTCTGCTCGTTGAGCGCGGCCTCACTCGGGCTCGCGCCGCACTTCGCCGGCACGATCGCGCACGCGATGGAAACCAAGCCGCGCGTGCCAGTGCTGTGGCTGCACGGCCTCGAGTGCACCTGCTGCACCGAGAGCTTCATCCGCTCGGCGCACCCGCTGGCCAAGGACGTCATCTTGTCGATGGTGTCGCTCGACTATGACGATACGATCATGGCGGCCGCGGGCCACCAGGCCGAGCAGATCGTCGACGAGGTCATGCGCGACTACAAAGGCCAGTACATCCTGGCAGTCGAAGGCAACCCGCCGCTCGGCAACGATGGCACGTTCTGCATCCCGGGTGGCCGCCCGTTCCTCGATCGGCTGAAGGAAGTGGCCGCCGATTCCGCGGCCGTGATCGCGTGGGGCTCATGCGCCTCGTGGGGCTGCGTGCAGGCCGCGAAGCCGAACCCGACGCAAGCCACGCCGATCCACAAGGTCATCTCGGGAAAGCCGATCGTCAAGGTGCCCGGCTGCCCGCCGATCGCCGAGGTCATGACTGGCGTGATCACGTACTACGTGACGTTCGGTGAACTGCCGGCGCTCGACCGCCAGGGCCGTCCGCTGATGTTCTACAGTCAGCGCGTGCACGACAAGTGCTATCGCCGCGGCCATTTCGACGCCGGCCAGTTCTCGGAGAGGTTCGACGACGAAGGCGCCCGCAAGGGATATTGCCTGTACAAGGTCGGCTGCCGCGGGCCGACGACTTACAACGCCTGCTCGACGACGCGCTGGAACGAAGGCGTGTCGTTCCCGATCGGCTCGGGCCATGGCTGTCTCGGCTGCTCGGAGCCGGATTTCTGGGACAACGGGCCGTTCTACGAGCGCCTCGAGACTTTCCCGCAGTTCGGCGCCGAAGCCACTGCGGACAGGGTGGGCGGAACGGCAGCGGCGATCGTCGGCGCGGGTATCGCGGTGCATGCGGGCCTCACCGCGCTGCGCCAGGCACGCGTCAAGGCCAACCAGCCCATCGAGACGCCTGAGAAGACCGGCTGACCGAGCGGAGTAAAGCACACATGAGCATCGCAACCCCCAACGGCTTCCAACTCGACAACTCGGGGAAGCGTGTCGTCGTCGACCCGATCACCCGGATCGAGGGCCACCTCCGCATCGAGGTCAACGTCGACGCCAACAACGTCATCCGCAACGCGGTGTCCACGGGCACCATGTGGCGCGGCCTCGAGGTCATCCTCCGCGGGCGCGACCCGCGTGACGCGTGGGCCTTCGTGCAGCGCATCTGCGGCGTGTGCACTGGCGTGCACGCGTTGGCCTCGGTACGCGCGGTCGAGCACGCGCTGAAGATCGAGATCCCCGAGAACGCGAATACGATCCGCAACATCATGCACCTGACGCTCTACGCGCACGACCACCTGGTGCACTTCTATCACCTGCATGCGTTGGACTGGGTCGACGTCGTAAGCGCGCTGTCGGCGGATCCGAAGGCGACTTCGGAACTGGCGCAGTCGATTTCCTCGTGGCCACTGTCGTCGCCGGGTTATTTCCGCGACCTGCAGAATCGTCTGAAGAAATTCGTCGAATCGGGCCAACTCGGGCCGTTCCGCAACGGCTACTGGGGCCACCCGGCGTACAGGCTGCCGCCCGAGGCCAACCTGATGGCGGTCGCGCACTACCTCGAGGCGCTCGATTTCCAGAAGGAAATCGTCAAGATCCAGACGATCTTCGGCGGTCGCAACCCGCATCCGAACTGGCTGGTGGGCGGCGCCCCGTCGCCGATCAACCTGAACGACACGGGCGCGGTCGGCGCAGTCAACATGGAACGGCTCAACATGGTCGGCCGGATCATCGATCGCACGATCGAGTTCATCGACCAGGTGTACGTGCCCGACCTGCTTGCCATCGCCTCGTTCTACAAGGACTGGGGCGCAATCGGCGGCGGCCTGTCGTCGAAGTACCTGATGTCGTACGGCGACCTGCCGATCAAGGCCAACGACAACAGTCCCGGCAACCTGATGTTCCCGCGCGGCGCGATCATCGACGGCAACCTGAACGAGGTGCAGGACATCGACCTCGGCGCGCTCGACCAGGTGCAGGAGTACGTCACGCACTCCTGGTACAAGTACGGCGACGAGCAGAAAGGCCTGCATCCGTGGGAAGGCGAGACCAACCCGAACTTCGATATCGGCGGCGCCAAGGGCACCAAGACGCGCATCGAGGCGGTCGACGAATCGGCGAAATACTCGTGGGTCAAGTCGCCGCGCTGGAAGGGCCACGCGATGGAGGTCGGCCCGCTTGCGCGCTACGTGATCGGCTACGTGAAAGGCATCCCCGAGTTCAAGGAACCCACCGACATGGTACTCCAGAAGCTCGACGTGCCGCTCACCGCGCTGTTCTCCACGCTCGGCCGCACGGCCGCGCGCGGACTCGAGGCTAGCTGGGCGGCCCACAAGCTGAAGGGCGAATACCTGAAGCTGGTCGCCAGCATCAAGGCGGGCGACACGGCGACCGCGAACATGGCCAACTTCGATCCGTCCACGTGGCCGAAGGAGGCGAAGGGTTACGGCTTCGTCGAAGCCCCGCGTGGTGCGCTGTGCCACTGGATCGACATCGAGGACAAGAAGATCAAGAACTACCAGTGCGTCGTGCCGACGACCTGGAACGCCAGCCCGCGCGACCCGGCAGGCAAGATCGGCGCGTATGAAGCGGCGCTGCTCGACACCCCGATGCATGATCCGGAGCTGCCGCTCGAGATCCTCCGCACCATCCACAGCTTCGACCCATGCCTTGCGTGCGCCACGCACGTGCTGGACATGGACGGCAACGAGGTAACGAGCGTCAAGGTGCGCTGAGGAGTGTTGCCATGAGCAAGATGTACCATCGCAATACGCCCATCGCGAACCGCTTGCGCGAAGGGCACTTCGGTGAGGCGATCCTGCCGCCGCCGGGGACGCTGGCGGGCCCGGTCTACGTCTATGACGCGGCCATTCGCCTGTGGCACTGGGTCACGGTGTTCGCGATCCTGGTGCTGTGCGTCACGGGGTATTTCATCGGCTCGCCGCCGCCCAGCCTGGGCGGCGAGGCAGCGGAGCACTACCTGTTCGGCTATATCCGCTTCGCGCACTTCACGGCCGGGATGATCCTCGGCGTATTCTTCGTGCTGCGGATCTATCGCGCGCTCGTGGGCGGGCCGCACGCACGGCAGATCTTCTACATCCCGTTCTGGAACATGGCCTGGTGGAAGGACGTCTTCGAGGAAATCGGCTGGTACCTGTTCATCAAGAAGCCGAAGGAATACGTGGGCCACAATCCGCTCGCGCATCTGGCGATGTTCCTGATGTTCATCCTGCCGCTGATCGTGCTGCTGCTCACGGGCTTCGCGCTGTACGGCGAAGGCGCGGGCATCGATTCCTGGTACTACAAAGTGTTCGGCTGGGTCTTCGTGGTGCTTGGTGATTCCATGACCGTGCATACGTGGCATCACGCCGCGATGTGGGTCGTGATCCTGTTCACGATGGTCCACATGTACATGGCGATCCGCGAGGACATCACGCACCGCCAGACGACGATCAGCACGATGATCAGTGGCTGGAGGTTCTTCCGCTGAACCAGGGCGCGAGCCCGCTGCACCAGGCTGAATGACGGGACCGCGGGACGCAGGGCATCGTCGCCACGGAATCCTTCGGTCCCGTTATACCTTTCGACACGATCCAGGTGCGCACTTCGAGCGCACGCGGGAGCGGCGATGACTGAAAATGCCGTGGCGCCAGAGCGCCGCATCGTGATACTCGGCGTCGGCAACCTGCTGTGGGCCGACGAGGGCTTCGGCGTGCGCTGCGTCGAGGCGCTGGGCGAGCGCTACGACCTGCCGGACGACGTCGGCCTGCTGGACGGCGGCACGCTCGGCCTCGCGCTGGTGCCACTGCTGCTGGGCGCCACGCACGTCCTGCTGTTCGACGCCGTCGCCCACCGCGGCGAGCCGGGCGAGCTTATCGTCGCGCGCGACGACGAGATCCCCGGGATCATGGGCGCGGGCAAGATGAGCCTGCACCAGGTCGGCATGAACGACATCCTCGCTAGCCTCGAACTGCTGAACCACAAGCCGCAGCACTTCACCGTCGTCGGCATCAAGCCGGTCGAGCTCGCTGATTACGGCGGCAGCCTCACGGAGAAAGTGCAGGCGCAGGTACCTGCCGCACTGCGTCTCGGCGTGGACGAACTGCGGCGCTGGGGGGTGGAGGTGCGCGAACGCCAGGGCGACGCGGTCCCGCGCGACGTCGTGATCAGCGCGCTGTCGCGCGAGCGCTACGAATCCGGCCGGCCTTCCGCCGAGGCCGCGTGCCGCGTCGGGGACGAACGCTTCCTGGCGCGGCGCGGCATGGCGCAGCAGGACGCGGACGACACCGCAGGCTCTGCCACATGAGCGGCGTGATCGACGCGCTCACCTCCCACCCGTCGGTGGACGTGCTGCGCAAGGCCGAGGTCGATGATTTTCTCGCGCGCAACGCGCGCGCGTTGCTGTTCTTCATCGGCGACCGCGGCGAAGGCCTCGACGTCGCCGTCGTCGTGCGCGAACTGGCGACGACCTACGCGGGCCGCCTGCGGGTCGGCGTGATCGACCAGCGCGACGAAACGGCGCTGATGACGCGGTTCGGCGTGGTGGTCACGCCCGCCGTCGTCTACATGCGTGACGGACACCCGGCTGAGCTCGTCGCGCGCATGCGCGACTGGCCGGTCTTCGCCCAAGCGGCCGACCGCCTGCTCGATCCGGCGGCGCCCCCCCTCACCGGAGGCAATGCATGACTGAACACGTACTCGTGTGGCACCCGAAGGTGCCGGGAGATGCGCCGCCCGTCGGTGGCAGCGGCGACGAGCAGCCGCGCCTGATCGGCATGCCGACGGGCCTTGTGCGTCCCGCGCGCCAGACCGCCTTCGACGAAGAATTGACGGCCGCGGCCCGCGCAGTGATGGACCAGGTCGTCGCGGAACTGCAGCGCCGCATCGAACAGCCCGAACTGCCGGCTACGCGCATCAGCCTGCAGCACCTGAGCGACACCGAGAAGGCTACGATCGCTGACATCCTCGGCGAAGGCGACGTCTGGGCCAAGGTCGGGCTCGACGGCGCGTACTGGCGCATCGTCGAGTCGGTGATGGCCGGCGTCTGGCGCGTCGAGAGCAGCACGGCCGACGGCGCGCAGGGCGAGTGGATCGAGATCGGCACCGTGCCCGAGGCGATCGTGCGCGCCGTGTCGGAGTTGCCGCGGGCGACGATCGACGTCCCCGTGCAGATGCCGCAAGGCGCGATGAATGCTCCTGCGCTGCTGCACGAGCTGCGCGAGCGCTCCGAGGCATATCGGCCGGGCGCCGAGAATCATGTCATCAACTTCACCCTGCTGCCGCTGACCGACGTCGACGCGGACGTGCTCACTTCGGTGCTGGGGCAGGTGCCGCTCGTGATCCGCTCCGGCGGTTACGGCAGTTCGCGCGTGTTCGCCACCGGGCTGCGCCACGTGTGGGCGGTGCAGTACGTGAACGGGCTGGGCAGCGTGATCCTCGACACGCTGGAAGTCGGCGGCGTTCCGGTCGCTGTGCTGGCGGCGCGGGAGGACTTCCAGGATTCGGCCGAACGTCTCGCCGAAGTCCTGCAGGCGTTCGCGTGATGAGCCGGGGCTTCGAAAGCAGCTACGGTGGCGACGGCTCGAAGATCGCCGACGATACGCTGCTTGAGTGCGGCATCTGCTGGTGGGTCTACGACCCGGCGCTCGGCGACGAGGAGACGCAGACGCCGCCCGGCACGCCGTTCCGCCTGCTGAACGACACGTGGACCTGCCCGAACTGCGCGGCCGACAAGAGCAAGTTCATGGTCATCGAGGCGGCGACGCTCAGCGAAAGCGATGCCGTCGACAACCTCGCCAACGCCTACCGGCGCGCGGCGCTCCAGGTAAAAGGCCTGCCGATCTACAACCCAACCCTCGCCGTCGAGGCCGTCGGCTTCCGTGAGCACGAGGGCCGGCAGGTCGGCGTGATCGTGACGCCGTGGTTCATGAACCTGACGATCCTGCCGTCGGGCGCGGACCTCGCGACCTGGGTCGCGGGCGGCTCGGCGCGCATCGGGTTTCCGTCGGGAATGTACGATTTCGTCGTGGGCGACCTGCACGGCGTGGGGCTGATCGGCTCGTGCTCGCTATTCTCGACCATGACCGAGTTCACCGATCACGAGGCGGCGCAGATCGCAGCCAAGTCGGTGGCCGATGCGCTGTTCGAGGCGGAGCCGACGCCGGCGCCGCCAGCCGTTTCGCGACGGCAGTTGCTCGGCGGCTGAAACCAATGGGGTATCGGGTCAACCGACGCGCAATGTCCCGGCGATGCAGTCGTCGTACAGCTGCTCGAAATCCTGTTCCGTCAACGGCAGCGGATTGCCGCCGGTCGACGGGTCGATGAAGGCGTGGGGCGCAAAGGCGCGGGCGTGCTCGGCTCGCACGCCGATGTCCGCGAGGGTGTGCGGGATGCCTATGACGCTGCGCAGTTCCAGCACCCAGGCGAGGACGCCGTCGAACGAGGGGTTGGCAAGGCCGAGCCACGCGGCCAGCCGCACCATGCGTTCTTCGATGGCGGCGCGGTTGCGCACCAATACGTAGGGCATCACCACGGCGTTCGTCAGGCCATGGTGCGTGCCGAGGTGTGCGGAGCAGGGATGGCTCAGGCTGTGCATGGCCCCGAGGCCTTTCTGGAACGCGGTCGCGCCCATCGACGAAGCGATCAGCATGTGGGCGCGCGCCTCCAGATCGTTGCCGTTGGCGACGGCTCGCGGCAGGTATTCACGCACCAGGCGCATGCCCTCGACGGCGATACCCTCCGCCAGCGGGTGATACCCCGGCGCGCAGTACGCCTCGAGCGAGTGCGAGAGCGCGTCCATGCCGACGGCTGC
>Ga0114939_10002718_pt1 | contig 12847 bp, 13 predicted proteins | sample AshMeaCrysSpring_FD_87196 | JGI IMG/M metagenome (GOLD analysis project Ga0114939, IMG submission 87196) | Groundwater microbial communities from Big Spring, Nevada to study Microbial Dark Matter (Phase II) - Ash Meadows Crystal Spring | ecosystem: Environmental > Aquatic > Deep subsurface >... | reverse complement strand
TTGAATTTGACGATTTTTTGTTCATTTCAGCCGATGCCCAAATCCTGAAACAACTAAATTTCCTTCGGTAATTGAGAATTTTCTCAACTATTTTCAAGATTAAAAAAAACCTACCCTTGTAAGCCCCTCTACCACCCCTACCTCTCTAAAGGAAGTATTTATGAAAGTGTCTCTACTCCAGAATAGTTAAGGATTTTTGCATCAACGGTTAATAAAGGACATCCATAGCTCCTTGCGGTAGCTACAATAATTTGGTCAAAAGGGTCGCTATGAAAGCCACTTAATTGAGTTGAATCAACAACTATTGGCAAGGTCAAATTTAATAGCTGTACTCCGGGATAAGCCAAAGCTCCCTCTAGCCATTGATTAATAGGTAAAGGCAAAATCAATCGATTTCTTTCGGCTAATTTAGCTATTTCCCAACAAGAAACAATACTGACTCCTAAACCTTCAGACTCATAATCCTGTAAACACTGTCGATGCTTTCTAATCAATCGCCTATCATTTTGCACCCACCAAACTAAAATATGAGTATCAACTATAATCATTGCAGCACTTCCCAATCTTCCAAAGCAACAGGTTCGGTTGGGTCATCGTAACGGTATGGCTGAGTATTCTGTAAAGGATAAGGATTTTTTTGTGGCTGAGGTTTTGTAACTGTTTGCTGTGAAGTTGAAGTTTTAGTTGGAAGAATAATGACCTCAACAGCATCCCCTGCATAGAAAGGTATGTCCTCTAGCATTAAAGTCCCATCTTTGGTTAAAACAGCTTCTATTTTGTAGGCATTCATTTTGCAACTCCTATTTTTATGCAGAAAACAAAATGCTGTTGACTAATACATTTTTATTATGACTAAAAATTAAATTTTTGGTTCATTTCATCTCTTGCAACGGTAAATATAGGTAGAAATAGCCATTATTGCCATCAATCAAAGGCAGTGCATGACGCTACTGCCTTACTGCTATATTTAAATTTCTTCCTTGGAGTATGACACCCGACAAGAAAAAATGGTTGTGTAAGTGCTATGAGGGTAAGTCTTGTAAATAATTGACTATTAATAAGGATAGATATTTCCTTTGTAGGTATGGGAAAATAAGTAATTATTAATGATGATTAGGTATTTAGTAGAAATTATGAATCGTCCAAATATTGTTGCAATTATTACTGGGGCTATTTCGATATTACTGGCTATTGTTTATTTAATTATTGTCCAATTGCTAGACTTTCGGGGGGAAATGAAGCCGGCGCCGATAGGTCAAATTTACCAGTATGAGATAGTGGTTGCTTATAATCCTAGTACTATAGATAATTTCACTCGTGTTTATAAGCATCCTGAATTTTAGGCTTATACAACTATTTAAGTAAATTGTAAAGTTTTGTAAATGACGCATAACCCTCCTTGTTACCCCTGAATAGTTTGCATAGGGGTGGGAAACCGAACCTACTAAAGCAAGGATTAAAACTTAGCCAAGGGTAAGAGGGAGACAGGATTATGCAAAAGAAACACTTTAAAAGATTACTCGCAAAAGCAGCCTTATGGTTAGCAACTGAAGTTCTTCTTAATTGTACCGGTCTAGATAATATGGCAGATTATAGTGAATTCGTTTTTGACCGTGGTTTGCATGTAGAAAAAGCTAATCCATCTATCGTTCTAGTCGCAAATAAATAAATGGTATTAATTACATCTATCTTCAGGAAGATGTTGAGAAAAATATATTTTACGGCGAAATGCAGGCTAAGTATTTAAGATACAAATCATAAAGAGAAAATAGTAAATAGATTCAGATATTAAGATACCAATCGTTCGCATAAGCTTCAAGAATGATTGTTATATAGATTAAATAGAATCATTTCGATTAGAGACTTCTATACAATGAATTTATCAGTATTTCTTAGAGATAATATCGTCAATTTATCTATGGCTATTGCTTCCATTTTTTGATGGATGCAGTTAAGCTTATATTTAACATGATTAAGTAAATATAAATTTGCAATACCATCCTGCTTTGCCTGTTTTAGGGGACTGTTAACTTCAGTCGTTAATATTTTGCTGCAATTTTAGAGGTAAATAGATGGCTCAATACCTGCTTGAGAGCGTATGGTTGCTCCCATGCTACGCATTAATAGGTGGACTCCTTGCAATACCTTGGTCTCCGGGTATTATTAGTAGGACTGGCCCTCGACCTGCTGGTTATGTAAACTTGATAATGACTTTGTTTACATTTCTTCACAGTATAATAGCTTTACAGGCAACTTGGAATCAACCACCTTACCAGGTATCGATACCTTGGTTAAGTACAGCTGGTTTAAATCTCAGCATTGATTTAGAAATTTCCTCTATAAGTGTAGGGGCGATCGCCGTGATTTCTGGTTTAAATTTGCTGTCGCAGATTTTTGCCATAGGTTATATGGAAATGGACTGGGGATGGGCGCGTTTCTTTTCCCTGGTTGGATTATTTGAAGCGGGTTTAACAGCTTTAACTTTATGTAATTCTTTATTTTTCAGCTATGTAATTCTAGAAATGCTGACTTTAGGAACCTATTTATTAGTGGGTTTATGGTTTAGTCAGCCTCTAGTGGTAACTGGCGCGAGAGATGCATTTTTAACAAAACGGATTGGTGACTTATTCCTATTAATGGGGGTAATAGCACTCTTACCCGTTGCTGGGACTTGGAATTATACAGAATTAGCTGAGTGGGCGAAGACGGCAAATGTAGATCCAACAGTTATTTCACTAATTTGTCTAGCATTAATTGCGGGGCCGATGGGTAAATGTGCCCAGTTTCCATTGCATCTTTGGTTAGATGAAGCAATGGAAGGGCCTGTTCCCAGTACGATTTTGCGGAATTCCGTGGTAGTAGCCAGTGGTGCTTGGGTATTGATTAAATTACAGCCAGTATTTAGTCTTTCTCCAATAGTTTCCAGTGCGATGATAGGCATTGGGGCGGTGACTGCGGTTGGTGCATCTTTAATTGCGATCGCTCAAATAGATATCAAGCGTTGTCTATCTTATTCTGTGAGTGCCTACATGGGTTTGGTATTTATCGCAGTAGGAACACAACAGGATGAAGCAGCATTATTATTAGTTTTAACCCATGCTATTTCAGCAGCATTGTTGATGATGAGTTCTGGTGCCATTGTCTGGAATAGTATTACCCAGGATATAACTCAGTTGGGTGGGTTGTGGTCAAAGCGACCAGTTTCTGGTATTGCTTTTGTAATTGGGGCTTTAGGTTTAATAGGATTTCCATCTCTAGGAAGTTTTTGGGCTTTATTAGAATTAGCAGATGGTCTTTGGGATAATCATCCAGTTTTAGTGGGTGTGGTGATATTGGTTAATTGTTTGACTGCTATTAGCTTAACTAGAGAATTTGGTTTAGTCTTTGCTGGTAAGTCGAAACAGATGAGCGATCGCTCTCCAGAGGTCAGTTGGCAAATGGCATTGCCAATGATAATATTGTCTGCTTTTGCCTTACATTTACCTTTTGTATTACAAAGTCTCTCATTGCTACCTAACTGGGCTGATTTAAATAAAGATATTGCATTATTACTAATGTGGTCGAGTATTTTTGGTTGCAGTGTCAGCGGAATTCTTTACTTTGGAGACTTTATTTCCAAACCAATACTTCTTCCTTTCAGAGGATTACAAGATTTATTGGCATACGATTTTTACACTCCCAAAATTTATCGTTTAAGTATTGTCTTAGGTGTAGACCAACTTTCTAAACTGACTGATATGATTGACCGCTTTGTTGTTGATGGCATTGTCAACTTAGTAGGTTTACTATCTCTTGTTGGTGGAGAAGGTTTAAAATACAGCACTTCTGGAAAATCTCAAGGTTATGCCTTAACGATTATCTTTGGAGTTAGTATCTTAGGTATGTTTGTTACTTGGCAATTCTGGGGCGAACAATTCTTAAATTTGGTGTTTTAATCACAGATTCAATGGATTAAAGGATGACAGAGATTATTTGAAATGGGGAATTATTTTAACAGGACTTACGCAAAAATTGCCAGAAAGCTTGATTTGTGTAACCGCCAAGAAGCCAAGAACGCCAAGTTTTCGTAGAGCTTGCGTAAGTCCTATTTAAATCAGAGATTATTTGAGATGAGAGATATTGATTGTGACTTCTATCAATCCCTGTAATCCCATAATCCGTAAAATCTGTGGTTGACACAAATGATTTAAAATAGGGAATTATTTGAGATGAGAGATTATTTTAAATCAGAGATATTGATTGCTTCTTTCATCAATCCGTGTAATCCCATAATCCGTAAAATTTGTGATAACTATTAAATATTAACAACAATGCTAAGCGTATTAATTTGGGTTCCAATAATTGGGGCATTAATAATCACTTTACTGCCCAAAAAGCTTCGGAATAATAATATTCGCCTTGCTTCTGCTACTATTGCTGGTTTAACTTTTTTGTGGAATTTATTTTTACTATTAAAGTTTGATATTAGTAATCCAGGAATGCAGTTGAGAGAGTATTTACCTTGGAATGAAACTCTGGGTTTAAGCTATGCCCTTGGTGTAGATGGTTTATCTATATTAATGTTGTTGTTAAATAGCTTTCTAACTTGGATTGCTATTTATAGCACTGGTAAGGAAACTGAGCGCCCTCGTTTGTTTTATTCATTGGTACTACTAATTAGTGGTGGTGTAGCAGGTGCCTTTGCTACAGAGAATCTACTTCTATTCTTCCTGTTTTACGAATTGGAACTAATTCCCTTCTACTTATTAATTTCTATTTGGGGTGGGGAAAAACGTTCCTATGCTGCAATTAAGTTCTTAATTTACACTGCAGTATCAGGGGCAGTGATTTTAGCAACCTTCCTAGGAACTGTATGGCTAACTGGTTCAAATAGCTTTAATATTACTGATATTTCGACCCAAACTCTTTCCACAAGTTTACAAGTAATTCTACTGGCGGGCATTATTCTTGGTTTTGGCATAAAAGTGCCCCTTGTGCCCTTCCATACTTGGCTACCGGATGCCTATGTAGAAGCATCTTCTCCTGTCGCAATTATTTTGGGTGGAGTATTAGCAAAGTTAGGAACCTACGGATTATTACGCTTTGGTTTAAGTTTATTTCCTGATGCTTGGAGTATTCTAGGGCCCACTTTAGCAACCTGGGGTGGCATTAGCGCAATATATGGTGCGGTAACAGCGATCGCTCAAAAAGATATTAAGCGAATGGTGGCATATAGCTCCATAGCTCACATGGGTTATGTCCTCGTAGCTTGCGCCGCTAGTAATAGCCTGTCTTTAGTCGGTGCCGTCTCCCAAATGGTCAGCCACGGAATTATTTTGGCGATTCTGTTCCATTTAGTCGGAGTTGTAGAAGTCAAAGCCGGTACCCGCGACCTAGATAAACTCAATGGTTTAATGAGTCCCATTCGCGGTATTCCTATAGTTAGCGCCCTATTAATTTTAGGGGGAATGGCAAGTGTTGGGATTCCAGGCATGACAGGATTTATCGCTGAATTTATCTCCTTCCAAGGCAGCTTTGTAGTATTCCCTATCGCTACAATTTTATGTATTGTCGCCACGGGTTTGACAGCGGTTTACTTTGTTATCCTTCTTAACCGCACCTGCTTTGGCAAATTAGACAATAATTTAGCTTACTATCCCAAAGTCCTATGGCATGAAAAAATGCCCGCTGTAATTTTGGCTGGGTTAATTATTTTCTTGGGAGTACAACCTACTTGGTTAGTACGCTGGAGCGAAACAACTACTAGCGCTATGGTTGCCACTGTCCCTCCCGTAGATAAATCAATTAATCCTTTATTTGCCCTCAAGCATTAAGGCTTAAAAGTTGTCAAGAAACTAGGGTGAAGAAATTAAGGTTAAACAACTAGATAAAAAAGCTCAATTTTTGAGATCAATTTTTGTAAATCTTGACTTTAGTCTTTGTAGTCAATAAAAAATCTAAGAAATAAACTTGTAACAACAAACTACAAACAACAGACTAAAATCAACAGACTACAAATAATATGACATTTATTCCTAGCGCCTTAGTTACCCTCAGATTTTTAATAGCACCTTTTCTGCTTTGGGATGCGGTAGATGAAAAAACAACAATCTGGTTTATTGTTGCTTTTGTTGTAGCATTCCTCTCCGATATTTTTGATGGCATTATTGCCCACCGCCTAGGCGTAAGTAATGCCAAATTACGTCAAGCAGATGGTTGGGCTGATATTACTTTATATGCCTTTGTTGCCATTAGTGCTTGGTTTGTCCACCGAGAGGCAGTTATTAGCTGTAGATTACCTTTACTTGCACTAGCGATCGCTCAAATTTTGTGGTGGATAGTAAATTTAGCCAAGTACGGCAAACCAGCTAGCTACCACACCTACTCAGCTAAATTTTGGGGATTAACCTTATTTGTAGCTGTTGTTTCTCTCTTTAGTTTTAATTACGCTGGTATTCCCCTCTGGATTAGTTGCATAGCAGGGATTATTCACAGTTTTGAAGAAATTGCTATGACATTTATATTACCAATCTGGACCCATGATGTATTAAGTATTTTCCATGCCATAAAAGTGCGGGATGAGATATTAGTTGCTAATGGCTAATGGTTAATGGCTAATGGTTAATGGCTAATAGAAGAATGGGGAATGGGGTAAATGGGAAGCTGAATAAATCAGAAATTCAAGAAATATAAAATTCAAAATCGTAAGAGGAAGCCCAGATGGTATTAACTCCTGATAGACCGACAACAAAATTACCCCCTTCTAGCCATGAATTTGCTGATATCATTCATCGCTTGGAAGCTGGCGGTTCGATGTTACCGGATACTCCGGAGAATCTTATGCAAATTATTGGTATTTATAAAGCTTATGCAGTACCAATGGATTTTTACTGGCGGGATTTACTATATATCGCAGAAAGAGTATTTTTAAATCCCTTCCCCTTCTTTAAATACTTCCTACCACAAGAATATTTAGATTTACCAAATCATTACGCCGGGGATACAGCGGATTTAAGGATTTGGCGGGGTATCGCCACAGCCCATCCTGAATTATTAGAGTTTATGGAAAAGGGTGAAACCTTTAAAGGTCCTAAACTATTTCACCATTTATTCCATGACCGCATTAATATGGAATTTGCTGAAGCTTGTATGAGAGCAATGCTTTGGCATCGTCATATGTACGCCCCGGTAAACAAATTTGATGCTTATTTAGATTCAGACGAGTATAAAGCAAACGCCGATAAAGCCATAAAAGCCTATTTTAAAGGCAATCCTGTAATGCTGGCAATGTATAAACTCTTTCCAGAGATGTTTATTGAGCAGGTGCGCCAACTGTCTTATTATTCTAACCTCGGTTTATTCTGGGAAGTAATGGCACCGGTCTTCTTTGAAATGTCTGACATTTTCGATGAAGGCGGATTTAAAGGTGTCCCCGATGCGATGGATTTTCTAGTCAATGGTATTTTTGCCATCGCAGGGCGTCCAATTTATCATCATTTATATGTTGGTGATGAATGTTATGAAATTATTCCTAAATCCAAAGGCTTTACTTGGTTATACGAAGCTGCATTACCCTATGTAGAAGCTGTATTTTATCGTACAGTTCCCTTCCGTGGGACTAAATCTTACAACGCCCAAGCAAAACAAGTCCCTGACGACCAAAAAGACTTCCACTATGGAATTCTCTATGCTGACGTATTTCCCGTCGGCACTGCTGGAATACCACCAACATTATTAATGCAAGATATGTTACATTTCTTGCCTCCCTATCTTTTAGATTATTACAAACAATATTGTCGCGGTGATGACGATATCTTGATTCAGTTAGGCATTACCTTCCAAAGGTCGATGTATAATGTCACCTCCGCCGTAATTCAAGCATTAAGGACAGCACTTTTATATCCCTTAGATGACCCCAATCCAAAACATTTACAGAAAAATCGCGAGTTTTTTGAAGCCCAATTAAGTCGCTTTAATCGCGAAGAATATGGAATAAGAAATGCTGCCCGCTTAAATCAAATTCAAAATCAGGAATATAGATAGAAATTTGACTTCTCCCCTGACTCTCAATACTACTCGGTTAAGAATATTTGCAGGTTGGCTTTCGCCGTGCGGAACCCAACAAATGCTTAATAGTATTGAGTTTTTTGAAACGAACCTAAAGCACAAACTTTGATTTTTTCCTTTAACCGAGTAGTATTGCCCTGACTCTTATGCACAGGGGATTCTAAACGGATGTTGCTGTGCCTGATAAAATCCTGGCACAGCAACGTTTACGATATGATTTATTTAACCGAGTAAACAAATCGTATCGTTGTGGCACAGTCAAAGATGTCCTACCCACCTCGGCGCTTTTTTAACCCTAGCTGTGTGGCTACTTTTTTCATGATATTAGCGGCGCCATTACAATCAGCATTAATGATGTGTCCTGGAATGGTATAAGAGATTTCGTGGAACAGGCGTCCCGCCTGTTGGTAGTGGAACAGGCGTCCCGTCTGTTGGTAGTGGAACAGGCGTCCCGCCTGTTGGTAGAAAATTTTTTTATCTAACAGAAACAGGCAGGATGCCTGTTCCACAAATACCCAACAAAGATGATGTAACACCATTTCACTTTAAGGTTGATAGAAATATATAGCAAGGGGAAAGGCGCTGGGGGATGGGGAGAAATAATTTGTATCACTGTTGTGCGTGAAATGGTATAAGTCCTAAAATCCTTTAATTCTATCCCAGGGGTAAACAGTTGTTTGCCCCTACTCAATTAAAAAAATAGACTAAAAAAAATCTTTCACAACACCAGCAAAAGCAACCCTATTCTCAAAATGAATATTATGCCCAGCTAGAGAAATTACCTGAAAATCACATCGATTACATAAACTAAGCATTTCCCTATTAATCTCAATAAACTTATCATCATATTCCCCAGCTAATAACAACAAAGAAACTTGATTATCTTTAAGCTTTTCCCATAAAGAAGGCTGACTACCAGTGCCCATAAAGATTAATGATTTTGCTAACTCTTTGGGGTTATTTGCATAACGTATATCTATAACTTCTTGAAAATTCGGATGATTTTTAATCTTCCCAAATACAGGTTGACGATACCAATTATCAAGAAAGGTCAGAAAATCATTTTTATTACATCTTTCTAACTTCCTGGCAATTTGTCCATCTTTTTTTTGTCTTTCTAACCTTTCTATTTCAGACTTTAAACCAGGGGATGCTGATTCTAAAATAACTTTACTAAAATATTGAGGGTAATTTAGGGTTAAATATAAACCTAATCTACCTCCCATTGAATAACCAATTAAAAAACACCGACTTATATTAAGCGTATTAAAAACATTATCTAAAAATTGAACTAATGCTTTAGCCGTTTCCTCTATTTTGTAGAATTTATTATCATCTAAAACTTGAGTTTTACCATGGGCAGGGAGGTCAATTTTGAGGATATAAAAATCATTATAAAGAAGAGGAATAACAGAATCAAATTCATAAATATTACCCATAAAGCCATGCAGAAAAATTAAAAATGGCTTTTGATTATTTCCTGTAAAAGTATAATGAAAATTAATCACAGATAAATATAATTATTCATATTCTGGACTATATCCAATCAAAATAATCTAAGGTAAAAATCTATCTAGGGCTGCCTTTAATTGCTCAATTTCCTCTTCCATATTACCTTCCCGTGCAGCTCTACTAATACATTCACTTAGATGCTCGTCTAAAACAATCCGCGCAACTCTGTCTAATGCACCTCTAACAGCTGCGATTTGTAATAAAACATCAGGGCATGGGCTATTTTGCAGCACCATTGACTTGACACCGCGAACATGGCCTTCAATACGAGATAGGCGATTTACAATGCGACGTAAGGATTCTTGACTATGGACGTGAGAATGAGTGGAACCTAAATGACTGTGAGTGTCATGGCTATGGTCATGTTCGTAATTTATTAAATCTTCTTCTGTTGGAGGAATAGGTAGATTTTTTTTAGTTTTTTTGCTTCCAGTCATTAGATGTGGGGTATGGGGTGGCAAAGGTTATTTACATCCTAGCTTAGCTTCATAATCACGGATTAAATGGATTAAGGGATGGGACGAATTTTAAGGCTGTGATGGATAGACTGTTTTATTCTTGGAGACAACCCGACGAGAAAAATTTACCAGTTAGATAAGTTCTAATCTTTCGTATAAGCCGTACATTTCAAGATGGGATGACTATAATAGCTTTTTATATAAATATTCAATAATTTTGATTATGTAGAGCTATACGCCTTTGGTGTCTAGCGAAAAGCGCGCCTCTATAATTTTGACTTCAGCGAAAGAAGTTGTACAAATAACTATAGAGATATCTACTAAGAAGTAATTCCACTGTTTAATCATTGATTAACCTTAAAGCTAACCAAAACCTTATATTTTAGTTATGGGATTTCATAAACTATCTAAGTCTTTCCGTCAATTATTTACTCATGTTTTAGCGATCGCCTTTGGTGTCACCTTGATATTTGGGACTATACAAGTTGGCTCTTCCTTAGCTGAAACTGCACCAACCATAGCCAAGGAGACGCCTCAAATATTACCCCAAAAAACAGTATCTCAAAAACCATCGACCGCCAACGCCATAATTGGTAATCGTAGTTTTGTAGCGGCAGCAGTTAATCGAGTCGGGGCAGCGGTAGTCAGGATTGATACTGAGCGTACAGTTAATCACCGTATTGACCCAATGCTTGATGACCCTTTTTTTCGGAGGTTTTTTGGAGATTCTTTACCCCAAAACTTGCCCCCGGAACAACAACGCGGCTTAGGTTCTGGTTTTATTTTTGACAAAAGTGGCTTAGTCCTTACTAATGCCCACGTAGTTGATAAAGCGGATAAGGTGACAGTGCGCCTTAAAGATGGTCGTAAATTTGATGCTAAAGTCCAAGGGGTAGATGAAGTTACTGACCTAGCGGTAGTTAGAATTAACACTGGTGCTGATTTACCTGTAGCTACCTTAGGTAACTCCAGTGATATACAAGTCGGTGATTGGGCGATCGCTGTTGGAAATCCACTGGGTCTAGATAATACAGTAACTCTAGGAATTGTTAGTACCCTAAGTCGTTCTAGTGCCCAAGCTGGCATCCCTGATAAACGTTTAGATTTTATCCAAACAGATGCGGCAATTAACCCAGGAAATTCTGGAGGTCCTTTGTTAAATGATCGAGGTGAGGTAATCGGTATTAACACAGCAATTCGTGCTGATGGTATGGGCATTGGTTTTGCAATTCCCATTGATAAAGCAAAGACCATAGCTTACCAACTCCAGCGGGATGGAAAAGTTGCCCACCCCTACCTGGGCGTGCAAATGATTACATTAACACCTCAAATAGCCAAAGAAAACAATAGCGACCCCAACTCTCAAATTGAATTACCTGAAGTGAATGGTGTTTTAGTAATGCGGGTGGTTCCCAATTCTCCTGCCGCTTCATCAGGCGTTCGTCGGGGTGATGTCATCTTAGAGATAGATAGTAAATTCGTTACCACTGCAGAACAGTTACAAAATATTGTGGAAAATAGTCGCATCGGACAAGGTTTACAAGTAAAAGTGCGTCGGGGTAATCAAATTCAACAATTATCAATTCGCACCGCTGAGTTGAAGAATATTTCTTAGCTATGAGGTTAATTTTAAGGACGAATGGTCGTTAATTGAATTGTAAGAGCGAATAGTCGTTAATTGAATTGTAAGGGCGAATGGCCATTCGCCCCCACTACTGTCACGCACCGACAACTAATTGTGATAATAACGGCTATTCCTGAGTATAATTCAATGATTTTTATGGTGGCTATAATTAATTCGCAGCTACACAGGCAAAACTCTTTTATAACAAGCCCCTAAGACCCACTCTATGGACTTTTAGCCCACCCGGAGAACAGACTAAAGTGGGTTTTAAATATTAATTTAACCTCAGTCCGCGCAGGCGGACTTTGTTTGTCTAGATGCGGTTTTAACCGCCAACTTAGGATTTTAAACCGCCAACTTAGGATTTAAACCGCCAACTTAGGATTTTAAATCCAGTAAACCTTCTTCCTTTAACTTTGGATTAAAACGCACCTGCTCTTGTAAACCTCTTCCTTGAAGAATCGCAAGAATTTCTCCCTCTACACGACGAGCGACATTTTTAAGGATTTTCATTTTTGTTATTTCATCATGTCTTGGACTTTCATAGTTAGCCAATTCTTCAGGCGTCATTAAAATTTTTGTATCAATAGGTTCAACCCATTTATTTTTATCACTTCCATTACCTACTGGAATACTTCCATTCTCAAAAATCCAAGCTTTTTCAATGGCTTCTAAAATAGAACGACTGGGTTGTTTAATTGTTTCAACTTTTACCCAACAACATGCTTGAGGTTGTCTAATTAAATGCTGCCTTAAACTTAAAAAAACATCGCGAGAATAACCAATAAATTGTAATATTTGGTTTGTGTCAAAAATCGCATAAACGCCTATTTTACCTTGATATTCTTCGGGTAATTTCCCATCATCATCTATGTAAGGGATATATTTTAGCTCTGCTAATATAGGAAGATTTGTTTCTGTAGTCATAATTTTTTTTTACAAAACTGAAAGTAGATATATTTTGTGAAATACTAGAATATATTTCTTAACAGAATATGACTTAGCAACCACTAGTTTAAAATATATCTGACCTTAAGCATAGAATATTTGGTCATCCTTACTTGTATCTACAGAATTTTTTATGATCAGGGATAGCCGCAACTGGCACTGCGGCTCATGTTCGCGCGTTGGGCTGTCTTCCCTCCAAAAATATGGGCGCTCTTCGCCCAACTACAAACAAAAACAATGTGACAATATCGTAAGTCCT
>Ga0114939_10002717_pt1 | contig 12853 bp, 16 predicted proteins | sample AshMeaCrysSpring_FD_87196 | JGI IMG/M metagenome (GOLD analysis project Ga0114939, IMG submission 87196) | Groundwater microbial communities from Big Spring, Nevada to study Microbial Dark Matter (Phase II) - Ash Meadows Crystal Spring | ecosystem: Environmental > Aquatic > Deep subsurface >... | reverse complement strand
GTCGACTTTTCGAGCTTGGCGGTTTCAGTACTGGACATTTTCTCTAGTGACCTTGGAAGTTGATCAGGAAAATCATACCAACGGGTGTTTTGGTGTGGTTGCTCGTTTAACTGCCAACCTGTTTTACCAATAAGTACAATAATAACCACCCCGTCAGGCTGCGCCTGCCACCCCTCCAACGGAGGGGAATTTAGCCCACAATATTGTGCATCACCATTCCCCTCCGTTGGAGGGGTCGCCGAAGGCGGGGGTGGTATGCTGACAGCTTTTTCTTTGGCATAGCTTAGACGGACTGAAAATGTTTTATACTATGACTAGTTTTGATAACCTAGTTAAAAAGGATGATTATGCCAACCATTAGTATGTTTTATGGTATCGTCATTCGTATGTACTTTGCACCCAAAGAGCATAATCCGCCGCATTTTCATGCTTACTACCAAGATACACGGCAACCATACATATTCGCACTTGCGAAGTGATTGATAGCAACTTACCTAAAAAACAATTGCGTTTGGTGTTGGCTTGGGCAGAGTTGCATCAAGATGAGTTACTGGCAAATTGGGCATTGGCACAGAATGGCGAAGACATTTTCTCAATCGATCCCATTAAGTAAGGAGTGCAACCTTGTACTATGCGGTAAAAAAAGTAACGCCTTTGGATGACTATCGCCTAAGATTACAGTTTGAAGCGGGTGAGGTTAAAGTCTTCGATTGCAAACCTTATTTAGAAATAGGACGTTTTAGCGAACTGAAAAATAAAGATTTGTTTCGTACCGTGGTCGTGTCCTTTGATAGTATTGAATGGCGCAATGGGTTAGACCTAGACCCTGAACTTTTGTACAGTAATGGCGTTGCGATTCCATCTATGCCTTAGTAAATAAACGATCTCAGTTAGAAAAAGAGGCATAATGTTGATCGAAATACTGGCTTTACTGCTCACAGCTGCAACTTTAGGTGTTTTGGTGTGGGTCGCTCGTTCAGACGCTAACTTGTTTCGCTAATTTTTGTGAAGAGAAGGGGTTAGGCGTGATTATCCTGTACAAACAACCTTACTGTTAATACAATAAAGCCATGACATATGATGAAGCAAAACGACAAAGCAACCTAAAAAAGCACGGTATCGATTTAGCCGATTGTGTTGCTGTGTTCGATGCGCCCATGCTAACCAAAGAAGATGACCGTTGTGCTTATGCAGAGCAGCGAGTCAAAAGTCTGTGCTGGCTAAAAGGGCGTGTTGTCGTGTTGATTTGGACAGATCGTCATCCCGTGCCTCATGCAATTTCTTGTCGATATGGTGATAAAAATGAAACAGCAAGCTACTTCAAAGCCATTCTTTAGTCAGGCGGATATAACCGCCGCAATGGAAGCTGCTACCCTTGCCGTAGCAGACAGCGATAACCCAGAGACACAGCCAGACGATTGGCAAAACGCTATTGTGAGTCGCTCGATGACTGAATTAACGCAGCAATTGGCTGCTAGGCGTGTTAGAGGTCTGCAAAAGAAACCAACTAAAAAAGCAACCACCATTCGATTCGATGAAGATGTATTGCTCGAATTAAAAGCAACGGGTGCAGGCTGGCAAACACGTGTCAACGATGCGATGCGAGAGTGGATAAAAACGCATAAAAATGATTCGTTTGCACATTAAGTTTTGAGCCTTTCAGGTTTGGTTTTTTTGGTGTGGGTCGCTCGTTCAGACGCTAACCAGTTTAGCTAACAATTCCAATCATAATAATCACCTGTTAGGCTAGGCTTGCCACTCCTCCAACGAAGGGGGAGTGGTGATGCAGTTTTATGTTAGAATCAGCATAAAAGCACCAGAGGTACTCACTTATGCAAAGCTTATCCTTAGCGATCGAAGACGATCTGGTCTCGTACGAGTCATGAAGTTAAGGCGCTTTGCATGACCCAAAAAAGCAATAAAGTCGCTCATCACCACCAACAAGGCGTAGCACTGCTGATGGTGTTGGTGATTGTCACCGTCATTGCAGGGCTAATGTACCCCTTGTGGCAACAGCAACAAAGCGCGATGACACGAGCACAATCGAGCCAAGCGCAAATGCAGGCATGGGCGGTGTTAATGAGCGCACAAGATTGGGTAAAAAGCGCGTTAAAATTCGATGCCGAACAATCGCAAACCGACCATTTCCTCGAACTTTGGGCACAACCCATGCCAGCTGTGCCTTTCGATGGCGGGCAGGTACGTGGCTGGTTGGTCGATGCTCAGTCCAAATTGAACGTTAATCAATTAGGCATCGCCGATACGCAGCAACGCGAGCAACAGTTAGCGATATTTAACCGACTTTGCCAAGTGCTGAGTGTAGAATGTGCTTTTTGGCCAGCGGTCGCTGATTGGATAGATGGGGATGACATTCCAATGAGTGGTGGCGCAGAGACGGCGTTTTATATGAGTCAACAGCCGATGCGTCGTGCGGCTAATCAACGGTTACTCAGTGTCGATGAATTGCGCCAAGTGGCGGGGGTGACCGAGCCAGTATTGCAGGCACTCAAACCCTACATAACGGCATTACCTGATGCCACGCCAATTAATGTCAATACTGCCAGCGCACCAGTACTAACGGCTTTGTCGCCCTTATTAACGCAAGACTTAGCAACCGCAATCGTGTCGCGTCAACGTGCGGAACCTTTCGAACGGTTGACCCAAGTGAGCGAGTTGTTGCGTCAATCGAGTGTGAGTGATGCTGAGTTGAATAGCTTGGTTAACGAGCGTGTCATGTCAGTTTCGACACGCTACTTCCAGTTGCACACTCAAGCGGAATATCTGAATTATCAATGGCAATTGAACAGTTTGTTAAAACGCGATGCGGGTCGGGTACAAAGCCTGATGCGTTGGCTAACGGAGGTTGAACCATGAATCCCATGCCCACCCTTGCTTTTCCCTCGGAGTGGATCAGCTGGCACAGTTTGGTTTTTCCTAAAGGCAGACGATGGCGCACAGCCTTGCCCTTTGCGCTGGAAGATAAATTAGCGAGCGATGTACACAGTCTGAGGGTGATTCCAGTTGCTACCTCATTAGATGGAATGGGTCGTGTGGTCGTGGTAGCTCAACAAGACTTAGCGGCTTTCGCCGAACAACATCCGCAAAGCCATGCGGTATGGACACCCGATTTTATGCGCCTACCTTGGCAAGTGGGGCAGGTGGGCGTTTGGGCAGAATCGGTCAACCGTTGGGTGTTGCGATGGGGCGAATGGGAAGGTACCGCAGGGAATCCGAGCGTCATGCAAGACTTGTTGCACGCATTACCTGAAAGTCAACGTCAGTTAATCAGGGTGTACGGAGAGATTGACGATGCACTGTTTCCTAAAGAATCGACCTTGTTACGTCATGCAGCATCGGCTTTGCCACCGCTTCAACCCGTGTTTGATCTACGTCAAGGGGAGGGTCAGCGACAGTGGCATTGGTCTGGGTTAGGTATGTGGAAATTACCCGTGGGTTTGTTCTCAGGGTTATTGCTGACAAGCCTCTTGTTAAGTTTATTAACAAGCTGGCAACAAGCGCGCACCACCGAGCAGTTGCAACAGCAAACCCAAGCTTTGCTCAAAAATCATTTCCCCGAAATTAAGAGACTGGTCAACCCGATTGCTCAGGCTAAGGCGGCGGCGAAAGAACGTTTAACAATGCAAGCACAATTACAATCTTCACCTTTGTTAGCCTTGTCTCGGCTCGATGGTCTTTTAGTCAATGCCCCAGCAGTCAGTCAACTTCAGCTGACGGCAGGGCGGATCGAACTCAGCTGGAGCAGTCCCTTAACAGAGGCTTTAGTGTTGCGCCCCTTAACCATTGCAGGCTGGCAAGCGCAATGGCGAGGTGCACAACATCTGGTGTTAACCGCGCAAGGAGAAAAACCATGACTCGCCTTCAAGCTTGGCTCAGTCACCAAAACCCACTACACGTAAAACAAGGCATTTTGCTCATTGCCACACTGGTGTTGATATTAGCGGGCTTTTCGTTGTGGAACTGGCAACAACAGGTCGAAAAAAATTATGTTCAGGTACAACAACAACATCAACAGTTGTTGAGCATCGTACAAGATCTGCCCAAGAGCGCCGCTAAGAGAATACAAGGCGAGGAGTTATTGCAACATATTGCGGCACAACCTTTAGCGGGTTTGTCGGGAAAGATTGTGAATTTGCGTTTGGTCGGACAAAAAGTCAGTGCTAGCCTAGAGCAAGCCCCCGTAGAAGCGTTACTGACTTGGTTAGCGCAGTTAGAACAGCAAGGTGCGGTGGTTTCTGGTATGACGCTGAGCCAGCCAACGCAGGGCTTGGTGTCAGGTCAGTTGATTTGGGGCCAAGAGTAATGTGGAAATGGATTTCCGCCTTTGTGGGCTTAACCGCTGTATTCGTGTTGGTGCAACTGCCTGCCAGTTGGGCAGTGCAACAATTCCCCAGCTTACCTGTGGCTGTGCAGTTTAGTCACACCCAAGGCAGTGTTTGGCGGGGAGAAAGTCAGGTGCAAAGTGGTTTGTTATCACCACAACCAGCGCAATTAGGCTGGCAATGGCAAGCCGCTGACTTATTTTTGGGCAAGGCGACTTGGAAGATTAAGGGTAGTTTAGACGCTGCTAGTGTTGACCTTAACTGCACACTAAAGCTCAGTGGGTGGGCGGTGCTAGGGCAAGTTTCTACACCCATAAATGGTATCGCACCCAGTTGGGCACAATTATTACCAATGGGCACACAGAGCAATCAGCGCCTGATTCAGTATCAGATGGCGTGGTAAGCTACCCCAACTCAGTCATTAAAAGGGCTCTAATGGCTTTGGTATCAGGTCTCACGCCTCGCCATAGGTAAAAAGCCTCTGCTGCTTGCTCCACCAGCATGCCTAAGCCATCGGCTTGTTGTGCTGCGCCTAATTGTTGCGCTGCTTGCATAAATACGGTGGGCTCTTTAGCATACATCATGTCGTAAGCCAAACACCCTGCATCGGCAAACCAGCCTGTTTTCAGCGGCGGCAAGTCGCCCGCTAAACTGGCAGCCGTGGCATTGATGATAATGTCATAGGGTTGATTGGGTACCACATCAAACCCACAACCATTGACTCTAAGGTGCGCGGCACCTTTGGCTAAGTCGATGGCTTTTTGTGGCGTGCGATTGGCAATGGTCAGTTGGTCGACTTTGGCATCGAGTAACGGCTTAACAACGCCGCTGGCAGCACCACCTGCGCCGAGCATGAGCAGGCGTTTTCCTGCTAAATCACCCATCAAACGTCTCAGGTCGGCGACTAAACCAGCACCATCGGTATTGTCACCCATCCATCCTGTTTCTGTACGAATCAGCGTATTCACCGCTCCAGCCAGTTGTGCCCGTTCACTCAGGCTTTCGCAAGCGGCAAAGGCTTCGAATTTAAAAGGCACGGTGACATTCATGCCCTTAAATCCTTGTGAATGTAAGTTTTGAATGCCAGCAACAAAGCCATCAAGCGGTAAGCAGAGTGCTTCATAACTCATGACTTGCTGCGTTTGTTCGGCAAATAGCCGATGAATTAGCGGTGATTTGGAATGGGCAATCGGATTACCTAATACGGCATAGCGGTCAAGCGTCATGAGGATGACCTGTTGCCTTCTTGCAACCATTGTGCGGCGACTTTGGCGTAATAGGTCAGAATACCGTCTGCCCCAGCACGTTTGCAGGAAAGAAGCGTTTCTAACACAATGGCACGTTCATCAATCCAACCGTTTTGTGCGGCGGCTTTAATCATCGCATATTCACCCGACACATGATAAACAAAGGTCGGGGCTTGGCATTCTTGCTTAACACGACGCACAATATCCAAATAGGGAATACCGGGTTTGACCATCACCATATCCGCACCTTCCGCTAGATCAATAGAGACCTCTGTGATGGCCTCGTTGCTATTGGCAGGATCCATTTGATAGGTTTTTTTATCGGCTTTGCCCAAGTTGGCAGCACTGCCGACGGCATCACGGAATGGACCATAAAAAGCAGACGCATATTTTGCCGAATAAGCCATAATACGGGTGTGAATCAAGCCGTGCTCTTCCAGATTCAAACGAATTTCGGCAATTCGACCATCCATCATATCGGAAGGTGCCACCACATCGGCACCAGCTTGTGCGTGACACAAGGCTTGTTTCACTAAGACTTCGCAAGTTTCATCATTGAGTACGTAGCCTTGTTCATCAATAATGCCGTCTTGACCATGGCTGGTGTAAGGGTCGAGTGCAATGTCGGTCATAATGCCCAAGCTGGGTACCGCTGATTTTAACGCCTTAATGGCACGAGGCACCAGTCCATCAGGATGGTATGCTTCTTTTGCCGATAGTGATTTTTTATCTTGATCAACCACAGGAAAAATCGCTAGCATTGGAATGCCCAAAGCGACGGCCTGTTTGGCTTCTTCAATGAGCAAGTCGATACTGAGCCTTTCCACCCCTGGCATAGAAGCAATGGCTTCTCGACGTTGTTCACCTTCCAACACAAATACGGGCCAAATTAAGTCATCACTGGTCAGCGTGTGTTCGCGCATTAAGCGACGAGAGAAGTCATCTTTACGCATGCGACGAGGGCGGGTGAGGGGGTAGTTGCGTGGGATCATCGTGGGTTACTCGCTTAAACGGCTATTGGTGGCATTATTATAAAACGAATTCTTTGAATAAACCGACAGATGTTGGATTTTCTATGATACTCGTGCGCCTTGACACAAGTCAGTGCTCAACACCCTCTATCCTTAGGCGGTGGCGGATTAGGCTCTCGTATGGACTAGTCAGTCAGCCATTTCTCTAGGGTCGTCTTCAATAGCGGTAAATTGACTGGTTTAGTAATATAGTCATCAATGCCGAGATCGAAAGCACGTTGTTTGTCTTCACTCAGCGCATTTGCAGACATGGCGATGACAATTTGACGTTTTTGTGAGGGGTGGCTACTTTCGTTTTCCCGAATTTTTTGAATGGCGGTATAGCCGTCCATGATCGGCATTTCTAAGTCGAGTAGGATTAAGTCGTAGGACTGATTGTGGAGCATATCCAGTGCTTCTTGCCCATTGTTAGCAATATCTGGCTTTATTTCTAGCCGCTTTAAAAAACTGATGGCAATCATTTGATTAATATGATTGTCTTCAACCAATAAAACACTCGTGTCTTTTAAACGATTGCTCACTGTGTGATGGTTGATGCTGATCGACTGGTTTGAGGATGTCGAATCTCGTTGATTAGCGGCTGAGATAGCTTGGATGCGCGGCATAGGCAATTCAAACCAAAAGCAAGATCCCTTGCCCAGCTCGCTCACAACGCCAATTTTTCCCTGTTGTGCTTCGACGATTTCTTTACAAAGGGTTAATCCTAAGCCTGTGCCGCCGTAGCGACGGGTAATGCTGCTATCTGCCTGAATGAAGGGGTTAAATAGCTTGTTTTGCGTTGGTTCATCCATGCCAATGCCGGTATCAATGATTTCAAAGCGAATGGTTATTTCAGATAAAGGAAAGACTTTGAGCCTAATGCTACCCGTTTCACAGAACTTAACGGCGTTGCCAATCAAATTAATCAGCACTTGTTTTAACCGTGTTGGATCACCTTGCACAAATTCGGGCAAGTCTTCAGAGACTTCGAGATAAAGTGATAAGCCTTTTTGTGCAACCCGTTCATGTTGCATATCACTAATTTCTGAAACCAAGTCAACTAATTTGATCTGAATTTGCTCGATATCCAACTGTCCCGCTTCAATTTTGGCAATGTCTAAGACTTGATTAATCAGTTCAAGCAGATGTTTGCCTGCCTGATTGATATAACCGACTTGAGTGGCTTGTTGAGCCGTTAACTGATCCAGTTCAAGGAGCTGTGCGAAGCCCAAAATGGCATTGAGTGGGGTACGCAATTCATGACTCATGCGTGACACAAAGTCCGATTTGGCTCGACTGGCTTTGTCGGCGTCTTCTTTAGCCACTAACATGGCTTGATAGGTTTTCGTTAATTGCTGGTTAATTCGATTAATTTGCCGTGAAAAAACAATCCCAATGATCATTACCGATAACACCACCAAAAAAATTAAAATGAATTTGGTGGTTTGATAGTAGGTTTTCTTTGCCGCAATGTTTTGCTCTAACTCAGCAAGTTTTTGGTGTGAATTGAAGTTGAGACGATTGGCATTTTCTTTAATGCGTGTAAAAAAAGCAGGAATTTGTTTAATGTAATAGCGAATTTGTTGTTCATGATCAGCCGTTTCTTGAACATTTCCCGCTTGGCGATGAGTTTCTTTGGCTTCGATCAGTTGACGAAAAACGGGCGTTTTTTCGGTAATTTCATTGACTAGAGGCTCTAGTTCAATCACTTCCAAAATAGTGCCGCTAGCAATAGAGGGTTGATAGTTAACTGTTGTAACCATTTGTTCATTGGATTCAATGTTTAAGATAATGACTTGGGTAACACTACCGCCTTGCTTTAGGACATTGAGGCTGTGTTTAAGCTGACTCACATCTCGTTGAATTGCATTCTCAAATTGTTGTAGACTGTTGTTCCCAGTCGCAATGGCCATGCGGTAAACTGACATTTCAATACTTTCAATGTCGCGAATCATTTGTTCGCCAATGAATAGACGAGACCTTTCGTTCTGGCTGACTTGATGTAATTTTTCAATCAGATTGGCAAATAACTGCTCTAACGCAAAAATGGCTAAAAAGCCCACAATAAAAACGACTTGGATTAAAAAAACCCGCTTGGATGCGCTTGTATTTGGCTTGGTTAACATCATGTCAGTTTAAGGGGGTTGTGTTGTCTAAAAATCCATGCTGACGCATGATCACCTGACCTGCAGGGCTGGCTGCATAGTCTATAAATTGTTGAGCCAATCGAGGTTGCTGGCTAATAGTGACCCTATTCATGAGCAAAGCCTGTGGTTTGGCAATGGCAACGGGTAAATCAATTACGTCAATATGAGGACGATTTTCAGGAAAGAAAGCCGTGGCACGCCAATTGAGGGTAATGTCGGCTTCTCCTTTTTTCAGAGTAGCATTGAGGGTGCGCGAGTCAGGGGAAACTTGTGAAGCATTGTCAACCACGCGATCATAGATGCCCGCTTGCGTTAAAATGCGCTTGGTTTCCGAGCCAATACTGCCTTGACTTTCTGATGCCACCAGAATCGTTAAATCGGGGCGGAGTAATTGCTTAACATCGGCAGTCACTTGTTTAGGGTTGTCTTTGCGAACAAACAAGGCAGCTTGGTTGTAACCAATGTTTTTGAAATCGCCTAATAGCCCTTCGTTCAAATATTTTGTCCGAAAAGAGGGTTCTCCAGCCAAGTAGATATCCCCTTTTTGACTTGTCTTTAGGCTTTTGTAAAGATCTTCCGATCCCCCTTGGCTGATGATGATTTTGACATCTTGTTGCTGTTCGAAGGCTCTAGCCATTTCACTAACGGGCTTGACCATGGTGATACCACAATAGATGAGCAACTCTCGCGTTTCTGCCAAAGCCAAGGTCGGCATGAGCAGACTCACTATGGCGGTTATCAAAAAGTGCTTAGGGGTGAATCCTGTTAGCATAGTTTTGCCCTTTTCCGTTTGAACGATCCGTGTCCGCAATCTCTTAATCATATATTAGCAGAGTATGATTATTTAAACACCTCTTAGCCATGGACTAATCGTCGTTTTTTCCCATGGCGTGTTGAGTTGAATCAATAACTCAGTCAAATTGCCCTCAAAGCAACCCGGTAGCCCCGCCTCACTGGCCAGTCGATTGGCAAATCCCCAGTCCTCTAATAGCGGGCAAGCGGCAATGAGCTGCGGTAATTCGGACACCATAAAGCGGGCTGGCTTTAGGGTGAAGGGAAAGGAGTCAGCCGCTAATAGCACCAGAAATTGGTCGGCAGATTCTTGATAGCACTGTGCCAGCAGAAGAGCGTCAGCAATCGCTAAGTTTTCTCCCGTCAGTAAATACTGAGAGTCACCACTGAGGGCAGCTATCGCAGTTCCTTCCGTTTCAATCGTTATGTCAGGGTTGATCTTTAGAGGCAGATCATCGGGTAAGGCTAAACAATCGACTCGTTCACCCTGCCAACGCCAAGGTGCTAATCGAGTTTCTCCCATGCGTAAACGCATCCCTTGCCTTAATGGTATATCGCAGTTAAAGCTGACCTGTTTCCAGTGATGCGCTAAAGTGGTTAGGCTAATCGCATCAGTTTTTAGTGGTTGAATCATTGATGAACGAGGCGACCTTGAAACAGTGTGCTCTGAACTTTGCCAGTTAATGGCCATTTATGAAAAGGCGTGTTATCGCCCGCACTCAGTAGTTGATGGCGATTAAATAACCAGTCATATTCGCAATCGACCAGAGCCATATCGGCAGGCGAACCCACTTGCAGACTACCACGATTGATACCCAGTAGTTTGGCAGGATTGTGAGTCACGGCGGTAATTGCTTGCTCGAGTGTTAGCACCTTTTCTCGAACTAGCGCAAGCAATAACGGCAGTAGACTTTCCAGTCCGCTAATGCCTGGAACCGATTCGGGGAAGGGGAGGAGTTTTTCGTCGTGCATCAGCGGTGTGTGGTCGGAACAAACGGCATTGATAATGCCTGATCTCACGCCAGCTCGTAAGGCATCGCAGTCGCGCTGACTCCGTAATGGCGGTTGAACATGCATGAAACTGGCAAAGTCGGCGGTGTCAAATTCGGTGAGGTGCAAATTATGAATGGCGACATCGGCGGTAACGGCTAAACCCCGTGCCTGTGCTTCTGCCAGCATATCGACCGCACGAGCCGTTGAAATTTGGCTTAAATGTAAGCGAACGCCCGTTTCTTCTGCTAAGAGTAGCAGGCGTGAAACCGCGAGGGTTTCGGTAGCTGCGGGAATATCGGGTAAACCCAGTGCTGAGCTGATGGCACCTCGATGGGCGACGCCATCTTTACCCAAATAGGCATCAATCGGACGCATCATGACCAGTAGCTGGTGTGTGGCGGCATAGTCAAAGGCATTGAACAAGGTTTGTGTATTGATCACAGGTTTATTCGCTTGGCTGAAAGCAATGCAACCTTCACGATGCATGGCGACCATTTCTGACAGGGCTTCGCCTTTCAGCCCTTTGGTTAGTGCGCCCACAGGTAATACATAAGCGGTTTCTGCTTGACGAGCTCGACGCTGAATCAGTTCAGTGACAGCAAAGGTATCATTGACAGGGTCGGTATCGGGCATGACACATAAACTGGTGATGCCACCCGCAACAGCTGCCTTGGTCTCACGTGCAATGGTGGTGAAATGTTCCATTCCGGGCTCACCCAGACGTGTTGACAAGTCAATCAAACCAGGAATAACCAATAAGCCAGTCGCATCAATGGTTTTGACGGCATTAAAATCGCTAGGGGCTTCACCAATCGCAATAATGCGACCATGATTAATGTGCATATCAGCAATCATGTCTAGCTGATTAGCAGGGTCAAATAAGCGACCTTGCTTAATGGTGGTGGCAATCATGGTTGGTCTCCTTGCGTTTGCATAATGCCAGATATCACCGCCATGCGTACAGCAATGCCAAAGGTAACTTGATCTAAAATGACCGATTGAGGGCCGTCGGCAACACGGGAAGTAATTTCGACCCCCCGATTAATGGGGCCCGGATGCATGACAATGGCGTCGGGCATGGCTAATTTAAGGCGTTCTTCGGTAATGCCGTAGGTTTCAAAATACTCTTGTTCTGAAGGAAGGCGTGCGCTGCTCATGCGCTCATTTTGCATTCGTAGCGTAATCACCACATCAACATCCTTTAGCCCAGCTTCAATATTGGTGAAGCAATGAGCTCCCATGGCACTGGCATCATGAGGTAATAGCGTTTTGGGGGCAACGAGACGAATCTCTTCTGTTTCTAGCAGGTTAAGCACCTGAATTTGCGAACGAGCGACCCGTGAGTGCAAGATGTCGCCAACAATCGCAACACGCAATTGTGAGAAGTCTTTGCCCTTAAAGTGGCGAATGGTGTAAGCATCGAGCAAGCCTTGCGTTGGGTGAGCATGACGCCCATCGCCTGCATTGAGGACATGCACATGAGGGGCAACGTGGCGTGCAAAGAAGTGAGCCGCACCTGATTCGGCATGACGAACCACAAACATATCAGCTTGCATGGCTTCGAGATTGTAAATCGTGTCGAGTAGCGACTCACCTTTTTTGGTGGCACTGGTGGCGACATTGAGATTGATGACATCAGCTCCCAGACTTTTCTCCGCAATTTCAAAGGTGGTACGTGTGCGGGTTGAGGTCTCAAAAAACAGGTTGACGATGGTTTTTCCCTTGAGAATCGGTTGCTTGTAAATCTGGCGAGTTTCGCTGTTAATAAACGCATCGGCACGATCCAAAATATCTCGTATGTGATGCGGCTTTAACCCTTCTAAGGTCAGTAAATGCTTGAGCTTGCCATTTTCATGGAGTTGAATATTCGGCGTAGATAAGCCAGGATAGCCAAACATGAGATTACTCCTTAGGGGGTTAGGGTGGGGTGATGACGGCTGGCATCACGATCTGTTGTCGGCTGAGAGAGCCAAGTTTCTAAAATAACCGCGGCCGCTTCTGCATCAAGCATGGCGGGATTATGACAACGTTCGCTGGCTTCGCTAGAAGAAAGTTGCTCTTCGACCCAAAACAAGGGTAAAGGAATGTGTGTGACCAATCGGTCGGCAAATTCACGCACTCTTTCGGTCAAGGGTTGCTCTTTGCCGTCTAATAGCAGAGGTAAACCCAGTATTAAGGCTTCGGGTTGATATTTTGCCAGCCATTTCTTCAGCTCTTGCCAGTCGGGCGTCCCTTGTTTGGCTTTCAGCACCGCAAGTCCGCGCGCCGATCCTGTCAGACTCTGACCAACGGCCAACCCAATGCGTTTTTCGCCCCAGTCGATT
>Ga0114939_10002716_pt1 | contig 12854 bp, 29 predicted proteins | sample AshMeaCrysSpring_FD_87196 | JGI IMG/M metagenome (GOLD analysis project Ga0114939, IMG submission 87196) | Groundwater microbial communities from Big Spring, Nevada to study Microbial Dark Matter (Phase II) - Ash Meadows Crystal Spring | ecosystem: Environmental > Aquatic > Deep subsurface >... | reverse complement strand
CCATTGCACCAGGAGGGACAGCCAACTTTCCATCTTTTGCGACTTCTGCAGCCCTTATTAGAGGGACCATTATGCTAACGGCCCCGGTCTCTTCAATACATCCACAAATATTTTTATCTTTTAGATCTTGCCTATGATCTTCTAGGGCCTCTTTTCCATATAGTATAAAACGATATGGTTTACTTTCATATGTTCCTCCCATAGATACGAGAGTGTTTAGTATATTAGCTTTTCTATCTATCTCATCGTTTAATGTCTCGCAGGTTTTTGCGCAGCAAGGCTCTCCAGGTACGATTGGTACTCCAGCTCTTCTTTCTCTTTCTGGTATAAATGCTAGAATTCTTGGCTCTTTACGTATCTTTGGAACAATTGGCTTAACAGGTTTCAGAATCTTCTCTTTTTTTTCTTCTGGCTTTTTCCTTACTACCTGTTCTTCAGGAGGTATCAACTCAATTTCTGGTGGCATGATAATTGTTATGTAATTCTTTATTATGCGATCTTACGTTTGCAATTACATTTCTCACGAAATTTATTATTTAAATTATCAAAGTCTTTTTTATATTTAGGATCATGTAAGATACCAAGTAAATATGCATGGTCGATTGCGCCAGATGCATTACAATCGTCTACGTAATATTCTAATTCTTTAAGATGATATTCTATTCTTTTATGCTCTAAAGGCTTTTCTTCGACCATTCTATCACTTTCTAGATTATCGCTCTCTGGATTATAACTTTCTCATTTTCTAGGAGGATCTTCTATACACTTACAAACGCCTTTCTCTTTGAAAGTAAATCTCATGTCTTTTAACGCAGATATTTTATTTGTAAGAGCAGTTATCTGTCTCCTAGTTCTCATCCTGGCTTCTCCTCTTCCTAGCATTTTTAGTTCATCTTGTCTAATTTTTATGGCCTGACCAATAGTATCTATCTCTTTATTTAGATGACCACATACTCCGATACAACAGCCATCTTTGGTTGGAATAACTGGTCTTGCTCCAACAGGCTCACGGCTGATTTTGGCTGGAACTACCTCTTCTGCCTCCACCAATTCTATCTCTAACTTCTTTATTGGCGGCTTTGTTGGTTTCTTTTCTTTGGCTATCTCTTTCTCTGTTACTAATGGAATTTCGGGCATGATCTTACCTCTTTCTTTATTATTTCATTTTATCGCATATATCTTTCATCCAATCTATATCTATCATATGATCTCTAAATTGTTCCAATAGATATGGAGTATAAGTTACTGAAAAGGTATCCCTTTTCCAGAATTCTACCTTAGGAGCAAATCCTCCTTTTCCTTTTCTTACTAAATCATTCTTATGGAACTCTAATGCAAATAACGGATTTAGATTTTCTCTATTGTCCCATCCAGATATTATAAATATATCTGCAGTATTATTATAACCTATTGGGAAAGCACAGTTTGGAGACCTATCTTTACCATAATATAGGCATCTTCCTTTATTATTTATCTTAATATCTCCCCATAAATAGTCAAACCCAGGATTATTAGGAGGCGTTTTAATAGCTCCAGGATATCTATTTATCATAAGATTTTCTGTAAACTCTGCGAACCATGTAGAACAATCTTCATTAAATTCTGCAGGTTCATTATAACCAGTTTCCCAACGTCTAATTTTAGCACGTTCTGAAGTATCTTTAAATCCAAATTCCTGGGCCTTCTTATTATCATGTTCTTTTCGATTCTTACATCCATCTTCTTGAGCCAATTTATCTCGATATTCTTTTTCTGTTCTACATTCGGCATTTTTAATTTTTTTCTTTCGCATCTCAAGCTCAACTTCTGTAGGGTTCATCATCACACCATTTTGCTGCATCCAATTAGTGAACTCGTTTCCGCTAATAAACATGAGTCTTTTCATGTCTTCTAATCTTTCTTTATTACACGGATGTAGATATTTTGGATTTCTCTTAACTTTTTCTTTGATTTCTATTACCACATTTCTTCTTATTTCATCTATATTTTTTATATTCTCTATATTTATCAGATTTGTCTTGTTAAATTCTTCTATATTGTCCATACTTCTCACCATATATATTTTACAAATATCTCACCACGGTATTGATTGGCTCCAGAGCGACTGGAGCCTATGGTGAGATACCGTCTTATACTAAATGTATAAGTATAATGTTAGCAATAATCAAGGTCATCAATTTCTTTCTTTATTTTTTGTAATTCAACTATTTCGAGCTTTATCATCTGTTTGAGACCTTCTCTTTCTACTATTTCTGCAAGCTTTTCTTTATTTTCGATCTCAAGACCCAAACTATGAGAAATAGCCTCCTTTTGTTTTCCGGGCAGACACACACAATTATCTTTTATATATGCCATAATGTCACCTGAATTTACTTTATCTAAATTTATTTAATCCGAATTTTATATAACGGTTTATTAACCAGAATATACTACTGGAACTGATATTTCAAGTTGAGGTCCGCTTGGCGGATGAGCAATATAATCTTTTATATTCTTCTTTCTAGAAATATTATCGATCATTAAAACTAATTCATCAATAAATTTTAGTATGGCATCATTATCAAAATATCTTTCTCTTCTTTCTTTGGATTTTTGTTGTATTCTGTATACACACGTTACCAACTCATCTAATTTTTCTATATCTCTATCAGATAAAATCTCTTCTGGTTCTAATTCTTTGTACGGATTACCTCCCATATGGGATCTTTCCCTAAAGAATACTCTTACATCATTCATATTATCACATCCGGCATAGTATTACATCTAGTATAGTATTACATCTGGTATCGTCTTGGTAATTCGAGCGGGACCTCAATTGTAAATTTGGCTTTATTATCGATTATATAATCTCTGATATGTCTGCGCGACTGTATGTTATCCAAAAGTAATGCTAGGTCACTTATAAATCTGTCTAATGCATAGTTATCAAATATTTTTTCTCCGTCAATGTCCTCTGGAAGGCGTTCTATTTCTCCTTTCTTTCTTGCTTCTTCCCATAATTCATGTATACAATTTAGTAATTTAGTAAGTTTTTTAGCATCATTATCAGATATACCTTCTATCTTCCACATAACCTCTGCATAAGACACATCTTCTTCTCCTTCTGTTGGTTGTCTCCAATCTGGTTGTCCCCAAGACTTAGAATCTCTAAAGAATACTGTTACATCTGTCATGTTATCACCGACTTGATAATATTTTCGAGCTCTTCCTCAATGCTTTCAGATCCATTTGACTCTGCTCTATTTCTTAATTTCAAATATTGTCCTTCTTCTAATCCTATTCTCAAATTGATCATTAATATGCTAGACATTATCATTAGAAGCGATATATTATTATTAAAGATATTTGATATGCCTTACCTTGGGCCTACATATGTAATCCTAGATGTAACACCTTTAATGTTGCATTCACAGTCTTCTCCAAATTTTCTTATTCTTTCCTTGATGTTTGCCTTATTATTTAAATATGTACCTGAAGATATTATATCTTTTTTGTACGAGTCTTCGAGATACATTGATAAAAAATCAACCTGTTGGGCAAATTTGTCTCCTTCACATATCCTGACGAACATATCCATATCATCAAGAGTATGCTTTATCTTTTGTTGTGGAGTCATTTTCTCTATTGCAACCATAATTATTTACACCTATATCTAAAACGGTAATCTTATATTATTTGATCTTTTTAGTACATTGACAATTTAGAGGAAACTGATTGGCGGCGGTTCTTAATCTATGTCTCAATTCATTAAAGGTATCTTTGTCGATTTCTCTATCATTATACGAATCTCCTATAAATTCTGATGTTTGAGCTATAAAGACAGCAGACATAGTTTCGCATCTGTCTATTTTCTCCTTTATCTTTTCTATCATACGAGTTGCACGTTCTTCTTGTGTCAAGATTATCACCTATCATGTCATATTATTTTTTCATAGAGGGCATAGGTTTAATTGGTCTTTTATATACGCTTGCACATCCTTCTGGATATACGAGTATTCTACCACTTGCTCCTGAGTAAAGGTCGTAATATTTTTTGACAGCTTCTTCTTTATCTTTAGCCATAACAAAAGTTATGTCTGTATGTCCAGGAAGTCCTCTAAGAACATCTAGTTCTGTAATTCTAAATTGTATAAGATCTTTCCACTCTTTTGGTCCTTTTGGACTTTCTTTACACGAACATTGGCATACTTTTACCATAATTATTATCACTCCTTTAGTATTGTAAGTTGGTATTGTAAGTTGGTATTGTAAGTTGGTATTGTAAGTTGGTATTGTAGGCTTTATCCTCTTGAGCAATCTCTTACTTTTTCTGCCATGCTATTTCTAATTTTAGATAAATTATCTAAAATTTGATTTCTATTTACGTAGAAAGTGTCTGAATTTCTGGCGGTTTCCATATCCTGTAATTTACTAAATATTTCCATGACATGATCTTGTTCGGTTCGCGCGTCAGTATTACAAGATTCTGCAACATTATTGGTACCACCATATATATAATTGGCGGATTCTTTATGTTCAACGATAGAGTCAAGGATATCTCCTGTCAATATATCTGTATTTATTTATTTCTATCTGTGACTTTAACATTCCTAATCCTTATAACTATGATCATGTCTATCTACAATAGTACAATTCAATCATTTATCTATTTACAAAAATTCCTTCTCCTTGGAAGCAATATCTTTCCTTTGAATAGATACCTTCATCTCTTTTTATTGTACATTCGGCAATTTCAAACCGTACATCATCAATTAAGAATCTATTTACCGTTCCAGATATTATAACATATGATATATCGCCAGACACTTCCAGCATAGTCATCCATCCAGTATAATCATTTCCTCCTGTTACAATGCTATCGACAACTTGTCCACTAGAATTATATGCTGTTAGGGTGACATCACCATTATTTGATACGAGAAGCCTTAATTTTTTGGTGCTTACGTAAATTCTTCCAGAATCATAACCAAGATAAGCAGTAGAAGCAAATATATTACCATCACTCGTATATCTACCTCTTGGGTATTTTCCACTATATGTACCAGTTCTCCAATCTCCTGTTGTCCATTGATCGCCAAAGATTAAGCCTGGATAAAATGTCCCAATATCCTGACGATCTCCAAATTCTTCAAATGTTGCCTGCGCATCAGGTATTGTGTATATGTATGGTGTTGCAGTACCCATTAATCTCCTACATAAAATAATTAATTTTATCTCTGACCTCTATTCCTTGAGGTTAACCATATAGCTCCTATTGCAATTCCAGCAATTAACAAATTCGCTAGTCCGAATTCTGCAGGATAGGAAGGATTAGTCACTATTACATTCTGATTGTCTGGGAAGTTTGTCACTGTTACATTCTGATTGTCTGGGAAGTTTGTCACTGTTACATTCTGATTGTCTGGAAAGTTTGTCACTGTTACATTCTGATTGTCTGGGAAGTTTGTCACATCTACACTGAGTATTTCTGGTGTTTCTATCTCGGTTACTATTCTAATAGAATATGGTGTTCCTGCTGGACCTGTTACAGTTATCCTGATATCATCGGTAAATATTATACCGATTCTAAAGATTATACTGCCAGCTTCATTTCCATTGCTATATATGTTATCCTGTCCTGGTCCTAATACAATATTCAGAGTTACTCCTGTTGGTAGATCTATATAGACCGCTTTTACTCTGTTTATGTTACCTGGAGTTATATCTGGGCTTATTAGAAATATATCTTCACCGGTGATTCCAATACCAGTATTTGGTGGTATAGGCATTTGGCGATATGTTTCATTCTTTACCATGTCTTATTCCTTCATAACAATTGATCTCATGGCTATGACTTTGCCGCACACAGTATTCATAAATATCTCTTTACCGTAGTAACAATAATTGTTCTCTATTTGCATATGGGAGTATCTTTAACTTTTGTTGTTACCTCATTAACACGATTTCTAAGCCTTTGAAGTATTGGTATTTGTACATCAACAATCTGGCTACCTAATTTCTCTCTATTTTCTCTTAGCTCATTTATTTTTAGATATAATCTGGCATCTTCCTTGTAGAGAGCTCCAAGTATAATAGTCCTATTAATAACATTTATACATTGACATCTTCCAAGAGTGTTTGACATTTATATCACCATCACGTTTACATCATCAGCTCATGGTTTTCTGCCCAGTTTTGCTTTAATCCTTGCATTTGCTTATCTATATCTTCTAAAAATCTATCAAGTATTGATGGATCGGTAATAAGTATACTTCCAATATAGTCTTGTAGCGTTAGCAAAATAATTGTCTCTAGACCTTCTCTTGTTCTCGCACATTTAGCCCTGTCGATGATACGTGAAAACGCCGTTAAGCCAGTAGCTCCAATCTGGACTGATGATAATGATCCAGATAACACTTCTATCATTTCTCCTGGAATGATACAGCTCAACTCAATAAAATATTCCCAATTTTTTAGATGATATACCATTTATGTCTTCCTTTCTTTGTTTATCATGCAACTATCAGATTTATCCTTTTATTTTTCTCTAGCACATCCATATAATTTTCTTCTAACACCGTCTGCTATAAATGTGGTATCATCACTTAATTCATTACGTTTTTCAGGAATATTTATATACTGCAAATTTGCCTGTAACTTTATAAGGCGTTTCTCTTCTTCAGTAGTATCTATATTGCAGAAATATCTCGCCTTATGAAGATGTTCTAGAACATGGCCAGCGACTTCTTGATGGAGTCTTATCAAATCTGGAGATAATTTAGATTCATAAACTCTAAGTTCACCAATCTTGTTATCTATTGAAGCTAATCCAAATGCGAACTCTGTAGCTTCAAATCCACAGGCACATCTTTTGGCTGCGTCAGTCATTTTATCGGATTTTTCTGGCATTTAAATTACCTCATTCAAATTATATCTATTTACATTCTGGAGTATTTTCCAACCTATCATATAGACCTTCAAGTCTACTTATTATATCCCTATATTGACCTATCTTTTTAGTAGACCTTAGAGAAGGTTTGAGCTCTTTTTCTCCTTTCTCAAGACTCTCTATTCTCTCTATGGCTTCTTCCATCTCTATATCAGCAATACTTTTGTGATATAACTCTATTCTAGCCACGACAGCCTTTCTTAGTTCATGTTTATCATCACGATCTATACATTTGCAGTCTTTGAGAGTTTCTGGCGTATTGTATTACCTTCTGTAAAGTCCCATTAATTCTCCCTTAGCAATTATATGATTAGTCATCGCTATTTCTACATCTCTCTTATGTGCACCAGGAGGTAAATTTAGCCATGTATCTAGGGCATAAATTCTAAAAAAGTATCTATGAGACTTTCCTGGAGGCGGACATGGGCCTCCATAACCTATACTACCAAAATCTGTTATTCCCTGAAACCCACTTCCAATCAATGGCCAAGCACCTAAATCTGGAACTTTCGGTATCGCTGATGGTAGTATATGAATGTATGAAGGAATATTGTACATTACCCAATGAGTAAAGATTAATCCAGGAGCATCAGGATCTTCCATAACTAGCACATAGCTGACTACTCCACGAACTATATCCCATGATAATTGAGGAGATATGTCTCTACCATCGCATGTATATTCTCTGGGTACATAACCTCCGTGACGAAATGCGTCCGAAGTAACTAAAATATTCATTTTTATTCTCCTTTCCAACTATTATTAACTACTATCTTTTCTCAGGTTTATAATCACAAAACATCCCGCTTCTTATATCTTTAATGGTGCTTATATCGTCTCTATCTTTTTGAGCTATATTTTTCAGGATATATATAGTATATTTTGTAGATCTTTCTACAGTTTCAGCTGTTATAATCTGCTCAGGATATGCACTTTGATACACCTCTATATGTTTCTGGATATAGTTGGGCTGTACTACATCCTCATTTATCTTTATGGATCTCTCTTTAATGTTCATAATCTCTTTCAGTTTTTTACATACGAGACTATTTTGTCATCTCTCTTAATTACCATATCAAATCTTCACCTGAGATATTATTGACATCGTTGATATTGTTGTAATAATTATATAAGGGGTTGTGCCAGTGTATCTAATTTTGACATGAATCCAAATCTTGGCGGAGTCGTATAACCAGGATATGGAAGAGGTTTTGGAATCCATTGCATTCCTTGAATTTCTAGTACATGTATTTCTTGTAACACTTCTCTTAAAGTAACATTTTCTTGTGTAAGTTTCTCTTTCAAGTACATTAAGTCCATATTTATATCCCTCTCAATGATATATTTTGATGTATATTTATTAGTAAGATAATATCGCAATCTTTTCTACCAAGATTTGACGTAGTCTTTCGTGTTCTTTTCTAAATTCTTCATTTATTCTTGATGTATCGTCAGTAAATGTCGCCTTTTATGATACTATATAGAACGCAGTTTCTAATCCACCCAATTCTCCGAGATAAATATTTGCAAGATCTTTGGATTTGATTTTCTCATACTCCTTTGTTTTATTATTGAGAGTATCTAATATATCTTTTAGAATTTTTTCTAATTCTTTATACCATTTATATTCTCTTTTCTGCTCTTTTTTCCAACTTTGCCAACCCCTAATATTATCTCCAAATCCATCCTTCTTTGCTTGTTCTCTAAGCCATCCAAACGTACCTTTTTCATATTTCTTATCTTCCATATTTTCTCACCATATATTTATCTATCATAATATCTCACCATATTATACGGTAATTATTGGCTCCAGAGCGACTGGAGCCTATGGTGAGATACCGTCCTATTCACGATCGAATAAGTATCACTTCTTTCTCTATACACTACTATCTAATCGGGAATCTAAAATTCTTCGGATGTATATACGTGAATCCTGCGTATTCAGAAATTATATCATCTCCAGTATTATCACTAACATATAAATTTAATATCGATGGATAAGCAATTGCCGCCGCCAATAAATTTTCTAATCTAGTGTTCTCAGAAACAAATCTAGGAAAAGGCAGCCTCGCACAAAAGGGGCTGGCGCTAACTATGGCTACTTGAATATAAGGATGAGAATTGAGCTCATATAATCTTGAAACTGGTATCGGTCCTTCGGGATTGGCAATATCTATCGTACCGTCGCAATCAAACGCTATTAATATCATGCTTGCCAACTCTCCTTTAATTCTTCGCTTAGATCTTTTAACCAATCTATATCTATAATGTGATCATCAAATTACCTTATCTTTAATTTCTGCTATCGCTTCTCTTCTTATTTCATCTATATTTTCCATACTCTATTGCTCCTTTATTTTGATTTATGTCTATGATATCCTTCGCTCCTATCTATACAAATGGTATTGTTCCCAATCTTAGCTATAGATTGGGACAGGGGCAATAGATACCATCTTACTCATGACTGAATAAGTATCCTATTTCTTCTTAGTGGGTGATATATTTTTATAAAGCTCGCGGCCAAGCATAAGTTCTGCATCTACAAGCATTGGAATCACACCTCGGCCGCAATACTTTATCTCTTCTTGTATTTTTTCAACTTGTGATCTGAATGGATCTGTACCATACTATACTATTCCATTATTTGGTTAAGCTTCTTTTACGGTATCTTGCTGCACGTCTTTCTGTTCTTGTTCCTGCGTTGTCTGTTCTTGTCCTTGTTCTGTCATTGAAGGAAATATCTTTGGTTTATTACTGCTAGAAAACATTCTTGGTCTATTGCCGTCAGAGAATGTTCTTGGTCTATCACTATCACCACTAGGTGTTGATTTATTTGCTTTATATGCATTACGTGTCATATCTATTCCTTCTTTTAATCCCTTTGTTTCTCTTATTACCATATATTTATTTATTTCTTTCTGTCAATAATTATATTTATTTATTTCTTTCCATATTTTATTGACTTTCCTGATAACATCTTCATCTTTTACCCTATATTTTTCATACCATAATATCCCTTTTGAAGGATTCTTCATTATTTTGATAGTTTGTCTCTTTACTACCTCTTCTTTTGGAAATATGTATATTCTTTCAACAATTTTACCATCTTTACTTATACAATAATAAACCATGTTGTCGAAATTCTTGCACCAATCTCTATCTAGTCCTCCTGTCATCCAACATCTATTAATGGAATCATACCATTTACATCTGGTTTGTAATATTCCCAATATAGAATGTCTAGAATGGTCTATTGGCCATATATAATTATCATTTTCCTTATTCAGATTATTAACCTCAAATAATCCACATGTCAGATCTTCTCCCAAATCTCCTTTTGCGTTGCCAGAATTTGGATTTGGACTACCCATTCTCCTATTTGATAAAGATTTTATTATGCCATGATTGGAATCTGCCCTTTTATGATAATCATAATTGGTATAACATCTTTGGCATAACCATCTTCCAGTTTCCTTACCAATTTTATCTCTTTCTTTGTATGCATTCCTAGGATATAATATACTCTTATCTGTTATTTCATTTTCATCATTTTCTTCCATTTCTCTACATTTATCACAAATATTTGTCTTATTATATCTCTTTAACTTTGTTCCTTCCAAATCCTTTTTAATAGGATTCATTATTAGTTTTCCATTATTTACAACTATCCAAGAAGAATTCTTTCCGTCTTTAGATACCAATATTCTATATTTTGCCATATTTCTCACCATGCATATTATCCGATACCGATATCCCACCACGGTATTAGAAGCTCCAGATCATGATTCTGGAGCATGGTGAGATATACCGTCTTATTCTATAATCGAATAAGTACTATACATACCACTGCTAGGTCGTACCATATTTATATCACAGACAAAGATCACCAGTTTATTTGATAATGCATTAGCTTATGTTCGTCCTATCGAAATTTTCATTTAGCAATCTTAATCTATTTTTGTAATATTCCCCTATCTCTTTATCATGTTGTTTGAACTCTCTTAAAAATTGAGGTATACCCATTTTTAATATTTGTGTCGGATTCTTTACTGCCGATGATATTCTTAAACTTCTCTCTAATATCTTTTCTTCATCTTCTTTGAAAGGCATTGTCTCGCTTAAACACCGATATGTGCCTGTTTTTCTTATAAAACATCTCATATTATTGAAACGGGCAGCACCTACACACTCTATATCTTCTGAACAGCCTGTAACCATATCAGCTATGCTTAATGATGCTGGCCCTCTGGGATGGGTATGATAGTTACCTATATATTTTTGCTCTTCTTTACATTTTCCTACTTTGATGGAGCATTGTGTGCCCATACATTCTGAGCCTTTAACTACGATATTACTATCTTTTTCTATACATAGAGAAAATCCGAGTTCTATTTTTTTCTTTCTAGTCTCTTTGATTTTATTCTTCATCTCCTTTATAATATTATCCGGAAAGATGAAGGAATTGGCCTGTCTCGACATTTTGTATTTATAGTGGTAGACAGCTTTAATTGTTCTTGCAGTTTATCTTCTTCTTGGTGGGGTTACTCTTTCTGCTGCTACTTCTGGATATAATTCTGGACAAGCCTTCTTGACACTTCTTGGAACTGCTCCAAGAGCCGCTTTGACGCATTTTGCAAAATCGCATCCTCTCAGACCTGCACATTTCACAAGGGCTTTTGCTTTTGGAAGTTTTGGATCTTTTGCCATAGTCTCTATGACATCCCAGGCAACACCCTCTGTCTCATGAACCATATACTTATTCCTCCTTACTGTATAGCCTGATGATTATAATTTAATATTTTTTCATATGGGAAGATTTAATCATATGAGAAGATCCTATCTTTTCTGTGCAACTACACTTATTATGGAAGTCTCCTGATATTTTCTTTATCTCTTCCATATATTCCTCATATTCTTCTGCAGTCATCTTTCCCATTCCTCTACATCTTCCTGTTATTGCTGCTGCCTCTAGTAGAGGAGTAGTAATGTAAGGATCACATTCCATCAATTCTTCTTTAGCTTCAGCAATTTTTGCTCTATATTCTGGCGATTTGTGCACCATATATTTATTCCTCCTTTATATATATTTTATTTTTCTCTTATCTATATCTTATGATTAACGATTATTTATAACTATGTTATTTCTTTCTACAGATACATTCTTTATGGAACTGTCTGGCGGTATTAGAAAGTCTTTCTAGGTCTTTAGTCTCCAGATCACCAAAATGTCTTCCAAGATTAATGGCATTATCGATAATATCTTCGCTACATTCATTGACGGAACTTTCTAGCTGATAGAAATTCTGTTCTACATTTTTTCTTGAATTGATCTCAACCATATATTCACTCTTTATGGCTTATAACGCTATCACGATTTATAATAGTTATGGTTTATGCTAATATTTCAGCTATTTCCTTCCATGTAGCATCTCTAGACTTAATTCCTTCATCATAATCTCCATATACTCTATATATACTGTCTATTAATGATATTCTCAGATCCAATCTTGCGCTTCTCATTGTAATTTCATATCCACTTTTTATTCCAGAAAGATAGAACCTAAATGACCCGAGCTTGTCTGGTAAGCCGAGCGGTGCATCATCAATGGCATCAAAAGTCTCTTTCATATCTTTTTCTATATCTTTTGATACTACTAATGGATTGGGCTCTGGCACTTATATCACTTCTTTTTACATTCGCATTTTTCTGTGAATCTATCTCTACCTTTATAGGCTGTTCTATTAGCATAAGATGCGTCTGACCACATTTTCTTTACTTCTGGATCGTCTGGAAGGATCTTAGATAATATCATTGTTGCCACACGAGCTTCATCTGTGTCTCCTATGAGATAAGAGAGTTGGAATACGTCACAATTCTCTATTGGGGCTGGACCCTTTTCTAATTTTTGTGCAGAATTTTGGGCTT
>Ga0114939_10002715_pt1 | contig 12854 bp, 11 predicted proteins | sample AshMeaCrysSpring_FD_87196 | JGI IMG/M metagenome (GOLD analysis project Ga0114939, IMG submission 87196) | Groundwater microbial communities from Big Spring, Nevada to study Microbial Dark Matter (Phase II) - Ash Meadows Crystal Spring | ecosystem: Environmental > Aquatic > Deep subsurface >... | reverse complement strand
CGTTCAGTTGCCGTCATCCATCACCCGCTTCATGAACAGGTCCGGGATCCAGTTGGCCGTGTTCATGCCGTGCGTGCGCCGGCGGTCGTCGCCGGTGTTCTTGCGCAGCTCGAGGAACTCCTCGATGTCCAGGTGCCAGGCCTCGAGTTAGGCGCACACCGCCCCCTTGCGCTTGCCGCCCTGGTTGACCGCCACCGCGGTATCGTTGACGACCTTCAGGAACGGCACCACGCCCTGGCTCTCGCCGTTGGTGCCCTTGATGTAGCTGCCCAGCGCGCGCACGTTGGTCCAGTCGTTGCCCAATCCGCCGGCGAACTTGGACAGCAGGGCGTTTTCCTTCAGCGCGTCGTAGATGCCCTCCAGGTCGTCCGACACCGTGGTGAGGTAGCAGCTCGACAGCTGCGAACGCCGCGTGCCGCTGTTGAACAGCGTCGGTGTGCTCGACATGAAGTCGAAGCTCGACAGCACTTCGTAGAACTCGATGGCGCGCGCCTCGCGATCGATCTCGCCCAGCGCCAGGCCCATGGCCACGCGCATGAAGAACGCCTGCGGCAGTTCGATGCGGCGCTTGGCCACATGCAGGAAGTAGCGGTCGTACAGCGTCTGCAGCCCGAGATAGTCGAACTGCAGATCGCGCTCGGCCTTCAGCGCCGCACCCAGCCGCGCCAGATCGAACTGCAACAACTGCTCGTCGAGCAGCTCGGCCTGCACGCCCTGCCGCACGAACTGCGGGAAGTACTCGGCATAGCGCTGATCCATCTGCTCGGGGCGCACGTCCTGGCCGAGGACCTCCCTGCGCACGGTATGCATCAGCAGGCGCGCCGTAGCCCGGGTGTAGCCGGGGTCGCGCTCGATCAGCGTGCGCGAGGCCAGAATGGCCGCCTTGTACACCTCGTCGATCGGCACGCCGTCGTACAGGTTGCGGCGCGTCTCTTCCAGGATGGGCTCGGCCCGCACGTCGTCGCCCAGTCCGGCACAGGCCGACTGCACCAGCGCCGTGAGCGCCGCCAAGTCGAGCGGCACGCGCTGCCCACCGTCGGTCACGGTCAGTTGCGGCGGCTGCGGCTGCACGGACCTGGTCTGCCGCGCCCGTTCCTGCGCGCGACGCTCCCGGTACAGCACATAGGCGCGAGCGACCTCATGGTGTCCGCCGCGCATCAGACCGAGTTCGACGTGGTCCTGCACATCCTCGATGTGGAAGGTTCCGCCGCTGGGCCTCGACCGCAGCAACGCACGCACCACCGACTCGGTGAGGCTGTCGACCGTCTCCCGCACGCTGGCAGACGCCGCCCCTTGCGTGCCGTGCACGGCCAGAAAGGCCTTCATCAGGGCCACCGCGATCTTGTTCGGCTCGAAGGCCACCACGGCGCCGTTGCGCCGGATGATCTGGTAGCTCTGCAGCGTGGTGGACGTTGCGCCCGCCGCGCTCGCAGCGGCGCGCGCGGCCAGCGGTGGGACGGGGGTCGTGGCGTGGACGGCTTGCATGGACTCTCCTCTTGTCGTTTCGGTCCCCGGCCGCGGCGCGACCCCGCCCTGGGCCGCTCCTCGGTGACCGGTGCTGCCGAGGTATGAAACGTGTTGCGATATGCGGTGGAACGCGAACGCTCGGCCTCTGCGCGGCGTGCTGGCCACGGCTCGAACCGGCGGCTGGCCGCGATGCGATGGAGCAGCGAACGCAGGGGCGCGAGGTTATCACGGACGCACTAGATGTAGTGGCCTGAAGGCCCTCGAACACTATGGCTAGTGTGTGTCCGGACGTAAACGGGAGCGGGTTCTACGTGCGCCGATGCGCAACTCGCACGGTTTCGTCGGGCCAGAGCAACGACGGCGTGCGCAAGGCGCGCGACAGCCGGCCCCAGTCGAAGCCCGCGCCGGGATCGTGCTTGCGCTCGGGTGCCACGTGCTCGTGTCCGACCACGGCGGCGATCGGAAAGCGCCGCGCCAGCACATCGATCAGCGCCGCCAGCGCGGCATACTGCGCCGCCTCGAACGTATCGCCTTCGAGGCCCTCGAGCTCGATGCCGATCGAGTAGTCGTTGCAGTTCTCGCGGCCCTGCCAACTCGATCGCCCGGCGTGCCAGGCACGCGCGCGGCAATCGACGAACTGCGTGCACCGTCCATCGCGGCCCACGAGGAAGTGCGCCGACACCTGCAAGCCCTCGATCTCGCGGTAGTACGGGTGCGCTCGCCAGTCGAGCCGGTTGGTGAACAGGCGCTCGATGGCATCGCCGCCATAGTGACCGGGCGGCAGGCTGATCGAATGCACGACGACCAGGTCGATCGTCGTCCCATCCGGTCGCGGCCCGCAGTTGGGCGATGTGCGGCGCGATGCGCCCGTCCACCAGCCGCCGCGCCAGCGCGGTTTTCGCATCACCCTTCGAGCGGCCGGTCGAGGCCGAACTGCTCGGCCACGTTGATCGACAGGCGGGCCATGCGGTAGCGCATCTGGCGCAGTGACAGCCCGAGGCTGGCCCCGGCAGCCGTGCGGTTGAAGCGGTGCCGCTCGAGCGCGCGCACGAGGATGTCGCGCTCGACCTCGTCGAGATAGGCGGCCAGATCGCTCGGCAACGCGTCGTCGCTCGGCCGGCCCACAGCCGCGAGCGATTGGGCGCCCGTTCCCGTCTCGTCGGGGGGCGCGGTGTCGGCATCGTCGCCGCCGACCAGGGCCGCGTCGGGAAGGCCGAGGTCATCGACGACGATGGTTGCGCCGCCCGACAGCGCGACCGCGCGATGCAGCAGGTTCTCCAGTTCGCGCACGTTGCCTGGAAACCCGTAGCGCGACAGATGTCGCAGCGCATCGGCCGACAACCGTGGCGCGGGGCTGACGCCGGCTTCGCGTGCAATGCGCTCGAGCACCTGCTCGGCGATGAGGGCCAGATCCTGCATGCGCTCGCGCAACGGCGGCACGCCGATCTGGATGACGTTGAGCCGGTAGAACAGGTCCTGGCGGAAGCGGCCGGCCAGCACCTCGGCGGTGAGGTCCTTGTGCGTGGCGCTGACGATGCGTGCATCGATCGGCGCTTCGCTCACCGCGCCCACGGGGCGCACGCTGCGCTCCTGGATGGCACGCAGCAGCTTGCTCTGCATCGGCAGCGGGAGATCGCCGATCTCGTCGAGGAACAAGGTCCCCCCCGACGCGGCCTGGAAGAAGCCCTCACGGTCCTCGTTGGCGCCGGTGAAGGCCCCCTTGCGATAGCCGAAGAACTCGGCCTCGAGCAGCGCCTCGGGGATGGCGCCGCAGTTCACGGCGATGAAGGGCCGTGCTGCGCGCGGACTGCATTCGTGGATGGAGCGCGCCACCAGTTCCTTGCCGGTGCCGGATTCGCCGTTGACCAGCACCGGTGCCATGCTGCGGGCCACTTTCTGGATCAGCGCTCGCACCTCCTGAATCGCCTCGGAGCGCCCGCACATCCGCGCCAGCGCCGCGCTGCGGGCGGCAGCCTCGCCGACGCCGTCGGGCGCGGCCCCCCCGGCGTCCGTGCCGGCCATGCGCTCGGCAGCGGGGGCCGCAGCGCCGGCGCGCGATGTCGGGTCACGGCGGCCAGGCGACGCCGCATCGCCCGCACGCGCCGCGGCGGGCGCCAAGATCGCGCTTGCAGCCGCGCTGGGTGCCGGCGCTTGACGACCCAGCGCGGAGGCGACCACGGCACGGAACTGCCGCAGGTCCACCGGTTTGGTCAGGTAGTCGTAGGCCCCGGCCTTCAGCGCCTCGACCGCGTTCTCGGCCGACCCGTAGGCGGTGATCACCACCGTCTTCTCGGGGCGGCCGGCCGACTCGAGGAACGCCAGCACCTCCAGCCCGGTGCCATCGGGCAGCCGCATGTCGGTGATGACGGCGCTGTATCGGCGCTCGCCCAGGAGGGCCAGGGCCTGCCCGACATTGCCGGCGGTCTCGACATCGTAGCCCTCCCGGATCAGCGTCAGCTCGTAGAGCGTTCGCAGGTCGGGCTCGTCGTCGACGACCAGCAGCGTGTAGCGCGGCGGTGGGGGGTTCATGGGTGCAGGGGCAGCCGATGCTCGGCGCTCATCAACGGTTCGCGATGCATGACGACGATGAACTCGTTGCGCAACTTCACGTCCTCGCCAAGCCGACGATAGTCGATGCTCGCGCCATAGCGCTCGCACAGCTCGCGGCAAATATACAGGCCCAGCCCCGTGCCTCGACTGCGCGTGCTGAAGAAGGGCTCGAACAGGTGCGGCTCGACGTCCGCGGCGATGATCGGCCCGTCGTTGGCCACGCTGAGCACCACGGCCTGCGTGCCACGCGGCGCCAGCACCAGCCGTGCCGACCCCGGTTCGCCACTGGCGTGGCGCAGCGCATTGTCGAGCAGGTTGACCAGCACGCGGCGCAGGTGTTCGGCGTCGAACGCGACGCCCAGCGCTTCGCCCGGCAATTCGACGCGCATGAGACTGTGCTCGCCCAGCTTGAGCCCAGCGGTGGCGGCCCAGTCGCCAGCCACCGTGCCGACCACGGCCGTCGCGTCGATCACGGACGCCGCGGGCTGGGCACCGGGAGCCAGTTCCATCACGTCATCGACGATGCGCTTGAGCCGCTCGACGTTGTCGCTGACCATCTGTGCCAGGCGGCGCTGCGCCGGCTCGGTGGCGTCCTCGGCCAGCAGGGCGTTGGCCTGGGCGATCGCGGCCAGCGGGTTGCGGATCTCGTGGGCGATGCCGGCCGACACGCGCCCCATCGCGGCCAGCTTCTCCTGACGCAGCCGCTCGTGCACCATGCGCAGGTCCTCGAGGAAGAGCACGCACAGCTCCTCGGCCTGCTCGGCGTCGCGCCGGCGCGTGAAGCGCACGCGCACGCGCAAGGTGCGCCGGCGGTCGGCGGCAAAGTCGAGCGTCACGTCGCGCCCGCCCTCCGGCCAGTGGCTCTCACTGAAGGCGCGTTCGACAGCCTGCACCACAGGCCGCCACGCGTCGATGCCCTGCAGCTGGAACGGTGCCGGCGGGCACATGCCCTCGGCCGCGAGCAACAGGCGTGCCGCCGGGTTGGCGGCGCGCACCCGCCCGCGTCGGTCGACGACGAGCACACCGTCCTGCATCTCCTCGAGCACCAGGCGGTTGAGCTGCGCTTGCTGACGCGCCAGCTCGAGGCTGCCCCTCGCGCTCATCTCCTCGCGCGCGATACGGTTGGCCATCTCGGCAGCGAGCAGGGCCATGACGAAAAAGCCGCCCCCCAGCAGCGCCGCCTGTGTCAGCAGCAACGACGTCTCGCGCCCGAAAACGAAGGTCCACCCGGCATCGGCCAACAGCAGCAGGGTGGCCGCGGCCGCCGTGGCCAGTGCCAGCGGACGCGGCGTCAGCACGCCGGCCATCAGTACCGGCAGGCCGAGCAAGGCGGTGTAGTTCAAGCTCGTGTTACCCGACAGCAGATGCAGCGCCGAGAACGCCACCACGTCGACGCCGATGGTGGCCGTGATCTGTGTGCGCGACAGGCGCGACGCAGCCGCGGGCTCGACGCGCCGCAGCCGCGGCAGCAGCCAGACGGTCACGGCCTGCAGGGCATACGCCGCACACAGCGCCAGCACGGCGCGTTCGGATTGCACCGCCAGCACGGCGGCTAGACCTTGAATGGCCACCAGCATCAGTCCGATACCGGCTCGAGCGGTGACGAAGGCCCGGTAGATGCGCTGGAACCCGCCCGGCGTCGCCCGATCGCGGGCACCCTCCGCCGCCCCCACGCGTTCGTCGCGCGCGCGGCTTGGGCTCGCCGGTGCATGATCGTCGACACCATCCGCGCGGACCGCTTCGCGCACGGTGAAGGCCGAATCGCCAACGGCGTCCTCACCGACCGCCGAGTCGAAGGCACCGAACCACGAACCGTGCGCGCTGGCTGGTCCCTCCGACACCGGCTCGCTCGTGGCGCGCTGCGCTGCGCGGCCGATGTTCATCGCGCGTCGTCCCGGGACTGCGCGCGCCCGCCGGCGCCGCCAGCACGCTCATGAAGGGCCAGGTGGGCCGCACTGCAGAAGTGCCGGCCGCGTACCGAGACCGCCTCGGCTCGCGGCAGATGGACGCCGCACTGCTCGCAGCGCACCATGTCCTCGACCTGCGGCGTGGCCTCGGCCTGGTCGACCGGCTTGCCGGCACGACGTGGCCTGGCCCACCACAACAGCAACAGCACGACAGCCAGGATCAGCAGCAACTTGCCCATGTCGGCCCGTGTCAGCCAGCCGTGCGCTGCAGGACGACCTCGAGCACGAAGCGCGAGCCGACATAGGCCAGCAGCAACAACCCCGCGCCGGCATAAAGCCAGCGCGCAGCTCGGCGTCCCCGCCAGCCGAACGCGCGGCGCCCGACCAGCAACCCCGCGAACACCACCCAGCCCATCAACGAGAAGACGGCCTTGTGATCCCAACGCCATTGCGGCAGCGCCCACCAGCCCAAGACGATGGCCGCAGTCAGCAGCACGAAGCCGGCACCGACGAACCGGAACGTCAGTCGCTCCAGCATGAGTAATGGCATGCCCAGCTCGGTGGACGCGCCGCGTCCGGCGCCGCGCGAGCGCATGCGCCGCTCGCCCCCCGCCTGCAGGGCGGCGTGCAGCACGGCGGCACCGAACAGCCCGTACGAGGCCAGCCCCAACACCCAGTGCAGCGGTGCCCACGGCGAACCGGCCTGCGCCCTGAACTCCCCGGGAAACACCGCGGCCATCGCCACCACCGCCGCCGCAGCCAGTGCCAGGACCCGCCATGCCGTGCCGGCCGAGGTGCTGCGCCCTTCGAGGGCGTACACGCCGATCACCAGCCACACCGTGGCCGACAGCGCCGGTGCAAAGCCGAAGCGTGCGCCACTCTGGACGCTGCCCAGTCCACCGATGTCGACGACGATGGCCAGCGCATGCGCTGCCCAGGCCAGCCACAGTGTGCGCGACGCTCCGCGCTCGCCACGGCCGGCAACCACTGCGGCGGCCAGGTAGGCCAGCAGCGCCAGCGCGCTCGGGATCCACAAGACGGGAGCGGCACCCGCGCTTCCCAGCGCACCGATGGCGCCTTCGGCCAACGACGGCATGACCGGGAAGACTAGAATCATTTCGTCAGTGTAGCCACGCGAGGCCTTGCACCGGCTGTACCGCTGCGTCTTCCCGCCTCGTCCGCCCTCCTATGGCTTCCTCCCTCACCGATCGCCTGTCGCGCCTGGTCAAGTCCGTGCGCGGTCAGGCGCGCATCACCGAAAGCAACGTGCAGGACATGCTGCGCGAGGTGCGCATGGCCCTGCTGGAGGCCGATGTGGCGCTGCCGGTGGTGCGCGACTTCATCGCCCGCGTCAAGGAAAAGGCCCTGGGCCAGGAGGTCGTCGGCTCGCTGAACCCCGGCCAGGCGCTGGTCGGCATCGTGCACAAGGAACTGGCCGCCACGATGGGCGCGGGCGTGTCGGACATCGACCTGGCCACGCAACCGCCGGCCGTGATCCTGATGGCCGGCCTGCAGGGCGCCGGCAAGACCACCTCGACCGCCAAGCTGGCGCGCCACCTCATCGAGCGTCGCAAGAAGAAGGTGCTCACCGTCTCGGCCGACGTGTACCGCCCCGCCGCCATCGAGCAGTTGAAGACGGTCACGAAACAGGCCGGGGCCGAGTGGTTCGCCTCCAGTGCCGACCAGAAGCCGCACGACATCGCGCTGGCCGCGCTCGACTATGCGAAGAAGCATTACTTCGACGTGCTGCTGGTCGACACGGCCGGACGGCTGGCCATCGACGACGCGCTGATGGCCGAGATCCGCGACCTGCACACTGCGCTGCACCCCGTGGAGACGCTGTTCGTCGTCGACGCGATGCAGGGCCAGGACGCGGTCAACACCGCACGCGCCTTTAGCGAGGCCCTGCCGCTCACCGGCATCGTGCTGACCAAGATGGACGGCGACTCGCGCGGCGGCGCGGCGCTGTCGGTGCGACAGGTCACGGGTGCGCCGATCAAGTTCGCCGGCACGTCGGAGAAGATCGACGGCCTCGAGGTGTTCGACGCCGAGCGCCACGCCGGCCGCGTGCTCGGCATGGGCGACATCGTCGCCCTGGTCGAGGAGGTGCAAAAGGGCGTCGACCTGCAGGCGGCGCAGAAGCTGGCCGACAAGGTCAAGTCGGGAGCCGGCTTCGACCTGGAGGACTTCCTCGCGCAGATCTCGCAGATGAAGAAGATGGGCGGGCTGTCGGGCCTGGTCGACAAACTGCCGGCGCAGTTCGCGGCCAAGGCCGGCGCTGCCGACCTGGACCGCGCCGAACGCGACGTGCGGCGCATGGAAGGCATCATCCATGCGATGACACCGCTGGAGCGCCGCAAGCCCGAGCTCATCAAGGCCAGCCGCAAGCGCCGCATCGCCACCGGTGCCGGCGTGCCGGTGCAGGAGGTGAACCGCCTGCTCAACCAGTTCGAGCAGATGCAGGGCATGATGAAGAAGATGAAGGGCGGCGGCCTGATGAAGATGATGAAGCGCATGGGCGGCCTCAAGGGACTGGGTCCGCGGCTGTGACGACGCTGGCATGGCTCGCCGTCGGCGGCGTCCTGCTGGTGGCGCTGCTGGCGCTGTGGTGGCTGGTGCGCCGCGACCACGCGCTCGACGTGCCCAGCCGGCTCGGCACGAACGCGCTCGACGGCCTGGACACGCTCGACGCCTGGCAGCCCACGCCCACGCGCGTGCTCACCGGGCAGGAGCGCCTGGCCTACGCCACCCTGGCGCGCGCCCTGCCCGACTACATGGTCCTGGCCCAGGTGCCGCTGGCGCGTTTCCTCAAGGTGCCGACGCGCAACTCGTATGTCGAATGGCTTGACCGCGTCGGCAACCTGTGCGCCGACCTGGTCGTGTGCGACCACTCGTCGCAGGTCATCGCCGTCGTCGACGTGCGCGTGCAGCCGCACCAGGCGAGCGACCGCAACCGCCAGCGCCACGACCGCATGAAGCGCGTGCTGCGCGCCGCCGGCATCCCGCTGCAGGTCTGGTACGAGAACGCGTTGCCCTCGGCCGAGGTCGCCCGCGAACTGCTGCTGCGCGAGACGCGCGAGGCGGCAGGCCACGCGACCCAGCCAGCCACTGCCGGCGCGCCCGTCGTCACGGCGCCCGCCGCTGCCGCTGGAGGCACAGCCGCCGCTGCAGCCAAGGCAAATCCGCTGGCGGGCGACGTCCACGACATCGTGCCCGATGAGGTGATCGAGATGCGCGAGCCTCCGCCCTCGACCTGGTTCGACACGCTCGACGTGCGCGTGCCAGGTCCACCCAGTCCGCAGCGACCCGCCGAAAACGTGCCCAGCGGGCCGCAACCCGACGCGCCTCGCAACTGATCAGCCCAGCAGCGCCAGCGCAAACTCTCGCGCCGAGAACGGCTGCAGGTCCTCCAGCTTCTCGCCCACGCCGATGAAGTACACCGCCACCGGCCGGCGCGCCAGGTCGGCCTGCGCGCGCTCGCGCGCCCACAGCGCAATGGCCGCCAGCACGCCGCCCTTGGCCGTGCCGTCGAGCTTGGTCACGACCAGCCCCGTCAGCGACAACGCTTCGTCGAAGGCGCGCACCTGAGCCAGCGCGTTCTGGCCCGTGTTGCCGTCGATCACGAGCAGCACCTCGTGCGGCGCATCCGCCTGCGCCTTGCCGATGACGCGGCGGATCTTCTTCAGCTCCTCCATCAGGTGCAGCTGCGTGGGCAGCCGGCCCGCAGTGTCGGCAATCACCACGTCGCAGCGCCGGGCCTGACCGGCCATCACCGCGTCGTAGGTCACGGCCGACGGATCACCGCCCTCCTGGCTGACGATCTCGACGCGGTTGCGGTCGGCCCACACCGCCAGCTGCTCGCGCGCCGCCGCGCGGAAGGTGTCGGCGGCAGCCAGCAGCACCTTGCAGCCGCCGTCGGCCAGATGCCGCGTGAGCTTGCCGATGGTCGTCGTCTTGCCGGCACCGTTGACGCCGACCACCATCAACACGGTCGGCACCGACTCGCCGACGACCAGCGCGCGCTCCAGCGGCGCCAGCAGATCGGCGATCGCGTCAGCCAGCAGGGTGCGCACCGCGGCAGGCTCGGTGGCCTTGCGTTCGCGCACGCGACGCTTGAGGTCGGCCAGCAGGTGTTCGGTGGCCTTCACGCCGGCATCGGCCATCAGCAAGGCCGATTCCAGCTCCTCGTACAGCGTATCGTCGATGCGCGTGCCGGTGAAGACCTGAGTCAGGCTCGAACCCGTTTTCCGCAGGCCCTGGCTCAGGCGCGCGAACCAGCCTGGGCGCGCCGCGGGCGCAGGCGGGGCAGCAGCGGCGTGCGCTTCGGCTCCATACGCCTCGGTCTCGCGCATTTCAGCGGGCTGCGCGTCGGCGGTCCGCGCAGGTGCGGGCGGTGCTTCGAGCGCACCGGGTGCGCGAGGCGGCGGCTCGTGGCCCTCGGTTGCCGTCGCAGGCGGGAGCGCGCCCTGCGTCGATGGCAGTGGCGCGGGCGCGGACGGCTGTGCCGCGGAGGGCGCTGCAGCGACGGCTGGCGAGTCGCCCGTGGGTGACGACTTCCTGCGAAAGAAACTGAACATCCGGGCTCGCGATGCGTGGCGGCGCGGCACGCGCAGTGCCGGCCCGTGAAGGAGGCCACGATATACTTCGCGGCTCGGGCGCTTTAGCTCAGTCGGTTAGAGCGACGGAATCATAATCCGCAGGTCCGGGGTTCGAGTCCCTGAAGCGCCACCAGTCTCCCGGCCCGAGCACCGCCTCGGGCCGCTTCGTTTCCTGCACCGCCGCAGCCTCTGGATCCACACCATGAACCGCTGTGTCCTCATCGCCCTTGCCGCCGCGCTGGCTGCACCGCTGGCCGGCCAGGCGCAGCAGCTGCCCCGCGCCTTCCCGCCCGAGGCCTTGCGCGGGGATCTGGTCGTTGCCGCACCGCCCGAGGCCACGATGGACGGACGGCCCGTGCGGCTGGCGCCCGGCGCGCGCATCCGTGGCGAGAACAACCTGCTCGTGCTGTCAGGCACGGTGGTGAACCAGCGCCTGACGGTGAATTACACGATCGACGGCTTCGGCCTGGTCAAGGACGTGTGGGTGCTGCGCCCCGAAGAAGCGGCCAAGCCGTGGCCGCGATCGGCGGAAGAAGCCTCGCGCATGGTGTTCGACGCGCTGAACCAGACCTGGTCGTGGCGCTGAGCGCGCCCGGCCCGCACCCGTCATGAATGCCGCCACGCGCAAGAAGGTGTGGATCCGCACCTTCGGCTGCCAGATGAACGAGTACGACTCGGACAAGATGTCCGACGTGCTGCGTGCCGCCGAAGGCTACGAACCGACGAACGACCCCGAACAGGCCGACCTGATCCTGTTCAACACCTGCTCGGTGCGCGAGAAGGCGCAGGAAAAGGTGTTCTCCGACCTCGGCCGCGTCAAGCACCTCAAGAAGAAGGGCGTGCTGATCGGCGTGGGCGGCTGCGTCGCCAGCCAGGAGGGCGCGGCCATCATCGAGCGCGCGCCGTATGTCGACGTCGTCTTCGGACCGCAGACCCTGCACCGCCTGCCGCAGATGCTGGCGCGCCGCGCTGCGCTGGATCGCCCACAGGTGGACATCAGCTTCCCCGAGATCGAGAAGTTCGACCACCTGCCGCCGCCGCGCACCGAAGGCGCCAGCGCCTTCGTGTCCATCATGGAGGGCTGCTCGAAGTACTGCTCGTACTGCGTCGTGCCCTACACCCGCGGCGAGGAGGTCAGCCGTCCGCTCGACGACATCCTCACCGAAGTCGCCGGCCTGGCCGACCAGGGCGTGAAGGAAGTGAACCTGCTGGGCCAGAACGTCAATGCCTGGCGCGGCCCCCTGGGCGCCGGCAGCGGCGCGGGCGAGGCGGCCGACTTCGCGCTGCTGCTCGAATACGTGGCCGCGATTCCCGGCATCGAGCGCGTCCGCTACACCACCAGCCACCCCAACGAGTTCACGCCCCGGCTGATCGAGACCTACGCGCGCATCCCGCAACTCGTCAGCCACCTGCACCTGCCGGTGCAGCACGGCAGCGACCGCATCCTGGCCGCCATGAAGCGCGGCTACACCGCGCTGGAATACAAGAGCACCGTGCGCAAGCTGCGCGCCGTGCGGCCCGACATCAACCTGTCGAGCGACTTCATCGTCGGCTTCCCCAGCGAGACTGACGAGGACTTCGCTCGCCTGATGAGGCTGGTGGACGACGTGGGCTTCGACGCGTCGTTCAGCTTCGTCTTCAGCCCCCGCCCCGGCACGCCCGCCGCGGCGCTGCACGACGACACGCCGCAGGCGGTAAAGCTGGCGCGCCTGCAGCAGCTGCAGGCGTCGCTCGAAGTCAACGTCCGCCGCAGCAGCGCCAGCCGCGTCGGCACCGTGCAGCGCATCCTGGTCGAAGGCCCGTCGAAGAAGAACCCGGCCGAGCTGATGGGCCGCACCGAGTGCAACCGCATCGTCAACTTCGACGGCGGCCCGAACGCCGCGCGGCTGGTCGGCCGGCTGATCGATGTGACGATCACCCAGGCTTTGCCGCACTCGCTACGCGGCGACGTCGCGTGGGCCGCGCTGCCGCCCCTGACCTGAGCGGCCGGCGAAGCCCTACTTGTTGCGCGCGGCGAATCCCGCCCACCAGAGCGCCAGCGCGCTGCACAACACCATCGCGGCGTAGGTGGCGATCTTCCCGTCGCGACCGAAGGCCACCAAGCCAGCCCACTGAGCCATCAGCGCCGCCCCAGTGGCCCATTGCGCCAGCCGACGCCAAGGTACGGACCCAAGGTCGCGAGGCCACGCGAGCTTGGCCAGCATCGCGGCGATGGAGCCCAGCATCAGCGCCGCAAAGGCGAAATCCAACAGGTGCCAGGCGGCGTCGATCGGGCTCAAGGGGTGGGGTGCGTCGTCGAGTGTTCCGAGGCTGTCTTGATTTACATCAAGGT